>Ga0100401_1002610_pt1 | contig 14083 bp, 12 predicted proteins | sample CryGeymeta201525_FD_80421 | JGI IMG/M metagenome (GOLD analysis project Ga0100401, IMG submission 80421) | Groundwater microbial communities from Crystal Geyser aquifers in Utah, USA - Crystal Geyser metaG 2015-25 | ecosystem: Environmental > Aquatic > Deep subsurface > Groundwater | place: USA...
GCGGGTTTGACACCGTCCTCAGTTCGATCACCTGGACTTTGGCAGCACAGGTCGAAAACCTGACGCTGCTGGGCGGGGCCGCGCTGAACGGCAACGGCAACGCCCTGGCCAACCGGCTGACCGGCAACACCGGGGCCAACGTGATGGGTGGCGGCGCAGGCAACGATACGCTGAACGGCGGGGCGGGCAATGACTCGCTCTATGGCAGCACCGGCAACGACACGCTGAATGGTGGCCTTGGAAACGACCAACTGAACGGCGGGGCCGGAGCGGATACCTTTGTCTTCACCAGCGCCACCGCACCCAACGTCGATACCATCATCGGTTTCAATGTGGCCGATGACATCATCTGGCTGGAAAATGCGGTGTTCACCGGGCTGGCGAATGGCGTGCTGGCGGCCTCGGCCTTTACCGCCAACCTGACCGGTTTTGCCACCGATGCGCTGGACCGGATCATCTACGAAACCGACACCGGCAACCTGTTCTTCGATGCCAACGGCTCGGCGGCCGGCGGGCGGATGCAGTTTGCGATTGTATCGGCGAACCTGGCGTTGACCAACCTGGACTTCTTCGTGGTGTGACGCGCTGCGGCGTTTCAAACCGGCAAGATGGCGCGGTCGGATTGGATCCGACCGCATCGGAAGGTTTCTTCGTAGAACCACGCCAAGGCGGAATGTTTGTGGAACAATGGGGTGTTGGGCTCAAGTGCCCCACCCCCCCTTGGTCGGAGGCGTAAAGGCCGAACAATAATAGGCCTGACTGGCTCGAAGCTGTGAAACTGGTCAGAATCTGGAACATTTGTGAACGTTCGATCTGGATTGCACTTCTGAATATCTGTTTGCTGTCGCGGCGATCGCAATTGATTGACGGGCCGGTGGATATGCTGATTGAGATCATCCACCGGCTCGGCACGAAGTCCCGACGCAAGGTGATCGGAAAAATCGCCGCAGACATCGGAAAGGGACACGGCAAGGAACGCCTTTCGGTCGATATGGCCACAACGGCGGCCGGGCTGTGCCCCCTGCGCTACTGTGCCTCTACACACCCTCAAACGGGTTTTCGAGTGCAACTCCGGTCGGTGCGAAGTCGCTGACATTGCCAGTGACTACGATTGCGCCGTGGCGCAGCGCCGAAGCCGCGATCATCAGGTCCGCGCCGTCATGGCCGATATCGGCTGAAAGCCGGCCCCAGATACGCGCATCCTCGGCCCCAAAGGCAAGCAGGCGGTCCGAAAACAGCAAGACGGTGCGATCGAGCCAGGCGCGAAGATCAATTGCAAACCCGGTGTCCCGTATTTCCTGCTGGCGAATGCCGCGCTCGATCTCGCCCAGCGTGATGACACTGAGGAAGAGGTCCTGCTCCGCCTTTCCACGTAACCAGGCTTCCACCTTGGGCGCGCGATCGGGGCGGCGCACGGCCGAGATGACGTTGGTATCCAGGATATACATCAGAAGCTCACATCACGCGGAGTCACTTCAGCCTGCGGGATATCACCGCCTGGAAAGGCCATCAGGTGGGCCGCAAAGCTCTCGCGCGACTTTACAGCCCCCTCAAGCAGCCGATGGTATTCATCGGCAGACAGGATGACCACCGCAGGCTTGCCACGACGTGTCACCTTTTGGGGCGTGCCCGCCAGCGCTGCGTCTACCACCGCGCTGAACTTGTTCTTTGCATCCTGAACTGTCCACATTGGCACTTTCCTATCTAGCTATCTGGCTAGCTAGATATGGTAGCACCTGCTTCTTGTCAAGCCAAACGGGGTCTTTTCTCGCTGGAGGGTTGAAAAATAAGGGAAGAATGACTTCGGCCTTCAGGGGTCTGATGCCGGAGGGGGCAGAATAGTACGCCAAGGGGTGATCTTGGCTCCTGTGCGGTGCAGAGTTCTGTAAATCGTTGGCCTCGAGACAGCGAACAGTTCTGCCAGATCGCTGATGGAATAGTCACCGGCGGCATGCATGCGTGCGAGCTCTTTTTGTTGTTTTTCGGAGAGCTTCGGCTGTTTTCCTCGCAGTTTTCCCTTGGCGCGGGCGATGGCCATGCCTTCCCTCGTCCGCATCCTGATCAGATCAGCCTCAAACTCGGCAAAGGTGGCCAGAATGTTGAAGAACATTCTGCCCATCGGATCTGTCGGGTCGTAGACCGACGCGCCGAGGGCGAGCTTGACGCCCTTTTTCTCCAATTGCTCTGCGATCGCGCGTGCATCGGGGACGGACCTTGCAAGGCGATCCAATTTTGGCACGACCAGCACGTCACCTTTCCGTACGGCAGCCAGTGCCTGATCGAGACCGGGGCGGGCGCGGTTGGTGCCTGTCAGCCCGTGGTCAGTATAGATGCGGTCCTCTGACACCCCCAAGTCGCATAGGGCCTGCCGTTGTGCGGTCCAGCCCCGATTGTCGTCAGGCCCGGGCTCTCACGCCAGCAGATCGAACACCTGCGCGCCGATCTGCAGATTGATCTGCGCCTCGGCCCCGCCATCGACCAGCGCCCAGAGGATCTGGCCGGTCGGGCGGTAGATCACGAAAGCCTCCTGCACCCCGGCCGCCCCGGCCCCGGCGGTTTCCGTCAGATTGACCTGAAACTGGCTGCGGGTCGCCCCATTGATGCCCGCCAGCAGCACATCGCCCTGGGCGGCGCGGTAATCCTGGATCCAGTCCGAACCATGCCCGGCCACGCCAAGGTGATAAAACCGGTCCGCTCCGGCCCCACCATTCACCCGGTCGTGGCCGAAGCCGCCGTTGACGAAATCATTGCCGTCGCCGCCGAAGATCAGATCGCTGAACGCCGAGCCGGTCAGCACGTCATTGCCCGCCTGGCCCTGGATTTCATCGACACCAAAGCCACCCTCGACGCTGTCATTGCCGTTGCCGCCAAAGACCAGATCATTGCCGTGACCGCCATCGACGCTGTCATTGCCGTCGCCGCCATAGATCACGTCGCGCAGATCGACCGAAGTGTCGCCGCCGAAGATGAAATCGTCGCCGGTGCCACCGTTCAGCGTATCGGCGCCATCCCCACCCCACAGCGTATCGGCCCCGTCACCGCCGCGCAGGATGTCGTTGCCCCCCAACCCCTCGAATGTGTCGGCGCCGACCGATCCTTGCAATGTGTCATTGTAGGCGGCGGTGCCCCGCACCGCCTCGACGCCGCTGATGCTGTGGCTGAAGGGATTGAGCCCGGTGTAGCCGGTCGCGGTGCCGACCGCCAGATCGACTGCCACACCGGCGGTGAACTCGTTGCGGTCAAAGCGCAGCAGATCGAAGCCGCCGCCCCCCGCCAGCGTGTCGTTGCCCCCCAGCAGGATATAGCTTTCCGACGCCCGGTTGCTGCCGGTGATCAGGTCGCTCAGGTTGCTGGCGTAAACCTCCAGCCTGCCGGCCCCGTCGGTGATGTTCAGCGTATCGGTGCCACCGAAGCCGTCATTGGCCACCACCCCGGTGGCCAGGTTCACCACCACGCCCTGCAGGGCGTAATCATGCCACGAGCCATCGTAGATCAGCCGGATATCGCCGGTCAGGGCCAGGTTGAAGGTGTCATTGCCCTCGCTGCCGCCCACCCCAATATAGCTGCCGGCGCCGCCAGTGATGGTGAAGCTGTCATTGGCAGCAGTGCCGAACAGGGCAAAACCGCCGGTATCGGCATCCAGCGCCCGGTTCACATTGACCAGCGTGGTGGTGCCTGCGGTCAGGCCGATGCTGCCGGTGTTGGCCGCGCCATTGATGGCAGCCGTGATACCGCCCGCCATGATGTCGGCATAGGTCAGTTGGACAACGCCGCGGTTGGGCAGCACGGCGCTGAAGTTGACCACATCATTGCCCGCCGAGCCAAAGATGGCATCGCGGCCATTGACCGGCGTGATGCCGGGGTCGATGCTGTCATTGCCGCTGCCACCGCCCAGGGTATCGCCAAAGGCCGAGCCGATCAGCGTGATATCCGAGGTCACGCCCCCGAACAGGAACCCTGCCCCATCGACCGAGGTCGAGGAATCGACCGTCAGAGGAGCCTGGCTCAACAATTGATTGAACAGGGTGAAGTCGTTGGCGGTGGCCACCGCATCCACCGCCATCAGAAAATCAAGCACCGGCACCTGCATGGCCGTCACGCTGGCAATCGTGCGCCCCTGGGCGTTGACGATGGTCCAACTGGAAACGACCCCGCCGGGGTTGGCGATCGGATCGGCGGTAAATCCGCTGCCAAGAAAGGTTGAAACCGCCCCGGTGACAGGGTTGCGGATCACGACCTGGGTCGGGGTGGCGCTGACCAGCGCGATGCTGATCGCCCCGGCGCTGTCAAACAGGGCAAGGCTCAGAAAATCGCCGGGTCCGAAATTGTCGATCCGCATATCAATCATTCTCCTGTCACTGGGGCCGCACAGCACGGGGCCAACATAGCTGCATTTCAACAAAATTGCAGGCTTTTTTTCACCCCCGATTTAAGGCTTGGTCAATCGTCAGCCCCCCATTCTGGCCGCGGGAATGGGAGTTGCGATCATGGTGACCGGTACGGGGGTGGCCCAGACCGGCCTGGGCGGTGCCACAGGTTACGGCGAAATTGCCCTGCCGCGCTCGGATGACGCGGCGGTGCGGCAGGACTGGTCGGCGGTGTTCGGCGCGGGCCTGACCTATTTCGGCCATACCTTCCAGGCCACCGATATTTTCGTGAACACCAATGGCAGCCTGTCTTTCGGGGCCGCCGTGCTGGGCTACCCGACCGCCGCAACCCCGGCCAACCCGACCCCCGACATGATTGCGCCATTCTGGGCCGATGTGGACACCAGACTGCGCGGCGAGGGGGTGGAAAGCGGCCAGATCTACGTCGATATCGACCCGGTTGCCGATGTCGTTTCGATCACCTGGGACGATGTCGGGGTCTATCGGCGCAACACCGATCAGGTGAACCGGTTTCAGATCCAGCTTTACGACCGCGGCGGTGGTGATTTCGACATCGTGTTCCGCTACGAGGCCATCAACTGGACCATCGGCAGCAGCCCCCCCGATGTCGGCGCGCAGGCCCTGCTGTCATCGCCCCGGCTGGCGGTGCCGCTCTGGTTGCTGCCGGGCGCGGGCCAGGCCGATCTGTCGGGGCTGGACACGACGCCCGGCAATACCGGCACAACCGGGCTCTGGCTTTACCAGATGCGCAGCGGCACGATCGCGGGGGCGAATCCCGCCCGCGGGGTGGCGCTGACCGGCACACCCGGTGCCGATACGCTGGGCGGTTCGGTCAGCAGCGACATCCTGACCGGGCGCGCCGGCCCCGACATCCTGCGCGGCGCGGCGGGAAACGACACGCTTTACGGTGGCGACGGGGCCGATACGCTGAACGGTGGCACCGGCGACGATTTCATCTTCGGCGGCGACACTTCGGTCGATCTGCGCGATGTGATCTATGGCGGCGATGGCAATGATCGGGTCGAGGCTGGTCACGGCAATGATCTGGTCTATGGTGGCAACGGCAACGACACGGTCGAGGGCGGCTTTGGGGTCGATGAGATCAACGGTCAGGCGGGCAATGATGTGCTGACCGGCTCGGCGTTCAGCGATCTGATCTTCGGCGGCGACGGCAATGATTTCATCAACGGCGGCTTTGGGTTCGACCGGGTGAATGGCGGGGCCGGGGCGGACCGGTTCTATCACCTCGGGGTGGCCGGGCATGGCTCGGACTGGGTGCAGGACTACCGCGCCGCCGAAGGCGACCGGCTGGTGTTCGGCACGGCGGCGACGCGGGCGCAGTTTCAGGTCAACCTGAGCGAAACCGCCGGGGCCGGGGCGGCCGGGGTGCAGGAGGCTTTCGTGATCTACCGCCCGACCGGCCAGATCCTCTGGGCGCTGGTCGATGGCGGGGCCGAGAACCATATCAATCTGCAGATCGGCGCGCAGGTGTTCGATCTGCTGGCGTAGGTCAACCGTGCTGCCGCTGGCCTATCTGCCCCCCACTTTATGCGCAAAGATCCAGCGGTTGCAGCGCAGCCAGAACGATGGTGTGAGGTTGTCGCGAAAAACGTACGTCTTGTCATGTGTGGCCGGGCTGATGGCGAAGTCGGATTGGAACGGTTTGCACCGTTCCGCAAGACGGGCATTGGCCGGCGCAAAATGCGCGGCCAGACGGCTGTATTCCGCCTTCGAGAACAGGCAGGGCTTTGCCGTCTCGCCAAACTCGATGCGAAAGGCGCTGCTGGTACACTCGATCAGCCATGCCGGCGCAGGCTGCGGCATGGCGATGGTGGTCGCTGCCCAGGCCGGCAGCGCCAGCGGCGAGACATTCGACAGCCCACCATGTACAAGTTCCATCTGACCGACGGTCAGCCCGACCTGCAGATGCGCCAGCATTGCCCCCAGAATACCGCCTTCGTGGCGACAGCACGCATCAAAATCCAGCAAGGTGATTTCTTCCGGAGCAAACGCCTTGAGCAGATGGTCGTAGAGCAGATTGTAATCAGCCCACAGCCCACCGACCGCCCCACCAACCAAACCGGTTTCGATTGCGGCCGTCACCACTGTCGGCGGCGATGGCGGAGTCTTTCTCTTGGACACCTCGAGATAGACCGACTGCAGGAACCGCCACTGCGAGCGCAGCACGCAGATCACCTCGATTTCGGCAAAACCCGACAGCAGACCGCGCAATTCGGCGAAATCCACCTGACTGCCTTCGGCCCCGCGCGAAAATTCTTCGCTGCTGAGAAAAACCGTGTGATCACCGCTGCCATAGTCATCCGAAATCTGCCGCAGCGCGGCAGGGCCACCGCCTGAGATTGCATAGACCTCCGGCAGTTTGTTCCAACTCATCACCAGACCATGATGGCCGGCGCTGCGGCCGAGCCTGGGGTAGATTACGCCGTGCTGCTTCAGCAGCTCGGCATTATGCGCGAACATGTCCTGAATCGTTGTCGATGCGGTCTTGTGCGTTCCGATATGAATGACGACCTTTGCCATCAGCGGCTTCCTTCCTTGCGCCGGGAGGTGGGTTCAGCCCCCGCTGCGGATTGTGCGGGTTTGCCGATCTGGCTGGCCAGCACATCAAGATAAAGTGTGCCGAAGTTGCGGCTGGGTTCCAGCACCGCCTTTTCGGCCCATTCGTTCCAGGCGTTCAGAAACAACTCGCGGCGATACGAGGTGGGGATGCGCTTTTCCACCAGCCTGGCCATCCAGGCGCTGAAACTGGCGGGGTTGGCACCATAGGCGATGTGGGCCTCAAAGCCGCGCCGCGCCGTGTTGTCCCAACCGGGCATGGCACCGGCAATGGTGTTGGCGGGCAGGGTTGCGGCATAGTCGGGGTGCACCGATTTGCGCGCCACGGCGGTATAGTCATAGATCAGCCCGGTAAAGCGGGGGTTCACCGCAGGCTCCATCAGATTGCCGCCAGGGCCGCCGAACAGATAGTCGGCCCCCCCCACCAACCCGTGCGGCGGCATTTCCACCCGGAACTCAAAGAGATCATCCGCCACCGGGTTTTCGCCGCCAATATGGAAGCTGACCGCGCCCAGTTCCACATCGCCAATCCCCGCCGCGCGCCATGCCTCGCGCAGCCGGGCCACACTGGCCGCCGGGTCGGGCATGTCTTCGGGGCGATAGATCACGAAGCGCGGGCGTTTGCCATCCGGGCGCTGATAGCGCGGATCGCGCATGTAGGGCAGGGTATCGGCCACCAGTTTTGCCTCGAACCCCGGCGCATAGGTCTGCTCCAGCAGCACATTGCCCGACAGCCCATCCCAGTTGCGCCGCCAGCTTTCGTTGGCCCAGCACAGATAGAACGGAAAGTCGATCTCGGGCCGCGCCAGCAGCCGATCAAGCGGAGTTTCCAGAATCCGCCGCCCATCGAACCAGTAGTGATAGACGCAGAAGGCATCAATCCCGGCACCACGCGCAAGGGCGGTCTGCTGGCCCATCACCTCGGTCACGCGCAGATCGTAAAACCCCAGATCCGAAGGCATCAAGGGCTGGATATGGCCCGCAAACATCGACGGCGCGGCGACGGCCGAGCGCCATTCGGTATAGCCCTTGCCCCACCAGGCATCGTTTTCCGGCACCGGGTGAAACTGCGGCAGATAGAAGGCGCTGACATAGGCGGGCGGTTCCGGCGCGGGGGCCGGTGGCTTTTTCGTCTCGATCTGGCTGGTCTGCACGATCTTCTGTTCGGCCGCCGCCGCCAGAAAGCCCAGCACCCGCTCCAGCGCATGCGCCAGCGTGCCGTCAACCTGCGCCAATTCCACATCGAACAGATCCGCCGTCAGGTTCAGGCTTTTGACCATGCCCAGCATCAGCGGCTTGATCCAGTAGATCGAGCCCGCCGGGAACGACAGCGCATCGCGCCGCACCCGAATCTCAAGCCGCTGCAGCACGTTGCGGGTGGTGTCGAGGTTCGAGCCCCACCACTCGGTGCCGGTATAATGCTGCCCGTCGGCCACCCAGAACGCCGCCGCCTTGTCGGCCACGAAGGCCTCCAGCTTTTCCGCCAGTCCCTGTTCGGGCAGGATGCCGGCGATCAGGTGCCGGCGCCAGATGTCGCCATCCTGGCGGTGCGGCGATTTCTTGGTGTGAAACTTGCAGATCGCGGCATAGCCATCCAGCGCGCCGGCATTGACCAGCGTCAGGAACGGCAGGATGTCGCGGCCCTTGTTGGGCACCTCCACCAGCCAGACGCCAGGAAATTCGGCCCGGATCGCTGCGGCCAACGCAGCGCTTTCGCTGCCGCGATAGGTGATCGTCACATAAAGATCATGGGGCACGGTGATCTGGCGCAGGGTCTCGGCAAACTCGGGCCAGAGATCGGGGTAATAGATATGCACGACAACGGCATAGGCTGCGATCTTGCGGGCCGGGTCAAAGCGCAGCAGCGGCAGGTCGATATCGGGCAGCGCCACGGTTTCGGGCAGTTCCTTGGTGATGCGGGCTTCCCTTTGCCCGGCCCGGACATAGTGCAGAAACGGCGGCATGCCGGTCGCCGCCACATCGGGGTTGTAGCGCAGATAGGCAAAGGGCGAGAAATCGGGGTTGGGCCGGAAACCCATGCTTTCGCCGAAGGCGATGTAGTGGTGCAGCGGGATCCAGCGATAAAGCACGTTCAGGCCGGGGTAGGCCCCGCGGTAATAGACCGCATCGAACATCCCGCTTCTGCGCACCGCCCGCAGGTAGGCGCGCTCGGACGGCTTGAGGATCAGCACCCGCAAAAAGCGCAGGGCGCGGGCAAAGAGACTTGGGGTTTCAAATGACATCTTGTTCCCTGAACCGTAAATTCGGTTCTCCTTAACAATACTACCGGCCCGAGGCAAACCGATCAGCCATCTTCGTTCAGGATGTCGCGGTGATAGCGGTTCAGCAGCAGCAAGCCGAAAAACAGACAGCCGATCGCAATCGCATAGACATAGGTCGGCGAGACCAGCCTGGCATCATAGGTCATGTAGAACCCGGCCCGCATCTGCGAAATCATGTGTGCCAGCGGGTTCAGAAGCAGCAGATTGCGGTAGGTTTCGGTCATGTTGTCAACCAGGAAGAACACCCCCGACACGAGGAACAGGGGGCGGTTCACAATGCTCCAGATCCGTTCCCACAGCGGGAACGTGCTGGACAGGTAGCAGTTCAACGATCCGATCCCCAGAGCCAGCGCTGCCGCCATGCCGAAGGCCTGGGCGATGGCCGGCATGTTCAGGGCAATGTTGAGATCATAAAACAGGATGATGCCGGCCATGACGATGATAAAGACCACCAGATGCGTCAGGAGATTCAGCAGAAAGCGGCTGAGAATGGTGTCGATATAGGTCACGCGCGGGTAGGCCAGCAGCGGCTTCGAGTAGCGGATCGAGGCACCGACCTTGATCGAGATATCCGTGTACATCATGAAGGGCAGATAACCCGTGGCGTAGAACAGCGCGAAGTTGTCGCCCAGCGGCGGATTGCGGAAGGCAATGGAAAAAAACAGCGACAGCAGTGCCAAGGCCGCAATCGGCTCGACAATCGCCCAGACATACCCCCCCGGCGAGCGGCCATAGGTGGTGGCCATCTCGCGCAGGATCAACGCGGTGATGGCCCGCAAGCCGGGAAAACCACCCTTGGCAACAAGGCTTGTGATCTGCGCCATTCCGCCCGCCATTTGGTATCACCGCAAGGGAAACCCCTGCCTTTTTCGCATCAGGCCCATCGGCGGCAACCCGCCCTGACGACATCAAGGGACATTTCCGCCAGCCTGCGGGGGCACAAAACCACTTGCATCCGAAACTGTAAAGCAGCCATATCATCCCCCGCAGGCAGCCCTGTAACAAGCGAGACCACCATCACCAACGCCGCTCCACCAGTGCCCCAGGCCACCCCGCCCAAACCGGTGTTGCGGGCCCCGCTTGCCGTGGGAACAGCACGCGCCCACCTGCGCCATTACGGTATTCTGGCCAGTTTCGTGGCGGTGGTCGTGGTGCCGACCGTGACGGCGATCTTCTATCTGTTTGCCGTTGCCGACGACCAGTACACATCGACCGTCGGCTTTTCGGTGCGATCGGAAGACATCAGTTCGGCGCTTGGCCTGCTGGGCGGGCTGTCCAGCCTGTCTGGCACCAGTTCTTCCGACACTGACATCCTTTATCAGTTCATTCAAAGTCAGGAACTTGTGGAGCGGGTCAATGAAAAGCGCGACCTGCGCAAGATCTATTCCAAACCCGCATTCGACCCCTATTACGCGTTCAGCCCCGATGGGTCGATCGAAGACCTGGTCAGCTACTGGGAGGGTATGGTCAATATCTTCTACGACCGGGGCACCGGGCTGATCGAGTTGCGGGTTCACGCCTTCGACCCGCATGATGCCCAGATGGTGGCACAGGAAATCTATGACGAATCCTCGCTGATGATCAACCAGCTCTCGGCCATCGCCCGGGCCGATACCACCCGCTATGCCAAGGAAGAACTGGACAAGTCGATCGAGCGGCTGAAGGTGGCGCGCACCGCGGTCACCGAGTTCCGCTCGCGCACCCAGATCGTCGATCCCACCGCTGACATTCAGGGCCAGATGGGCCTGCTCAATACCCTGCAGCAACAGCTCGCCGCCGCCATCATCGAGTTGAACCTGCTGCGCGAGACCACAATGGTTGGCGGCGACCCCCGCATCAATCAAAGCGAAAGACGGATCGCCGTGATCCAGCAGTTGATCGACCAGGAGCGTGAAAAGTTTGGTGTCGGCAGCGGTGGCCAGACGGCAACCAATGATTATTCGGCGCTGGTGGGCGAATTCGAGCGCCTCAGCGTTGATCGCGAATTTGCCGAAAAGGCCTATCTTGCCGCCCTGACCGCTTATGACGAATCGCTGGCCCAGGCCCAGCGGCAAAGCCGCTATCTGGCGGCCCATGTGCGCCCGACGCTGGCCGAAGAAGCGCTGTATCCACAACGGGTTCAGACCTCGCTGCTGGTGATCGGGCTGTTGCTGGCGGGTTGGGGCATTGCGATGCTGATCTATTACAGCGTGCGTGACAGGCGCTGATCCTCGATGATCGAACTGCGCAATCTGTGCAAGACCTATACCCTGAACGGCATTTCGAAAACCGTGGCCCGTGACCTGAGTTTCACCTTTCCCAGCGGCGAATGCGTGGGCCTGCTGGGCCGCAATGGGGCGGGCAAATCGAGCCTGCTGCGGATGATCGCCGGCACCATGAACCCCGATTCAGGCCAGATCATCTCGGATGGCAGCATTTCCTGGCCGGTCGGGTTTGCCGGCAGTTTCCACCCCGACCTGACCGGGGCGCAGAATGCCAAGTTCGTGGCCCGCATCTACGGGGTCGATACCGACGAGATGGTGGAATTCGTGCGCGAATTCGCCGGGTTGGACCAGCATTACCATCTGCCGGTGCGCACCTATTCCTCGGGCATGCGCTCGCGGCTGGCGTTCGGGGTGTCGATGGCAATCCAGTTTGATACCTACCTGATCGACGAGGTCACATCCGTCGGCGATGCCGCCTTCCGGGCGAAAAGCGAGGCCATCCTGAAACGGCGGCTGGAGACCAGCGGGGCGATCATCGTGTCGCATTCGATGGGCTTGCTGCGCCAGTTGTGCCAATCGGGAGCGGTGCTGGAAAACGGCCGGATCTTCTTTTACGCCCGGGTCGAACGCGCCATCGAACATCACGAACACATCATGATGGGCACGCTACCGGCCTGGATGCGGCGCTGAATCGGCCTTCAGCCTTGCAGCCAGATCAGCAGGCGGTCCCTGAATCCGGCATCAACGCCCGGCCCCGACAACACCAGCCGCCCCGGCACTGTCGCATCAAGAAAAATGCCGGGCCGGATTTCGCCCTTCGGCGTCGCGGCGGCGGGCCCATGATCCGGCACCGGCACGGGCACGCCGGGGCGGGCCTGCTTGCCTGAAACCGCCGCCGCCAGCACAGTCTGCTCGGCCTCGGCACTTGCCGGGTCTGCGGCAGCCAAGGCTGTGGCCAACCGCGGGCCCAAGCCCGGATCGCTGTCAACGGCACGCGCCAGTGTCAGCCCCAGCCGCTCGGGCAGCGCCTGCGCAAAGCGCAGATCATCCTTGAGCGCATGATAGAGGCTAAGAAATGAACCGATCTTCGACCGCTTCGCCCGGCTGGCCGCTGCGAAAAGCCGCTGCAGCTCCTCGCAGCGACAAGCCCGAAAGCCGGGGTGATAAAATGTTTCGCGCGCGAAACATTTACGGTGCAAGCAATTGATATTGTTATTGATGAAACCGGAAACAGGGTCATTTCACCGCCGCCAGTTCATCGCGCCGCCACACCCCCAGCAACAGCCGCTTGAACGCGGCGTAGGTGGCATCGAAGGTTTCGCGGCCGCGGATATAGGTTTCGCGGTTGAAATCGCGGTAATCGGCCTCGTAGATGCCGTTCACCTGCTCGCCGGCCTGGCCGATCAGGGCGGTGAAATCCTGGCGCTGCGTGGTCATGGTGCGGCCCAGATAGGCCTGCATCAGCGCCGCCATCTCGGATTGCTGCGCGCCATCGAACCGGGTCAGCACGGTGCGCACCGCATCCCATTCGAATGCCAACTCGTTTCGGCCCAGGGCGCGGGCGGCGATATTTTCGCCCGCCTCGATCGAGCGGAAGGTCGAATGCAGCATGTCGAAAAACCGCCCCGTGGAATCGAACTCCAGAAACGAGGCTCCCAGCGGTACCAGCACGATATCCGCTGCCGCCAGCCCGTTGATGGTCAGATAGCCAAGCGCCGGCGGGGTATCGAGAAACACGATGTCATAGGCATCCAGCACGCCATCGGCGGTCAGCATGTCGCTCAGCGCATCCCACAGCTTCCACGACCGGCCCTGCATCCGCCAGACCGGAATCTGGAACTCGGCCCAGTACAGGTTCAACTGCGCCCCGATCAGGTCGATGTTGGGCCAGTGGGTCTTGCGGATCAGATTGCAAGCGCGCAGTTTCAGCGCCTCGGTCAGGGTTTCGTCCAGCGGCGCGGGTGTTTCGCCGCGCGCCGCCCGCAACCGGTTGTCGGCTTGCAGATGCGTGGCTAAATGCTGGGCCAGCAGCGGAAACACGGTGCCCCATTCATCGGCCACCCGACCGCCAAAGATCGAGGTCATCGAACCCTGGCTGTCGAGATCAATCACCAGCACCTTGTAGCCATCCAGCGCCGCCGACATCGCCAGATGCGCACAGGTGCTGGTCTTGCCGACCCCGCCCTTGAAATTGGCCACCGCCACGATCTTGGCCGGCAGACCCACAGGCCGTTAGGGCAGGCAACAGGCAACCATCCGGTGCAGGCAGCACGGGCAGACCACCGGGCAAGGTGGCGCTGCTGCCGGACCGCCATCCGGCCGCCGATTTCTTCATCTGCGACATTCTTGCGGCCCTGCCCAAGGATGACATGGCCAGCATGGAACACCCGGTATTTTCGCTGGCCACAAAGCCCGATCTGCGGGTGCTGCATTATGCCCATAACGGCGTCGGCATCACCGTCACGCCTTCGGTGCGCGGGCTGGCCACCCTCTTTGACAAGGATATCCTGATCTATTGCATCAGCCAGTTGGTCGCCGCGCTCAATGCCGGGCGCGCTGTGTCGCGGCGGCTGAGTCTGCGCGCGCATGACCTGCTGGTGGCCACCAATCGCGATACATCGGGCGATGCCTA
>Ga0100401_1002620_pt1 | contig 14065 bp, 10 predicted proteins | sample CryGeymeta201525_FD_80421 | JGI IMG/M metagenome (GOLD analysis project Ga0100401, IMG submission 80421) | Groundwater microbial communities from Crystal Geyser aquifers in Utah, USA - Crystal Geyser metaG 2015-25 | ecosystem: Environmental > Aquatic > Deep subsurface > Groundwater | place: USA...
GACGGAAACTACTCGCTTTCCAATATTCCTGATAATGCCACGCTGGTGTTTTCGTTTGTGGGGATGAAGACACAGGAAGTGAATATTGATGGAAAGACTACAATTACATTAGTAATGGAGGAAGAGTCGGTAGGATTGGAAGAGGTTGTTGCTGTAGGTTATGGAGTAAAAAAGAAAGTAAATCTGACAGGCTCGTTGGCATCAGTTGGGTCGGATAAACTTGAATCAATTACTACAAGTAATTTTGTAAACGGCTTAGCCGGTAAACTTCCTGGTCTAAGAGTAACACAAAGGTCAGGGGAACCTGGTTCATATTCAACAGCTTTTGATATACGCGGGTTAGGAAGCCCATTAATAATTGTTGATGGTATTAAAAGAGATGATTTCACCAGGATTGATCCTATGGATATTGAAGAAATAACTATTCTAAAAGATGGCTCCGCAGCAATTTATGGTGTTGAGGCAGCAAATGGTGTTGTTCTAGTGACAACCAAAAAAGGGAATATTGGTAAACCTGTAATTAGTTATTCTAGTACATATGATTTTCAAAAATTTACAGTTGATCCAGAAGTTACTAATGCTTATCAATATGCTGTGCTTACCGTTGAGAATGAAATTGCCCGGGGACAAAATCCTAACTCAACAACTTATTCACCTGACGATCTGCAAAAATTTAAAGATGGAACTTATCCAAGCACAGATTGGTTAGGTACAATACAAAAAGATTATACCAGTGTAATGCACCATAATATAAATATTTCAGGGGGAAATGAAAGAGTCAAATATTATACTTCTCTTGGATATTTAGACGAAGGAGGAATTTGGAAAAGTGATAATCTATATTATAAGAAATATAATCTAAGATCCAGTATTTCTGTCGACTTGACTGAAAACCTTAAGGCTCAATTAAATATGGAAGGCATGATGGAGGATAGAAATAACACCAGTCTTAGTGCCGATAATATATATTTTACTGCGATGCTTGCACAACCGACTACTCCACTTTATGCTAATGATAATCCTGATTATTTACATTTAGTTAATCCTGAAAATGTATTGGCAGACATATCTTCGGAACATTCGGGTTATCATAGAACTAATACCAAAACATTTCAAAGTAATCTTACTCTGGATTATAAATTTAAAAATATAGAGGGTTTTTCAGCAAAATATATGTACGGTTTTTTTAATCGGGATTTATTTGAAAAAGCCTGGAGAAAATTGTATCATGTATATACATATGATCAGCTTAACGATAACTATAATGTGGCAGGTTCTGGAAAATGGACACCGACCAGTTTATATGAAAATTATACGCCTTTTCAAAGAAGTACGCTACTTGGTCAGCTCATATATGAAAAACTTTTTCAACAAAAACACAATATCGGAGCTACTTTAGTTTATGAAGCCAGACATACAAAAAATGATAACTTAAATGGTAATAAATATTTTGATTTAGATGTTGTTGATCAGCTTTTTGCAGGCGTAGCACAAAATGCAACTATAAACTCTGCTAATATCGAAGAATATGCAAATCAAAGTTTGATTGGAAGGTTCAATTATGATTTTTTGTCGAAATATCTCATAGAATTTGGATTCAACTATGGTGGTTCATCTAAATTTGCCAAGGGAAAAAGATGGGGATTTTTTCCTTTTACTTCTGTAGGATGGCGAATCTCTGAAGAAGAATTTTTTAAAAATTCATTTTCTTATGTTTCTAATTTGAAATTAAGAGGTTCAGTTGGTCAAATGGGTGACGATGCAGCGGCAAATTTTCAATTTTTAACCGGATATAACTATCCGGGTGGAACCTATATATTCGATGATAATGTTGTACGTGGATTGGGTTTTAGAGGTATGCCAAACCCAAATATTACATGGTTCACTTCTACTACAAAAAATATTGGTGTGGACTTAGATATACTGGAAGGGTTAATATCATTGGAATTCGATGTTTTTCAGCGAGACAGATCAGGGCTCTTGGCTACACGAATTCTTTCCCTCCCTGCCACGGTTGGTGCCAATTTACCTCAAGAAAATCTAAATAGCGATCAGCAAAAAGGATTTGAAGTTGTACTCGGTCATAAGGAAAAAATTAATGAATTAGCTTATGAAATTTCTGCAAATTTAACCTACACACGTAGGAAAAATTTATATATGGAAAGAGCAACCGATGGAAATTCTTATTTGAATTGGAGAAATAACAATAACGGTCGTTGGACCGATATGCAATGGGGCTATGAATATATCGGGCAGTTCCAATCTATGGATGAAATTTTAAATTCACCCATTGTTGATGGGCAAGGAAACAAAACCCTGAGACCCGGAGATTTAAAGTACGAGGATATTAACCGTGATGGAATGATAAATAGTTTGGATCAGATTCCCATTGCCCGAAGCAATATTCCAAATATATTTTTTGGATTGGATATAAACTTAAAATGGAGAAATTTTGATATGTATATTTTATTCCAAGGCGCTGCGGATTATAGTTTTATGTATCAAGGAATGAACCAGTTGCCACTTCGTTGGAGCAGAAACAGTTTAACACAATTTATGGATAGGTGGCATCATGAGGATATTTATGATGTAAATAGTCCATTAATTCAAGGCTATTATCCTCAAACTGGTTATCCTAGTTCCAATACATGGACTTCATCCTTTTGGTTAATCAATGGTAACTACATGAGAGTAAAGGATGTAAAAATTGGGTATACCGTAATCAATCCGTTTCTTGTACAATTAGGAATACAAAGCCTGAGATTTAATGTAAGTGGATTTAATCTGTTTACCTTTTCAAATTTTAAAAATATGGATCCAGAGCAACATTATCGACAATGGATATTCTATTCGTACCCAATCAATAAAAATTTAGGCATAGGATTAAATATTACATTTTAAAAATAATAAATTATGAATACTAATATTTATACTAAAATTATATTACTGTTACTAATATTTTTTAGTTCATGTGACTTTGATTTGGATATTGAACCAATCAATATTCTTACATCTGATCAAGTATTACAAAATGTATCTGGTGTTGAAGCGTATATGTCTTCATTATATAGTGCAATGCCCATTGAAGATTTCAGGTTTGCTAGTGGAGGTCTTTATTTGGCTAATCAAACTGATGAGGCAATAAGTAGTTATAGTGGGGAACAGCCTAATATTCCTGATGGAACCTGGTACCCCTGGTGGGGCTATGATGCTATAAGAAATGCCAATGATTTAATTGCAAAGTTACCTGAAGCAAATCTTTCTTCAGCGGATAAAGATATTTTTTTAGGAGAGGTTCTTTTTATTAGAGCTTTTTATTACTTTGGATTAGTAAAGCGTTATGGCGGTGTTCCTATTATCGAAGTGGTACAAAATTATACTGGTGATAATTTAAATGAGTTACAAGTACCAAGAAATAAAGAACAAGACGTTTGGGATTTTATTGCAACAAATCTTGATAAGGCCATTTCTCTGTTACCAGAAGAAAATGTTGCTGGCAGAGCAAACAAATTTGCAGCTTTAGCTTTAAAATCACGTGTCATGTTGTACGCTGCCTCAATAGCAGAATATGGAGAATCATTAAGATTAAATGGGATAATTGGGATTCCTTCATCAGATGCTGAGAAGTATTGGCTATCTACATTTAATACATCCAAGTTAATTATTGATTCGGAAAAATATTCTTTGTATGATAAAAATCTGGATAAACGACTAAATTTCGAACAGTTGTTTATTGAATCCGATAATCCCGAAGACATATTTTCTATTCATTACAAATATCCATATCTTGGACATGGATATGATTCTCAAAACCTACCTTTCGGCATTCGTGGACCAGGTGGATCAGGTTCTTATATTGGGCCTAGTCTTGAATTAGTCGAGCAATTTGAATATATTGACGGTACTCCAGGAACATTAAAAATTAACAATTCAGATGGTACTCCAATATTTTATGAACATCCAACCGATATATTTGAAAACAAAGATCCGAGGTTAATGGCAACTGTTATTGTTCCTTTTTCACAATTTAGAAATAAGATTATAGATGTACAAGCAGGCATTTATGATGGGGAAGAACAAATTGAAGCAGGAGATTTCAGTGCGTTGTATAATCCTGTTACACACCAAATTGATAATGCCAACGGAACTATAAGGGTGGTTGGACTAAGTGGTTTTGGTGGATCAGAAAAAACGCAGTCTGGATTTTATGTTCGTAAATATCTTAATTATAATATGGATAATTTGGATGCAATAGGTTCAAGTTCTGATCAATCCTTTATGGTATTTAGATATGCAGAAATTCTTTTAAATTATGCTGAGGCTGCTATTGAACTAAATAAAATCGATGAAGCAAAATGGGCTGTAAATAAAATAAGAGAACGTGCAGGAATAAAACTATTAGAAAATCAGGATGTTAATATTGAAAATATAAGACATGAACGACTCGTTGAATTAGCGTTTGAAAATCTGAGATGGTGGGATTACAAAAGATGGCGAATTGCCGATAAGGTTCTTAATAACTATCGTGTTACAGCTTTGAAACCATATTTTGATATTCAGCAAAATGCGTATCGTTTTGAAACTGCAAAAACCGGTCGATATCCTAAAACCTTTCTTCAAAGAGCTTATTATGATAGACTACCTCTTGAAGAAATTAATAGAAATCCGAATTTAATTCAGAATCCGGGATATTGATTCATTGAAATAATAATACATTATCTATAATATTATAAAAAATAAATAATATGACAATCATAAACAAATTATTAGCAATAGGGTTGGTAATTGCTGCTTTTTCCTGCGATGAGATTGACAATTATGATGCTCCCAATGGTTATGTGCACGGACAACTAATTGATAAAATCACTAATCAACCATTTCAATCTCAACAGCCCAATGGTTTTATTATTAGGCTGTTTGAACAGGATAGAAGTGTGAATTCTCCGATTTCATTCCATGGCAAATCCAATGGAACATTTGAAAATGCTTTGATTTTTCAAAATACATATAAAATAGTTCCTGTTGAAGGAGCTTTCTTTCCTGTTGATACTTCAGTTGTGCAGGTAGGAAAAGATTCAGAAGTTAATTTTGAGGTCATTCCTTTTCTTGCAATTACTGAAGTTACCGTATCTAATAATAGTAATAAGATTACAACAAATTATAACATCACCCGAAGTAAAGTGGGAGCTAAGATAATTGAAAGGATAACTTTAGTTTCCGAAATACCAACTGTAGATAACATAACATATAAATTTAAGTTGGAAAAAAGTTTATCTGAAATACCAGATGAAAGCATATTAAATCAATCATTTACGGATGTAATTGATGGATTGACATCAGGGAAAACTTACTATGTTAGAGTTGGCGCGCGTACCAATAATGCTAATCGAAAATACAATTATAGCAATATTTTCACTATTAAAGTTCCATAATGTTAAAGTAAGGTTGTCTTTAAAGGTTTTTTAGTATGCAATATCTTTTTTTTAATGCTTTTAAACCATAAGACAACCTTCTTATATAAAAATGAACAGGAAAATCGAAAATCAGATTAAATTTCGTTGAATAGTATTTGACATTTAAGTCACCGTAAATCATTTTGTTATGGCTAATTTAAATATAAGACTTTATTTAAGTATTTTTTTTATTACAATTGGATCTAATGTATTTTCTCAAGAAATTGAAATTAATCATCCTGAAGTAATCGAACCAGGAAAAAGTGGTAAAGCTCCATCAGATGCAGTTATATTATTTAATAAGGGCACTTTAAAAAATTTTGAAAGTATTACCGAAGGAGATCAAATATCTCCTTTAGATGGAAGTATTGCCCAATGGAAAGTTAAAGGAGGAAAATTTATAATAGTACCTGGAACGCCCAATATTCAAACAAAAGAACAATTTGGGGATTGTCAATTACATATAGAATGGAAAACACCACGTAATGATGTAAAAAGGGGAAAAAAAGGACAAGAATCAGGAAATTCTGGAATATATTTAATGGGGAAGTATGAAGTACAGATTTTAAATTCTTTTAAAAATTCAACAAGCCCTTCCCGCCAGGCAGGATCAATCTACAATCAGCATCCACCGTTGGTAAATGCATCACTAAAACCAGGTATGTGGCAGGTCTTCGATATTATTTTTACTGCTCCAAAATTTAACGCTGATGGTTTAGAAAAAAAGCCTGGTTATTTTACCGTATTTCATAATGGAATTCTTATTCAAAATCATGTTGAAATAAAAGGACCATCGCATGCAGGAAATGGAAAAACTCCTATCTATCAACCAGAACTGCCCTTAATGCTTCAAAACCACCAAAACGATGTTAGTTTCAGGAATATTTGGATTCGAAAACTATAATTCAAAAATTTAAATCATGAATAAAACAAACAGGAGGTCATTCCTTAAAATATATGGTACTGTTGCTACTGGGGCATTTGTTGTCCCTACCATCATTCCGGCATGTGCGCGAGGTAAAAATGGGCATACTGCTCCATCCGACAGAGTTAATATGGCCTTTATTGGTGCTGGCAATCAAGCAGGAAACGACGTAAAAGAATTTTTAAATGATAAAAGAGTACAAGTTGTTACTGTTTGTGATGTGAACAAAGAGAGCAGCGGATACTGGGATGGAAAAGTTGCAGGTCGTGAATATATAAAACGACTGGTAAATGAATCATATTCCAAACAATATGGAAAATCCTATAACAGTTGTACAGTAGCAGAGGACTTCAGAGAAGTTATTCAAAATAAGGATATTGATGCAGTAGAAGTGGTAACCCCTGACCATTGGCATGCAATACCCGTGCTTATGGCTGCTGCTGCCGGAAAAGATATTTATTGTCAAAAACCACTCTCTCTAACTATTTCCGAAGGAAGGGCAATGGTAAATGCTGTAGAAAAATATAAAATAATTTTCCAAACAGGAAGTCAACGCAGATCAAGTAGTGCATTTAGAAAAATATGTGAATTGGTTAGAAATGGAAAACTCGGTGAACTCCATACTGTGAAAGTCGGTTTACCTAATGGCACCCCTGATTATGGCAAAACAGGTAATTTAACTGAAATAATACCTGTCCCGGAAGGATTTGATTACAATACATGGCTTGGACCTGCCCCTGATGCCCCTTATTGTCCGGCCCGAACCCATGTGAATTATAGATGGAATTTAGATTATTCAGGTGGTCAGTTGACTGACTGGGGAGGGCATTTTATCGATATGGCCCAATGGGGGATAGGTACAGATGACACTGGACCGGTTAAGATTCAAAATGCAAAAGCAAAATGGGCAGAACATCCTATTTGGAATACTGCCATTGAATTCTATTTTGAAGCAATATATGCCAACGGAGTAAAACTAATTGTTTCAACCGATGAACAGGTGGGAGTTAAGTTTGAAGGATCAGAAGGTAGTATCTGGCAAAATGGAGCTGATCCTGCATCTCTGCTTGAAACCAGGATCGGTGGTAATGATATACATCTTTATGATAGCAATGCAAGTCATTATCAGAATTTCATAGACTGCGTATTATCCCGGAAAATAACTGCTGCTCCGGCTGAAGTAGGACATCGATCGATATCGATTGCTCATCTTGGAAATATCGCAATGTTATTAAAACAAGACCTTAGCTGGAATCCAAAGAAGGAAGAATTTGTTGATAATCCTTTAGCACAGAAAATGCTTAAAAGAGAAATGAGGGAGCCATGGAGGGAATTATATCAAAAATATGAAGTTTAATTCAAAAGGTTGATTTTGAATCTTATATGTTGAATTGTTACTCAACATCCAGATGAAGAGATAGGTACTATTGCTGAAAATATTTCTTCCATTACTATTCAACGAGCCTCCCTTGTTAAAAATATCCGCTCCCTTGTAACCTGATAACCTACCCTAGTTAAAAATTTCGGCATCCTTGTAACCCGGTGACCCTCCCTTGTTAAAAATTTTTCAATCCTTGTTACCTGTTGCCCCGTCCTTGTAACCCCGCGTGGTTCCCTTGTTGAACAGGGAGAAGGTAAAATCTTTTACAAGGGCGCCACCGCAAATAACAAGGGGGACTTCCTATTTACCGGAAAATCTTTCACTGCCATTCGTATTCAAAAGAGTGGTAAGTTGTTTTGAGCCATCATGCTTAGGCAGGTTTGCAACTGAGCTTTTTGTTGTGCAGGTACGGGCAATTCTAAAAAAGGTATTCAAAAAATAGTTTAGCAGGTGCGGAAGGTCAATTGGCGCTTTTTAGCAAGGGATTTTTGGATTTTAAATTGAATATACTAAAATCATAGGAAAAAGGCCGAAATACTCTGGCGCATCATCGCTTTGAGTTTTGTACAGCATTCCACATTCTGTAAAATTTATTAGCAACCCAAAATTATTTCACAAATATCGACTATATTTGTGAAATAAACAGCTTAAATAAATGGCTCAATCTGTTGATAGTAAATTAATAGACTACTTAAAATACAGGCCAAAGGGTAAGATCTATTTTTCGGATGATTTTGCCTCAATTGCCAGTGCCGATTCTATTCGGAAAAGTCTGTCAGTATTAGAGAAAAAAGGTTTTCTTGTGCGATTAACGCAAGGAATATATTTGTATCCAAAGAATGATTCCGAATTTGGCGTGTTGTACCCATCGGTTGATAATGTTTGTCGCGCTATTGCAAAAAGAGACAAAGCAAGAATTGTACCTACCGGCGTTTTTGCACTTCACAGTTTAGGTTTAACTACCCAAATTCCAAATAATGTAGTTTATCTTACTGATGGTATTCCCCGAAAGATAAAATACCGAAACCGAACAATAAAGTTCAAAAAAACAGCTCCTAAAAACTTGTCGATGAAAGGCAAAATAAGTCGTTTGGTAGTTGCTGCACTAAAAGAAATTGGAAAAGATGATGTTACTCATGATATCCAGGCACAATTGGCCAAAGTACTGAAAGCCGAATCGCTTGAAAACATCAATCATGATGCCCGGTTAGCGCCTGCATGGATTTCGAAAATCATGTTGTCACTTGTAAAATGAAACACAAATGAATTGGACCGATTTGCCTATAACCAGACAGGTAGAATTATTAAATCTTCTGGAAAATAAATTAGACTTAAATGCCAATTCAATTGAGAAAGATTGGTGGGTTACGTTGGCATTGAAAGCCCTTTTTAGCTCTTCATATTCAGCACATCTGGTTTTTAAGGGAGGAACATCTTTGAGTAAATGCTGGCACTTGATAGACCGGTTTTCGGAGGATATTGATATTGCAATCGACAGAGAGTTTCTCGGATTCCCTGGAAATTTGACTAAAAGAGAGATTGGCAAGAAGCTTCGGAAAGCATCGTGCTCGCTGGTAAGAGGAAAATTGAGGGAAGAAATTGAACAGTTCCTTTTGGATAATGGCCTGAAAAATAGTCAGTTCTCATTAGAGGTAAATATTACTGAAGAAAGCAACGTCGATCCGGAGATTCTGTTTTTACATTACGAATCAGTTTTAGACAATACTGACTATGTTTTTAATACTGTAAAAATAGAAATTGGGTCACGGTCGCTAATGGAGCCCAGTGAAGCAGTCCTTGTCAGATCAATCATCGGAGAATTATTGCCGGCATCGGATTTTGCTGATACCGCGTTTTTTGTTCAAGTTGTATTGCCCAAACGTACGTTTCTTGAAAAAGCTTTTTTATTACACGAATTGTTTCAAAAGGACATCCACGGAAATGACATTAAAAGAATGTCGAGGCATTTATACGATTTAGAAAAATTGATGGATAGTGACTATTGCCAAGATGTTCTGGAAGACAGTAATTTATACAATGAAATTATCAAACATCGCAAAATGTTTACTTCAATTGCGAATATAGATTATTCAACCCACCAACCTTCATCTATCAATTTTACGCCTCCGGAGTCTGTTTTAAAAGAATGGGAAAGAGATTATTTTGCCATGCAGGAGAATATGATTTATGGTGAATCGTTAAGTTTTCGAGAATTGATAGGACGAATACGCGAATTAAATAAACGATTTAATTCAACCACTTTTTGTAGCTGATTCATTTGATTGGTTTTTTTTAATGAGTTTTCAACTCAGCTTTTTGTTGAGCAGGCACGGGCAATTATAAAAAAAGGTATTCAAAAAAATATTTTAGCCGTTGCGGATTTGCAATTGGCACTTTTTAGTAAGGGATTTGTAATATGGCCCACCAACGAATTAAAGCAACATTCGCAAATCATACACTATACCATAATTTATTACCGTATAGCTTTATTTATATCTATAATAAAGTAATATAATTGGTTACTATTATAGATATATCTATATTTGTAAAAAATATTTTCCACAATGTATAATGAACTTTATGAACAATCGGGTAGCGATATGATCCGGCAGTTGGGAAAACGATACAGTGAATATCGAAAACGGATGGGTTATACCCAAAAGAAAGTAGCTGAGAAATCTGGTTTGAGCGTATTTACAATCAGTTCTTTTGAGAATGGCACTTCCACCGGAATTACGCTGGCTTCGTTTATCAAATTGTTACGGGCAATCGACAGTCTCGATGAAATTGTGAAACTATTACCTGAATTACCGGAAAGTCCCCGTAAATTATTTAAGATGCAACAGAAAGAAAAGTAATTATGGAAACGAATGTGGTAATGGTGAAGCTATGGGGAATGCAGGTAGGATATGTTTCGTGGGATAAAAAACCGAATGTAGCTGTTTTTGAATATGAACCGGAATTCCTGGACAAAGGTTTGGATATTGCTCCCCTGACAATGTCAGTCAGTTCTCCCCGCAGCAGGAAGCATATACCCTGGCCAGGCGATAAGGATAAGTTGTATATGGGACTTCCACCCATGATAGCCGATTCACTCCCCGATAAATGGGGCTATTCTCTTTTCAGCGCGTGGCTGCGGGATAATCATATTTCAACAAAAAATGTAACTCCTGTGGACCATCTTTCATTTATTGGCAGCCGTGCTATGGGTGCTCTTGAATATGAACCGGCTCAGAAATTGGGCGCCGACTCTGTTTTCACCGTAGATATTGAACGCCTCTATGAGTTTTCCAAACAGGTATTGAATGAACGGGAGTCAACAGTGCTAAATGCCGGAAATTCAATTTTATGGCAAGATTTGATAAAAATCAGTTCATCGCCGGGTGGTAAACGTCCGAAAGCAATTGTTGCAATTAACAAAACTACAGGCGAAGTAATTTCCGGACAGGGAAATATCCCCGAAGGTTATGAACATTTTATTTTAAAGTACGATGACAATACTTCTTATCCATTAGCCAAATTGGAATATGTTTATTATCAGATGGCTTTGGCTGCAGGAATAAATATGATGCCATCGGAATTAAAAACTTATGGAAATATTACCCATTTTCTTACCCGCCGGTTCGACCGCATTGGCAATGACCGGGTACATGCGCAAACATTGGCTGCCATGTTTCCGGGAAGCGACAGTTACGAAGATTTGTTTGCCGTAATACGCAGACTTAACCTGCCATACGATGACAGTCGCCAGCAATATCTGAGGATGGTGTTTAATGTGCTCGCACGTAATGTGGATGACCATTCAAAAAACTTTTGCTTCTGTATGACTCCTGATGGCGTATGGCATTTGACTCCGTCTTATGATTTGACTTACAGTGTTGATATTTCTGCCCCGGCATATATGAACAGGCATTTACTTACTTTAAACGGGAAGAATGAAAGTATAACCCGCGAAGATTTGGAAGTTGTAGCTCAGAGAAATGATATTCAGGACTATAAGTCGTTAATTGACAGGATAATGAATGCTGTTGGTGAATTCAGAGAATTTGCCACAGCATTGAAAATTGACAAACAGTTAATTGATAGTATTGAATCTGATTTTGTCAAGGTTTAAACTATATTATTGAAAAAAGCTAAATTCTCTTCCTATCACCCGTTTGCAACGAATGTTAGGTTGTTTTGAGTCAGCTTGGCAACCAGGTTTGCAACTCAGCTTTTTGTTATGCAGGTACGGGCAATTCTAAAAAAGGTATTCATAAAATAGTTTAGCTGGTGTGGATTTGCAACTGGCACTTTTAGCAAGAGATTTGTAATCAGGCCCACCAACGAACTGATGCAACATTCGCATATCATAGACTATACTATAATTTATAAAATTGATAAGAAAATTATAATATATTTCGGTTTCAATCGAATAATGTTATACTTTTACTCGGTTTTACTCGAATAATAATATAGTTTTATGATTCAAAGGCATTTGAAACAAATAATAGAAAAATACCTGTTCCAAAAAAAATCAATTATCCTTTACGGAGCACGCCAAACCGGTAAAACAACCTTAATGGAACAAATTTTGGAACCATACAGGGAAGAAACGCTTTTTCTGAACGGAGACGATGCGGATACACGGGAAATGTTTACAAACCTGAACGCAACCCGGTTGCTGCCGGTAATAGGTGATTCAAAGATTGTTTTGCTGGATGAAGCTCAGCGAATTACTGAAGCAGGCCTGGCATTAAAAATAATCCATGATAATTTTAAATCGGTTCAGCTTATTGCTACCGGTTCTTCTTCGTTCGACCTTGCCAATAAGATTAATGAACCGCTTACCGGGCGAAAATTTGAATTTACACTTTATCCCATATCGTTTAGTGAAATGGTTGACCATCATGGTTTTCTTACTGAAAAAAGATTACTGGAGCACCGGTTGGTTTATGGATATTATCCTGACATTGCAGCAAATTTAGGCAATGAAATAAAACTACTGAAATCGCTCGCTTCAAGTTTCCTTTACAAAGATTTATTGACATTGGAAACCATTAAAAAGCCTGTTTTGCTCGAAAAAATATTATCGGCGCTTGCATTGCAAATCGGAAGCGAGGTATCGTACAATGAACTGGCGCAATTGCTCAATTCTGATAAGGAAACCATAGAAAAGTACATTGATTTGCTGGAAAAAACCGGTGTTATTTTCAGATTAAATGCACTGAGCCGGAATGTAAGGAATGAAATTAAAAATGGGCGTAAAATTTATTTTTATGATAATGGAATACGCAATGCCGTATTAGGTAACTTTTCATCATTATCTGTGAGAACTGACAAAGGCGCATTATGGGAAAATTTTCTTGTCAGTGAACGTATTAAACATCTTGGGAATAATGAAACAGATATTAAATCGTGGTTTTGGAGGACTACCCAGCAACAGGAAATCGATTACATTGAAGAATGGGACAACAAACTACTTGCATTTGAATTCAAATGGAATCCACAGAAAAAAGCAGGCTTATCCAAAACTTTTTCCAATTCGTATCCAAACCATGAGTTTAAAATTATAAATCCGGAAAATTTCCATGAGTTTGTGATGAAAGTGTAAGAATATGATTCATATTTTTCTGGCTTTTCCCTGAAATTAAACCCAGGCGTTATAAAATTTGCAATCAATTTGCAAATCAAATTCAATTTTGCCTATTTTGCCGAAACTGATTAGTAAAAATGTTAGGCCTGATTCGCGACGAACTGGCAAAACTAAACATCGAATTTGAATACCTCGACGGGCAATGCGGCAGCAAACAACGCGAACAGTCGGTGAATCATTTCCAGGAAAACGAAAACCTGCGGGTGTTCCTCATCAGTTTAAAAGCAGGGGGAACGGGGCTGAATTTAACCGCCTCCGACTATGTTTATGTAGTTGACCCGTGGTGGAACCCGACAGTTGAAAACCAGGCCATCGACCGTTGTCACCGCATTGGGCAGGACAAAAAAGTGTTTGCCTACCGCATGATTTGCACAAATACCGTGGAACAGAAAATCCTCGACCTTCAAAATAAAAAGAAAAAAATTGCCGGCGACATTATCCAAACCGATGAAAGTATCCTTAAAAAATTAGATAAAAACGACATCAGCGAGTTGTTTGCATAGAATTTCACAAAATTGATGAGATAATTTGATATTTCCATAAATTTTCATGTTGTGTTATTTTTACATTAACTCGCAAACAAAAATATCATATTGACTGTTTAATCACTATTTTCGTGTCTTTATGAAATTCAATTTGGAATTATATTGTAACATTGTCAAAAATAGATA
>Ga0100401_1002622_pt1 | contig 14061 bp, 10 predicted proteins | sample CryGeymeta201525_FD_80421 | JGI IMG/M metagenome (GOLD analysis project Ga0100401, IMG submission 80421) | Groundwater microbial communities from Crystal Geyser aquifers in Utah, USA - Crystal Geyser metaG 2015-25 | ecosystem: Environmental > Aquatic > Deep subsurface > Groundwater | place: USA...
GTTTATGCGATTGGCTCCATCAATTTTCTGTTTGACAAATCTTTTGAACCATTTATGACTGGAGAACAGATTTGTGATTATTTTGGTCAGAAAGTTTCCACCGTCTCCTCAAAGGCCAAAACAATAAAGGATATGTTTAAGTTGAGATATTATGATCCGGAGTTTTCAACAAATAAAATGTCGCAAAACAATCCTTTCAATCATTATGTAATGGTCGATGGATTTACACTGTCATTAAATTCTTTGCCGGAAGAGTTGCAAAAAATGGTCAAAGACGCACGTTCAAAGGGCGAAGATATTGAAATTCACACAAATCGGGATTAAAATTCTTTTATTCATAGTATGACATAGAGTCGTACTCTGAATATTTTGAACGATTTATTACAAAAAACCCTTATTTTTGAAAAAACCAAAAAAACCTGTTACCATGAAGTACCTGTCTTTTTTTATCATTTTCAGCTTTTTATTGTCTGCGGCATGTGGCCAAAGTACCGATAACTGGACCCATTTCAGGGGTTCCAAAATGGACGGCCATGCAACCGTAAAATCGGCGCCGCTGCACTGGAGCGATTCAACAAACGTGGAATGGAAAGTTCCGGTAAAAGGCTTGGGCTGGTCGTCGCCGGTAGTTTATGGGAACCAAATTTGGTTGACTTCGGCAGCCAAAGATGGCAAGGAGTTTTACACCCTTTGTTTCGATTTGAAAACGGGAAAACTACTCGATGAGAAAACAATTTTCACTGCCGAAGATCCGCAACGAATTCACGGAACAAATTCTTACGCCACGCCAACTCCCTGTATTGAAGAGGGTTTTGTGTATGTTCATTACGGTACATTTGGCACAGCCTGCATCAACACAAATAATTTCGAAGTGGTTTGGAAACGCGAAGATATGCCTTGCGACCACATGCAGGGACCGGCATCATCGCTTATTCTGCATAAAAATATGTTGATTGTGCATCTGGAAGGGACAAAAGATCCGTATGTTGCAGCGCTCGATAAAAAAACAGGCAAAACCATCTGGAAAAGTGTTCGCCCCGCAGAAATTTACGATCCGCTTGAACCGGTTTACCGCAAATCGTACCAAACGCCAATTGTAATTGAAGTTGAAGGTAAGGAACTGCTTATCAGCAACTCAGCGTTTATGTGTTTTGCACACGATGTTAACACAGGAGAAGTAATCTGGACGATTGAATATGGTTACGATTCAACGGTGAGCCAGCCGATTTACTGGGATGGGCTGGTGTATGTAAATTCAGGCTGGATTTTTCTGGACAACCAACCTTTTTTTACCCGGCAATACGCAGTTGACCCAACCGGAAAAGGCGATGTAACCAAAACCCATATAAAATGGATGTACGAGGATGAAGTACCCCAAATTCCGACTCCGGTAATTGTTGACGGTAAAATGTACATGGTTCACGACCGCGGAATGACAACCTGCCTCGATGCCAAAACAGCCAAGGTAATCTGGAAACAGGAACTGAAAGGCAACTTCAACTCCTCTCCGGTTTATGCTGGTGGAAATATCTACTTCTTCAATGTAAAGGGAGATTGTACTATTATAAAACCCGGTGACTCATTTCAACTAATTGCTGAAAACGGCATTGGTGAAACAGTAAAAGCAGTTCCCGTTTTTGTAAACGATAAAATGATTTTACGGACTGAAAAACATTTGTATCTGTTTAAATAGCTGCCTTATGCGCTAAGCGGTTTGGAACCGCTAAGCGCATTTTTGAAAGGTTCTAATCCGCTAAGCAGTTTGGAACTGCTAAGCGGATATTACGAATATTGAAAAATTAAAACAGTTTATTCAAAATTGTATCATCAAGAATTATTTGCGATTGATGGTAAAAGTCTTCTTTGCTGAAATTAACATATTCAAATGCAAGCTCTTTGTGAACTAACGAACCACTTCTTAATCCTGCAAAATCCCGAAACGAAGAAAATTCCCAATCTTCCATTTTGTGCACAAGCCCAGCCAAAACAGGATTTTGATGAATATAATTGAAACAGATTGTGGTATAGTCCGGAACGTAAGCGCTAAGCGGTTTTGAACCGCTAAGCGCATTTTTCATCGTAATATCGAATTCAATATCGTTCAGGCATTTCGCTTCGGTATTGTTCGAAAAAAGTTTTCCCCTCCTGTTTTTCTGTTTGTTTATGGCTTGTGTATAACTGCTAAGCACGGTTCCAATATTTTTGGACAACACTTGTAATACGGGTCGATGGTTTTCTTCTACAGTTTTACAACCATTATCGGTTGCAATCACAAGAAAATGAAAATGATTGGGCATCAGTGCCCACGAAAGAATTTTGCAATAAGGAGCTATTTTGAATTTAACTTTTTTCAAAAAGAAAAGATAGTTTTCCCGATTATAAAAAACAGTTTCGTTTGAACGGTTGTAAATGTGGTATAAAGCATCTGGTTCAAAGTGCATTTTTTTGATAAAGCTAGCTGGTTTTTTACTGATATCATCTATCCGCGAAGCGGTTTGGAACCGCTACGCGGATAATCATAATTCATCTTTCCAAAAATAAAATTCATGTTTCACAAGCACTAAGCGGTTTGGAACCGCTAAGCGCATTTTCAGCAGAAATAATTTCGTTTCAAACCACTAAATTAGGGGTATATTTTTCGTTTTAAACCGAAATTTATACTTTTTATTTCTCGATTTCACAAAAATTGGTACTAAACAAACCGGGACATGGATTTTCCAAAGTCCATGATTTTCAAATATTCACTTTTATCCCATTCCAATATCCTGATATTAATTTTCATCTCAAATCAGCCAAAATAACCTCCCCAAAAACTTTCCGCAACGATTCTTTCTTACTTTTGCACGCCGGTTTGAAAACTGTTTTACACAATTTACAAATTCAACATTGAAACAGAAAAACAAATTGGTTATTAAGCTGTTGCTTAGAAAGTTTTAAGTTAATAACAAGAAAATGACAGAAATCAGAAATATTGCAATAATTGCACATGTTGACCACGGTAAAACAACACTGGTTGATCGGATTTTATACCAGGTTAACCTTTTCCGCGAGAATCAGGTTATGGGAGATTTAATACTGGATAGTAACGATTTGGAAAAAGAACGCGGAATTACCATATTGGCGAAAAACGTTTCGGTACGTTACAAAGACACCAAAATTAATATCATCGACACACCCGGTCACTCCGATTTTGGAGGCGAGGTTGAACGTGTTTTAAACATGGCCAACGGGGTTTTACTCATTGTTGACGCGTTTGAAGGCCCCATGCCACAAACACGATTTGTGCTGCAAAAAGCCATCGAACTGGGATTGAAACCCATCGTGGTAATAAATAAAGTGGACAAACCAAACTGCACGCCCGACATTGCCCAGGAAAAAGTTTTCGATTTAATGTTCAGCCTCGAAGCCACTGAAGATCAGTTGGATTTTCCAACCGTTTTTGGCTCGTCGAAAGCAGGCTGGATGGGGCCCGACTGGAAAAAAGAAACCACCGATGTTACTTATTTGCTTGATACTATTTTAGAGCACATTCCTGCGTCAAAACACATTGACGGTTCGTTGCAAATGCGCATTACATCGCTCGATTATTCATCTTATACAGGTCGTATTGCCGTTGGAAAAGTTTCCCGCGGACAATTAATTCCCGGGTCGCAGGTGACACTGATGAAACGCGATGGAAGTTCAATGAAAACCGTACTTAAAGAAGTTTATCTTTTCGAAGGACTTGGGAAGGAAAAAACAAAAAATCCGGTTCCATCGGGCGAAATTTGTGCCGTTCTTGGGTTGGATGGTTTTGATATTGGCGATACGGTTGCCGATGGCGAAGAACCCGAAAGTTTGCCTCCGATAAAAGTTGACGAACCCACAATGAGCATGTTGTTTGTGTCCAACAATTCACCATTTTTCGGGAAAGACGGAAAGTTTGTGACTTCGCGACAGTTGCGCGACAGGTTATTTAAGGAAACTGAGAAAAATCTGGCGTTACGCGTTGAAGAAACCGATTCAGCCGATTCATTTCTGGTTTTTGGCCGCGGAATTCTTCACCTTTCAATTTTGGTTGAAACCATGCGCCGCGAAGGATTCGAAATGCAGTTGGGGCAACCCAAAGTACTAACTAAAGAAATTGACGGCAAACTACACGAACCCATTGAAGCCCTTACCGTTCATGTTCCCGAAATCTTTGCGGGTAAAGTAATCGAACTGGTTACGCAACGTAAAGGGGATATTACCACCATTGAAGTTAAAAATGAACGTTCACACCTTGATTTTTTGATTCCGGCGCGGGGGTTAATCGGTCTGCGGAACCAAATGTTAACCGCTACTGAAGGTGAAGCAATTATGGCCCACCGGTTTTATGGTTACGAACCATGGAAAGGCGATTTGGGCGTGCGCAGAAATGGCGCGCTGATTTCACTCGAAACAGGAAATTCAATTGCCTACTCCATAGACAAACTGCAAGACCGCGGACGATTTTTTGTTGAACCGGGCGAAGATGTTTACATGGGGCAGGTTGTTGGCGAGAACACACGCCAGGATGACCTGACGCTGAATATTGTACGCACCAAAAAACTAACCAACATGCGTGCTTCCGGCTCTGATGATAAAACAAGCATTGCACCAGCCGTGAAGTTTTCACTTGAGGAAGCCATGGAATACCTGCGCAACGACGAATATTTGGAAGTTACGCCTAAATTTCAGCGAATCCGCAAAATTCTGCTCGATGAAAACGACCGCAAACGACAGACGAAAAAAGGGGCTGAATAACCAGTTATTTTCCTAAATTAAAAACTGTTAAAAAGATGAAAAGATGAAACAGTCATTATTAATTTTATCCCTTCTTATCATTGGAGTACTTCCAATATTTGGGCAGGATTCAGGAATGACTGATTTCTACATCAACAGCAATCAAATCAACACGTCAGGAATGTACGTTTTGGGTGGATGGGCGGTTGCCAATATTGCCGGGGGCGCAATCGGCTGGGCCAATTCAAACGGAAGCGCAAAATATTTCCACCAGATGAATGTGTTTTGGAATACAATAAATTTGGGGATTGCAGGATTTGCACTTTACTCCAATTTAAATACTGGCATTTCCTTATTGTCGGCGGATGAAATGCTTGCAAAACACGTAAAAACCGAAAATCTTTATCTCATCAATGCCGGACTGGATGTGGTTTACATTGGAACAGGCTTTCTGTTAAAACATCTTTCAAACAAAAACCTCAATAAACAGGATTTACTGGAAGGTTATGGAAATTCGGTAATTCTGCAGGGTGGTTTTCTGATGGCTTTTGATTTGATAATGTGGGGAATACAACGAAACCAAAGACTTGATTTTTTGAAAAATGCAGATTTATCATTTATGCAGTACGAAAATCTTTCACTACTGTCAGTTGTAATTCATTTCTAAACTATTCAGCAAAAAACGAAACTTTTCAACCCGCATTTTGTTTAACTGGATAAATAAATTATCTAAACAGTTTTCAATTCAAAATGAGAATACTCTTAACCGGAACCACCGGATATATTGGACAAAGATTGCTGCCGGTATTATTAAACAATGGTCATGAGGTAATTTGCTGCGTACGCGACAAAAACCGGTTTAACCCCGAAAAATATCACTCTGATAAAATTTCTGTTATCGAAGTTAATTTTCTGCAAAAAGAAACGCTGCAAAATATTCCTGAAAATATTGATATTGCCTATTACATGATTCATTCCATGTCATCATCCATAGGTAAGTTTGAAGAAATGGAAGCGCTTTCAGCCACCAATTTTAAAAGCCGGCTGGAGCAGACTAACGTAAAACAGGTAATTTATTTAAGCGGAATTATTAACGATGATAAACTCTCGAAACATTTGTTGTCGAGAAAGCGGGTTGAGGAAATCCTTTCGGGTTCATCCTTTAATTTAACCACTTTACGGGCTGGAATTATTGTAGGTTCAGGTAGTGCATCGTTTGAGATTATCCGCGATTTGGTTGAAAAACTACCGGTAATGATTGCCCCAAAATGGCTCAATTCACACTCGCAACCGCTGGCCGTTAGTAATGTAATTGAATTTTTAACCGGCGTAATTTTGCACGAAGAAACCTACAATAAAAGTTTCGATGTCGGTGGGCCTGAAATACTGACCTACAAGCAAATGCTGCTGCAATTTGCCGAAGTAAGGGGGTTAAAACGCACTGTTATCAGTGTTCCGGTAATGACCCCAAAACTTTCGTCGTACTGGCTTTATTTTGTCACTTCAACATCATACAAACTGGCGGTGAACCTGGTAAACAGCATGAAAGTAGAAATTATTTGCCGCGAAAATAATTTAAGCGAAATTCTTGGAATCAAACTGCTTACCTATAAACAAGCCGTGCAAAGCGCTTTCGACCGGATTGCCCAGCAGGAAGTGGTTTCGAGCTGGACAGATGCGCTTGCCAGCAACATTTTGGAAAAAGGGGTGTCACAACTGCTTGAAGTTCCAACTTATGGCTGTTTTAAAGATCACCGGCAGAAAAAGATTGAAGATGAAAACAAAACATTGACTCGCATTTGGTCCATCGGCGGAAAAAAAGGATGGTATTACGCCAACTGGTTGTGGAAAATGAGAGGTTTTATTGATAAACTATTCGGCGGAGTTGGGCTTCGGCGTGGAAGGAAAAGTTTAGAAAATATTGAAATTGGAGAATCGCTTGATTTCTGGCGTGTTCTTTACGCCAACCGCAGTGAAAAAAGGCTTTTACTTTTTGCCGAGATGAAACTCCCGGGCGAGGCCTGGCTCGAATTCAAAATAAAAGACAAAGTACTTTACCAAACAGCAACTTTCCGTCCGCTGGGGCTTTTGGGAAGGTTGTATTGGTATTCGGTGATGCCATTTCACGGTTTAATTTTTAACGGAATGATTAGTAAACTTGCTGAAGCAGAATAATATGGGATTCTATCAATTACACAAAACACAAAAAGTTCCGGCCACCATTGAACAGGTTTGGGATTTTATCTCATCACCGGCCAACCTGAAAAAGATAACACCAGAATACATGGGTTTTAACATCACCTCGAAAATGCTGAGCGAAAAAATGTACCCCGGAATGATTATCAGCTACACGGTGAGCCCGGTTTTTGGAATAAAAATGACTTGGGTAACCGAAATTACGCAGGTAAATGAAAAGGAGTATTTTGTTGATGAGCAGCGGGTTGGCCCCTATTTTATGTGGCATCACGAACACAAAATTGAACCTGTTGAAGGCGGCGTCATAATGACCGACATCGTTTCGTATAAACCACCTTTTGGATTTCTGGGTTCGATTGCAAACACTTTGCTAATCAAAAAACAATTACAGGAAATCTTTGATTTTCGTACAGTTGCGATGGAAAAAATGTTTGGAAAGTTGGAATAAAATTTTGTTTTACTTTAGCGATTTTATTTTAAGCTATGAGTAAAAACAGAATTCTGAAACTTTTAAAGAAACTCCATCAATGGCCTGCAATCATTATCGCTTTTTTTGCCATTATCTTTGCACTCTCCGGAATCATTATGAACCACCGGCAACTGTTTTCGCCAGTGGATGTTTCGCGCAAAATTCTGCCTCCCAATTACACATATAAAAACTGGAACCAGGCTGCTGTGCGGGGTTCGGTTCAAACTGCAGAAAATGAAGCTTTAATTTACGGAAACATTGGGACCTGGAAAGCAAAAGACGGCTTCAACTCATTTGAGGATTTCAACCAGGGATTTCCAAAAGGAATTGATAACCGGAAAATCTACTCCGTTGTTCTGCATGAAAATACACTTTTTGCAGGCACTCAACTGGGTTTGTACAAACGTGAGGCCGGTAAAAATTGGGAGAGAATCAGTTTGAGTGTGGAAGAACGCATTGCCGACCTTGCACTAAAAAATGATACTTTACTGGTTTTAACCCGACATTACCTGCTGAAAAGCGCCAACGGAACCGATTTTATCACCGTTCAACTACCGGAACCAATTGGCTACGAGAGAAAAACAGGACTTTTCAATACATTTTGGGAGCTGCACAGTGGCGAACTCCTCGGCTTGCCCGGCAAACTGATTGTCGATTTGCTCGGACTGGTTACCATTTTTCTGTCGGTTTCCGGGTTGCTCCATTTTTTCTTCCCGAAAATCATCAGCCGGAGGAAAAAGAAAGCGAAAGAAGTTTCAACTTATGTATCGGTGAAAAAAACAAACCTTCACTGGCACAATGTGATTGGGTATATTTTTGTCCTTTTCCTGATTATCAATACTTTTTCGGGAATGCATTTGCGACCACCACTTTTAATCGCAATTGCCAACATACAGGTGGGCATCATTCCGGGCACTCATATAGACAGCCCAAACCCGTGGTTCGATAAACTGCGGCGGGTTCAGTGGGACGAGGATTCAAACCGGTACATTTTTTCAACTTCCGAAGGATTTTATTTTGCTGAGGAATCGCTGAATAAAACGTTGCAACCTGCCTTTTCGCAACCACCTGTGAGTGTAATGGGCTGCAATGTTTTAAAGCCGTTTGGAAATGGTATTTACCTTGTTGGTTCGTTCAACGGTATGTTTTTATGGAATATTGAAACCGGCGATGTTGCCGACTTTTTTACGAAGCAGCGCTATGTTGAACCCGAAGGAATGCAAAGTCCGATTGGGGCGAATATGGCAGCCGGATTGGTTGAAGGGAAAAATGCAGCCTTTTGGTTTGACTATAATACAGGCGGACAACGGATAGCATCCGCCGCAGAGAAGCCATCCGTTAACTTTCCTGAAATGACCGAAGAAATCAGAAAAGCTTCTCCCATGTCATTGTGGAACGTTGCACTGGAATTGCACACCGGCCGGGTTTTCGAGCACCTGATTGGCCCGTTTTATATTTTAATCGTTCCGATTGCCGGAATTTGTATTCTCATTGTTTTAATCAGCGGTTTTCTGCTTTGGTGGAAGGTGTACCGGAAAAAAGGGTGACTCGATTTTTAATCGCGTAAAAAACGGCGATCGCAAAACGGCAATTGCAAATTGCTGCACCCGAGGGAATTGGACTTTACAAAGTCCGACAGAAAATCTTTGACTTTGGAAAGTCAAAGTCCCAGGCAACCAGCTATTTTTTGCAACTTACTACCAATGGCAAATGTTTTCCGCCAAAAGGTTCCTGTTTGAAATTTGAATAAAGTTTAATTTCCGTAAAACCGGCTTCTTTTAATAATTCGGTTAGTTCGGCGCTTTTCAAACCAAAAAGCAATGTTTCGTTTGAAATTGTTTTTTCAACTTTTTTCAAAATCAACTCGGTTTGAAATCGAATAAGCGGACTGTTTTCTTCGAATTTGTATTTTCTGATAAAACGGATATTTTCAGTTTCAATAGGTGGAAGTTCAGAAACCTGCTCCGTAAAAATATAATCGTAATTCAGGATTTGCAGCAGGAAACGTCCGCCGGTTTTTAAAACGGCAAAAATTCCATTCAGCATTTGCTGAATTAATTCAATAGTTTGCAAATGAACCAGCGTATTTCCAAAACATAGAACTACATCAAATTGAGCCGGTTTAAAATCTGTTTCAAGATCCAGCATATTTCCAATCTGGAACTTGAGTGACGCGACCCGATATTTATCGGGTTCCGATCCGCGTATTGGTAAATCAGCGGATCGGAATCCGCTGCACCCGAGCGCCTGACCCAACAAATCTTCATTTAAATCAATGCCAGTTACCTTTGCTCCTGCTTCTGCCAGTTGAAAAGCCAGTTTACCGGTGGCACAACCAATATCCAGAATTTGTTTCCCCGCCAACTCCCCTGCCTTGCTTTTCACAAACTGCAATTGCATTGGCTGATATGGAAATATTTCGGAGTAATATTTTGAAATGGAGGAGTAGAATTGGTCTTGTTCGTTGCTCATATTAATTGTTGTTCGTCATTCGTCATTCGTCATCGGTCATTTGTCAAAACACAAGACAATCGGACACAAGTATCAAGACTCAAATCCTTGTTTTTCTATTATTCAATCCTTCAATCTTTTTCATTCTTTCATTCACGCATTCTCGCATTTATGTATTCTCGCATTCACGCATTCTTTTCAATCCTCACCCTCGCATCCACCGCCAGAATCTCGTTTTCGTTACCAAGTAACGGGTTGATATCCAATTCTTTGATTTCAGTAGCAAAGCGCAATAAACTGGAAAGCCGGACTACAATTTCGGCAAATTTTGGAATATTTACCCCGGTTTGTTTGCGAAAGCCTTTCAGAATTTTATACGATTTCAGGCTTTTTATCATGGAAAGTGCTTCGTCATGCGAAAGCGGAGCAAGACCCGATGCAACATCTTTCAGCACTTCAACATAAATTCCACCCATTCCGCAAACCACAATATGCCCGAATTTATCTTCGTAATTCGCGCCGAGGAATAGTTCGGTTCCTGAAGCCATTTGAGCAATCAATACTCCTTCTGCTCCCAGAACTCCATTTAAGTGATGAAATTCCTTACGAACCTGCGTAACATTTCGCATATTCAGAATTACCCCACCAACTTCGGTTTTGTGCACCGGCCCAACCACCTTCATTACCACCGGAAAACCAATGTTCATGGCTGCCAGAACCGCCTCTGTTTCAGATTTTGCAACAATTTCCTTTACCCTTGAAATGCCCGTAGCATCAAGCAACCGGTGAATAACTTCCGGCGATTGATAACCATTTGGAGCATTGTCGATTATCCTTCTGATGTCATAAATATTCACCCCTTCAACCACAATTTCGTTTTTCGATGGAACCGGGGTATTCATTACCTTGGTTAAGGCGCGACCCAGCAAAACCTCATCGGGAAAGTTTACATTTCCTTGCGACAAAAAAACGGCAACATCTTCTTTCACATTAATAAGCGAAGGTAAAATGGGATAAATTGGTTTGTGACAGCTTTTCATTTTCTCATTCAGCAGGTTGTACACATCGCCAATGGGAAATAATCCGGGGCTGCCAAAAATGACCGCCATCCCATCGAAATCAAAATCGTTTTCACAGGCTTCTATAATTCCACCCAACTGTTCGGCTGTTCCGGTGGCGAGAAAATCGATGGGATTTTCGACCGAAGACCCCGAAAACAGTTTTTCCTTTAAAGCTGTTTTTAACGGTGAATCCACAATCTGCGGAATTTTCAAACCACCATCTTCAAGTGCATCGGTAAGCATCACTCCCGGACCTCCGGCGTGTGTAATAATTGCTAATTTTCTACCAACTAATTCCTTGCACATAAACACACAGGCAACAGTTGTTAATTCTTCGCGACCATAACAGCGCACAATTCCGGCTTTGCGGAAAAGCGCTTCCACTGCGGCATCTGAACTGGTCAGCGCGCCGGTGTGCGATGATGCAGCCCGGCTGCCCGCCGATGAACTTCCAGCTTTTATTGCCGCTATTTTACAGCCTTTATTAATGAGCGACGAAGCGTGTTCAAGCAGTTTATCCGGATTGTCGATGTTTTCGATGTACAACAGTTTAACCTTTGGGCTGATTCCATCCTCGTAAGTTTCATCCAAATAGGCCAGAATATCCTCGACCCCGGTTTGGGCGCTGTTTCCAACCGAAAAAACGTTGGCAAAACGCAGCCCTTTGGGAATTCCAGATTCAATAATAAAAACCGCCGTTGCTCCTGACCCTGAAATAAAATCGCAGCCCTCGGGGGTTAATTTCGGTATTGGCGTGGTAAAAACGCTGGTATGTTGCGGGGTCATCACACCAATACAATTCGGGCCGATTAAACAGGCATTGTGCTGGTTAACAATTTCAACAATCTCTTTTTCATGCTTTTTCCCCGTTTCGCCCATTTCGCCAAAACCTGCAGAAATAATAATAAAAGCTTTTGTATCATTTTCTTCAGCAAGAATTTTTATTGCAGGCAGGCAATATTGGGCAGCTACGGCCAGAATTGCCAAATCAACCGATGGTAATTCATTCACCGAAGAAAACGAAGGTATTCCCTGAACCACGGATTCGTTTGGGTTAACCGCATAGATTTGCCCGGCAAACTGGTTTTCGATTAAATTTTTAACAATTTTGCCGCCGGGTTTCGAAGTATTATTCGATGCCCCAATTATGGCAATGCTTTGCGGATGAAGTAATTTATCGTTCACCATTCAAATTAAGATTTAAAAAGTTAAAATTAACCAAATTTGCACCAACCATTGCTGACATCGCTCAATTTACTGAAGTTTTAGTCAGTTAAAAAAAAGATTTAATGCCGGAAGCCAAAGAACAGAAAATAGTTGTTTTGTTATCGTTATCAAGTACCGATAAAAATCTGATAATGAATGGAATCAGAATTGCCACCATTTTCGGCAAAGAACTTTGCCTGTGCTACAATCATTCAAAAAAAGAAAAAAACGAAAAGGATACCCTGAAAAATAAAATCAGTTCGTATTTAAATCCTGTTAAAAATGAATTGCCCGGGTTACGGATTTCAACCTTGCTTTTGTCTGAAAAATTAACGAATCTGCCCGAAAAACTGGCTGACGATTTTGAGGCCATTTTTATGATTGCCGGAGCTTCCGAATTTTCGAAATATGCCAAATCGGTGGCCGAAAGCCCGGTCCCATTTCTGTTTGTACATGAAAATGGCGAGAAATATTCAGAATTTAAGAAACTGATTTTACCCATCGATTTAAGGAAAGAAAACGCTGACAGCATGCTTTGGTGTTCGTATTTTGGCCGGTTTAATTCATCGGCAATTGTTGTTGTTGCAGCAAATGATAAAGATAAGGACGAACAAAAACAGTTAACAATGAATATTGCAATTTGCAAAAAGCTGTTTCAGAAATTCAAAATAGAACATAAAATTTTCAGGGGAACTAAATCGAGTTTACAAAATTCGTTTGAGGCGCTGGATTTGGCACAATCGTCGGAAAGCGATTTGTTGGTAATATTGGGGAGTACCACCATAACCCCGCTGGATTTGCTGATTGGTTTGCCCGAGAAGAAAATAATAAACAGGGCCGAAAATTTGCCGGTTTTGATTATCAATTCGCGAAAGGACAATTATATTTTGTGCGATTAAAAATGAAGGAATGCGTGAATGCGAGAATGCATGAATTGAAGAATAAAATTTCAATCAATTTATTACTTTCGTCGCTCATAAAAAAACGAATGAAAAAACTACTCATCCTGCTTTTAGTTTTAATGGCGTATTTAGGGAAATCCCAAAATTTTGAATACCAGGGTTTGTTTGAAGGAATAGGTGACAACCGTGAATATTTTAACGATTATGGTTTTCCTCAAACTATTTTGGGTGTTCGCGGGGCATTTGAAGCTGGTGTAACGTTTGATAATCACAGGTTACGAGGAGGTTTAAGCGAACTGTTCGAATTTGGAACCGACATTGACGCTCAAAAACCCAAACTTACACTGTATTACCAATTTAAAAATGAACACAATGAATTTTTGTTTGGCGCATTTCCAAGAAAGGATAAAATTGATTTCCCGCTGGCCATGTTAACAGATACCCTTTTTTATTACCGTCCAAATGTTGAAGGGATGTTTGGATCCGTTAGTTGGGATTGGGGCCATCAAAATGCTTTTGTTGACTGGATCAGCCGACAAACCGAAGTAAACCGCGAAATTTTTACGGTTGGGATTTCAGGAGAAATTAATTACAAAAACCTCTTCCTTCAAAATTATACCCTGATGACACACAATGCTTCGGCAGCCATTCGTTTACCCGATGAACATATAAAAGATTATCTGGGATTTGCCCTGCAGGTAGGATTACGAACTTCTGAAAATTCGGTATTTGAAGGTTATTTTAAAGCTGGAATCTTAACATCGACATATAGACAGCGCACTGTAACTGATGGTTATATTGTAGCGAACAGTTTTTTTGCAGAAGCAAAAGGCAAATACAAAAAATTCGGGATTAAATCGGCGCTGAGTTCGGGTGGAGGCCACAATTTTGCTTATGGCGACCATTTTTACCGGGCAAAAAACTACTGGCGTACCGATGTTATCTGGTATTTTATCAACCACGAAAAAGTTAAAGGAACTTTCAATTTATCTTTTCATGTAATCGACTGGGAAGAATTGAATAATCAACAGCA
>Ga0100401_1002625_pt1 | contig 14054 bp, 13 predicted proteins | sample CryGeymeta201525_FD_80421 | JGI IMG/M metagenome (GOLD analysis project Ga0100401, IMG submission 80421) | Groundwater microbial communities from Crystal Geyser aquifers in Utah, USA - Crystal Geyser metaG 2015-25 | ecosystem: Environmental > Aquatic > Deep subsurface > Groundwater | place: USA...
AATTTCACTTTTAGGTACAACATAACCTTTTCCTATAAAGTATCCAGGGCTTGCAGGTATTCCAGTAAGTGAGCCTTCAGCCATATATCTCGCCTCCTTTATCCATAAATGACAGAAATCCTTGTGTCTGAAGAGCATCTAGGAAACCATCAAACTCAGATTTGATTAGGAATTTTGATGTTGGATTATCTGTAAATTCTGGGTCAGTATATCCTACTGACTTTATGGCGTATCCATTATTTCCCAAATGGTAGACCTGAAACTCTTTTGAGCCTCTATAATCCCCAATACCAAACCTTACAGCATATATACCATCTTTACCGTGAATCTTTCCTATCAATCCGTCTGTAAGGTACTGGAGCTCCTGTACCCAAGGCAAATGGAATACACCGTTGAAATTGTAAACTGTTCCAGGATTTGGAAGACTATTCACAACAACTCCAGCCATTTTTGTATTTCCCTGCTTTAGGAATTGCATCAAATGCAAGAATTTTCTGTAAACATCTGAAGGTGAATGGTATGCCCTATATAGAGGAACAAAGAGACCATTACTTCCGTTTCCTTGAAGTTGAATTCCGTGAGATATGACTTCTTCAGTTTCTTTCTGGCTTGGTATGTAAAGAGCGCATAGATTAGCCTTATCCTTAATTGTTGTATCATCGCCTTTGACAGCTTGCAGAAAACCTTGCAGTTTTGCAAAAGCTTCTGGGTTGCCTTGATACAGAGCAGACAGTAAAGGTAAACCTCCAAGACTATCTAAATTTTGGAGCATCAAATACAATGTTGCTGTTCCTGGATAGACCCTTTTGTCTTCATCTATCTTTTCTTGTGTATAGGGCGCTAAAGTCATTTGGTAATTCCATTCTTTGTCATACCTTAGTCCACCTACACCAAAAGGCAACCTTACACTATTTGGAGCATGCCCAAGTAGGGTTGAATATGCAACTCCCTCAAAATCTACTGGTTCATCTTTGCTTGGCGTTACACCAGGGAAAAGTAAATCACTTCCAATAACCGCAGGCATCGACTTAAGTTCTTCCAAATCATCTGGTTTCAAAGAAATATTTATTCCAAACAATTGACCTATCTCAACTGGGTTTGGTTTTTTTCCAAGAATACCAGCTTCAGACAGAAATTGCCCAGCTGAAATTAAAGTACTTAAAATTTTTGATGCTTCCCTTGAAGTTTGAGCAGAATCAAGCAATCCACCCTCTAAATATTTCACTTTTGGCTCAGTAGTCATATCAAAAGCAGTTTTGATTAGTTTAAGATTCTTTGGAGTAACTAAAGGACCTACCGCCTTGGCTAATTTATCTACTGCCTGCCCGAAAGTCATTTTTTTGTCAACAACATATTGCTGGGCATCATTTGAGTGCTGTCTAATCAAAGCTAATTGTTTTTGGGATACACCCCTTTCTATTAATTGTGTTTTCATATCTTTTGACATTATTTTCACCAGATGCCCCAGACGGGATTCGAACCCATAACCTCAGGCTTTCTCCGTAAAAAACCGTAGGCTTGCACATAGGACGCTAACACCCATAGAAGGCTAACACCGAAGGTCTGCACCTGGTCTGTGCCCTATCCAGTTAGGCTACTGGGGCAGAGAAGGACCAATGAGTAAATTACCGTCTGAGCCTGAGAGAAGTAGAAATCAAACTAAAAAAAACTAAAAATTGAATTTTGGATATTTTTTGCATTTTTTTCACCGTTAATCAATGTTTTACATTAACAAACAAACTATTTAAATTTTGCGACATAAATATGATATAATAAGACATAAATGCACCATATAGAACAATATTGAGGGGTTGATGGAAATGAAGAAAGAATTGGCTGTCAAGTTGTTTGCAGCTGGACAGATGACTTCCAGTGAAGCAGCAGAACTTGCGGATATTTTCATAGGGGAGTTTATTAAACTTATTTCCGAGAGAAGAATTAAATTTAATTTAGAGAAAGAGTTAGTGAAGGAAAGTTTAGAGTCAGCATTAAAATTCATAAAGTGATCAGATGTCAATAGCAGAACAAGTTAGGTTATATATCAAAAATAAGCCATATGTTAAAGAATCCCTAGAAAAAGGAATAGCCAATTTATCATCCTTAACAAGACAAATTCAAAAAGAATTGGGAATAAAAAATTTTGAAGCCGTCAAGGCAGCACTGAGAAGGCTTTCGGAAGGCATGAAAAAAACAAAATATAAAAGAGAGGAAAAAGTCCTAGAAATCCTTAAAAAAAGCAAGGTTAGTGTTTATGACGGGGATGCTGTTCTTATAACTGAAGATCCTTTGAAAGTTGAGGATAAATTCAGAGTCAACCTAGGAAAGAACTGGGTTTATCTTGTAGAAAAAAACCAAATCCCAAAAAGTGGAGCAGGAATAGTGAGAAAGACTGAAGGCTGCACAACTATAATTATCGACTCTCCGGAAGAGATAGAAGAAGTTCCAGGAGTTGTGGCTTATTTAACTTCTGTTTTATCTGAGCAGGGCGTGAATGTATTTGAGTTCATATCTTGCTGGAAGTATACTATAATAGTTGTTCATAAAAGAGATTCTTTAAGGGCTTATGAACTCCTTTCTCAGATTTTGGGGTAGCCTATTCAAAGGCATATTTCTCTCTTTTTTTCGGATCATCGAAAACCACATCCTTCGGATCAAAACTTTCTGGATCGAATTTCCCTCCAATCCATTCAAGCATGTTTTTATGCTCCTTATGTTTTGGGTTCTTTATAATTTCCAGAAATTCTTCATACCCGCTTGGACCCCCGCAGTCTTCTGGCGGGCAAGACCTTTTCCCTTCAAGGCATATCGGGTATTTTGCATCGCTGTTTTTTGGAATAATCTTCTCTAATTTTATTTTGTGCTCCCATCCGTCACCAAAGTCATACAAATACCCCACGGTCTTAACCATGCTGAACCAATCTTTGATTTCCTCATTTCTTCCGTCCATAACGTCAGGACAATCCAGGTCTGGAATTCCTATGCTGCCATGAGCCTTTAACGAGCCCCCTGCCAATTCAAATTGATGCAGGTGATAGTCTTCCCATCCCATAGCATCTTGAATGGCTACATGAAGATCCCAAAAGCTGTAGTTTTCAGGCACTTGAATAACCCGCCAGACAGGAGGTTCAACCTCTTCAAGTGTTATCTTAAATTGGTAAATTTTGTTGAAGTCTTTTTTCATAGTTATCACCCTTTATTTGATATAATCTTTTTGTCCGTTCAAATATTAACATTTATTTTGTTTTTTTCATTCTGATATGATGAGAAGAAAGAAAAATACTGGTCTCCAATAGAAAACATAAAGCGGAGCTTATCGCTAAAATATTTGATTCCTTATAAAAACCAAAAGCAAACAATCCTATTAGCCCGAAAAGAAAGAAAGGAACTCTGATCAAGTAAATCATCAAAGGCGTTTTCTCAACTTTCTGAATCTTCTTTTTAGTTCCTAAAAACATCAGCAGAAATACAATCAATAGACCTCCAAAAATAAAGAGTTCCCCTGTTTTTTGGGGTAGAATACTTTCAAATGGTTTGATTAGAAACATAAAAAGAATGAAGTATGTGGCATAAGCAAGTGGTATAATGAAGAACCCTAACTTTTTCGAATAATTCCTCCAAAGATAACAGAAAGTGAATGCAACTAAAAGCCAGCCAATGAAATTGTTGCCAGGCACACCAAACCAACCAGCTGTAAGTCTATAACCTTGCCAAAACCAGAATCCTAATCTAATTGCAACTACATCAACCGACAAGTCTACCAACACCGCCAGCAAAGCATCAACAAAAGGCTTGGAAAACTCACTAAATGAGAAGGAATCAGTAATCCGCATGGAAGAATAAATTATCATAACCCACGAGAGAACAACAAATAACGGAACATGTCCCAACAGAATAAAACCCGGATTGTAATAATACCCTCCTACATTATTTCTTGAAAGAATAACATTCACATTCTCAAACAAAAGAGCATATAAAATCAGATAAAAAACTAATTTGAGGCTCTTCTTGTCCTTTTTCGTTAGGTATACAACAAACCCAATAAAAAGCAGAAAGATTGGGATTTCAACTGAAACAATCATAGGGATCATATTACATAAGGTTTTTAAATCCAACTATTTAATATTTCTGTGATGTCAAAGAGAGAAACCCCATAAAAGCTTATTCTAAGGAATTACTTAATCTGCTCTCTAAAATTTAGGAGGTTCTACTATGTCAAAAGTCAAGGATTTTCAATGGAAACCTGAGAGAAAGGTGTTTGGTTTAGTCGAAGATTTAGGCAGTTCTGGATTTCAGGGAATAGAGTTGAAAAAGGCGTCAGATTGTTTTGTTAAAATGAAAAGGGAAGGCGCAAAAATATATCTGACTTTCACATCAAATATGGCTACTTCTGGCCTCAGGGGTTTTTTCGCTCAACTCATAAAATTAGGAATGGCTAATGCCGTGATAACAACCGTAGGAAGTGTTGAGGAAGATATAATGAAAGCGATCGGCGAGGATTTCTACATAGGCAGATATTATAGCGATGATGTTGCGCTTCATGAAAAAGGAACTAACAGAGTAGGCAATCTCTTAATCAAGAATGAAAGCTACGAGAGATTTGAGGCTTGGATAAAAAGTGCGCTTGAAAAATTATACCAAAAAAGAACAGATGGCCTGTCGTTGAACTGCTTAAAGAAATTGGTCTAATGTTGAAGGATGAAAATTCGATTCTATACCAGTGCTCGAAGAATAAAGTGCCAATATTCTGTCCCGCGATAACTGACGGGGCATTCGGCTTTCACTTGTTTTTATTTCAGCAAGACCACCCTGACTTTATGATAGATGTGGTTAAGGATTTTGCCGATTTAATCTACATTTCCAGCCACGACGATAAGAAAGGAATAATTGCTTTGGGTGGAGGCGTGTCGAAGCATCATGCCATTCTAGGAACACTTCTTAATGGGGGGGCAGAATACGCTGTTTATATGACAACGGCACATGAGCATTCTGGAAGCTTAAGCGGAGCGACAACAAGAGAAGCGAAAAGCTGGGGGAAGATCAAGGATGATGCTGATGCGGTCACAGTAATAGGTGATGTCAGCGTGTTTTTTCCAATGGCAATGTTTGCTGCATTAGACCAACTATCAAAAGAGGGATTATTGAATGGGTAAATCCAAATTTATCGTCAGTAAATCCAAAATTTTAGGGCAGTTTCAAAAACTGAAACAGCTTGGTTTAGAGGTTTCTTATAGTGTTAAAACCTTTCCTGAGATTTGTCAAATTCTTGAAGAAAATACAGATTCCTTCTTTAGCATACACATGTTCCAAACATTAAATTTTGTGAAAGACATGTCAAGAGTCTGGTTCATTGCTCAAGCTTGGGATAAAGAGTTGCTTGATAAGTTATTCGAAAAAGGGATTAGAAATTTTGTTGTTGATAATGAAGTGGACTTAGAAACCTTGTTAAAATATCTTGAGAAAAAAAATACTAAGGTAAATCTTCTTCTGCGAATGCGCTTGAAAGAGCATACAATCTACACAGGAAAATATTTCGTTTTTGGAATGTACTCTCATCAAATCAACAAGCTGATACCAGAGTTAAGAAAAAATAAGAGCATCAATAAGCTAGGGATACACTTCCACAGAAAAACCCAGAACACTAGTGAATGGAATATTAAGGACGAAATATCTGAGATGCTTGAAAAAGAAACTTTAGAGAACATAGATTTGTTTAACATAGGCGGGGGTTTGCCTGTCGAGTACAAAAACACAACCGATAGAAATCTACCGCATATATTTGAAAAGATAGTTGAGTTTAAAGAATGGCTGAAAAAAGAATACGATGCCACGACAATAATTGAGCCAGGAAGGTTTATTGCAGCACCATCCACTAGAATGGAGACCGAGATATTAGCGATACATGACAGTAATATCATAGTTGATGCTTCTGTTTACAATGGAGATACAGACACAATACTTGTTCCAATAAAACTTCTTGTTGAAGGGGAAGTTGATCAAGGAAATGATTATGTGATAAAAGGATGCACGCCTTGTTCTATGGACATTTTCCGATATCAAGTAAAATTGAAGAATCCGAAAGTTGGTGATAGAATAGTTTTTCTGAATGCTGGGGCTTATTGTTTCGCAACTGATTTCTGCAACCTGCCTAAATTGGATGTAGAATTTGTAGACTAAAATTTGTTTTTAAGGCATAAATCCATTAAATTTCAATAAATGCTTTATGATAATCCTTCATGGATTGTGGCTGAATAAACTTAAAGAGCCAAAATTTTTTATTTGGGGGGAATCTTCTGAAGAAAACCATAAATCACCCAAACATCTTTTTCAAGCAAAACAAAATAAATTAGAAGAAATACTATCTTCAATTCTTGAAGAATTCATAACATTGGGGTTTGAAAAAGCGAAAACTTCTCTGCTTCTTCCTACTCAAGACAAAAAACCGATCCCTTCATCAACTCTTTTGAATTTGAATCATGAATCAAGCTCGAAGAAGGAATTGAAAGAGTGGGAAATAGACGGGCTTAATTTGGATTCCATTCATGCAGCAATGTTTTTAATATCGGCCACTGATTCTCCAGATTTAATTCTGGGAGAAGATATAAAATTTTGGCAGAAATTTTCAAAATTCGGGTTCGAGCTTTTAGTAAGACAGAGGTTTTTTCCACATCTGATTCAAAAAGGGAAAGCATTTTCTGCGGCTTGGAAATATTTGATTGATGATGCTGACGATATTCGAAGAATGAATCTTTTTTCAGAATCCATGCCTCCGATATGCCGTTCATTTAAAAAATCTGATCAGTCAAAAAATATTTTATCCAGTTTTCTTTCAGAGCTTACTGATACTTTATCAAAAAAAAGCATTGCCGGTTTGGAGGAAAATATAACAGGCGGCTCAATAGATGAAACTTGGTTTCGCTCGCTTCACTCGGAAGAAGATATGCCTGTAGATATGAAGGAGACAGAAAATTTAACAAAAACACTCGATCAATGGGTATCAAGCATTTATTCCGATGAGGCAAATGCATTCAAATTATGCTTTAAACTAGACGCACCATCTTCTAATTCCGATATATGGAACCTTAATTACCTTCTTCAAGCAACTGATGATCCAAGCTTGATGGTTCCCCTAGATCAGGTTTGGAAAGAGAAGGGAAAGACCCTGAAAATCTTTAATAGAATTTTTGATAATCCATATGAGAAATTGCTTATAGAACTCGGGAAGGCTTCAAAACTTTTTCCTATCATCGACAGAAGCCTCAGAATGAAAATGCCTTCAAGATGCGATTTGAGCGTTCAGGAAGCCTATTCATTTCTATCAGAGAATTCATGGCTCTTAAAAGAAAGCGGCTATGGTGTTTTATTGCCTTCATTGAACCAACAATCTTCAAATATTGGAGTGAAAGTCGAGCTAAAACAGCCAAAAACTTCAGTTCAGGGGAACGGCTTGGGTTCAATAGTTGATTTCGGCTGGAAAGTTGCCATGGGAAATCAGGAACTGAGCGAGGAGGAGTTCATGAAAATAGCTTCTCTGAAAACCCCTCTTGTTAAAATTAGAGGCCAATGGATTGAACTAAAAAAGGAAGAAATCGAAAACACTTTAAAACTTTTTGAAAGTTTCAACGGAAGAATAACAGTGAGAGACGCATTGAGAATCGCTTCTGGAGGAGACGGCATACTGCCTTTAACGAGTTTGAAGGCTTCTAGCTGGATAAATGAATTGATACAAGGGTTGTCCAAGAAAGAACTCCTGAAGGAGCTTACTCCCCCTTCAAATTTTAACGGATCTTTAAGACCTTATCAAACAAAGGGATTTTCTTGGCTCTATTTTCTTAGGAAATGGGGAATAGGAGCATGCTTAGCGGATGACATGGGTCTAGGTAAAACAATTCAATTTATTTCCCTTCTTCTAAAAAATTATGAGTCTTCTTCTAAAAAACCCAGTCTGCTTATCTGCCCGACATCGATAGTTGGCAATTGGCAGAAAGAGATTGATAAGTTTTCTCCTTCCCTGAAAATTCTTGTACACCACGGAACTGGAAGACTATCTGGAAAAGAATTCATTAAAAAAGCAAGCAAATACAATCTTGTCATAAGCACTTATTCCCTTATTCAGAGGGATATTGAAACATTAGAAAAGGTTGAGTGGGATACTGTATGCTTGGACGAGGCACAAAACATAAAAAATTTCTGGACCAAACAATCTCAAGCAGCAAGAAAACTTAAAGCAAATCACAAAATAGCCCTCACAGGAACGCCTATCGAAAACAGGCTTTCAGAATTATGGTCGATAATGGATTTCCTTAATCCAGATTATTTGGGGGGCTTTACTAATTTCAAAAAGAATTATATAGCTCCTATAGAACTCTATAAAGACAAAGAAAAAATCCAAAAACTCCAAAAAATGGTGCACCCGTTTATTTTAAGAAGACTCAAAACTGACAAAACCATTATTTCTGACCTCCCTGAAAAGATGGAAATCAAAACCTATTGCAACCTTACAAAAGAGCAGGCAACATTATACCAGGCTGTCGTCAATGATATGATAGGGGAGATAGATGATTCAGAGGGGATAGAAAGAAAAGGGCGTGTCCTTGCTGCTTTAACTAAATTAAAACAGGTCTGCAACCACCCAGCCCTCTTTCTGAAAGATAAAAGTAAAATTGAAGCCAGATCAGGAAAGCTTTCCCGCCTTGAAGAAATGCTAGAGGAAATTGTAGAAGTAGAGGATAAAGCCCTCATTTTTACGCAGTTTGCAGAAATGGGAAAAATGATAAAAGAATACCTTCAGCCTAAATTCTGCCAGGAGATTCTTTTCCTTCATGGAGGAGTTCCCAGAAAAAAGAGGGACGAAATGATCCAAAGGTTTCAGAAAGACAAAATCCCGCAAATATTTGTCCTTTCCCTTAAGGCAGGCGGTTTTGGGCTCAATTTAACAAGTGCAAATCATGTCTTTCATTTTGACAGATGGTGGAACCCGGCGGTTGAAAATCAGGCTACAGACCGTGTATTTAGGATAGGTCAGAAAAAAAATGTCGAGGTTCACAAATTCATTTCTGTTGGAACTCTTGAGGAGAAGATAGATAGCCTGATAGAGAGGAAGAAGTCATTGACTGAGAATATCATAGGTACAGGGGAAGCATGGCTGACTGAGATGAATACATCCGAACTGAAAAAAATATTTGAACTCAGGAAAGATGCGGTGGTCGAATGAGTTACTGGTATTACGAACCTTCGAGGCCAAGGGAAGTGAAGAACGGTCTTAAAGCTAGAAGCAAGAAAGGGGATATAGGGACTACATGGTGGTCAAAAAAATGGATAGGCCTCCTCGAATCTTTCAATTGGAGCAATAGGTTGGAGAGAGGAAGGAGGTATGCAAGAAAAGGGCAGGTGATCAACTTTAGATTATTGAATGGAACTATTAGAGCAAATGTCCAAGGCTCTGCTCCAAGACCATATGAAGTTGAAATTTCTATCAAGCCCATCAGAAAAAAGGAATGGGAAGGAGTCATAAATTCAATATCTTCTCAGTGTTTGTTCGTTGCAAAACTTTTGGCTGGCGAAATGCCTGAAGACATTGAAAGCGCATTCAGCAGTGCAAAAACAAGCCTGTTTCCTTCAAAAAATGAAATTAGGTCCAGATGCTCCTGCCCTGATAGCGCCAATCCATGCAAGCATATAGCAGCTGTTCATTACATCCTAGCCGAGGAATTTGATAGAAATCCTTTCATGATGTTAGAACTTCGCGGAATGGGGAAAGATGGCATCTTAACATATTTCAAAGGAAACGTTGAAAGCAGCACTCAAATCAATGAAACAAACGTTGATTCTAAAGGGCAAACAGAAGAAAAATTACCTCCATTGGAGAACTTTATTGATAATTTTTGGAGTCCATTAAAACCTTTGGACGGGATGGAATTTTCAGTGAAGCCCCCCATAGTCTCCGCAGCCGTTATTAAGCGACTTGGGGAGCCCCCTTTTTGGAGAATATCAAACACATTTATCAAGGATATGGAAAAGCGGTATGAGAGAATAGGGCAGATGGCAATCTCTGTTGCTCTTGGATCAGATAGATTAGGTAAGACAAGAAAAAAATGAAACCCTAACTGAACCACCATTCTCTCGGTTCTTTTGACTTATGCCTTACAACAGTTCTTTTCTTCAAAAACATCCACAATCTTTTCTGAGAGCTGGGTATACCACTTTGCTTCCATCCCTGCAAAAACTCCCCGCAAATTAAAGGCATATTACTGTCATTAATCCAAACAGTTCCAACTTCCAATCTTTTAGCCAGTTCCATTCCTTTCCTGTAGTCCTGAGTCCATATCGTTGCTCCTAAACCATATTTGGTGTCATTTGCTAGCTTGACAGCCTCGCCCTCATTCTTAACAATTCTAATCGGGCATACAGGACCAAAAGTCTCTTTTTTTGTAACTTCTAAATCATCTCTGTCAATCAGGAGAATAGTCGGCTCGTAAAAAAATCCTTCCCCCTTGATTTTCTTTCCGCCTAAAAGAATTTTAGCGCCTTTTTTGACAGCATCTTTCACAACTCTGTCTACATTGTTTCTTGCATGTTCTCTGATTAAGGGTCCGACATCTTCTTTCGCATCAATTCTTTTGCAGAATTCAACAAACATTGGAATGAATTTTTCTGATATGCTTTTTGCGACATAAATTCTTTTGATCCTGATGCAGTTTTGTCCGCCATGTGTGAACGTCCCCCATGCTATTCCTCGAATGGTTTGTTCAATGTCAGCATCTGAGCATACTATAGTTGCATCATTTCCAGATAATTCAAGAATGAGTGGTTTTATTCCAGCATTTTTTACAATGTCCAATCCAGTATCAATTCCGCCCGTAAATACGATCGCATCAACATCTGATTTAACAATCTCTTTCCCAATTTCAGCTCCTCCGATAAGTGTGATAAAAACATTTTCAGGAACACCAGCTTCATGGACCATCCCAGAAATTTTCAGGCCAGTCATCGTGGCATATTCAGATGGTTTGTAAACAATAGAATTCCCTGTCAACAAAGCAGGAATAACAGTAATCATCGTCTGCCAGAAAGGATAATTCCAAATTCCTATGTGGCCGATGACCCCATGCGGAACAAATTCAACCTTTGTTTGTGTGTTAGGCTGTATTTCTGGGTTAATTGGAAAGTCAATTGGACTGACTTTCTTGTATTCTTCAATGTAATAGTCAAACCCGTCGAGGACATCAAGATAAACAGCTTCTATATCTGCTTTTGGAAACCCGCCTTCTTTGCGGACTAGTTCTATAATCACATTCTTTTCTCTTTCACAGATTTTTTTCAGCCTTTTGATCGCTTCTATCTTTCTTCCGGTTTTTTGTCAGCCCAATTCCTTTGCGCAATCTTCGATCTTTTGACTGCATCATGAACATCTTTCTTTTTGCAGCTGCTGAATATTTTGATTATTTTTCCTGTTCTTGGATTTATTGACTGAATCATAAAAAAGTATGTATTTTCACCGTTAAATTCATTGGCTCTCAAAAATGAGACAAAATTCCCTCAAGCCCTAATCTCAACAACATCCTTGTCAGCAAGAGCATGACCCACCCAGTTAAAATATTAGAAGGATTGTATCTCATACCTGAAACTATGGCAGAAATCAATTGGTACCACTGGTATCAATACATTTAAATACTATTGATACTAATAGTATCAACATGGACATTTCATTGATCCTTGAAAAAAATTCATGGAGAAGAAATAGGGATGAAATAAAGAATGATGAGAATATAAAGGAAGTGTTCTCTAGAAAACACAAGATTCTATATTCTTTCGTTGACAAAGAGAATTTGATAATTATCGGTCCAAGAAGAGTTGGAAAAACAACATATTTCAAGCTCCTAATTTACGACCTGCTTATAAACAAAAACATTAACCCTGAAGATGTCCTCTATATCTCATGTGAAATCCTGAAGGATAAAACGGATATAATTGAAGTGTTGAGATTCATCAAATCAAAATATGTGTTTCTAGATGAGATAACATTTGTAGATGGCTGGGAACAGGCAATAAAGTTTGCCCTTGATCAGGAGTTATTGAAAGGAAGGATTTTGTACATCACTGGTTCATCTACAGCTTTTTTAAGAAAAGAAACATTTCCTGGGAGAAAAATAAAAATTATCCCATTTGCTCCGCTAGACTTTTTCAGGTTCTCAAAAATTTTTGGAACAGATGAGCTTGCTAAAAAGTTGGAAAAATTCAAGACCATAGAAGATCTTTTGCCTTATTATCATGAGATATTTGATCTATTTTTGAAATACATGGAGTGCGGAGGATTTCCAAAACCTGCTTTGCAGCTGATCGAAGAAGGGAGGATAAAGGAGGAAAACTACGATGAAATATACTCATGGTTCAGGGGCGACATCCTTAAACTTGGCAGGAGCGAGGAGATTTCAAAAGCGCTTATTTCAAGAGTTTTGGAGACTTTAACTACTCTAGTCGCATACAATTCAATAGGCAATTACATAGGTGTTTCACATAGAATAGTCAGGGAATATATAGAAGAGCTGAAAAATCTAATGTACGCAGATTTTTGCTACCAGATAGACCTGCAAAAAAAACTCCCAATTTTCAGAAAAGAAAAAAAAATATATTTCACAGATCCGTTTGTTGTGAGGACATTCGAAAAAAAAATTATTGGAAGGAGAGTTATAGATGAATCAAAAATGGCTGAAATGATAGCCTTCAATACACTTAAATCCATAAACAAAGAAGTTTTTGTAATCAAGGACAACGGAGAAACCGATTTCTGGGTTGATAGCAAAAGATTCGAAGTAAAATGGGCAGAAAAAACTTCATCAAGGAAAAACACGACAATTTTAAGCAAAAAAGATTACAATCCAAACACATCTGTTTTTCAGCTGCCGATTTTCATCCTAAATTATCTAAAAAAGAACGTGTATAACACCAAAGATTAGTTCCTGTTTTTTCCCTCAAGCCCTAATCTCAACAATATCCTTGTCAGCAAGAGCATGCTTGAGGCCAACAGTGGCTCCGTTGAACTTGACAGACTTCCCCCAGATTTTGGCATAGCGAAAATGCTTCAGAAAACTCTTATGAACTTCCTGAACAACATCCTTGACTTTTGCCTTAGACTTGAAAATAATAGGCTTATCTTCGGCTTTTTTCCCGGGAGTTTTTGTGTAGACTCTTATCTTGCCGAGATTGTCCCAGATTTGCCTCTTCAGCTTCTCTATGTTGATCTCCTGCTTTGTCATCACATAAGATTTCTTTGTCTTGATCATCCTCCTAGCCAGAATATCATCAATCTCTCTCCTCTGCTTTTCTAAGCCTTGGTTGACATCAAGAAGAATCAGGATCAAATCCGAATTATGCACTATGCTCATAACTTCAGGCTCGAATGTGGATGGTATCTCGACTATCTGCACCCAGACATCCTCATACCTCATCATCCCGAATTCCGGCTTGGTTGTAGTGTATTCATAAGAAGCAATATCAGCATCCACGCCTGTCAACTCCTTGAGCAATGTACTTTTTCCTGAGTTCGTTACTCCAATCAAGCATACCTGCCCAGCACCTTCTTTCTTGACAATCCACTTAGGTCTTTGGCCAGATTTTTTAGGTTTTTCTTCTTTTAGTTTTGCAAGCTTTTTCCTGAGTTGGGCATGAACAGTCTCAGATGATTTATGCTTGGGAAGAAGCCTTATCATCTCTTCCAAACAAGCAATCTTATCTTCTCGGGTTTTTGCGCTGGTAAACTTTTCCTCTGCCTTGTAATACTCTATAGAAGCGTTAACCGGCATTTTCATCCCTCATGAACAATTTGCAGGCTGTGATATGGCTGCAATCCGTAAGTTTCAGAGCGAAAAACCTGCAGTCGCAGCTCCAGCTATCTTTAGTTTTGTCATAAGTGACTTGTCGGTCTTCCTCATCATTCAAAACAGTGAAATGAAGCCTTTTTGTCGCGTCTACTTCTTTCTTTACTTTCCCATTTTTGAACAGCCAGTAGCCCTTTCTTCTAGTTTTCCAAGAAATATCTTGCATGTCTTGTATTTAAA
>Ga0100401_1002633_pt1 | contig 14026 bp, 15 predicted proteins | sample CryGeymeta201525_FD_80421 | JGI IMG/M metagenome (GOLD analysis project Ga0100401, IMG submission 80421) | Groundwater microbial communities from Crystal Geyser aquifers in Utah, USA - Crystal Geyser metaG 2015-25 | ecosystem: Environmental > Aquatic > Deep subsurface > Groundwater | place: USA...
ACCGGCCGCGTCGGGCCAAGACCCATGTCCAGCAGCCCCACCGCCATCGCCCGCGCCTGCGCCCGCGCCCCGGCATAGGACAGCTCGCGCCAGCCATCGCCCGACCGCTCCGCCAGGAAGACCGCATCGGGCGTCCGGTCGGCCCAGTGCTCCAGCCAGTCGGTCGTGCGCGCCGCCACCTCGCCCAGTTCGACCCGCGCGCGCAGCACGACCGCGCCATCGGGCCGGTCCTCGCGGATCACGTCATGTGGTCGATATTTCCCCGACATCCCGGCCCTCCCAAGCCTCCGCGCCCAAACGCTCCACCCGCTGCAAGGCCGCGATCAATGCCTTGCGTTCCGCCTTGCCCAGTCCGGCCGTCAGGCGCTGGTCATAGGCCATCAGCGCCCTGCGCGCCTGCGCCAGAACCTCCGCCCCCGCAGGCGTGACCCGCAACCGCCACGCGCGCCGGTCTGCCTGATCGCGGGACCGAACCACCAGTCCCGAATGGCGCAGTTCATCGAGGATCTGCACCAGGTTGGGCCGCTCGATCGCCAGCACCTCCGACAGGTCGGACTGCCGCAACCCCGGATGGCCCGCCAGAACCGACAGCGCCGAATAGGTCGACCGGCGCAGCCCGAAACCGCCGAGGATGCGCTCGATATGGGGCGTCAGCGCGGCGTTCGCGCGCTTGATCCCGTAGCCCACCAGCAACCGCAGGTCCGCATCGAGGTCGGGGCCGTCGGGGCCGTCGCGCGCCATCTCAACCGAACCTCGGCGCGCGTTTTTCGAGGAAGGCGCGAAACCCCTCCTCCGCATCGGGCGAGGTCTGCGCCATCGCGGTGCACAGCGCCTCGGTGAACAGCCCCTCCTCGGGGGCCATCGCGTTGATCCGGGCCACGCCCTGAATGGCGAAGTAATTCGACAACCGCGCATTCCCGGCGATTTCCGTCGCCAGCGCCTGCGCGCGGGCCAGCGGGTCGTCGTCGATGTAGTGGCACAGGCCCAGCGCCAGCCCCTCCTGCGCGCCGTAGGTCCGGCCGGTCAGCATCATCTCGGTCAGCCGGTCCGGCCCGATGATCCGACCCACCCGCACCGTCGCGCCGCCGCCCACGAAGAAGCCGCGCTTGCCCTCGGGCAGTTGAAACCGCACGTCCGGGGCCGCCACGCGCACATGGCACGCCGCCGCCACCTCCAGCCCGCCGCCGATCACCGCACCGCGCATCGCGGTGACGACGGGCAGACCGCCGAACTGCACCCGCTCCAGCGCCCGGTGCCAGCCGCGCGAATGGGCCATGGCCGCGTCCGCGCCGCGCGCCACCTGCTCCGCCAGGTCCAGCCCGGCGCAGAAATGTTCGCCGCTGCCGGTCAGGATCGCCACCCGAACGCCCTCGGGCGGGGCGTCGCAGAAGGCGCTCAACTCGGCCAGCAGCGCGTCGCTGATCGCGTTGCGCCGGTCGGGGCGGTTCAGGGTCAGGGTCGCGACAGGCCCCTCTATATCCTGTAGAAGAACGCTCATTTCGGCGGCAACCGCGTGGCGCCGTCCAGACGGATGACCTCACCGTTCAGATACGGGTTCTCGACGATGGAGGCGACCAGCCGCCCGAATTCCGCCGGATCGCCCAAGCGCGCCGGGAACGGAATGTTCGACACGATCGCGGCCGTGGTCTCCTCCGGCAGGCTCTCCATCATGGGCGTGTTGAACAGCCCCGGCGCGATGGCGCAGACGCGGATGCCGGGCCGCGCCAGTTCACGCGCCAGCGGCAGGCACATGGACGCGATCGCCCCCTTGGAAGCCGCATAGGCCGATTGCCCCACTTGCCCGTCCTGGTAGGCGGCGCTGGCGGTGTTGACGATCACGCCTCGCTCTCCCGTGTCCAGCGCGGGCCTGTCCATCATCGCCTGCACCGCGTAGGTCATCACGTTGTAGGTGCCGATCAGGTTGACCTCGATCACGCGCCGGAACACGTCGAGCGAGGTCTTGCCCTCGCGCCCCACGATCCGCGCCGCAAGGCCCACGCCCGCGCAGTTGACGCAGATCCGCGCCGCCTGCCCGAACCGCGCCATGGTGGCGGTGACCGCCGCCGCCGCCTGTTCCGCGTCGGACACGTCGCATTGGTGGGCATAGCCGCCGATCTGGGCCGCCACGTCCCGCGCGCGGTCGCCGTTGTAATCCAGCACCGCCACGTCGCAGCCCCTGGCCGCGAGGTAGCGCGCCGTGGCCTCCCCCAGCCCGCTGGCCCCGCCGGTGACGATCGCCACCTGTCCGTCAAGTTGCATCTGGCCTCCCCTTCCTGCTGCGCCCGGCTCTCCCCGGCCGTTATGTCACATAATCAATTCACCACGTGATGAACATCAGCGTAATCACCGGGAACACCATCAGCAGCACCACGCGCGCCAGATCGGACGCAACGAAGAACATCACCGCCTTGTAGGTGTCCGTCAGTTTCGTGGTCTTCTCCATCGCGTTGATGATGAACAGGTTCATCCCCACCGGCGGCGTGATCAGGCCAACCTCCACCACGATCAGCACGAGGATGCCGAACCAGATCGCGATCAACTCGGAATTGATGCCGTTCAGCGCGCCCTGGTTCAGCCGCCGCAACTCCAGCGCGCGGATCTGGTCGCGGGTCAGTTCCTCTCCGGCGGCAAGGGTCTGGAACACGGACTCGATCATGCCCGGCTCGGCCTCGAAATGGGTCTGGATCGCCGCGACAGCCGACGCCTGCGCCGTATCCGGCACCCCGCCCGAGGCGAACACCTCGCGCAGCCCGTCCAGCACCCGTGGCGTGATGTCGGGCGCGGCGGCCATCGCCTCCCAGGCGCGGGCCATGTGCAGGTCCAGCATGGAAACGAAGCCGAAATCGAGCCCCTGCATCACCGGCCAGAAGATCGGAATGGTCAGAAGGATCATCGACAGGCTGTCCATGAAACAGCCAAGGATCAGGTAGAAGACAAGGATCAGGATCAATATCATGTAGGGGCTGAAGCCGCTGGTCCCGACCCATTCCGCGATCCCCTGCGGCACCTGCGTCAGGGCGAGGAAGCCGTTGTAGAACGCCGCGCCCAGGATGATGAAGAAGATCATCGCGGTTGAACGTGCCGTCACGATGAAACTGTCCGCCAGCGACGCCCGCGTCAGCCCGCCATTCCCCCATGCGATCAACCCGGTGCCCAACGCGCCCACCGCCGCGCCTTCCGTCGGCGTGAACCAGCCCGCATAGATGCCGCCGACCACGGCCAGGAACACCAGCATCACCGGCCAGATCTTCACCAGCGCCGCGAAGCGCGCGCCATAGGGCACGCGGGCGCGCAGGCCGGCGCTGTCGGGATAGATGCGCACATAGATGGAGATCGCCAGCACATAGCCGAGCGCCGCGATGATGCCGGGGATGAAGGCCGCCAGGAACAGCTTGGCGATGTTCTGTTCCGTCAGGATCGCGTAGATCACCAGCACGATCGACGGCGGGATCAGGATGCCCAACGTCCCCCCCGCCGCCAGCGCCGCCGTCGAGAAGCCGCCGTCATAGCCGTAGCGCCGCAATTCCGGCAACGCCACGCGCCCCATGGTGGCGGCGGTGGCCAGCGACGATCCGCAGATCGCCCCGAACCCCGCGCAGGCCCCCACGGCGGCCATCGCCACGCCGCCCTTGCGGTGGCCGAGGAAGCTTTCGGCCGCCTTGAACAGCGCCTGGCTCATGCCGCCGAGGGTCGCGAAATGGCCCATCAGAAGGAACATCGGGATGATGCTCAGCGAATAGCTGGAAAAGGTCGTGAAGGTCTCGGATTTCAGGCGGCCGAATGGCACCTGCGTGCCGTCCGTCACGAGGATCAGGCCGATCAGCCCGGTGACGAACATCGACAACCCGATGGGAACCCGCAGGAAGATCATCGTCAGCAGCACCGGAAACGACAGGATGCCGATCAACTGGTCGCTCAATGCTCCGCCCCCAGGTCAGCGGGCAACACCACCCGGCCGGTGACCATCTCGACTGCGCGCACGCAGGCCAGGTAGACCGCGACCAGCGCCGCCAGAACCGCGCCCAGCAGGGAAATCGCATAGGACCACCACACCGGGAAGGCCAGTTCCAGCGTCACCTGCCCGGAATTGAGCTTGCTCATCATGCCGCCGTAAAGCTGCACCGCGATCAGCACCAGCACAGCCGCGAAGATCACCTCCGTCACGCCGCGCAGCACGCGGTTCGCGCCCTCGGACATCTGCGCGGTGAAGATATCCACCGTGGCATGGCCGCCGGTGATCTGGCAGATCGGCAGGAAGGCGAAGATCACGAAGGCGATGCCCGCCTCCAGCACCTCGTAGGTGCCCAGCAAGGGCCCGACACCGGCATCGATCATCCAGCGCGCCAATCCCGGCGCCATATCCGCACCGATCATCGCGTGAAACAGCCGGTCCAGCGCGCGCGCCAGAACCGAATAGACGGTCAGCAGGATCAGGGCCGCCAACATCACGCCACCCGCAATGGCCATGATGCGCGACAGGATCAAGAACACCCTGTGCATCGCCGCTCCCTCAATTCTTGTAGAGGATTTGGGGGCCCCGCATCGCGCGGCCCCCGGTCCGGTGGATCAGCGGCCCGCGTTTGCGCACTCGCCGCCCATCAACGCCCGCGCACGGTCGATCAGCGCCTGGCCGTCGCGGCCGTTCGCTGCCATGTCGGCAACCCAGCTTGCATAGATCGGCTCGACCACCGGCAACCACTCCGATTCCGCCGTGGCCTGGTCGATGGTGATGATGTTGTTGCCCAGATCGACGGCGATCTGCCGCGCCGGACCATCCGCATCGGCCTGCGTGCCGCCCGCGAAGATCGAGAAATCGAGGCCCGAATTCTCGTCGATGATCGCGCGCAGATCATCCGGCAAGCCGTTATAGACGTCCGAATTCATCGCCAGCACGAAGGTCAGGTTATACAGCGCCGGCCCCTCGAACTCGGTGTGGTTGCTGACCAGCTCCGCCACCCGAAGCGAGGCCGTCACCTCCCACGGGATCGTCGTGCCGTCGATCACGCCGCGCGACAGGCCCTCGGTCACGGCGGGCACCGGCATGCCGACGGGCGTGGCCCCCGTCAACTCAAGCAACTGGTTCACCAGACGCGACCCGCCGCGGATCTGCATCCCTTGCAGATCGCCCGGCACCTCCACCGGATCCGCAGTGTGGAACATGCCGGGCCCGTGCACCCAGGTGCCAAGGATGTGCACCGCCGAGAATTCCTCCTGCATGCTCTCCTCGAACATCGTCCAGTAGGCGCAGGACGCGGCGCGCGCATCTTCCACCATGAACGGCAATTCGAACACTTCCGTCGACGGGAAGCGGCCTGGCGTATAGCCCACCACGGTCCAGACGATATCGGCCACGCCGTCGATCGCCTGATCCATCAGCTCGGGCGGCGTGCCGCCAAGCTGCATCGACGGATAACGCTCGATCTCGATGCGCCCGCCCGATGCCTCCTCCACCTGGTCGGCCCAGACGTCCAGCACCAGCGCAGGCACGTTGGCCTGTGCGGGCAAGAACTGGTGCAGCCGAAGCGTCACCTCTTGCGCCAGCGCGCCGCTGGCGACCATGGCGCCGACGGCAACACCGCTCAGCGCGGTCAGCAGGGTCTTTCGTGTCATCTTGGTCTTCCTCCCATTGGAATTGTTCGGGGCGGGTTGGCCCGCCTCATCTTGCATCGGTCGCGCGCAGTCCCCTCCCGGTTCCGGCGGCGTGCAAATGGATATGGAGCATAATCGTTGCGCCGTGTCACCAATTTCCTGCGCCCCTCGGCCGGATCGGTAGCGCACTTACCATCGTTGCGCTTGCCGATGCGGTCCAAGTGGATAGACTCACCGCCATGACCGAAATCTACACCATGCCGGGGCATTTGATACGGCGTTTGCAGCAAATCTCCGTTTCGGTCTTTTCCGACCGGATGCGGGCCTTGGGTCACGACCTGACCTCGCCGCAATTCGCGGCCCTCGCCGTGCTGGCCCATGCGCCCGGCATCGACCAGGCGACGCTGGCGGGCATGATCGCCCATGACCGGCCCACCATCGGCGGCGTGGTGGAGCGGCTGGAGGCCAAGGGCCTTGTCACCCGCCACCGGAACGAAAAGGATCGCCGTGCCAAGGTGCTGGGCCTGACCGAGGCGGGCCGCGCGCTGCACGACCGGCTGTTGCCCGACGTGCGCGCCATCCAGACGGACATCCTGCCCGGCCTGACCCCCGAGGAACGCACCGAATTCGTCCGCCTCGCCGCCAAGGTGGCCGCGGCCGGAAACGCCCATTCGCGCGCGCCGCTGGTTCTGCCCGCGCGGCCTCAGGGCGCCGCTCCCGTGGCCCAGTCCACCGGCACCGGGCCCAACCGGTCCAGCACTGCGTGAACCCGCGCGCGGCACCGTATCTCCGCGCGCCCCGGTCCCAACGCCATCTCCGCCGCCGGATTGGAGCGCAGGATCAACCGTCGCCAGCCATGCAGCACCAGCACCCGCAACGCGACCCGGTCCGCCACATCTTCGGGCACCGCACCAATGCCCGCCAGCGCCGTCTCCAGGGCGGTGAACGCCGCCTCGCACCCCGCCTCCGCCACCACCTCCCGCACCCAGGCGGGCAGGCCCCGTGGCCCCGGCGCGGTGACAAGCCACGCCTCCGGCATGTCGTCCACCGGCCCGAAGGCCAGCGCGAAACTGCGCGAGATCGCGACCGCCGACACCGTGTCCGGCAACACCGACAGGCCGTCCGGCATGTCCGGCGGCATGCCCACAAGATGCCAGTCCTGCGTGCCCGCCGCAGGGCCATAGATGCGCCCGGCCACGCGCCATGTCTGCGCCAGCGCCGGGGCCGACAGCCGGTGAAAGCCCACCCGCCCGTCGCGGCGGCTTTCCACCCAACCGTCCCGTTTCAGCCGGTGCAGCGCCACGCGCATCGCCTGCGGCTGCATCCCCAGCCGCTCCACCAACCCCGCAAGCGCCAGCCCCGATACCTCGACCCGGCCCTCCCGGCTGACATCGCCCAGGCACGACACCAGCACCGACCACAACTTCAGCGGTGCCTCCGTCCCCAGCGCCGCCGCCAGATCGCTCAGGGACCGCGCCGCCTCGGCAAACGCGGTGCCGTTCATTTCGCAACCATCGTCAGCAATTCATACTCCGCCACCGCCGCGCCGTCCTGGTTGCTGACCGCCGCATGCCACCGCACCTCGCCATACTCCGCATTGCGCGACGTCCGGTCCATCACCGTCAGGTCCACCGCGATGCTGTCGCCGGGGGACACGGGCTTGAGGAACCGCAGGTTGTCCAACCCGGTATTCGCCAGCACCGGTCCCTCTGCCGGTTCCACGAACAAGCCCGCCGCGAAGCTCAGGATCAGGTAGCCATGCGCCACCCGCCCCGGAAAGAACGGGTTCCGCCGCGCCGCGTCCGCGTCCATGTGGGCATAGAACGTGTCGCCGGTGAACGCCGCGAAATGCTCGATATCCTCGACCGAGATCACCCGCTCCGCGGTCCGCAGGCTCATCCCCGGCACCAGGTCGGCGAACCGCAGCCGGAACGGATGCGTCGCTCCCGCCGTTCGATCCGCGCCGGGCACCCAGCGCCCCGTGACCGCGCCCAGCATGGAGGGCGAGCCCTGCACCGCGACCCGCTGCATGTAGTGCTGCACCGCCCGCACGCCGCCCAACTCCTCGCCGCCGCCCGCGCGCCCCGGCCCGCCATGGGTCAGGTGCGGCATCGGCGCGCCGTGTCCCGTGGCCTCCGACGCCGCGTCGCGGTCGTTGATGTAGACGCGCCCGTGCCAGGCACCGATGCCCGCCACGACCTCCCGCGCCACCGCGCCGTCATGGGTGAACAGCGACGCCACAAGGCTCCCCTGCCCCCGGTTCGCCAGCGCGCAGGCATGGGGCAGATCGCGATATCCCATCACGGTCGCGACGGGCCCGAAGGCCTCCACCGCATGCACCGCCTCGGCTCCGTCCGGGTCGGCGCAATGGAACAGCGTCGGCGCGACAAAGGCCCCCCGCTCGGCCAGCGCGCCCAACGTCCCCCGGAACGCGATCTCCGCTTCCGCCCCGATCCGCTCCGCCTGGTCCAGCACATCGCGCCGCTGCGCCAGCGACACCACCGGCCCCATCGTCACGGCCGCGTCGCGCGGATCGCCCACCACCACGCGCGACAACCGCGCCGACACCGCCTCGATCACCGGCTGGAGCAGCGGCTGCGGCACCAGCACGCGGCGGATGGCGGTGCATTTCTGCCCCGCCTTCACCGTCATCTCCCGCGCCACTTCCTTCACCAGCAGGTCGAACTCCGGCGACCCCACCCCCGCATCCGGCCCCAGGATCGTCGCGTTCAGGCTGTCCTGTTCCGCCGTGAACCGCACCGCGCCGTCCAGCGCGCCCCGCACCACCGCCGCCGTCGCCGCGGATCCGGTGAACGTCACCGCGTCCTGCGCGCCCAGATGCGCGAAGGCATCGCCCACGCCCCCCGCCACCAGTTGCAGCGCGCCCTCGGGCAACACGCCCGCCTCCAGAATCAGGCGCACGCACAGCTCCGTCACGTGGGCCGTCGCGGTCGCCGGTTTCACGATCGACGGCACGCCGGCCAGCAAGGCGGGCGCGATCTTCTCCAGCATCCCCCAGACCGGAAAGTTGAACGCGTTGACATGAAACGCCACGCCCAGCCTCGGCGTGTAGACATGCTGCCCCGCGAACGCGCCTGTGCGCCCCAGCGCCTCGAACCCGCCATCGACCAGCACATGTCCCTCGGGCAAGTCCCGCCGCCCCTTGGAGGCATAGACGAACAGCGTCCCGATCCCGCCATCCACGTCGAAGCCATGGTCCGCCTGCGTCGCCCCGGTGCTGAAGGACAGGTCGTAAAGCGCCTGCTTCGTCGCGTTCAGATGCACCGCCAGCGCCTTGAGCATCCGCGCGCGGTCGTGGAAATCCAGCGCCCGCAAGGCCGGGCCACCGACCTCGCGCGCATAGCCGATCATGCCCCCCGGATCGAGATTGTCGTTTCCCGCCAAGGCGATAACCTGCCCCGTCGCCGCGTCGCAAATCTCCCGCGCGCCCGCACCGGACGGCACCCAGACCCCTTTTGCGAAGCTTTCAACATGTTGCATGATCTTCCCCTCCCGAAAAATCTTGTAACACTTTGGGCGATGCGGCAGGTTGGCGCAACACCGATGTTGGGAGGCATCTTCGTGGCTTCAGACCCCCAATCTTCAGACCCCCTGTCCCCGAAAGACCGCGCCCAGCGCAGCGCCAAGGCGATGTGGGACGGCGACCGCGCCTCCGCATGGGTCGGCATGCAGATCGCCGCGATCGACGAAGGCCGCGCCACGCTCACCCTCAAGATCCGCGAGGACCACTGCAACGGCCACGGCATCGGCCATGGCGGCGTCACCTTCATGCTGGCGGATTCGGCCTTCGCCTTCGCCTGCAATTCCCGCAACGTCGTCACCGTGGCGCAGCACAACACGATCAGCTTCCTCGCCCCCGTGCGGCTGGGCGACACCCTCACCGCCACCGCCGTCGAGACCACGCTGAAAGGCCGCTCGGGCATCACCGACGTAACCGTCACCAACCAGACGGGCGACATCGTCGCCCAGTTCCGCGGCGCCTCCCGCGCGCTTGGCACGCCCCTCTTCGAGGAATGACGCATGAGAGATCTCACACCCCCCCGCAGCACGCTGGACCCGATCGAGATCGCCTCGCGCGACGAAATCGCCGCCCTGCAACGCGACCGCCTGCAATGGTCGCTCGAACACGCCTACACCAACGTGCCCTTCTACCGCGCCCAGTTCGATGCGGCAGGCGTCCACCCGTCCGACCTGCACAGCCTTGCCGACCTCGCCCGCTTCCCCTTCACGGTCAAATCCGACCTGCGCGACAATTACCCCTTCGGCCTCTTCGCCGTGCCGCGCGACCGGATCGTGCGCATCCATGCCTCGTCGGGGACGACCGGCAAGCCGACCGTCGTGGGCTATACCGCCCGTGATATCGACACCTGGGCGGGCCTCGTGGCGCGGTCCATGCGCGCCTCCGGCACGAAACCGGGCGACCTCGTGCACATCGCCTATGGCTACGGCCTGTTCACCGGCGGCCTCGGTGCCCATTACGGGGCCGAGAAGCTGGGCTGCACCGTGGTCCCCGTTTCGGGCGGGATGACGGCGCGGCAGGTCACGCTCATAGAAGATTTTCAGCCGACCACCATCATGGTCACACCGTCCTACATGCTCAATATCCTCGAGGAGTTTCACCGCGCGGGGATCGACCCGCGCAACACCTCGCTCGAAGTCGGCATCTTCGGGGCCGAGCCCTGGACCAACAAGATGCGCGCCGAGGTGGAGGCCGCCTTCGACATGCACGCCGTCGACATCTACGGCCTCAGCGAAATCATGGGGCCGGGCGTGGCGAACGAATGCGTCGAAACCAAGGACGGCCTGCACATCTGGGAAGATCACTTCTACCCCGAAATCATCGACCCCGTCACCGGCGACGTCCTGCCCGATGGCGAGCTGGGGGAGCTCGTCTTCACCACGCTGACCAAGGAAGGGCTGCCGATCATCCGCTACCGCACCCGCGACCTGACCCGGCTTCTGCCCGGCACCGCGCGCACCATGCGGCGGATGGAGAAGGTCACCGGCCGTTCGGACGACATGATCATCCTGCGCGGCGTCAACGTCTTCCCCACCCAGATCGAGGAACAGGTGCTGACCGTGGCGGGCCTTGCCCCCTACTACCAGATCGAACTGTTCAAGGAGGGGCGGATGGACGCCATGCGCGTCCATGTCGAAAGCCTCCCCGGTGCGGCGGACGGCGAAGCGCGCGCGGTGCAGGCCGCGACGTTGAAGCACCGCATCAAGCAGATCGTCGGCATCACCGCCGAGATCGTCGTCGCCGCCCCCGGCGCGGTCGAGCGGTCCGAAGGCAAGGCCCGCCGCGTCATCGACAACCGCGCCCCATGATGCCGCATCCCCTGCCGCAGCCCGTAGGGCGGGGTTCACCCCGCCGCCCGCCGCCCGCCACCGGCCGCCCGACACCGGCCAAGGCCATCGGCTCCGCAAGGTCATGCCGGGCTCCGTCGCCGTCGCCCCGAATGCGTTACAGAATTCTGACCGATCTCCGATTCGGTAACGTTTTATTGGACCCACCGTCCAGAATCTGCTACGACTCCAGCCAATTCATCGCAAACCGCCTTAAAGTCCCCCTCGGGACGAGACAGGCCCCGACCGGGACGATCGCATGTATGCCCAAATGGTGAAATCCGAGGCCTCGAACGACGATCCCGCGCGGCTTGCCACATTTCAGGCCCGCATCGACGCCGGCGACAAGATCGAGCCGAAGGACTGGATGCCCGAAGGCTACTGCAAGACCCTGATCCGCCAGATCGGCCAGCACGCCCACAGCGAAATTGTCGGGCAATTGCCGGAGGGTAACTGGATCACCCGCGCCCCCACGCTGGAACGCAAGGCGATCCTTCTGGCCAAGGTGCAGGACGAGGCGGGGCACGGCCTCTACCTCTATTGTGCGGCCGAAACCCTTGGTGTGTCGCGCGACGAGATGACCGGGATGCTGCTGGATGGCCGGATGAAATACTCCTCCATCTTCGCCTATCCGACGCTGACATGGGCCGATATGGGTGCCGTCGGCTGGCTGGTCGATGGCGCTGCGATCATGAACCAGGTGCCGTTGCAGCGCACGTCCTTCGGCCCCTATGCCCGCGCCATGATACGGATTTGCAAGGAAGAATCCTTTCACCAGCGCCAGGGCTTCGACATCATGATGAAGATGTGTTCCGGCACGCCCGCGCAGAAGGCCATGGCCCAGGATGCGCTCGACCGGTTCTGGTTTCCGGCCCTGATGATGTTCGGCCCCTCGGACGCCGAAAGCACCCATTCCGCGCAAAGCATGGCGTGGAAGATCAAGATGAACTCCAACGACGAGCTGCGCCAGAAATTCGTCGACCAGACCGCGCCGCAGGCCGCGTATCTGGGCCTGACGATCCCGGACGAGACGCTGCGCTGGAACGAGGACAAGGGAGGCTACGATTTTGCCGAACCCGATTGGGACGAATTCTTCGATGTCCTCAAGGGCAACGGCCCCTGTTCCACCGACCGCATCGCCACGCGGCAGAAGGCGTGGGACGACGGCCAATGGGTCCGCGATGCGCTGATGGCCCATGCCGACAAGACACGCGCCGCCAGGGTCGCCGCCGAATGACCGCCCCTGCCGACAAACGCGAATGGCCCCTGTGGGAGATTTTCATTCGCGGCCAGCACGGCGCGTCCCACCGCCATGTCGGATCGCTGCACGCGCCCGACGCCGAAATGGCGATCCTGAACGCGCGCGATGTCTATACCCGCCGCAAGGAAGGCGTCTCGATCTGGGCGGTGCCGGCAAACGCCATCGCCGCCTCCAGCCCGTCGAAGAAGGGCCCACTGTTCGACCCGGCCGAGGACAAGGCCTACCGCCATCCGTCCTTCTTTCCGATCCCGAAAGACGTGGGGCCGATGTGACCCAACCCCATGATCCCAAACACCTCTTCGAGTTCCTGCTGCGGATGGGCGACACCACGCTGATCCTCGGGCATCGCATCTCCGAATGGTGCGGCAAGGCCCCGATCCTGGAAGAGGACATCGCGCTGGCCAACACCGCGCTGGACCTCATCGGGCAGACGCAGATGTGGCTTGGCCTCGCCGCCGAGGTCGAGGGAAAGGGCCGCTCCGCCGACGACCTCGCCATGCTCCGCGACGCGTGGGATTTCCGCTGCGCCCTGCTGGTCGAACAGCCCAACGGCGATTTCGGCCAGACGATGATGCGCCAGTTCCTGTTCGATCAATGGCACCTCGTGCAACTGACGGCCCTGCAATCCAGCACCGACGACCGCATCGCCGCCATCGCCGCGAAAGCCGCGAAAGAGGCGACCTACCACGCCGAACGCTCCGCCGATCTGGTGATTCGCCTTGGCGACGGGACGGAGGAAAGCCACGCCCGGATGCAAGCCGCGCTGGACTTGCTTTACCCCTATATCGGTGAACTCTTCACCCCCGACGCCATCGACAACACGCTGGCGGAGCATGGCATCGCCCCCGATCCCGCCTCCCTCCGCCCCGCCTATGACGCGACCGTCAACGCCATCCTCGCCGAGGCCACGCTGACCCGCCCCGACAGCACCTTCGCCCATAAGGGAGGCCGCACCGGCGCGCGCCATTCGGAACATCTGGGCCACATCCTGACGCAGATGCAGTGGCTGCAACGCGCCTATCCCGGCGCCACATGGTAAGGCCGACCACCGATCAGGTCTGGGACTGGCTCGACCATGTCCCCGACCCGGAAATCCCGGTGATTTCCGTGGTCGATCTGGGCATCATCCGGGGCGTCGAATGGCAGGGCGACACCCTCGAAGTCACCCTGACCCCCACCTATTCCGGCTGCCCCGCGACCGCCGTCATCGAACGCAGCGTGGCCGATGCCCTGCGCGCCCATGGCATCGACGCCACGCGGATCAAACGCCAGATCGCGCCGCCCTGGACGACCGACTGGCTCTCCGACAAGGGCCGCGCGACACTCGAAACCTACGGCATCGCCCCGCCGAACCCGGCAGGCGGCCCCGCCCGCTGCCCGCGCTGCCAATCGCAAAACCTCGACCGGATCAGCCAGTTCGGCTCCACGCCCTGCAAGGCGCAATGGCGCTGCCGCGACTGCCTGGAACCCTTCGACTACTTCAAATGTCACTGAGGGCGCCTTGGCCAAATTCATTCCCCTGACCGTCACCGACATCCACCGCACCACCTCGGATGCGATCGCCGTGCAGTTGCGCCCGGCCGACGGCTCCACCCTGCCCTTCACCCAAGGCCAATACCTGACCTTCCGGCAAGTGATCGACGGCGTGGAACTGCGCCGCGCCTATTCGATCAGCGCGGGCGTGGCCGACGGCACGCTGGAGGTCGGCATCAAGCGCGTCGCGGGCGGCGCTTTTTCCACCTGGGCCAACACGCACCTGCGCATCGGCGACCGGATCGACGCGCTCAGCCCGATGGGCGCGTTCCACAC
>Ga0100401_1002634_pt1 | contig 14025 bp, 10 predicted proteins | sample CryGeymeta201525_FD_80421 | JGI IMG/M metagenome (GOLD analysis project Ga0100401, IMG submission 80421) | Groundwater microbial communities from Crystal Geyser aquifers in Utah, USA - Crystal Geyser metaG 2015-25 | ecosystem: Environmental > Aquatic > Deep subsurface > Groundwater | place: USA...
GAGCTCTAAAAAAAGGATTAATAGAAATAAAATATTTACTTCATCCCCTTTAATGAGAGTTTTTGCTAATGAAAGGCAAATAGCAAAAACCACAATAACCAAAACATCTTTAACCACTGTAACACCCATTACCGTTTTTGTAAATGGCCCATTGGCGCGCATTTCATTGATGACAGCAATAACTGAAGAAGGCGACCGTGCAACAAAAATTGTGGCAAATAAAATTGAAATTCCTACTTTGGTTGGTGAATTAAGTGCTATCATAAAAGGAATTTGGTCAGCAACAAAGTATATTACCACGCTCGATATGATAAAAGTGATAAATAATTGACATAAAACCATCCATTTAATGCTTTTTATACGGCTGCGTAAATCATCTAAATACAACTCCGATCCAGCTGAAAATGCAATAATTGACAGCGCCAAATCATTTAAAAAATGGAGGTCTTGTAGGGTTTCTAATTTTATAAAGTTTAATAGTGAGGTGCCCGAAATAATTCCTGTTATAATTAATCCCGTTACCAATGGAAACTTTATTTTTTGAAACACTTTGGCAATTTGATACGAAGCTATGGCTACAATCAAAAATCCGATTAATAATTTCACTAATTTATAATAGTCCAAGGTGTTCAATTTTAAATTTGATAAATATATTAAAAGAATCCCTAAACATTAAAGTTCTAGTTTAAAGGTTTTTTTAAGAATTTCAATGTTTGGATTCTTCTTTTTAAGCGCTTGATATTTTTCTTGTGGTGTATAAATATAGTCTTTTGTAAATTCCTCGTTTACAACAATTTCAAAATCAAGTTTATAATTATTTAAGGCTTGACGGATTTTTGTTAAAAGTTCCAATTTCCCCTTCTGAAAAGAATGTGCCATCACCTCATTTGGCAACATAAGTTTGATAATATGACCCTTTATCTTCGGAATATTAGCGTTTAAAACCGAAACAAAAACTTTTTGATTGCTTTCGGTAAAGTGCGTCACAACTTCATTCCATACTTCAAAAAATTGCGCATCGGTAAACGGTGTTTCTGGCAAAGCTACCAGAGGCTTATTTTCCGGTTGATTTGCTTTCAAATTAGCCTTTTCTTGTAGGCTTTTAAGCGATAAAGCCGACGTTCTTCTTATGGCATATATGCCCGTTATTTTTGTTTGATCAGTTGCATCTGTTAGCGCTTTTACAACTTTTTTATCAATTATTTTTGTAACTTTTACAGGATGAGTAGCCGCCTGTTTTTCAACTTCAACTTCCAATTTTTCAATTTGATACTCGGCATTAGTTTCGGCCACAATGACGCCACTTTTTTTAGTAGCCTCCTCAGGCAGTTGTGAGTAAAAAGAAGCCGGAATTAAGTTTAGTTTAGGTTTTTTTTTTTCGTCCAGATGGTCTGGATTAAAATTTATTGAAGCCAATTTCATCAGCGTCAGTTCAACCAATAAGCGCTGGTTTTTGCTTGATTTAAAATTTAAATCGCAGGTATTTGCCAAATCAATCGCTTGTAACAAAAAATCGACTTCACAGCTTTTAGCTTGTAACAAATAGCGCTCTTTAGCACGTGAGCCTACTTCTAACAATTCAACCGTAGCGCCATCCTTTGCTACTAACAAGTCTCTAAAATGAGAGGCTAATCCAACAATAAAATGCAAACCTTCAAAGCCCTTGCTCAACACCTCGTTATAGGCAATTAAGAGCTGTGGGATTTGGTGTTTTAATATTAAATCAGTCATATTAAAATAGACTTCATAATCTAAAACATTTAGGTTTTCAACAACGTCGAGGCGCGTTAGTTTAGTGCCCGAAAAGCTTAAAACCCTATCAAAAATTGAAAGGGCATCGCGCAAAGCGCCATCAGCCTTTTGAGCGATAATATGCAAAGCGTCATCTTCGGCTTCTATGTGTTCTTCAATGGCAATTTTATGCAGATAATTTTTGATATCGGTAACGCCTATGCGTTTAAAATCAAATATTTGACAACGCGATAAAATGGTGGGAATGATCTTGTGTTTTTCGGTTGTTGCTAAAATAAAAATGGCGTGAGCAGGTGGTTCTTCAAGCGTTTTTAAAAATGCATTAAAAGCGGCTTGACTCAACATGTGAACCTCATCAATAATATAGACCTTAAAATGACCCGTTTGGGGCGGAATCCGAACTTGGTCTGTTAAGCTACGAATATCATCAACCGAGTTATTTGAAGCAGCATCAAGCTCAAAAATGTTAAAGGCAAAATCCTCATCGGGATTGACTTTTTCTAAATGTTCTTGATTGATGCGTTTGGCTAAGATTCTGGCACAAGTGGTTTTGCCAACCCCTCGTGGACCCGTAAATAGCAAGGCTTGCGCAAGGTGATTGTTTTTTATAGCATTTTCTAAAGTTTTTGTAATAGCTTGTTGCCCCACCACATCTTCAAAAACTTGGGGTCTATATTTTCTTGCCGATACAATAAATTGCTCCATAAATTAAGCTCAAATTGGTTGACAAAGTTAGCCTTTTAACCGTAAATTTTGGTATATAAATCGGAATATTTCTTGATGATAATATCGCGTTTTGGTTTCATGGTTGGTGTTAATAACCCATTGTCAACACCCCAAACATCGGATGTTAATTCAAAGCGTTTTATTTTTTCCCATTTGCCAAAATGCTCATTTCCCTTATCTATTTCTTCTTGAATACGTTCAATTACTTTTTCATTAAAAATTAAATCTGTATTGGAGCTAAATTCGATATTTAAATGGCGTTTTGCCCATTCTTTCACGAATGCAAAGTTAGGCTGAATGATGGCTGCCGGCATTTTTTGATTTTCGCCAATAATGAGAATTTGTTCAATAAAAAGGGATTGTTTCATCTCGTTTTCTAGCAAGGCTGGTGAGATGTATTTACCGCCGGAGGTTTTAAAAATTTCTTTTTTGCGTCCCGTAATTTTTAAGAAGCCGTCGGCATCTATTTCACCTTTATCACCGGTATGAAAATAACCGTTCTCTAAAACTTCGGCTGTTTTTTCCGCATCTTTATAATAGCCTATCATCACATTTGGGCCTTTACACAAAATTTCACCATCATCGGCAATTTTAACCTCAACACCTTCAATTATTTTACCCACTGTGCCAATGCGTTGCATGTGATTATCTTGCATATTAACCGAAATAACGGGCGATGTTTCGGTAAGTCCATAACCCTCCATAACCGGAATTCCGGCTGCGCAAAATACACGCGTTAAACGTGTTTGCAATGCGGCACTTCCCGAAACCATGGTGTTGATTTTGCCACCTAAAGCCGCTTGCCATTTTACAAAAATGAGTTTGCGCGCAATCTTTAATTTGAATTCATACCACCAACCATTTTGACCATAAGGCTCATATTTCAATCCTAAATTGAGCGCCCAAAAAAACAAAGCCTTTTTAATTCCGGTGAGCTCGGTACCTTTTGCTACGATGGCATCATACATTTTTTCTAACAATCGCGGCACAACGGTAAATAATTCAGGATGAACTTCTTTTATGTTTACACTGATTTTATCAAGACCTTCGGCATAATAAATAGACACATTTAAGTATTGGTATAAATATAAAATCATACGTTCAAATATATGACAAACAGGCAAAAAGCTCAAGGCTTTTGGCGTGCCCTCTAATATAGGAAATCGCTTGCTTGACGACAAAACATTACTAACCACATTTTGATGAGATAACATAACGCCTTTAGGTTTTCCTGTTGTTCCTGAGGTATAAATAAAGGTCGCTAAATCAGTTGGTTTTACGGCATTTTTTCGAGCTTCTACCTCGTTTTGAACAGATTCATCACTTCCAAATTCTAAAAATTCAATCCAATTTTTACAAGCTTTTATTTCATCAAACGAATAGATTTCCTTTAATAAAGGGGCATTCATTTTAGCTTTTTTAGCTTTTTGATAAACTTCATCATCTGAAACAAAACAATAAGTTACTTCGGCATGATTAAAAATATATTCATAATCTTCTGATGAAATAGTGGGGTATATGGGCACATTTTGAGCGCCAATTTGCAAAACGCCAATATCCATAATATTCCATTCGGTACGGTTGGTACTCGATATAATGGCAATACGGTCATTGACTTTAATACCCAATTTTAATAAGGCTCTGCTCGCCTTGTTTGCCTGTTTTATTAGATCTTTAGTTGAAGTTTTTTCCCAAACACCATTTTTTTTGGTTGCAAAGGCATCTTCAAGCCCTCCCTTTTCATCTTGATAATATGCAAAATCAAAAAGGCGTGTGATATTTATTGCCATTAAATTTTAATTTAAGACTTGCAAAGTAGTAATAATATATTAATAAATGAAATAATTATTGGAAACTAAAAAATGTGATAATCGGCTAAGTTTCTCTTAATTGTATTGTTTATCTTTGCCCCTTATTTAACAGAAAAATTAGATTATGAAGATTTCATATAAGTGGTTACAAGATTTTTTACGAATTGATTTAGATATTGATAAAACCAGTGAAATTTTAACCAACTTGGGACTTGAAGTTGAGGGTGTTGAAGCCATAGAAAGCATTAAAGGAAGTCTAAAAGGCGTGGTAATTGGCAAAGTTTTAACTTGTGAAAAACACCCAAATTCTGACCATTTAAGTATAACAACCGTTAATATTGGCAGTGATGAACCTGTTCAAATTGTTTGTGGTGCGCCAAATGTGGCTAAAGGTCAAACGGTACCCGTAGCAACTGTTGGAACAACTTTATACGACAAAGAAGGCAAGGCTTTTCAAATTAAAAACAGCAAAATTAGGGGAGAAGAAAGTGTCGGAATGATTTGCGCCGAAGATGAATTAGGCTTAGGGAAAGCTCATGATGGCATTATGATTTTAGAGGCTAAATTAAAAGCAGGAACGCCCGCTGCCAAAGTCTTTAATATTGAATCAGATTTTGTTTTTGAAATTGGTTTAACACCTAATAGAGCCGATGCCATGAGCCATTATGGTGTGGCACGCGACTTGAGAGCAGGTTTAATTCAAGTGGGAATTGATGTCGAATTAATTACCCCTTCAGTAAGCGATTTTCAAGTGAACGAGCATACTTTTAAAATGGCTATTGATGTTAAAGATAGCAAACGCGCCCCTCGTTATACAGGTTTAACCATTGTTAATGTAAAAGTTGCAGAATCGCCAATGTGGTTGCAAAACAGGCTTAAAGCTATTGGTTTGAAACCTATTAATAATGTGGTTGATGTTACCAATTTTGTACTTCATGATTTGGGCCAGCCACTTCACGCCTTTGATGCCAATAAAATTGCAGGTAACAAAGTAATTGTAAAAACCCTAAAAGAAGGCACTAAATTTACCACCTTAGACGGTGTTGAACGCAGTTTAAATGAAGAGGATTTGATGATTTGCGACGGCAACGAAAAACCATTGTGCATCGCCGGAGTTTTTGGTGGCATCGACTCTGGAATTACACAAAAAACAACTGCTATATTTTTAGAAAGTGCCTATTTTAATCCGGTAAGCATTCGTAAAACCTCAAAAAGACACGGTTTAAACACCGATGCTTCCTTTCGTTTTGAACGAGGTATTGATCCAAACAACACCGAATATGCCCTAAAAAGAGCGGCAATTTTAATAAAAGACTTAACCGGAGGGAAAATTTCCTGTGAAATTTCCGATATTTATCCTAATAAAATTGATGATTTTCAAATATTCTTGTCTTATGAACGCTTAAATAAATTAATTGGTCATATAATTCCAGTCGAGAAAGTCCAAAATATTTTAGCTTCACTCGACGTAAAAATTAATAATCAAAACGAAACGGGTCTCAACCTAACCATTCCGGCCTATCGCGTAGATGTTACTAGAGAAGTAGATGTTATTGAAGAAATTTTAAGGGTTTTTGGATATGATAACGTTGAATTTTCACAAAAATTAAACCTCTCAATCAATTCATCCGACGAGCAACATTATGAAAAAATACAAAAAATTATAGGCGGTCAATTAACTGGAAATGGTTTCTTTGAAATCATGTCAAATTCGTTAACTAAGCCCAATTACACGACTTATAGCGACTTGTTAAAAGAGGAAACAAATGTGTCAATTCTAAATCCGTTAAGTCAAGACTTATCAGTTTTGCGCCAGTCAATGTTGTTTAGTGGGCTAGAAGCGATTACCTTTAATAGCAACCGCAAAAACAATGCGCTAAAGTTGTTTGAATTTGGAAAAACCTATCACAAATATAATGATTCCTATCAGGAAGACAAACATTTAAGCCTGTTTGTTACGGGAAATAAAGTGCCTGCAAGTTGGAATTCTGTAACACAAACAGCCGATTTCTTTTATTTAAAAGGCATTGTAACGCTATTATTTGAACGGGTTGGAATAGTGAAAACTACGCTTAAACCTACTAAAAATGACTTGTTTTCTGAAGGTATTAATTTGAGCTTAGGAAAAATGAATTTGGTTGATTTAGGACTTGTGAAATCATTAATCACAAAAGAATTCGGTATTAAGCAAGCAGTTTTATACGCCGATATTAATTGGCTAAATGTTTTGAAAATAGCTCAAAATAAATCGTTTAGCGTAAGTTTACCACCAAAATATCCCGAGGTAAAACGCGATTTAGCTTTGCTGATAAATGAAGAAGTACGTTTTTTAGATTTATATAATTTAGCATACCAAACCGAGCGAAACTATATTAAAGCAATTGATTTATTTGATGTGTATCAGGGTAAAAATTTACCGGAACACAAAAAATCCTACGCCTTAAGTTTTACCTTGCAAGATGATGAAAAAACACTCGATGAATCTCAAATTGAGAAGATTATGTCTAAATTGCAACAGACATTTGAAAGTAAATTGGGGGCGAGTTTAAGGTAATTTGCAATAGGGTTAAGCCAAGTTTTTGCAAAAGTTGTTAAATAGCTCAAAAGCTGATAAAAAAAAGCATGTATAAAGCAGTCATTCGCCCGCTATTATTTCTGTTTCAACCGGAGCTGATACATCGCATTACCTTTATAAACTTAAAATTGTTGTTTAAAGCCCCTGGTTTTAAGGCATTAATAAATTATAAATTCACTTTATCAGATAAAAAATTAGAACGCTCTTTATTTGGATTAAATTTTAAAAACCCAGTTGGTCTTGCCGCAGGTTTTGATAAAAATGCGACCTTGGTTGATGAACTTAGCGCCTTTGGTTTTGGCTTTATTGAAATAGGAACGGTAACTCCAAAACCTCAATTGGGAAACCCAAAACCGCGTTTGTTTAGACTTAAAAAAGATGGTGCTTTAATCAATCGAATGGGTTTTAACAACGATGGTGTTGAAGCCATTGCTAAACGACTTAAACACCGCAAAACCAATGTGATAATTGGTGGAAACATCGGCAAAAATAAAACCACACCCAATTTAGAAGCGGTTAATGATTACCTTATTTGCTTTGAAAAACTATTTGAGGTGGTCGATTATTTTGTGGTAAATGTAAGCTCACCAAACACGCCAAACCTCAGGGCTTTACAAGAAAAAGAGCCATTAACTAATATTCTTGTGGCGCTTCAAAAAATAAATTTTTCAAAACTTAAGCCAAAACCAATTCTTTTAAAAATTGCACCCGATTTAACCGATAGGCAACTGTTAGATATTATTGATATTGTAAAAAGTACAAAAATTGCCGGCGTGATTGCTACTAATACCACCCTTTCAAGAGCAGGTTTAAAGTCTCAAAACTTTAATGAAACAGGTGGTTTGAGTGGAAAGCCCTTGACAAATAGGGCAACCGAAGTGATTAAATTTTTGTCAGATAATTCCGCTAAGGCTTTTACAATCATTGGCGTTGGTGGTATCAATTCACCACAAGATGCTCAAGAAAAATTCAATGCTGGCGCAGACCTTGTGCAACTTTATACCGGATTTATTTACGAAGGTCCGCGTTTGATTAAAGAAATTAACAATTCTTTACTTTAGATTATAATTTATAAAGCACCAACGCCACCCGCTTTCATAAGGTAATAAGCAATGGGTAGGGCAATGGCCATTCCAATGAGCAATGGCTGCCAAGTGCTTCGGCTTTGATAGGTTTCTTTTGGATTTAATTCTGGCTTCAAAAAATAATAATAAAGCAAATAAACGCCTAATAAACTTGAAAAAATACTGACGAATGGAGAGGTTATTTTAAATAGTTCAATCAGGTAAACTTGTAAAAACGAATAACTTAATCCAGTAAATAATACCATTCTTGAGCGTGGTTTATTTTTGAGCTGAACGAGGTTTAAGCCGATTAAAATACTGGCAGCAAAAACCGAAAACAATATTCCGAAAAGGAAAATAAAATTAAAGCTATATAGGGCAATAGTTTCATTTTTAATTGCGATGGGTTCTTCTTCAAATTGTTTATTTTGAGCTTCAAGTTCTTGTTTCAAGGCTTGAATTTCGGGATTTAAGGGGGCCCTATTTTCGAGTTCCCAAATGGCAGCCAAAACGGCATCTTCTTGATAGTCAGTTTTATTGTCGATATATTTTTGCAATTCCACCACGCTTTTGCGAAGCATTTTTGGGGAATAAAAATTTGTATTTGTCATAAGGAATTATTTGTTTTTGTCAAGCCAATTTTTTGCATTGACAAAGGCTTGTAACCACGGACTCACTTCGTCTGTTCTATCTTTGGGATAAAAAGCCCAGTTCCAAGGAAAGGTAGCGCGTTCTAAATGGGGCATCATTACCGTGTGGCGACCATCATCCGAAGTAAGCATAGCCGTATTAAAATCGGACCCATTTGGGTTGGCAGGATAAGCATTATAAGCATATTTTCCAACAATATGATAGTGCGTTTCATCATAAGGAAAACTGAATTTTCCCTCGCCGTGTGCCGACCAAATGCCCAATTTGCTTCCGGCAAAGTTCGACAATAGCACCGAATTATTTTCGAGAATTTCAACCGATGTAAACTGGCATTCAAACTTAGCAGAATCGTTGTGCAACATTTTTGGTTTTTCTAAATGTTTTGGGGTAATTAATCCCAATTCTATAAAAAGTTGGCAACCATTGCAAACGCCTAATGACAAAGTGTCTTTGCGCGCAAAGAATTGATCTAAAGCCTTTTTTGCTTTTGGATTGTATAAAAACGAACCCGCCCAACCTTTGGCCGAACCCAACACATCGGAGTTTGAAAAGCCTCCAACGGCAACAATAAACTGAATGTCTTCTAGCGTTTCGCGTCCACTCACCAAATCGGTCATATGCACATCTTTAACATCAAATCCGGCAAGGTGCATAGCATAAGCCATTTCGCGTTCCGAATTGCTCCCTTTTTCACGTATTACAGCTGCTTTTTGACGGGTTTCACTCAGCGCTATTTTGGGCAGTTTTCCGGTAAATCCATTGGGAAATTTAAACTGCAAGGGCTGATTTTTATAAGAGGCAAAGCGCTCGGCTGCTTTGGTTTTGCCCGATTGGTAACAATCTAACAAATAAGAAGTTTCATACCAATAATCACGGTATTCGGCAACATTAAATTGAAGCGTTTTTGCTTGGTTAATTAAGGTTAATTCCGTGCCAATTTTGGCAAAACCAATCTCGGTAAAATCAACATTTGAAGCCGATAAAAAGGTTTCAAAAGCTTCGGGCTGACTGGTTTGAATGACCAATCCGGCATTTTCTGAAAACAATAATTTTATAAGGTCATTTTCGTTGAGTTTGCTTAAATTTATTTGCGCGCCAACTTCGACATTTGAAAAACAAAGTTCTAACAAACAAGTAATTAAGCCACCAGCCGACACATCATGTCCGGCACTTATCAAATTTGTGGAAATACAGGTCTGAATGGCATTAAAGGCTTTTTTAAAATAAGCTGCATCTTTAATGGTGGGCGTGCTGCAACCTATTTTACCCAAACTCTGGGCAAAGCTAGAACCTCCTAATTTAAAGGCATCTTTTGACAGATTGATATAATAAATTCGGTTATTGGCATCCACATTTAAAACGGGTTCTATAACTTTAGTAAAGTCGCTACAATGCGCTCCAGCCGAAATGATTACCGTTCCCGGAGCAATCACCTTGCCATCGGGATATTTTTGTGTCATTGATAAGGAATCTTTCCCAGTTGGAATGTTGATTCCGAGTTCAATAGCAAAATCTGACACGGCTTTTACGGCTTTATATAAACGGACATCTTCACCAGCATTACGGCAAGGCCACATCCAATTTGCCGATAGCGAAACCGACTGTAATTGCTCTTTTAAGGGAGCCCAAACCAAATTGGTCAAAGCTTCGGCAATGGCATTTCGAGAGCCGGCTTCAACAGCTATTAAAGCGCTTAAAGGGGCGTGCCCAATTGAGGTTGCCATGCCATCGGTTCCTTTAAAATCTAAAGCCATCACCCCCACATTATTTAAAGGCAATTGCAAAGCCCCACAGGTTTGTTGTTTAGCCACTTTTCCGGTAACGCAACGATCTACTTTGTTGGTGAGCCAGTCTTTGCAAGCCACCGCTTCTAATTGTAAAACATTTTTAGTATAAGTATAAATATCAGCAGCTTGATAGAATAATTCGGCATAATTTTGAGTAAGCGTTTGGTCAGTCATCACGGTTATTGGGGCACTGCCAAACATATCGCTCAAGGCCAAATCTATCGGATTTTTGTGTTCCTTTTTGGAGGTAAAAACAAAGCGTTCGTCATCAGTAACCACGCCGACTTCATAAAAGGGTGCGCGTTCGCGTTCGGCAATTTTTTTGAGTAAATGAGCATCTTTTTCATTGATAACTAAACCCATACGTTCTTGTGATTCGTTGCCAATCAATTCCTTAGCGGATAAGGTTGGATCTCCTAGAGGCAATTTGTCAATAGCAATGATGCCTCCGGTAGCTTCAACCAACTCTGACAAACAATTCAAATGTCCACCTGCGCCGTGATCGTGAATAGAAATTATTGGATTTATGCTGCTTTCAACCAGCGCGCGAATGGCGTTGGCGGCGCGTTTTTGCATTTCGGGATTAGAGCGTTGCACGGCATTCAATTCGATGCGATTGCTCATATTGCCGGTATTGGCTGATGACACCGCCGCTCCGCCCATTCCAATACGATAATTATCGCCACCGAGAATGATGATTTTATCACCCGCTTTCGGAATGGCTTTTAAACTGTCTTGTGCTTTGCCAAAACCAATTCCACCTGCTTGCATAATCACCTTGTCAAAGCCCAACATACGGTCATTTTCAGCATGTTCAAAAGTAAGCAGAGAGCCCGAAATTAGGGGCTGTCCAAATTTATTACCAAAATCAGAAGCCCCATTAGACGCCTTAATTAAAATGTCGATAGGTGTTTGATACAACCATTGCCGTTGGGGCATTATTTCCCAAGGGCGTGGTTTTAAACGCGAATAGGAAGTCATATAAACTGCAGTTCCTGCCAAAGGCAAGGAACCTTTTCCTCCCGCTAAACGATCGCGAATTTCACCACCTGAGCCTGTAGCAGCGCCGTTAAAAGGTTCAACGGTTGTTGGAAAATTGTGAGTTTCGGCCTTTAATGACAAAACACTATCTATGGTTTTAGCCTCATAAAAGTCGGGTTTATCGGCGCTTTTTGGAGCCCATTGTTCAATTTTTGGACCTTTGACAAAAGCCACATTATCTTTATAAGCCGAAACAATTCCGTTGGGGTTTAGTTGTGAGGTTTTTTTAATCAACTTAAATAGGGAAGTAGGCATCGTTATTCCGTCAAGAACAAAAGTGCCGTTAAAAATTTTATGGCGACAATGTTCGGAGTTGATTTGAGAGAATCCAAAAACCTCCGAATCGGTTAGGGGGCGCTTGAGTTTGTGGGCGAGGGCTTTTAAATAAGCGATTTCATCTTTATTTAATGAGAGTCCTTCTTGTTGGTTGTAAATTTCTAAATCGGTAATTTCTAAAATAGGCTTTGGAAGGGTTTCTATGTCAAAAATTTCTTGATTTAAATGCTTGTATTTTACCTGTAACATCGGGTCAAAATCTGCATCAGCATTGGCAACTTTGATAAATTCTTCTATGCGGCTGATGCCAATAAGGTTCATGTTTTGAGTGATTTCAACCGCATTGGTGCTCCAAGGGGTAATCATTTCAACCCGTGGCCCTATAAAAATTCCTGTAATAGTCGTCGCCGTTAGGTGTTTTGCTTCGCCAAATAACCAGCATAGTTTATCAATATTTTCTTGCGTTTGGCGTTGCGACTGAACAGCGTAATAGTGATTGTTTTTATTGAAAAATAGAATCATGAGCGCAGATTGCTAGGGTTTAAAATATTTGCAAATTTATTACAATGAATGGTAAAGCTCAAGTATTTGTTGATAAGAAATGGCAAAAAAATAGCACTTGTTTTTCTTAGGACTTTTTGAGTTAGATTGGTTTTAAGCAAAAGTTTTCAGGAAGCTCACGCAAAGGTTTTTTTAGTCCTCTTTGCGGTCATTGTGTGGGATTGTTTTCATATGGCGTACCTAATGGCACGCTGGATTGGTTCGTTCTTGTTTGTTTCTACCAATATGTTGTCCCTAACGGGACATAAGGCTTTTTTGTTAATCGCTACAAGAAAAATCTCACCAATGTTGTATTTAAGGTACCTGCCTGATGTCAAGGCTGGGTTGGTTATTTTATTTTTTTGCAGGAGTTTTTTATGGATGTTTCGAAAGAATTTTATCATATTGATTCAATTTTATTTTGTCCCGTTAGGGACTTTATCTTGGTAGCAAATATGTATTGCGTTGGTTTAATGTGCCGTTTGGTACATTATATATATCGTACCTGCTTGTCAGGCAGGCAGGCCTAAAGGCACGTGAATTTAATTTTGTATTTATTCTTGCTACCGATAGGTTGTCCCTAACGGGACATAAAATGGTTATGTTAATCACCACCAATACAATTTCGCCGATGGCATACTTAAGGTAATTGCTGGTTTTACCTTGTTCAAGAAGTTTTTTTCGGATTTTTCGGAAGAATTTTATCATATTGATTCAATTTTATTTTGTCCCGCTAGGGACTTTATATTGGTAGCAAAAATTTAATTCGTTGATTTAATGTGCCGTTAGGTACAAGATATAATCATATAATTGGTTTAAATATATAGCGTTCATCAAATTCAATATTGAATTCCTTCAATAATTGTAGATATTCCTCTTGAAATGTGTTTGATTTATGATGATGCTCCTGGTTTTTGATATAATTTATCACATTAGGCAATTCCGATTTGGAATATGAAAAAGCGCCAAAACCAGCTTGCCACGAGAATTTACCATCTACAAATTTTTTATTGTTTATCCATTTTGAGGAATCTTGTTTTACTTGTTTCATCAAATCTGAAAGCGATTGTGTTGGCCGCATCCCAAACAGAATATGAATATGGTCTGGCATTCCGTTTATCTGCAATACTTTATGCTCGTGGTTTTGGATAATGCCGGTGATGTATTTGTACAATTCATCTTTCCATTCATTTTTAATGAGGCTTTGTCTGTTTTGCACCGCAAAAACGGCTTGAATATGTATTTGTGTATAGGTGTTTGCCATAATTGCGTGTTTATATTTTATACCTGCCTGTCCGGCAGGCAGGCCTAAAGGCACGAGGATTTGATTTTGTATTGTTTCTTGCTACCAATAGGTTGTCCCTAACGGGACATAAAACTGTATTGTTAATAACCACCAACACAATTTCACCAATGGCGTATTTTAGGTAATTGCTGGTTTTCCCTGCCTGTCCGGCAGGCAGGCCTTCATTGAGAAGGTTTTTTCGGATGCCTGCCTGCCGGCGAGGCAGATTTCGGAATATTTTTATCATTTGTTTTAATTTTGTTTGTCCCGTTAGGGACTTTATCTTGGTAGCAAATAGGTATTGCGTTGGTTTAATGTGTCGTTTGGTACATTATATATATCATACCTGCCTGTCCGGCAGGCAGGCCTATAGGCACGTGAATTTAATTTTGTATTGTTTCTTGCTACCAATAGGTTGTCCCTAACGGGACATAAAACTATATTGTTAATAACCACCAGCACAATTTCACCAATGGCGTATTTTAGGTAATTGCTGGTTTTCCCTGCCTGTCCGGCA
>Ga0100401_1002637_pt1 | contig 14000 bp, 11 predicted proteins | sample CryGeymeta201525_FD_80421 | JGI IMG/M metagenome (GOLD analysis project Ga0100401, IMG submission 80421) | Groundwater microbial communities from Crystal Geyser aquifers in Utah, USA - Crystal Geyser metaG 2015-25 | ecosystem: Environmental > Aquatic > Deep subsurface > Groundwater | place: USA...
GGGGGGGGTGCGGAGCGGGGGGGTTATCACGCGTGATAAACCTTGCAATACCTTGTTGTCATTACACAAATCAAAAACGTTCATCTTTTCGAAAGGAATTTCACGCCTGCGGACGGGCCGTCCGGCCGCCGGTCTTCAGCATGCCAGACCCTCGCGCGACAGGTGGGCCATCGCGGCGGGGATATCGCCCGGATCGCGCAATTCCAGCACCAGGTGCGGGCGCTGCGGCAAGGCCGCAATGGCCCGGAAGACGGCGTGCCAGTTCACCGTGCCACGCCCCGGCGGCCAGTGGCGATCCGCGAAACCATCGGCGTCCTGAAGATGGACATGGGCCAGCATCGCACCGGCATCGGTCACGAAATAGTCCACCGGCGGCGCACCGGTCGCGCAATGGGCATAATGGGCATGGCCGGTATCGATGGAGACACGCACATTATCCGAATTGAAGCTGGCGGCCAGATCGTGGCGCCAGCCGGGTTCGATATCCTCGATATTCTCGATCACCAGCGTGACGCCATGGGCCTCGGCCAGCGCTACGGCATCGCGCAGATTGGCCTGCACCCGGGCGATTGTTTCCTCGGCGGCGGAAGGCTGGTTGCCGGCGCGCGGATTGTTTCCGAAATTATACCAATCCCACGTCTTGTAGGGCGAATGGACCACCATCTGCGTCGCGCCAAGGGCTGCCGCCGCCTCCACCGCGGTCACGAAGCGGCGGGCGAGGATCGGCGCAATCTCGGGATCCTTGATGTCGAGGGCGAGATCATGGAACGGGCCGTGGATGCCGAGCCGCCCCTCGAAGCCTGCGAGATGCTTGCGCGCCGCGTCCACCACTTCGCGCCAGTCGCCCAACAAAACCTCGGGCTTCGCGAAATCCTGCACCTCGAGGTCGCGCTGATCGGCGATCAGCCAGTCGCGATACGCGGGCAGATCGGCCACCATCAGGGCCGCGCCAATCTTGATCGGGGTCACGGGATGCTCCTCAATAGACGCGGATGCCGCTACGCCAGACGGCGGTGACATGCGGTTGGGTGCCGAACAGACGGATGGCGACGAGGTCGGCGCGCAACCCCTCGATGATCGCGCCCCGATCCGCCAGCCCGGCCAGACGGGCAGGTGCGCCCGTCACCATGTCGATCGTGCGCGGCAGGTCGTAGGCGGGCAGGGCGGGATCGGCGGCGAGTGCGAAGGCGGCGTCGAGCGGCGAGCGCGGAACGTAGTCGGAGGCCAGCACATCCACCAGCCCGAGCGCCAGCAACTCGGCCACCGCGACATTGCCCGATTGCGATCCGCCGCGCAGGTAGTTCGGCGCGCCCGCCACCACGAGCAACCCGGCCGCGCGCGCCCGTTCGGCCGCGAGGCGGGTGGTGGGGAATTCGGATATCGTGCAGCCCTCGGCCAGGGCCTGATCGACCTGGGCCGGGGTGCAGTCATCGTGGCTCATGATCGGGATGCCCGCGCCAAGGGCGGCGGCGATGCAATGGGCACGGACCTGCGCGCCATGGGCCTTGGAGCGGTCGAAAAGCTCGGCCATCATCCGCCGCCCCTCGGCCTCGTTCACCTCCATGTCGCGGATCATGTGCCAGAACCACTTTTCCACATCGGGGCTTTGCCGGTCGCCCGGCGTGTGGTCCATGACCGAGATCAGGCGCGTCATCGGCAGGCCGATGGCGCCATCCACCAGCGTCGGCGTGGCCGGGTCCGAGATTTCGCAACGCAAGTGCAGCAGGTGATCGGCGCGGAACAGGCCCTGCCCCGCTGCATCGGACAGGGCCGCCAGCAGCGGCACCAGCAATTCGCGGCGTTCCTGCTTCTGCATGGACGCGCCGACCGAAAGGCTGTCGAACACCGTCGTCGTGCCGCCCGAGATGATGACGGCGTCATGGGCAAGAAGCGCGGGCAGGAACGACCAGATCACGCCGACGCGGGGATGGGTATGCCGTTCCACATGGTCGGTGTGCACATCGACGATGCCGGGGATGAGGTAATGGCCGGTCAGGTCCATGCCCTCGCCCCGCGCGGTTGCGATGCCCGCGATCCGTCCGCCGTCCAGCCGCAGCGCACCGTCGACCACGCCCGAGGGGGTGACGATCTGCGCGCCGGACAGGGTTGTCGGGCGGTCGGAGGACTGGTCGAACATGGCGGCGGCTCCGGGGCTGAATGGCGTCGGGAAACACCCGCAATGTAACGCGCCAATTGCGAAACGATGACAGTTTCATGACGGGCGCGGATTGGGCTATCCGGACATATGTCGACGCGCTTAGGCTGCCGCGATCAACCGCCCGGGAGCCGCCTGAAATGTCCGTCAAACGCCTGTCCGAGAGCCCCACGATCCACCCCGAGGCGCAGGTGGCCGAGGATGTCATCCTGGGCCGGTATACGGAGGTGGGCCGCTTCACCCGGGTCCGGGAGGCCAGCTTCGGCGACTATTCCTATATTTGCGATTATGGCCACGTGATCTGGACCGATGTGGGCAAGTTCACCAACATCGCCGATTGCGTGCGCCTGAACCCCGGAAACCACCCGACGTGGCGCGCCTGCCAGCACCACGCGCTGTATCGCGCCGCGCAATACGGCTTCGGCGAGGACGAGGCGGAGTTCTTCGAGTGGCGCAAGGACCATTGGGTCAGTGTGGGGCACGATGTCTGGATCGGCCATGGTGTGACGGTTCTGGCGGGCGTGCGCATCGGCACGGGCGCGGTGGTCGGCGCGGGGGCGGTGGTGGCGAAGGATGTCGCGCCCTACAGCATCGTGGCGGGCGTGCCCGCGCGCGAGATCAAGCGCCGCTTCACCGAATCGCAGGGCGCGGCGCTTTTGGAGATCGCGTGGTGGGATTGGTCGCATGACCGTTTCGCCGCAGCATTGGGCGATTTCCGGACGCTTCCGATCGACGCCTTCATTGAAAAGTACCGCTGAGGGCGCGGCACGCGGTCGGGGGCCGTCACAAAACTCGGACGGGATTTGAAGCGGTTGCGAACCAGGTGCCGACGGCTTGGGAAGAGGATTTACATCACGGTCATCAAACCTTCGTCAATCCGTCACAGAACGACCTTAGGGGCTGGCATCGGGATGCGGAGATGGCCGCGCACGTGTTCGTGCCGCTCTCCGACAGACTGTTCTGGGACGTCATGGAGACGAAGATGCTCAAACCGACTTTCGCCGCACTGCTCGCCGGGGCCACCGCCCTGACCCTTACAACCACCGTTGCCTTCGGTCAGAGCGCCGATTGGCGCGCCGACATGCCGGTGCTTCGCGTCGGCCTTCTGGGCGGCGAGAACGACGCCGACCGCCTGCGCGACAATGCTTGCCTTCAGGAAGACCTGACCGAACTGCTCGGCGTGCCGGTCGAACTGTTCGCTGCACCCGATTATGCCGGCGTGATGCAGGGCCTGCTGGCCGACCAGCTGGACTATGCCCAGCTTGGCGCCTCGGGCTACGCCGGCATCTACCTTCAGGATCCCGAGGCGGTCGACCCGATCTTCGTCGCGGCCGAGGCTGATGGCTCCACCGGATACTACGCCGTGATGTATGCGCTGTCCTCCAGCGACATCGCCTCGCTCGAAGACATGGAAGGCCGCACGCTGGCCTTCGCCGACCCGAACTCCACCTCGGGCTATCTCGTGCCGCTGGCCGAACTGACCCGCCAGGGCATCGATATCGAAAGCTACTTTGCCGAAACCGGGTTCGGTGGCGGTCACGAGCAGGCCGTCGTTGCGGTCCTTAACGGCCAGTATGATGCTGGCGTCACCTGGGTGTCCGGCGTGGGCGAACCTTCGGAGGGCTATACCCGTGGCAACCTGCGCTCGATGATCGACAACGGTCTTCTGAACATGGACGACCTGCGGATCATCTGGCAATCGAGCCAGATCCCGAACGGCCCGATCGTGGTCCGCTCCGACATGCCGGAAGAGCCGCGCGCGCTGATCACCGAGTATCTCGCCAACCAGCTCGAGAACGACCCCGAGTGCTACTACACCACCTCGGGCGGTGACGGTGCGGGCTATGTCGCGGTGGACGAGAGCTTCTTCACATCGGTGATCGAGATGCGCCGCATGCAGACCGCCAATCGCTGAACTCCCGCGGGTGCGGCCGTCGCAAGGGTGACGGCCGCACCCCTTCCTTGCACGCGTCCAGGCCGAAAGCTTCACAAAGCAGTCATGCAAGGGTCGCTCGACAGTTACGGAGCCTCGCCAGGCTGCGCCGCGCACGGCTTCGTGCAGGAGCCGGGCGATCCGGTCTCTTCAGAAATACAAATGGGATGAGATCAATGTTGAAGACATCTTTTTTTGCACTTGTCATGGGGGCGAGCGCCCTCGTGTCCACGGCAGCCCTTGAGCAGGATTGGCGCGACGAGGTGCCCGTGTTCCGCATCGGCCTTCTGGGCGGCGAGAACGAGGCTGATCGCCTGCGCGACAATGCCTGTCTCGACGCCTACCTTGAAGAGCGGCTCGGCGTCGATGTCGAGTTGTTCCCAGCCGCCGATTATGCCGGTGTGATGCAGGGCCTGCTGGCCGGCCAGCTGGAATTTGCAGGGCTGGGTTCGGCGTCCTATGCCGGCATCTACCTGCAGGACCCCGACGCGGTCGAAACGCTCTACACGACCATGCAGATCGACGGATCGCTGGGTTACTACGCGGTCATGTACACGCGCGCCGACAGCGGCATCACGTCGCTGGAAGAGATGGAAGGCCACAGCCTTGCCTGGGCCGATCCGAACTCCACCTCGGGCTACCTCGTGCCGCTGTCGGAATTGCGCGAAATGGGCATAGACCCCGAAAGCTTTTTCTCGCAGACCGGGTTCGGTGGCGGTCACGAGCAGGCCGTGGTCGCGGTCCTGAACGGGCAGTATGACGGCGGCGTCACCTGGACGAGCGGTGTCGGCGACATCAGCCAGGGTTATTCGCGCGGCAACCTGCGCTCGATGGTCGATAACGGCCTGCTCGACATGAACGATATCCAGATCATCTGGCGGTCGAACCTGATCACCAACGGCCCGCGCGTCATCCGCTCGGATCTGCCGCAGGAGCTCAAGGATCTGGTCATGGGCGCGATGATGCAACTTCAGGTTGTGGATCGCGAGTGCTTCAACTCGGTCGGGGACGGCGAAGCGATGGGCTACTGGCCGATCGAGCAATCCTTCTACGAGCCGATCATCAACATGCGTCGTCAGGCCGCTGGCCTGCGCTGAGAACAGTCGTAAGGAACGGGGCCGGATAGTTCCGGCCCCGTTTCCATTGTCGCGTTTGCAGCGCGCATTTCAGGCAATATTAGGGACAAGAGCATGCTCAAGCTGGAAAGACTGACCCGCAGGTTCGGAGACAACACCGCCGTCGCCGCCGCGACACTGGAGATCCCTGACGGGCAGATGGTGGGCATCATCGGTCGCTCCGGCGCGGGCAAGTCGACATTGCTGCGCCTGCTGAACCGCCTGATCGACCCGTCGGACGGGCATATCCTGTTCGGCGACAAGGATATCGCACAACTCAAGGGGCGCGAATTGCGCCGCTGGCGCTCGGATTGTGCGATGATCTTCCAGCAGTTCAACCTTGTGGGGCGGCTGGACGTCATCACCAACGTGCTGACGGGGCGGCTTTACGAGTTGCCGGCCTGGCGCGCGATGGGCCAGATCTTCACGCCCCGCGAACGGGCCTTCGCGATCGAGGCGCTGGACCGGCTGGGAATGGCGCATACCGCGCTGCAGAAGGCGGAGACGCTGTCGGGCGGCCAGCAGCAGCGCGTCGCCATTGCCCGCGCCCTTGCGCAGGAGCCCAAGATCCTGCTGGCGGACGAACCCATAGCGTCGCTCGACCCGATGAACGCCAAGATCGTGATGGACGCGCTCCGCTCGATCAACCAGCAGGATGGCATCACGGTGATCTGCAACCTGCACACCCTTGATACCGCGCGCAACTATTGTGACCGGATCATCGGAATGCAGGGCGGGCGCATCGTGTTCGACGGGACGCCGGACTTGCTGACCACCGACATGGCGCGCGAGATCTACGGCGCCGAGGCGGACGAGGCCTTCAACGAGGCCGCGACCTCGACCACTTTGCCCCCCCGGAAATCCCCGGCAAACGAGGGCGCGGTCCATGTCTGACATTCCCTTCACCGGCCGGGCCGGACCGGAGGCGTCGGAGCAGGGTGCCGTCGCCATATTCGAGCGGCACCGCGCCGAATTGCGCGCCTCGCGCCGGGTCTGGAACATCCTCGGGCTTGCCGCATTCGCCATCTGTGTGGCGCTGTCGATCAACATTTCGGGCTTTTTCCCGGAACGTCTGGCCACGGGCCTGCCGCGCATCGCCGAGTATTTCGCCACCATCATGCCGGACCTGAGCTGGGATGTCCTGTTCGCGGGCCGCACCGAGGACGGCCGGGCGGTCGCGGGGTCCATCACCTACTGGTACACGGATTTCTGGACCTATATCGAACTGCTCTGGGAAACCATCCTGATGGCGATGACGGCGTCGTTGATCGGGTCGGCGGTGGCCTTCGTGCTGAGCTTCCCGGCAGCCGCCAACCTTGCCCCGAACGGCTGGGTCTACTGGTTTTCGCGCCGGTTCCTGGAACTGTGCCGGGGCATCCCCGAGATCCTTCTGGCGCTGATCTTCGTGTTCATGATCGGCATCGGCCCCCTTGCCGGTGTCATCGCGATCGCGATCCACACCGCAGGCGCCTTGGGAAAACTGTTCGCAGAGGTCAATGAGAACGCCTCCGAACGGCCTGTGGAGGGGATCACGGCGGTCGGCGGAAGCTGGCCCGCGAAGATGCTCTACGGTGTCGTGCCACAGGTTGCACCGAACTTCTTCAGCTACGCCATCCTGCGCTTCGAGATCAATGTGCGCGCCTCCTCCATCATCGGTTTCGTGGGCGCCGGCGGCATCGGGCAGGAGTTGAACCGGGTGATTTCCTTCTACTCGGATGATCGCGTCGCGGCTGTCTTGATCCTGGTGGTTCTCATGGTGACGGTCATCGACCTGATTTCCGAGAACATTCGCCACCGCTTCATCGGAAAGGAGAACTTCTGATGAGTATTGCCGCCATCGCCGATCTGGACGAGGCGCAGGTCGCGCAGGTCCGCGCCGCGCATCCGGGCGTATTCTCGACCCCGTGGGGAACGGTGAAACGGTGGGCGCCGCTGTCCATCGCCGTGATCTACGTTCTTGTTTCAATGTGGTATTTCGAATTCGGTCGGCTTTTCGATGCCTCCGACAGGGTCTGGGCATTGTTGCGCAACTTCGTGGTCTGGCGCGACATGGACACCTGGGCCTATCGCCAGATCTATGTCGGCATATCGCAGACCCTTGCCATGGCCTTTCTCGGGACGTTGCTTGGCACCCTCGGCTCGCTCTTCATCGGTTTTCTGGCGGCCAAGAACGTCATGCCGATCCGGATCGTGCGCCAGATCGTGCGGCGGTTCCTCGATATCCTGCGCGGGATCGACCAACTGGTCTGGGGCCTCGTCTTCGTGCGGGCGGTAGGCCTGGGGCCGCTGGCGGGCGTGCTTGCGATCTTCGTGTCGGACCTGGGCACCTTGTCGAAGCTCTATTCCGAGGCGATCGAGAATATCGACCGCAAGCAGGTGGAGGGCATCCGTTCAACCGGGGCCGGGCCGCTGGCGGTCATCCGCTATGGTTACCTCCCGCAGGTCTTGCCCGTGTTCATCTCGCAGTCGTTGTATTTCTGGGAGTCGAACACGCGTTCGGCCACCATTCTCGGGATCGTGGGCGCGGGTGGTATCGGGATGATCATCATCGAACGCTTCCGCGCCTCGCTTTACGATCAGGTGGCTTTCGTGGTGCTGAACATCCTTGTGCTGATCTTCGCCATCGACTGGTTGAGCAAGCGCATCCGGCTTTGGGCCGTTGGCGAAAAGGCGCACTGAGGCCCCGCTTGACGTTTCAACGCGGCCCGATCATCCCGCTGCCGGTGATCGGGCGCGCGTCAGGCCGCCCCGCGCGCCTCGGCCAGGGATGTGAAGGCGTGCAGGATCGCCGCGAAGGCGGTGTCGTCGATATCGCGGTGCAGGACGAACCGAGACGCCGGCGCGGGCGCTGAATACCGGATGCCACTGGCTGCAAGGCCCGAGATATCGACCCCGGCACCCGGCGTCAGGAACACCATGTTCGTGGCATGGTGCACCTCGCCCAACCCGAGACCGCGCAGATGCGCGGCGAGGGTCAGCGCCCGGTCGTGATCCTCGGACAGCCGGGCCACGTTATGCTCCAGCGCATGAAGACCAGCCGCCGCCAGCACACCGGCCTGGCGCATGCCGCCGCCAAGCATTTTTCGCCACCGTCGGGCGCGGTCGATCAAATCGCGTGGCCCCACGAGGACGGAGCCCACCGGGGCCCCCAACCCCTTGGAGAGGCAGACGGAGATCGTATCGAATGGCCCTGCCAGGTCAGCCTCGGCACATCCGAGCGCGGTGATCGCGTTGAAGAAGCGCGCTCCGTCGAGATGCAGGCTCAGCCCCGCCGCGCGCCCTGCCTCCACCGCCTGCGCGATCCGCGCCAAGGGCACGGCGCGGCCGTAATTGGTGTTCTCGAGCGACAGGAGACGGCTGATGGGGTGGTGACTGTCGTCATCCTTGACCACCGCCGCAATCGCCGCCGCCTCCGGCGCGCCATCCCCCGCCACCGGCACCGCCTGCAACGCGATCCCGCCCAACACCGATGCCCCCGCCGCTTCGTAGCGGATCACGTGGTAGCTTTCGCCTGCGATCACCTCTTCCCCGCGCCCGCAATGGGCGAGCATGGCGCAGAGGTTGGATTGTGTGCCGGAAGGCAGGAACAGCCCCGCCTCCTTGTCGAGACGTGCTGCCAGCCCGCGCTCCAACCGGGTCACGGTGGGGTCGTCGCCATAGACATCGTCGCCCACTTCTGCCGCAGCCATGGCTGCTCGCATCGCGTCACAGGGTTGCGTCACCGTATCCGAGCGCAGATCGGCGATCACGGGTCGGTTCAGGCGGGGGCTGGCGGCATATTGGGTCATCGAAAGCGCTCCATGATTTGCGGCCAAACCACCACGCGGCGCTCCCGCGCGCAACCCCATCGCACCTTGCCGTTCGTCGCAATTCCCGTCACTCTGGCCTTATCAATGCGCAGGTCTCTATGGCCATCATCTCGGAACATCATATCTTCCTTTCGGAAGACACCAATGTTGGCCTTCAGACCAGCCTGAAGGACGCCATGACGCGGGCCATCTGGGACGGGCGGTTTTCGCCGGGTGACAGGTTGCCCGCCACGCGCGCCCTTGCCAAGCATCTGGGCATTAGCCGGATCACTGTCAGCCTGGCCTACGACAGTCTGTTGTCCACGGGCTACATCGTCTCGGTCGCGCGGTCGGGGTATTTCGTGGCGCCCGATGCACCGACGCGGCTGGAGGCGGTGGGCGAGAACCCGGCGCCGTCCGCCGACCGGCTGGACTGGGACGCGCGGTTGGGTCCGCCGCCGCCCGCATTGGGTGCGCAGGCCTCGCCTCCGGATTGGCGGCGGTTCCGCTACCCGTTCATCTTCGGAGAGCCGGACGTGGCGCGGTTTCCGGTCGACGACTGGCGCGATTGCGTGCGCCGGGCCCTCGGCAAGCGCCATTTCGAGCAGATCGCAGATGATGCCAGCGACCGCGACGATCCGTTCCTCGTCGAACAGATCGTGCGCCGCTCCATCTCGGGGCGCGGGGTGGCGGCGAGTATCGACCAGGTGCTGGTCACGGCGGGGGCGCAAAATGCCCTGTGGCTGGTGGTACAAGTCTTGTTCTCGGGGCGCGGCGGCGAGGTCGCCATGGAGGATCCCGGCTATCCCGAGTTGCGCAATCTGCTGCGCCAGCAGGGGCTGACGATCCGCCCCGTCCCCGTCGACAGGGAAGGCCTGTGCGTGGACCGGATCCCACCCGGGATCGCGGCGGTTTTCGTCGCTCCATCCCACCAGGCGCCCACGGGTGCGACCATGTCGATGGCGCGGCGGCGGGCGTTGCTGGAGCGGGCCGAGGCGGAGGATTTCGTCGTCATCGAGGACGACTACGACTGCGAGATGAGCTATTCTTCGCCCGCGCTGCCCGCGTTGAAGTCGCTCGACCCTCGGGGGCGGGTGATCTATGTCGGCAGCTTCTCCAAGTCGATATTTCCGGGGCTGCGCCTAGGCTACCTGACGGCGGATGCGGCGTTCGTGCGCCATGCGCGCGCCATGCGGACCCTCAGCGAGCGGCACCCGCCCGGGCTGACCCAGCGCACCGTCGCTTATTTCCTGTCGGAGGGGCATTACAACAGCCATTCGCGGCGGATGCGGATGCGGATGGCGCGCCGCAACGAGGTGCTCCGCGAGGCGCTGGCCGAGCATGGTCTGACGCCCGCGCTGGACCGGGCGACGGGGGGCACGACCCTGTGGCTGCGTGGCCCGGAGGGGTTGGATGCCGATGCCTTGCAGGCGGCTCTCAAGGAGAAGAGCGTGCTGATCGAGGCGGGATCGGCCTTCTACGCGGGCCCAGACGCGCTGCGAAACCGGGCGCGGCTGGGATTTTCGACGATCGAGACCGCCCTGATCCCCGAGGGGGTGGCCCTGATCGCGGAGGCGATCGCGGCGCAGATGGGGGGGTATCACGCGTGCTAAGTCGCGTAACCATATGACAAACTTACGGAATTCGGACTCCGTTCAGGAAATCGAAACCTGTGCAGGGCCTGTCGGGGGAAAACGAAGGTCCGGCGCGGCCTCAGGCCTTCACGCGCAGGGCTTTCGGGTCATACATCGGGCGCAGGCTGGCTTCGGCGCGCACGCGGGTGCCCGCCACCTCGATCTCGTAGGAGGAGGCCAGAAGCGCCTCGGCGCTTTCGCCGGGACAGGGCACGTAGCCCATGCCGATGGCCCCGCCCAGGGTGTGCCCGTAATTGCCCGAACTGACATAGCCCACGACCGTGCCATCGCGCAGGATCGGTTCGGCATGGAACAGCATCGGCTCCGGGTCGGTCAGGCGAAACTGGACCATGCGGGCGGCCAGCCCTTCGTCGCGCTTGCGCAGCACCGCGTCACGGCCGATGAAATCCGGCTTCTGGGTGCGCACGGCGAATCCGAGACCGGCCTCCAGCACGTGATCCTCGCCACTTATGTCATGACCGAAATGGCGGAAGGCCTTCTCGATCCGGGCGGCGTCCATCATGTGCAGGCCGCAGAGCCGAAGCCCGCAATCGGCCCCGGCCTCGGCCAGCGTTTCGAAGACATGGGCGGCCTGATCGGTGCTGACGTAAAGCTCCCACCCCAATTCGCCCACATAGGTAACGCGATGGGCGCGGGCGAGGCCGAGGCCGATTTCGACGGTTTGCGCGGTGCCGAAGGGGAAGGCGTCGTTGGACCAGTCATCGGGGCTGACGGCCTGCATCAGCGCACGGGCGTTGGGGCCCATGACGCAGATGACAGCCTCGGCCGCCGTGACATCTTGCAGGACAATGACCTCGTCCCGGCGATTGGCCCGCATCCACGCCATGTCACGGATCACGGTCAGGGCGGGGGTGACGACAAGGAAGCTGTCGCGGGCGAGGCGGGTGACGGTCACGTCCGCCTCGATCCCGGCGCGGGCGTTGAGGAATTGGGTGTAGACGATCTTGCCCACCGGCACGGCCATGTCGGCCCCCGCGATCCGGTTCAGGAAGGCTTCCGCGTCGGGGCCGTCCACACGGATCTTGCCGAAGGACGACATGTCGTAGAGGCCGACGCCGGTGCGGATGGCGGCAAGTTCCTGGCGCTGGTTGACGAACCAGTTCTGGCCCCGCCAGTCGTAGCGGTATTCGCGCGCCTGCCCGTCATCGGCGAACCAGTTGGCGCGCTCCCAGCCCGCCAGTTCGCCGAAGACCGCACCGCGCGCCTTGAGGTGTTCGTGCAGGGGCGAGCGGCGCACGCCCCGCGCGGTGGCCTTCTGGCGGTTGGGGTAGTGGTCGGCATAGAGCAGGCCGAGCGTTTCCGAGGCACGGTCGCGCAGGTAGCGGCGGTTGCGCTGGAACGGGTGCATGCGGCGGATATCCACGTCGCCGATATCGAAGGGCGGCAGGCCGGTTTCCATCCATTCCGCCAGCGCCCATCCCGCCCCGCCGGAGGACTGGATACCGATGGAGTTGAAGCCCGCGCAGACCCAGTAGCCATCCAGTTCCGGTGCCGGGCCAAGGTGATAGGCATCGTCGGGGGTGAAGGATTCCGGCCCGTTGAAGAAGGTGTGAATGCCCGCCTCGGCCAGCATCGGCATCCGGGCGCAGGCGTTTTCGAGGATCGGTTCGAAATGGTCGAAATCCTCGGGCAACTGGTCGAACTCGAACTCCTCGGGGATCGGGCCCCAGGGCTTCGATTTGGGCTCGAACGCGCCCAGCAGGAACTTGCCGGCGTCTTCCTTGTAATAGGCGCATTCGTCGGGAACGCGCAGGACCGGAAGCTGGGTGAGACCCGCGATCTGCTCGGTCACGATGTAGAAATGCTCGCAGGCCTGCAGCGGCACGGTGACGCCCGCCAGTGCGCCGAAATCGCGCGCCCACATGCCGGCGCAATTGACCACGATGTCGGTGGCGATGGTGCCGGTGGCGTCGCCCGTGTCCCAGTGCACGCCGGTGACGCGGCCCTCGGCCTGCCGGATGCCGGTGACCTTGACGTTTTCCAGCACCGTCGCGCCGCCCATCCGCGCGCCCCTGGCCATGGCGAGCGCGATGTTGGACGGGTCGCCCTGCCCGTCGAGCGGCAGCCAGACGGCGGCTGTCATGTCGGCGGTGTTCACGTGCGGGTAGCGGCGATTGACCTCCGTCGCGTCGATCTCCTCGACCGCGACACCGAAGGCGCGTGCCATGGAGGCCTGACGACGGATTTCTTCGGCGCGGTGGTCCGTCAGCGCCATCGTGATGGAGCCGCAGCGTCGGAAGCCGGTGGCGACGCCGGTTTCCTCTTCCAGCCGTCCGTAAAGATCGGCGCTGTATTTCGCCAATCGCGTCATGTTCTTGGTCGCACGCAACTGCCCGATCAGGCCTGCCGCATGCCATGTGGTGCCGCTCGTCAGGCGCTTGCGGTCCAGCAGGACGACATCCGTCCAGCCCAGTTTCGTCAGGTGATAGGCGACGGAGCACCCGGCGACGCCGCCGCCGACGATGACCGCGCGGGCGTGGGTGGGAACGTTGGGCATGGTGTGTCCGTGGGTGAGAGGAACGTTGCGCCAGCTTCAGCCGTTGTCGCGCATATGGTCAAGGGTGGCGCGGAATTTCTCGACGATCTCGTCGATATGGGCGTGGGTGGCGATGAATTGCGGGGCGAGGATGGCGTTGTCGCCGGTGAATTTCACCGACAGGCCCTGCCAGAACATGCGTTTCTGCAATTCGGTCCCGCGCAGGCCGGGGGCGGTGTCGGGATGCACCTCCACCCCCGCCATCAGGCCCGCGACGCGGATGTCGCGGATCAGGGCGTGGCCCTTGAGGCCGTCCATCAGCGCGGCTTCGAAATAGGGGATCAGGGCATCGGCGCGCGCGATCAGGTCTTCCTCGACGATGATCTCCATCATGGCGTTGCCGGCGGCACAGGCGGCGGGGTGGCCGGAATAGGTGTAGCCATGGAAGAATTCGGTCAGGCCGCGCCGGGCGGAGTTGACCACGGTTTCGTAGATGTCGTCACGCACACCGACGGCCCCCATGGGTATAGAGCCGTTGGTGAGAGCCTTTGCCATGGTGATGATGTCCGGCTCCACCCCGTATTTCTGCGCGGCAAACGCGGTGCCAAGGCGGCCGAAGCCGGTGATGACCTCGTCGAAGACCAGCAGGATGCCGTGCTGGTCGCAGAGCGCGCGGAGGCGTTCGAGGTAGCCGATGGGGGGCGGCAGGGCCCCGGTGGAGCCCGCCACGGGTTCGACGAAGACGGCGGCGATGTTGGCCCCGCCATAGGTGGCGCACATCCGTTCGAGATCGTTGGCGAGGTCTTCGCCGCGATGGGCAGACCGACCGCCGGGGATGAAGGTTTCGGCGGGATCGTAGGTGTGGCGCAGCATCATGA
>Ga0100401_1002646_pt1 | contig 13975 bp, 14 predicted proteins | sample CryGeymeta201525_FD_80421 | JGI IMG/M metagenome (GOLD analysis project Ga0100401, IMG submission 80421) | Groundwater microbial communities from Crystal Geyser aquifers in Utah, USA - Crystal Geyser metaG 2015-25 | ecosystem: Environmental > Aquatic > Deep subsurface > Groundwater | place: USA...
CAGATGCTCTATCCTATGTCCTTCGGCTGGACCTTCAGGCAATGGCTCCTCCAATAAACGCTTGGGAAGAGTGTCATCAGCTCTTGTCAATCCTTCTCTTACACTAAAAGCCCTTGCCAGGTTATAAACTCTCTCCCCCAGCTTTCTAAAATCGGTGGCGTCGAATTTCCAACCGACACAATTCATTATCATCTCAGCCCAGTTCTCGGCAGCCAAACACATCCCCATGTTTTTGCATGTCCCCATACAATCAAAAACAGTAAGGGCATCTTCCATATCCTTTACCACCTTCGCCTCCTTTGGATTCTCCACAAGTGCATCTTCGATTTTGCTTTCCTCAACAACCATGAAAGGCATGTCCATGAAGGTCGGTCCTTGAGCATAGCCTGTGATATGGTCACCTCCACGATTTGCCGTGGCATAAGATAAGCCGGTTATCTTAGCAGCTCTGGAATCATAAGCCGGCATCTCCAAACCTTTGACGTGCATCGCAAAGCTTTGCGTTCCTCTACCTAGCTTCTCGGATACCTTCTTTGTTCCTTCGGCTAGTAAATTTCCAATGCCTTCTCTTTTAGCTATCTTATGTAACAGCTGGAGCGTGACCTCGGGGTCGCCAAATTTTAGCTCTAGTCCGTCAGTTTCAGATTTTGTCAATATCCCCTTTTCATAACATTCTATGGCAAAGGCTATGGTGCTCCCGGCAGAAATACAATCTAGGCCATACTCACCACATAAAAGTGTTATATACGAGATTGCTTCTAAGTCGTTATTGCCACACATGCCACCAAAAGCTCCAATACATTCGTACTCTGGCCCCTCCCCCCGGTAAGCATACCTCCCTGTTTTGACTTCAGTTACCCTTCCGCAGGCTACGGGGCAGGAATAGCAGGCCTTCGTGGCGGTAAGTATCTTATCCTGAATCGCCACTCCACTTATCTTTTCTATATCTGGGAAAACTCCAGTTTGCCAGTTTCTCGTGGGGTATCCACCCTTGATATTCACCATATCGGCCACCACGCTTGTTCCATAAATCTCAAGCGTCATCTTCAAAATGCTTTCATTGGCAAAATCATAATTTCTCTTTGAGACTTGCGTGAAAGCCTGTTTATTTGCCGCTTGGGCTCTCTTTGCCCCTCTCACAGCGATGGCTTTTAAGCGTTTCGAGCCCATCACAGTCCCCAGGCCGCATCTGCCTACTGTCCGGTAAACATCGTTCATGACGCAAGCATATCTGACTTTATTCTCCCCACCTATCCCGATACAGGCAACTCTAAATTCCTCACCATGCTTTTCTTTAATCAGCCTTGTGGTTTCTGAAGCACTCTTTCCCCAGATATCCTTGGCATCTTTGAGCTCAACTTTCCCGGCATCAATTACAAGGTAAACTGGCTGCGGTGCGACACCCTTAAAAATAATGCCATCAAAGCCTGACCTCTTAAGATACACTCCCCATTCACCACCCGAATTTCCTGCGCCCCAAAAACCAGTAAGAGGAGATTTTGCCACTATTTCATACCTTCCACCGCTCGGGGAAGGGGTGCCTGTTAAGGGACCTGTCATAAATATGAGCTCATTTTCTGGACCCAATGCGTCGGCACCCTTCGGCACCTCATCGAAAAGATATTTGGTTGCTAGCCCGCTGCCGCCCAAAAATTTCTTGAGCACATCCTCTGAAGGCGTTTCCTGTGAAATCTTGGACTGCGATAAATCAACTCTTAATATTTTCCCCATATAGCCATATAGCATATTACATCTCCCTAAGCTCTTAGCATCTCATATATTGGATTGATATAAAACTGGTCATAGTCATAAAAACCACGAGCTACATCCAACCTTCCATATTGAGCTCCACCTTCCCACAGCTGGATTATTTTTACATCTCGCCAATATTTCTCCACATTCATATCGGTCACATAGCCATAAGAACCCATAAGCTCCATTGCTCTGTTTGTCACCATAACAGCGTTATCACAACAGAACATCTTGGCTATGGAAGCCCTTGAAAGCATGTATTTATCCCATGGTTTTATGCCGCATTCCTCAGCATGGTCATATAAATAAGCAGCATTTATCCAGCAATCTCTACCTGCCTGAATTCCAATAGCCATATCAGCCAACATATTAGCGGCAACTGTATGCTGCCTGATTGGTTTCCCAGCAGCAATTCTGTCTTTAGTGAATCTCAAAACCTCATCAAAAGCACCTTGAGCTGGTCCATTAGCATATGGAGCGCTGAAAATTCGAGCATAAACTAAGTTGTTATGGAACAGCTCAGCATCCCTTCCCGGGTAAGATACACGCCATTCTTTAGGCACACGCACATCATCGAAGTAAAACTCACACTCCCGAGCCCCCCTGAATCCCGCTTTATCGTGGAATGCGCCAAAAGTTAGACCTTTAGCATCGCTTGGGACATGGATTAAAGCAATTCCTTCATCACCCAGATCGGGGTCCGTCTGACAAACAACGGTATAATTATGAGCAACCCCGGAATTGGTTGGCCAAGTTTTGACACCATTTATTACCCATTCATCTCCCTCAAGCCTGGCTCGAGTTTCTATTCCCCGCCCCTTCATATCAAGGTTCTCAATATTGCATCCCCCTCCAGGCTCTGTCATGGCAAAACAACCAATAAATACTTCATCCCCGCAAGCCTTAGGTCCCCATTCTGATAATATGGCTTTATTTCCGGCTAATGCCGCTGGCAGAAAGGACCAACTAATTCCTCCTACCGCAACCAGAATTCCAGGGTCTGCCCGTGCCAGCTCCTCGAGAGCCATGCAGACGTTCACCAGAGGAAGTATACCCACGCCGCCATACTCGTCAGGGATGTTAACCCTTTGGAAGCCTGTGGCTATCATTTTTTTTGCTACTTCATCAATAAGCTTATAATCTTTTCGGCTATCCGGGTCAATCTGCTGACGAATTGGCATGAGTTCCGTCTCAGCAAACGCTCTTGTCATCTCCACCAACATCATCCCGGCTTCGGGAACTAACGGCTTCGGGTACCTGAGCTCTTTTCTCTCGATTGTTACCGGCTCTTGTGCCAACCTTCTCGATAGTTCCTCCCTACCTTTAGTCCCCACTTCCCTAGCTTTGGGCGATAATCTCTCTGCCATTTTTCACCTCCGAAAATTTATTTTTAGCTTCGATTCTGGGCATTTTGGAGAATCTTCACCCCCCAAATTTTTGTAGTTGCCTGATTCATCAGGCAGGCTCGCCCAATAAATTGGGCAACTACATTTCTAAACAGCCTCTAGGTATGACCTTTTCACTTAACCTCATCAAAGAACTCTACAGGAACCTTTGCAGTTAACTGGCCCAGCAATATAGCGCCTTTTGTATACTTCATTACTTTCATCATGTCACCAGCCAACTTCATCTTGCCCTGCATAATGGCTTTCATAGGATCGCTCTTACCACTGAGAAGCTCCTTCCATACTTCATATTTTGCAGATAATGCAAAGCCAGCTTCTACCTCACTCGGCTCCTTAACAAATCTTGCACCTGTGCACTTCCCATCCTTCAGAGCCATGAAGATATACAGAGTTTTCCCCTTAAGATACTCTTTAAAAAAGTCTTTCACTGCTTTTTTCTTATCCCCCTCGGGCATCTGGTCTACCTTCTCCACTGGCGCCTCGTCTATTTGGAAGACAAAATCGCCATTATAACCTATGCCCCAACCTTTCGCTGCCGCCTCGTACTCCTTGCTCTCATTTATTGCCTTAGCGTAGTTTTCAACCCACTCTTTTGATGGCAAAATCATTTTTATCCTTCCTCCTTATTATAATATTTTCTTTATTATAGAAGTCGTGCAAAAACTTGACCTTCTTAACGATCTGGAATTTCTTTTCTGATTTTGGCTACCACCAGATCACCTAGTAGCCTCAGTTTTCTGCTTCCATACCCTCTCCTGGGTTGGAAGAATCCCCCCATTTCTTCAAGCGTGATTATAGTCTGCCTCTAATTTCCTTGTCAAGTCATCTGGTTTACCTCCCTTTACCATAATTTTGGGTAGCGTGTCAAAGAGCTGACATTTCTCCAGCTTTGCTACAACCTTCTCCTTAACCTTTAGCTCCATTTTTCTCCTCCTTTTTATTTAGCTGCATTAAGGGCAGCCAGATTATCTTTGGATCCCCGATATATTAGGCTAAGAGCCCCAGCTTTCTAGCTATTTCCCTGACCGCCACCACACTGGGCGAATTGTCCTCAATGTCATATATTGGCTTGCCCGCCAGGTCATAATGGGTTATGTTATCATCTTCAGGAATAAACCCCACAACTTCCAAGCCCACTTGTTCAGCAGCTTGCCTTAGCTGTTGTTCTTGCCCCTCCATCACCCGGTTAATTACCAATCTCATCTTTGTGCCCCCCGTTGCTTTGCGCTTGTGGGCCACTTCATTGATGAGGGCAGCAGTACGAACACCCCTGATCGTGGCATCGGTTACAATTAACGGCATGTCAACTTTGTGCATCACCCTCCTGTTTATTTGCTCCACACCAGCCTCGCCATCAATCAGAATGATGTCAAAGTTCCCAGAGAGCGGTTCTATGGCATCCCGGAGCAGGTCGTTTACCGGGCAAAAACATCCCGGGCCCTCCCGTTTACCCATTGCCAGCAGGGCAAAACCATCGAGTTCGACCAGGGCCTCGAGAATCATGTAGTCAAGCATGTTGATTACTTCGATTTTCTCTTTCTTGCCGCCAGCACGCGCCACCCTGATTATCTCCTCGCTCACGTCCCCCATGGTCTTGGCCACGCTCACTCCCAGCGCCTGAGGCAAACCTACTACCGGGTCAGCATCGACGACCAAGAGCTTGCCATTGCTGCCAACAAGGACCCTGGTCAGGAGCACGGTGAGAGCTGTCTTTCCCACCCCGCCTTTGCCGCATATGGCCACCGACCGTGCCGCTGTCTTAACCTGGCTCATACCCATATGCTTCCTTCTCCTTCACCTTCAGCCATCGTTCAGCTAGCTTTCCTTGCCGTTGCGGCGGGCCTTTTTCGGCGCAACTTGACCCATTCCCGGATGTTATCGCATATCACTTTCTCATCGCAAGTCTCGCAGGTATACTCACTGCACTCGTAGGTGCCGTCCGCCTGCCGTTTCAGCTTCCTCAGTTCCCCAATGAACTTGCGCACGCCGGCGGCAATGCCATCTAGCTGATTGACATCCTCCTTGCTCGAGGTAACGAAAACGACCTCGGTGGCCTGAATCAAGGGGTGCTTCCATCTGAAGAGGGCCATTAATGCCCGGCCCAGAGTTTTGAAGGAAAAGCCTTTGCCTGCCGCCTCCTTGCTGACCCTGCTCCACACCCGCCGCGGTACGCTTCTGAGCATGTAGCCTTCTATCTGGTCCGACATGTACTGGGTCTTCTCCAACTCCAGATAATGCTCTTCCTTGAGGTCTGTGCCGCCAACTATTATCACCTGTCCGAAGGGCAGGCTCTTGCCTTCGCTTTCCTGGATATCGGCTCCGATCAGGGTAATGCGGCCATCCTCAACGCAGGAAGGGTCATCGCTCCATATCACAAAAGCACAGGAGGCAACGCTGGGGTTGCCTAGCTCGACAAAGGTATCTTCTTTCAATATTATGTCTCTTTTATCCTGGGGGCCAACATGAACTGGCAGGCCGTGAACAACTTTTTCATCCGCTCTGTCACACTCTATCTCCACAACCCGCCTGCCCTGCCTTCTCTTTTCCGCTATAAATTCCCACATCCTGGTTAAGTGTATCTCATATGCCTTCATACTACCATCCTATGCCCACAGCCAATATCGCCCTTACTATTTTGACGACGCGCTCCGCTCCAGCCTCTCTGCTGCCAACAGCGCCGCCCCGATAGCTCCAATAATCTGGGGGTCTTCGGGGAGTTTTACTATCTTAGCCTCCAATCTCTTTTCCAGAACGTCGATCAGTCCCACATTCTTGGCACAGCCGCCAGCGAGGGTAATGTCATTCTGGGCACCCACCCTTCTCACCAGGGTCAGCAATCTGCTGGCTATCGAGGCATGGATGCCATTGGCAATATTGGCTATCTCCTCACCCTGATTGAGTAAGGTTATCACCTCAGACTCGGCGAATACGCTGCACTGACTAGTTATGACCGTCGGTTTTGTCGCTTCCAAGGATATCGTCGATAATTCCTCCAGGGTCAACCCCAAAACCCGAGCCATATTCTCCAGAAACCTTCCTGTCCCGGCAGCGCATTTGTCATTCATGACGAAATCGATCACCTTACCACTGTCGTCAAGCCCGATGACCTTAAGGTCTTGCCCTCCGATATCGATGATGGTCCTTACCGAGTTGCATAGCCAGTAAGCTCCCACGCCATGGCAGGTTATCTCCGAGATGTTGTCATTAGCGAACGGAATCTTCAGCCTGCCATAACCTGTGCCCACGATGTAGTCCAACTCATCTAGCGAAGAAAGGCCGATTTTTTGCATCGCTTCAGTTATAGCGATATGGGCAGTCTCCTCCGGCCTGGGCTTGCACCACATTATGGTAGATGCAGCAATAGTGTGGTCTTTCATGATAACGGCCTTACCCGTAGTAGAGCCGACATCGCAGCCAGCAACAATCACGCTACACGCCTCTTTTCTTGCGCTCAATGACGGTTTCGATAAACTTCCCTATCCTCGCTTTGACCTCATCATCGGAGACCACCCTGGCGTCACAGATATCAGCGTCAAACATCATTACCGGAATTCCGCGCTCGCGGCAGATGTCCCTAAGATAGCCATAGCTACCTCTGAGCCACTTGCAGCCGAGAGCACCATTGACGATGATACAATCTGCCTGATATTCTTCAACTGCTCTCAGGGTGTCTTCAATTATGATGTCGGACGAGCCCCTGCCCTGTCTGGCCATGTAGCCGTGCAACGCTCTCCTAGCCATCCCCCGGATAATGCTTTCCGGGGTGGAGGTATCTATTGGCTCGAATGAGGTCCCGTCAAATATTGTCATCGTGGTCACCGCTCCCAGTTCTCGTGCCATCCAGTCGAATATCTCCACAAGACTCCAGAGTACGGGCAAATAGTTCCACGTCACCCTCACCTTTTCCTCGGGAACCGCCGTTTCTCCGCGAGCTACTCTTGCTTTTAAGTCGTCGAGGCGGTTTTTTATAGCTTGAGTGGCTTCAGGAAGGCCGATGGAGGTCAGAATTTCCACCGGACTCCCAAACATATCATTAGTGGGCAGGGGTTTCCGCCTCATCAGCTCTTTCCCTTCAAGCCAATACTCGATAAAGCGGTTACTCTCCTCCACCGTTTCCTTAAGCCGGTCGTAGTCCAATTTCTTCCCGGTGTGCTCCTCCAAGAATGAAAGGAGACCCTTGTACTGGTCTACCCAGTAATCCATAGCTTCCTCATCGTCTTCTATCCAGTAAGGGCAATCGAGCACGTACATGGGCGCTCCGGTAAGCTTGGCGACAACCTGATACGCTGCCTTACAATTGTCGCAGGGATAAGTTGGCACTACTATACAGGTCGGTGGTGGAATCCTGTCTCCCAGCAGGGTGGCCCCTATTACGTAGCGGCCGGCCCAACACATTTCGGGAGGAATCCCAAAATCTTGGGCGGCATCAAGACAGGGCTCCTGCGCGGCTGGCATCGGCACCTGTCCCCACATCTCGGGGGCCAAGGGTTGCACATCCAGGGCGGTCATCGTGTCGCACCAAAAGGTGAATTCGTTATATACTATGGGCTTCCCCTCATCCAGTGTCCTGAAGACTCTCTCCAACCAGTTTCTGAGTCCTTTCATCATTGGGTTCTCTGAATCTTTGAGCATTTCATACCCTATCCGCTGTTCCTTATATTTTTCAGTCGTCATTACCTTACCTCACCTCCTAATAGTCTCGAGGAATGCCTGAACCCTGGTTCTCATCTGCCCCACACCGCTCATCAGATATTCCCTTTCCAGAATCAAGCACGGCATGCCCTCCTTTCGAGCCTGCCGCTTAATCATGGCCGAATCACACCCCCAATTATCACACATCTTCATGCGCTGAACGATAATCCCATCGGTGTTGAACTCCCGAGCCAAATCACTTACGAATTTGAGCCTTCGCTCGTAGTCAACCATGCGGGGACAGGAAATGCTGCGGTCGAGGTAACGCTTGGCCAGGGCCGCTGTGGGCTCAGAGTCCTCGTCAACCAGGTCCCAGAAGTGCCTAATCCCAACACACAGCGCATCGATAACCACCAGCCCGCCAAGTTCCTCAATAGTTCTTATATACTCAGGGTCCTCAAGCGTGCCGCCAACTAGAAGCAGCCGGGCCCTATAATCCTTAAACCCATCTCGACCATTAACCTCAGCCAGCACTTTCTTGAATTGCTCGTTGAACTCTTCTACCGGCATTGAAGTGCTGGCGATAACAAGCGCCAGGACTTCAGCCCCGGTAACTGGCGGCTTCTCCTTCTTCCTCATCTCATACAGGCTCCTAAGTAGTTTGCGCTGCTCGTTGTAGGTCTTTATGCTCTGGCGTAGAGCGTCATCGGTGATGGTCAACCCGAAGTGCTCCTCCAGGCTCCGCTTAAATCTTTCCACTTGAACTTGCATCCACTTCACACTCCGAGCATTGATCTTAAAAGGTATGTCAAGGAAACGGAGATAAAAGGGGGAATAGGGGGTTGGTACTTTACCGTAGCGCCAGGCATCGAACGAGCGGCTTAAGTGATCGCAACCGTGGAAAGAGACAAAACCATCAAGGAACTTGTATTCCCCCCTCATTGCTTGGTCAAGGCAGTGGCGACAATAGGTGCAGGTTGTACTGGAGGCATAAACATCCCCAAGTTCCGAACTGGTACTACCGGTGGCTCTCAACCGATAAGGGAGCATACCGGCAGCGTGAATCACTTCCTCAGGAACATAAATGCCATGGTAGCCAATTATCTTGCCGCCCTTTTTCTTCCAGCGCTCCATGTAAGGATTGATTAAGGTATCACTCAGTTTGGCCAATTCCTGTAATACTGTCATCTGCGACCCCCTCATTGTGCTGGCACGGGCTCGTGAGCCTTTCTGCCGTACACCTTCTCATACGCTTTGCAGAATGGACATATGCCGATGCCGCCTTCGATCTCCTTGACATACCAATAGGCCAGCCCTTTTTGCGTTTTTCGGGCGTGAGCGCACACGGGACATTTCACACAACATTGGGCCATCGCCTTAATGATTTCCTGCTTCACGAAGTTAACTCCTTTATATAGATTTTCTTGATGTTATGCACCACGCAGACCAACGTCCCTTAGACCTCTACTAGAGGCAGCGCTGATACAACATCAATAACACTCTGGACTCCCGCCAGATTGTTTGCCAACTTGTTGAAGTCCCCTTCAACATTCAGCTTATCGAGGACTGTTATAACGGCCGTCTTTCCAGTTAAAACCTCACCAATAAGGCTATAAGGGCCGCCGATCTTCCCAATATACTTATCCTGGTCGAAGGCTGCCGTTCTCAAATCACTGGGAGCTGGCTTGACTTGCATTGTGAGCCCCCTAACCTTCCCATCTGTAATATCTACATTTAGTGCCCTGTCTTCATTTCCGGGACAATCAGTAACCAGCAAGACTACACCGATTGTTACTCCCTCAAGCGTCTTCTGCGTGGCCGGATCTGTTTCCGTCCTCTTCTTTAGTTCATCCAGCATTTCTTGTGACAAGAACTTCATTTTTTGTTCCCTCCATAGTTACTCGGTGAATTCTCTCAAAGGCTTGTCCTCCTTGGCATCGGTCATGTGAGGCTGTGCATCCATCTTGGGTTCAGGACTTTTTATTCTCCTCCGCGTGCCTAATCAATCTGAATAGGCCAATTCCCAAGTTCTTGAAAATATAACGAAGCATTGCGCCAGAGAAGATGACATGTAAAAACCCTTTTATATCCGCCTTAGTTAGTGTTATCTGGAATTCCCAGGGCTCCGGCTCAAGGAAAACCCCTTTCACCAAAGCCTTATTTCCCTCTCTGGTTACATTAACTGTGGCAAAATCTAAAACTATTTCTGACTTTCCCAGTCCCTCCGACCAGAATCTCAATTGGTAGACTTCTCCTTCCCTAAAATCAAGGCAACTAAGGCACCGCTGGATATGAGCCCGAATAGAAAATGTAAAAGTCCGGGCATATCCTCCTTAAAAAACACTATCCTCGATTTCCAGAGCATTCGATTGTGCACATTGCCGGACATTATAACTTTGTCACTCTCCCCATCAACATCATATTCAGCCAAATTTATGTTTAATGAAATCTTCCCCAGTCCTCTTGACCATACCTCCATTTGGACTAATCTCCATCATTTGAGATATGTCTTAATATATCTCTCCATCCCAGGCGTAGGCTTCCACCATTTCTTGACACCCATGTCCTCAGCCACTTTATTGGCAGCGATATAACCATTTGCGCCTAGAGCCATACCTCCGGGATAGTTACAGGCACCGCAGAGATAGAGACCATCGATGGGCGTCTTCGACGAGGAAGTTTCATTGTTGAAGCGGAAATAGCCCAGCTGGGTAGGGGTATAATCACCTACCTTAAATGCGCCACGGCGCATATTAGGGAAACGGGTCTCAATGTCTAGCGGCGTCTCGAATTTGGTCATGACAATATTTTCCCGCTTCATGTTTGGAGCTACCCGTGCCCATTTCTCCAGTAATACCTCCTCCAGTTCCTTGCCTCGCTTCTCCCAACCACCTTCAATCTCATAGGGAGCATGTATCTGGAACTGAGAAATATAATTAGCTGGAAATCCCTCATAGAAGGGAAGATAGTAGCTTTTACTTGGCGTGCCTCGAGCCAAATGAGGATCAAGGTAGCTCTCACAGCAGATATGTCCACCAACAACTTTATCGTCTATCTTTCCTGCCATCACATTTTCCCAGTGAGCAAGAAGTTCATCACTAGTGTTAAAGCCGACGATATTCATGAAGGCATCATTGAGCCAGCGGTCGTCACAGGGAGGCACATATTGAGGCAACTCTTTAGAGACAACATGGAGGGTGTAGAAGCTCCACTTGTCATACTTCCACCCCTCTACTGCTCTCTTCAATGAATTGGAAAGATATTGCTTGCCAAGAAGCTCAACAAAAGTGCTATGAGGGTCTAGACTGGATATAACTACTTTGCTGCGCAGGACACGACCTTCTTCGCCAATTTCAACTCCAGCGACATGTCCATCCTCCATTATGATCTTGGTTACCATGGCCATGTCTACGATTTGTCCCCCATTCTCGACTATCTCTCGCGCCAGGGCGCCGGCAAACTTATGTGAACCCCCAACACAATAATGCTTATTGATGCCACGGAGCATGAGGAGAGGGACGAAGAAACCTATCCCACCCTCACGAGGGTCAAGCCCCCACATACAGCTGAGATACAGCATGATGGCTCGCAGTTGATCACTCTCAAAGAGTTCATTTATTACATCAAGCGGTGGTTTTTCGGTGATATCGAGCATATCGCGGCCGGCCTCAGTTTTCCCCAGGGCGGTAACGAGCTCCATAGCAGGCGTTGGCGGAACGTAAGTGGCTGGTCCCAGTATCTCATCAACCATTGCTTCCCATTTCCACATCAGCTTTCCATAAGTTCTGGCATCCTTGAACGAATATTTGCTGATGGAATCCCTGCTGTCCTCCAGGGTGTGCGTCAAAAGTATTGATTTGCCGTCGCCAAATATCATGCCAGTCTGAGCCTTAGGCTTTACAAAGACAAGCCCATGACGGTCAAACCCGAAATCCTTGAGTGCCGGCATATAGTCATTCATCAGTAAATAAAGAACATGCTCGTTGCTATAATAGCCAGGAAACAAAATCTCATCAGTGGTAAAGCCACCACCAATCTCATTACGCCGCTCCACTACACATACCTTCACCCCCGCCTTGGCAAGATAGGCTGCTGCCGTCAGTCCATTAACTCCGCCGCCTATGATGACTACATCCCAATCAGTCCTCTCCGGCAACGACGGGATTTGCGCTAGTATAGGCTCGTATACGGTATCTATCAACCTTTCCAGCGTTGTTTTTCTTTCAGCCATTGTCTTTCCTCCTTCCTTATTTAAACTTTAACTCTCTCTTTCGCCGCTGATACCTTCCCTCTCTGTGGTATGTATTGGGGCGCTGAGTACCACCAATCACCTGGCTCAACCAGACCATCCTCAATGAGTATGTGCATCAGGTTGTAGGGAATGGCCAGTAGGGCTAACCCCCCGGGGTGAGCCGAGGTCTGGTGGGCAAGGTAAAGCCCGTCAATAGGAGTGCGGTAGCGAGAAAGCTCAGGCAAAAGGTCGATAGGACGCTTTTCCGCCCATTGCTCTCTGGGAAGGCCTGTCCCCATCCAGTTACCCCCGACAAGCCCAGCATTGCGATGCTCAGATTCCCAGGGAGTGTTTGACCATTGCGCCACCAGGGCAGACTCAATGTTCTCAAATACCTGACCGTAGATCTGGCGCATCCAGGCATCCCATTTAGCCTTTTCCCTGGCAGAGGCATCAGGACCCTCCAGTTGATACTCCGGTGCCGGGAAGCTGTAGTAGCAGGGAGATATTAACCAGCGATTGGGCGGTCTGCAAGTCTGCGGGACACGATTCTTAGCTCCAACATTGACCCATAGCGCTCTTTCTGGTGGCATAGTAGGGAAGCCCTTCCTTCCATCGACATCCGCCACATGCTCATAAAATATCTCCCGTGAGTCACAGGGATAGAAGCCACCCATAACCCTATCTATGTCCTCGGGCACCTTGAGCTTGAACTTAGGGCGGTAACGAGGCGGCTCATTAAGGAGAAAGTGGGATACGTAGAGGCTGCCTCCTTTCAGGCTTATGTCCTTTATCCCCTGCCGCAAGGCTTGGTCCGTATGCTGTGGTCCAATCAGCTTGAGGAAGGTTTGCTGAATGTCAACATTGCTGATCACCGCCTTGTTAGCCCAAATCGTTTTTTCACTACAGGTAGCATTATCCCTTAGACGGACTCCAACTGCCCGACCATTGCGGATTATAATCTCCTCTACCGGGCAGGTGGTGCGTATTGTGGCATGGTGGGCAATAGCACAGCGAAAAATAGCGTGGAAATAGTCATGCATCCCACCGATAGGGGTATTTACTTGTGTAAGAAACAGCAACAGAGCCGCACCCAGTGAGGGGACAGCCACTCCCTCATGGTGAGGAGCCGCCCCATCATACCAGGCTACGCTGCCTACCTCTACTTTAAAAGGTTCGGTGTCACAGTATTCATCCATCAAATCAAAAAGGGTCATTTTGAGCAATTCTGGGGTCCATACATCCGGTGCATGCTTTTTATATACCTGCATAAAGGGAGTATTCTCGACTGTTACCTCAACTTCTGGAGGATGTGGGGGGGTGTAGTATATCGAGCGCACAAGCTCAAAGACGAATGGAGGAGTGCCCGTCATACCAGTTATCTTAAAAAGACCCTCAACGTCCCTGAGACTAACTGGGGACATGCCCTCAGTGGTGTGCATGCCAATTGAAAGCAGCTTCCCCAAATACCCCGGCCTGATATTTAGACGGAAGCCATATTTCCAAAGCTCCAGTTGCTCCAGGCCAGGGGCACCCCCGGCATAAAAATAGGTTGTATGGGGGTCAATGAGCACCCCAGGTACAACCTCAGTGTTTTCAGCCCCTCCCCCACACTCAGGTCTCTCCTCCAGCACGATAACATTCTCTCCACTCTTGGCAAGATATGCCGCTGTCCCAACACCATTAGGTCCGCCACCTACAATAACAAAATCATAGGTCTCTTCCTTTAATGCCTTATTCATGTCCACCTCCTGTATGAATTTTGTAACAGTTTAGTTTTTCCAAAATCCTAGTTTAAATTATATCACCCCCCCCAAACATTGTCAATAGTTCGATTTAAATCATCTAAAATCTAACCGAAGGAGAAGTTGTTGAATCACGAAAAATCTAACCGAAGTGGATTAAGATTCAGCCTGGCTAATATTTTCACAGGAGGTAAAGCCAGGCTATGGAA
>Ga0100401_1002647_pt1 | contig 13974 bp, 7 predicted proteins | sample CryGeymeta201525_FD_80421 | JGI IMG/M metagenome (GOLD analysis project Ga0100401, IMG submission 80421) | Groundwater microbial communities from Crystal Geyser aquifers in Utah, USA - Crystal Geyser metaG 2015-25 | ecosystem: Environmental > Aquatic > Deep subsurface > Groundwater | place: USA...
ACCGAAACCTCCCCACCATCGCCAAAGCTATAATTGAGCAAGCGGAACGCATTCCCCGGCAACTCCGTCCAGCCATCCGGCAAATGACCCGCCGCAACCGGCGACTCCGGAGCTTCACCCGCAGGCATCTCTTTCACCATGGGAGCAGGCATCCCTCCACGATTACCAAAGCGCTCGTTGCTACTCGCATCGAGCTTCAGATGGTCGTCCCGCATTGTCACCGGACGCGTCTCCGAGGCCGTCGTTTCCGACCGCTTATTGCAAGCCCCGAGCAACAGCACCGCAGGAACGACCAAACAAACTATTCTCATCCCGCGTCCGATAGCCCCGCAATCCAGCCCGCGCAAGGGCTGATCGGTAACAAGCAGGCAAGTAAATCATCCCACCAATCAAGATCGACTCCCACGCCATCAGCCGTCACGTTTCCCGCCATGGAGCCCATCACCTATTTCAACCGTCACAGCGGCCAGCTCGAGACCGAAAAAATCTACGGAGAGGGCTTCCTCAATTTTTCCTACGCGAACCCGCTCGGAGCCATCCCACTCCACGCCATGGTCAAGCGCGCCGGCTTCTCAAAATGGTACGGTCACCGCATGGACACCCCCAAAACTCGTGCTAAAATCGTCCCCTTCATCGAAACCTACGGACTCGACCCCGCCGACTTCGCCGATTCGCCAGACTCCTACGCCAGCTTCAACGAGTTCTTCTACCGCAAGCTCAAACCGGCAGCCCGCCCGATCGATCCTGACGCCCCCGCCGTTTTTCCCGCCGATGGACGCCATCTCGGCTTCCCGAAAATCAGCGCCATCGACTCCTTCTTCGTCAAAAACCAGCGCTTCGACCTCGGCCGTCTCCTCGCCGATGACGTGCTCGCCTCGCGCTTCGCCGATGGCACCCTCGTGCTCTCCCGGCTCTGCCCCGTCGATTACCACCGCTTCCACTTCCCCTGCGCCGGCACCCCCGGAGAAACCCGCCTCATCAACGGACCGCTCTTTTCCGTCTCCCCCATCGCCCTACGCCGCCGCCTCGCCTACCTCTGGGAAAACAAGCGCACCATCACCCGCCTCGAAACCCCCGACCTCGGACTCGTCCTTTGCCTGGAAATCGGCGCCACCTGCGTCGGCTCCATCCAACAGACCTACCCCCCCGGCCAGCCTGTTAGAAAGGGCGATGAAAAAGGCTACTTCGCCTTCGGTGGCTCCTCCACCATCACCCTCTTCGAACCCGGCACCGTCACCCTCGCCTCCGACCTGTTAGAAAACAGCGCCAAGCAGACCGAGCTCTACTCAAAAATCGGCACGGCGATGGCGGAGTAAGGGGCTGTAAGTCAAACCCTCTTCAAAAGCCGCTATGCTCGGTGATACTTCCGGAGCCTAATCTGGTAGGCGGGAGGCTTTAGTGGCAAATCGCAACGTCAGTTACTGATCAAACTGGAAAACTCGCGTCAACTCATGGCTCCACCACGATCCGATAAAACCTTCTTGGAACGTCACTAGAAAATTCCTCGGTCAAGACAGCATCCATGCCATCACCCGTTACTGTCATAATCTTTATCCAGGATTCGGGCAAGAGAGTGTCGCTCTTTTCAAAACTGTAGGACCTTCCTAGCTCGGTAGGAAAACTGGTGGTTGTGGTCGTCATGCCACTAAGAGTCGATACCGAGAAACTTGGTCTTATCACCAGAACCGGAAGCGAAATCGTTATGTCTGAAACATCGACTGATGGAGTGAGCGTGATCGGAGTCGCTCGCAATGGGTCGGCGGTATCTCCGAAGAATGAATCGACGTAAAGCGTGCTCAGCTGTGCGTCGACTTTAACAAGGTAGTTCCCCGGGGGAAGTGGACCAACGATGAAAGCCCCATCCATCTGCGTGGTAGCACTTTGGTCCATACGCGATAGATCACTTCGAAATACATCGATATCTGCGCCTACGATTGGAGAACCATCCGCCCGACTCCGAGCGAAACCACGGATCGAACTGCCTTGAGAAAGTGTGAAATTGATATTGGTGGTGCCAACCCCGGCAGAAACTGCAACTGGATTGGCGTCAGTGCGAACCGCTTGTTCGTTGAAATATTCCCGAACCCTCATCTGACTTGCCGAAGGATCAGCTCTTACCAAATAGCTTTGAACCGCCAGCGGCCCGATCAGGTAGTGTCCATCCAAATCGCTTGTTGCACTCTGGTCTTCGTGAAGCAACGTGACCGCATCAAAAAGATCAAGGTCGATTCCTTGCAACGGCGAACCAAATTGGTCGGTGACAAATCCTTCGATCCATCCTGCATCGGGCAATGAAAAATCAACCATGGCTGTCGTGGCGGAAACATTCACCACGACCAGAGATGCAGTCGTTGCGTCAGGAGAATCGGGGTAATACTGGAGAAGATACCCGGAAGTCGATTTAGGGTCGGCGCGCACAACATAGCTACCACTGGCAAGGGGACCCAATCGATAGCTTCCATCAATTCCGCTCCTCGCCGACGCCTCAAGACGAACACCCAAGCCATCGAAGATGTCCAAATCAATACCGGTGAGGGCGATTCCGTTCGAGTCTCGAATCGTCCCAGAGATCCAACCGCCTTTGGTTAGTTTAAAATCGATCGCGGGAGTATCGGCACTTGCCGTCACAGTGACAGGAGTCGCGGAAGCCTTATCTAGGACGCCATCAAAATAGCGATCAGGATAGTCGGTTGAGGAAGATGGATCGCTCTTAATCACGTAGTTCCCTGCTGGGAGACGAGCTATTGTGTAGCTTCCATCTGGCCCGGTCAGGGCGGAGAAATCCAGTCGATTGCCGACGACGTCGAAAACATCGAGATCGACATCAGCCAGAGGGACCAGAGTCGTGGCATCTTCGATCGTGCCACTAATGGTGCCAGCAGCTTCAAGGAGAAAATCGATAGCTAAAGTGGTCTGACTAGAGGATACCGGAATGAGAGACGCGGTATCGAAGCCAAGCGAGGCGGGATAGAGAGCTCTCGCAATGCCGCTGGTAATCGAGGGGTCAGCTCTCAAGTAGTAGCTCCCGGAGGCAAGAGGCCCAATGGTGTAAACCCCGTTGGTACTTGAAGCAGCATTGGCGGAGAGACGATTTCCTAAAGAGTCAAAAACATCGAGATCAATACCAGAAAGTGGAGCATTCGATGAATCGAGAATCTTCCCGGAAATGAAACCCCCAACAAGAAGGTTGATGTCCTTGTTAGAAACTGGGGCGTCGGCAATCAGAATCACTGTGGCCGACCCAATATCGGGGGTGTCGCCAAAATAGGTTCTGACGAATCGCGGATTCAGAGCAGGATCAGGATCAGCATCCACATAGTAAGCCCCTGAGGGCAAGGGGCCAATCTCATAGCTGCCGCTGGCGTCGGACACTCCCGGATAGCTACCGAGAAACTCACCAGTCATTGAAAAGACATCCAAATCGATAAGTTCCACGGGCAAGCCTGAGTCAAGAATCTTTCCGGATAGCGTGTACCCAGGAAGCAATGAAAAGTCGATTCCAGTAATCACGCTCGTAATAGTCGGAACGTTAATCGGAGTTGAGTCGTCCATCGAAATACCGCCACCGTAGTATTGATCTGCCAGAGCCTCTCCAACTTTCATATCCACCCTCAAGCGATAGACGCCAGGACCAGGAAGCGTGATGGAATAGGTCCCATTCGCACCTGTTGTCCCACCGACAATGACAACCGAACTGCCATTTTCATCAAAGGCATCCAGATCAGCACCACTGACAGGAAGCCCGGTGACCTGGCTTAACACCCTACCTGAAATCGTGCTCTGGCCATGGCAGTTTTGAATATTTATAAAAAGGATGAAAGCTAGGGCGATCATCTCGACCTGAAATAATTTACGATTCATGATCAGATGCTTGATGGGTCGGTCAGTGTAAAATGGGAATATGCTATCAGGATATGACTTTCTTCAGGCTTCCGACGCCATTGTCTTGGCCGCTCCGGTTTGCAAGTTAAGCTCGCTATCGACATTCAATCCCGAGGGCTTTCGGTTGGCCGCAAGGATGATGCAATGGCTAGCTTTCAGACGATTAAGCATTTTCACAACGGCACGTGACTTAACGTCCCCGAGTTTTTCAAAGGAATTGTCGAGCAACAGAATCTTCTTTCCAGTCATCAGAGCCCGAGCGAACTGCAGCAAGGTGGACTCTCCATCCGAGAGGATCTTATCCGATGAAGATAGCCGGAGGTCGAGCACGTCGTCTTCAGCATCACCTTGTTGGAAGCCCAGACACCCCAGAATTCGCGCCGCCTTTTTCCTCTTCTCGGCTTTTGGGCGGAAGGAAATCGCCTCAAAAACGGTTTTCCCGATCAGCGGGGTATCACTGGATACGAGAGCCAACAATTTCCTCGCCTCAAAGGGAGTTAGCTGGTCAAGACGGAGCCCACCAAGGGTGATACTACCGCCAGCGGGCTCCGCGAACTTGAGCAGCAGCCGGAGAAAGCTGCTCTTACCATCTCCAGATATGAGCGTGATCGAACCTTGCTTGAAGTGAAAATTGATGTTCTCGAAAATCGGGCGGGCGTCCTGATAGCCGAATGTGAGTTCTTGGACTTTGACCTCAGCGCGTGCACCGAGCTTTAGGTCCTCGCTCGCTGCATCGTCCGGCGATGGCTTTCGAGGCTCGGCCTCAAGATTAAGCAGACGAGCGAGGTTTCCGAGCGAGTGCTGTCCAGCCTGCCAGTGGATGGTTGCTTCCTGAATGCGCCTCAATGGTCCCCTGCTATAAATGAGCAGGAGAATGAAGGCGAGGACATCTCCAGTAGCTAATGGCCCCGTGCCCGATTCGAAGTCCCGATAGGCAAGCCAAAGCACGCAACCAACCGTGCTGAAGAAGAAAAATGGCGTCACTGCTGCGATGAAACCTGCCACCAAGGCGTGACGTCTGGCGGCAGCGTGCTGTCGTCCGGTCTGCCGCCGAAACAATCGAAGCTCCCGGTTTTCCCGATTCATACTTTTCACGGTGAGAAACGCTTGCAATCGCGAGCTGACAAAATCGATTGTTTTGGACCGGTGGCTGTCCCGAGTAACGGCGGCACGCTTGAGCATCCTGCCAAGCACCATCACGGCGGTGGCGGAGCTGGCAAAGATGCCAGTCACCACCAGAGCCCAGCTTGCGCGCATCGAAAAAAGCAGTGTAAAAGCACCCGCCAGCATCACCGTGTCGCCTGCAAATCCGAGCAGGCCTTTGGTCAGGAGGTTTCGAGCTGTTGTAAGATCGCCAGAGTAACGAAGGAGATAGCGCCCGACCGGTCGAGAGCGGTGGGATTCCATCGTCTGCATCATCTGCGAGGAGAACGCCCGGTTGCGCAGATCGTGCGAAAATGCCTCGCCCGCAATGCCGACACCGAACTTCTCGAAAAATGCCAGCACTCCCTTCAAAAGAACCAGCACACCAAAGAACTTGAAGAAGGCATCAGCGGTCTCAATCTTCAGCGGGATCATATGCGTTAGCCGTGCTTTCGCTCCGGAATTCCCAGCCGAGATGATTTCGACGAATAGCCCAATGCTGAGAGGCAGAAGGACATTGAGAAGTCGACTGACGAATAACGCGGCAATGGTGCCGCTCAGCAGCAGCTTATGGCTTCTGGCAAAGCCAAAAATAAGCGATCGTGGCGAATACTTGTTCATGGGGAGGTGATCCGCGCGACGCGTGAAACTCATGCTCATGCTTCCAACTTCATCGCAACTATCGGCTCCTCAACGAAAAGGTGGTTAATCCTTCCTTCAGATGCATCCTCCATCGTGAACACAGGCATCTGAAGATATTCGGAGACTTCCTGAACCAAGAGCGGCGACATCGTCATGCGTCCCGAGATGGCCGTCACACTCAGCCCCCACTCGCCGAGAAGCTGCACACCATGCATTGCACTCAGGCTATCACAACAAGAGAAGATAATACGGTCAATGGTCTGCATGAACACCTTGTCCCGCAGGAGAAAATTGGTCTCCCGTTGCATCAAGCCGTCAGCGATCTCGATGACGATATAGTCAAGATCGTGATCAGAGAATCGATCCATGAGCGTCTGGTAAATATCGAGTATCTCACTCTTCGAGCACATGAAAGTGGAGGGAAAGCCCACAAGACTGAAGTCCGCGACGACGTGCGCGCCGCAATCGAAGACGAATTCCCGGTCGCGTGGGTAACAGGTGCCGGTCAGCTTGACGAACCCGACTCGGTGGCCATCCTTGACAAGACCACGGGCCGTGAAAGCAGCAGTGGTCGTTTTACCACTGTCCATTGTGGAGCCAATGCTGAGAATAACTTTTGCGGGCGTATGGCAGCGGAACTTGCTTCGCTCGCAGTTGTAGAATTTCGTATTGATCACGCTTCCATCCTGTTCGCAGCAATAGCCGACCAACCGCACGGTAGTCGGATCGATTTCCTCGAGGCGGGTGTTTTTCGATTTCAGACGCCCGACCACGCCGCCGCCACCTAGCATCTGATACTCAGCATCCGTGCGCGGCACCTCGGGGACATAACCTTCAAACTGGGAAGTCGCATAGCGATCGCCGAAAGCGGCCATCAGAAAGTCACCGGAGAAGATCGTTCGATTCCGCCCATCGGTCATCTGGACTTTTCCCGGCTTACCGACTTCAAGAACTTCAAAAACGGCCAGATCTCCCGACTTCATTTGATGACTCGTCACAATGTCGGTATTTAGCGAGAAGTCACCGACGTTTTTTGACACGATTGATTTTTTGAGTTTCATGATTTAATTAGAAAGAAAGCAGCCGGACTAACGGCTTAGGGAATGACAGCGATGACGCTCCATCAATCAAGAATGGATCACAATGAGAACATCGTAACGGCGTGTTAGGAATCTCACCGCGGAGTACGGATCCACCCCAAACAATGGACACCACAAAATCACTGAACTGTTACGAGGCATGGCTCACGTGAAGCAGGTATTTCAAATAGACTAGCAGGGCTTACAGCATGATTCAAAACACCTCTCAGTTAATGAAAAGATTCTCTCATACGCTTAGAACGGCTCTGCCCGCTGTGATCTTCATAGTGATAAACGCACCGACCATGGCCGACGAGCGACCTAAAGTCGCGTCATCCTCTAAAACAAAATCCAGCGGCGACTGGTGTAAGCGGCTATCAAAGAAACCCGGATCGATCTACAGAGATACGGACAATCCCATCATTCAGAAATTCGTTTTGACCGGCCGACTCCAATGGCAGGCAGCCTACCTGACGGGCGAAGACACCAATGGATACGGATTTAGTGATTACCATACGGAAGTTCGACGCTTCCGGCTTGGATTCAGGACCAAGTTCCTCAACTACTTCTCGATGAGTGCTGATGTAAACCTTGTCGATGACGCCAGCAATCTCATTACCCCATGGCCGGGTGGCCAGAAGCTCGGCTGGGGCTATGAAGACTTCGATGTGTCGCTTCTGGCCTTCGATATAAAGAAGGCCTTCGGTGTCGATGCCGTCGATAAATTGTCGCTAAAATATGGCCGTCACAAGCTAGCGATCGGTACTGAATCATGGGAATCGTCAAAGAGGCTACTAACTTTGGAGAGGTCCGCCATCGCAGACAAGATCTATGGGGGGGCACTCCCAACAGGTGTCTCGATCGGCTTAGAAAAGGGTGACTGGGATCTCACTGCGGCGCTTTACAGCACGGATGCTGCTACTCCACTCGGCGGGAATACCGAGTTCCTTGGTGGATGGAATGACGGCCTAGCCTACTATGTGAGTGCGGGCTACCGAGCGACGAAAAACTTCAAACTTCGCTTTGACTACATCTACAATAATGCGGAGGGGAACGGTCTTGTCGGTGACGATAGTCTGTTCCGCTTCAATTGGGCCTCATCGCTAGCCGCTGAGTATGAGAATGACCAGTGGGGGATGATTACCAATCTTTTCTACGGAGACAACGGCGATATATCAAACGGCGTCTTGAGATCGAATCGGCAGGGCGAATTCTGGGGTGCTGTTGTCATCCCCTACTATTGGCTGGTTGAGGGCAAGCTCCAAGGGGTTGTCCGCTATCAGTATCAAGGTTCGTCGGAAAGTCAGGGAATTCGGGTGGATAGGCGCTATACGAGATCCGATCATGGTTCGGTCGTCAACGCTGCAATTAATCGACGGCGTGGAAATGAGCATCAATCGATCTACGCCGGCGTGAACTACTACGCCTGCGATCACAACTTGAAGTTTCAGACCGGTCTGGAGCATGAGTGGCTGAATACCCCGGGTGTCGGCACCCAAGGGGAGGTGAGCACCCTTACCTACTGGTTCGGGGTCAGTAGCTACTTCTAAGCGGTCCACCGTTTTCCCGGTCGTGCGCTGCTGTCAAGTCCCCGCCGCCAAGATCATCTATAGAAGAAGAGAGATGGCTGAGCTTGCATCAGCTTCGGATGAAATGAAGCCTTGGGTGATGGACCAGACGATGTCACGCGGATAAGCAGCCATCCTCACTTCGGCTCGACCCTCTTCGTCTGCACCTTGGAAATCGCTTGCTGAGTGCCGGTGGGCAAACCACCCCAACTCGCATCGAGCCAGTCCTGAGCGGAGGCGTCGTCGCGCTTTCTCCATTCATTGAAGTAGCGGGCCACCGAGTTATCTCGCACCGCTGGCGATTGCATGCCGAGGGCGACATCGAGCGCATCCGGCAAATTCGATTCACTCAGCACATCGCCGAGGCTCTGTCGCGCTCGGTCGCTTGTCGCATCGGCTGGCACTTGATCGATCCACTCCTGAAGCCCGATGGGATCCGTGCCAGCCCATGAGTAAAATGCTCCCGTAACACCATCTCCCGCGATCTCTGCGGGTAGCGAATTCAGCCATTCCAGAGCGGCATGAGGCTCGATCGCTCCCCAAGTTGTTCCCAGATGTGAGATCACCTGCTGGCGCATCGACTCGTCACTCAATCCTTCGCTCCAAGCCACCGCCGCCTTGATATCACTAGCAGCCCAGACGGTCGCTAAAGTTGCAGCGGCCTCCGCTTTTGAGGCTCCATCTGGCAAGCCCGACAGCCATTCCGCCGTCGCCGCCGGATCAGTGGTCGCCCAGATATCCGTGATCGAAATGGTGAGATTCAAATGCTCACCGTCTGCCAACTCCTTCGAATAAAGGGCGGCCGCCTCTTCCGGGCTGTTGGCCGCCAAGGTTGAAGCCACGGCAATTTGGGCCGTCTCCTTTGCCTTTCCACTCGGGAGTTCGGCAACCCACGCCGCGGCCGCGACCGGATCGTTCTCTGCCCAAGTCCCCGGCAGCGCATTGAAAAGCGGCTGCGATGTGAGACCGGTATTCGCCAACCAATCGGCGGCCTCATCCGGTGAGCGCCTCGTCCAACCCATCACCAGGTCGGTCAAGGCCCGCTCCTTGAGCGGACCCGACAAATTCTGTTCGGCCCAAAGCCATGCCTCGCGCGGGTGTGCCTGAGCCCACTTGTTCATCGCGAGCCCGACGGTGTCGCCCTGCAGTTTGCCGGCGGGGAAATTGGTCTGAGCATAAGCAAGGGCACCCTCAGGGTCGTCACCCGCCCATTCCGCGTAGATGCCGCGGTAGAAATCCAGTTGATCCTGCTTTGACTCCATCGCCTCCGCCCCGGCCAGCGCTTGCTGGAGGTTCTTTCGTGCCGCCGCTGCGCCCGCTTCACGGAAGTGCTCGCCGCGAGCACGTCGGTCCATCTCTCCCGTAATTCCTGTTGTTTTCTGACGCGTCTGACGGCCAGTAGCGCCCTCTCGCGCCGGGATGCCGCTTTCCGCCTGATTCGCGGTCATTTCGCCATCGACAGCGGCAGGGATCGAAAGCCACATCAGAAATGCGCCGACAGCCATCCCCGCCACAAGGAGCGACATGTTGGCAAAAAGAGATCCGTTTCGTGGTAAAATCATCGGCCCGAAGCTTAAGTTGCGGCGTGGCAAGCTACAGAACAAATCATTCAAAGTAACCGATCGGTTACAAGCACGAGATCGTAACGGCACTCGCCGAATTCCTAGCACTTTGTTACCTTTCACCCCGATGCCCTTCATCCGTTCCCACCTACTCATCTTTTCGATTGCCGTGGCGATGGTCGGATGGGCCCGCGCGGAATGGACCTACGAGCTTCTCCAATCCTTTGAAAAGCCGGGAGCGAACTCCGTCGCACCGCTTGCCCTCCACTCCGATGGCCTATTCTATGGCACGACGACAAGCGGCGGGGCCAATGACAACGGCACGATCTTCCGCTTTTCCGCAGGGGTGGTGGAGACCCTCTTTCAATTCGAGACCAGCGATGGCGTCGGCCCGATCGCCGCGCTGACCTCCGCCCCGGGCGACCTCCTTTTTGGAACAACTTCCGCTGGCGGCAGCAGCGGCTTCGGCACGATTTTCACCATCGATAGCGCCGGAAACTTCACCAAACTCGTCGATTTTACCGGGACCAATGGCTCGATCCCCGGGCCGCTGCTACTCCACAGCGATGGCTTTCTTTACGGCACGACTCAGGCAGGTGGCGCCAATGGGCTCGGCACGATTTTCAAGCTCTCGACCTCGGGCTCACTCACCACCATTGCCTCCTTCACGGGAACCGGCGGCCTCAACAAAGGCGCGGAGCCGGTCGGCCGACTTTGCCCACTAGGCAATATGCTCTTTGGCCTCACGCGCCGCGGTGGTGCATCAAATCTGGGCACGGCTTTCCGGATGACGACTTCGGGGGGCTTCAGCAGCCTTGTCGATTTCACAGGAAATGCAGGCACGCATCCCGGCGCGAACCCGAGTGGCGGCTTGATCCTCCACTCGAACGGGAAACTCTATGGAACAGCCGAGTTCGGCGGAACGAATGGCTTCGGCAGCTGTTTTTCGCTCACCACGGCGGCGTCGCCTGGATTCAGTGTGCTTCATCACTTCAGCGATCCCACGGGCTCGCAACCGGCGGGAGAGCTCGCCGAAGGAAGCGATCAGAACCTTTACGGCTCGGCCGCCACCGGAGGAAGTGCGGGCATCGGCGGCCTCTTTTCGATTTCACCGACGGGTACCCACACCCTTCTTAAGAGCTTCATCGGCCTCGATGGTTCCGCACCGAGAGCCGGTCTAACAACCGATGCGAGCGGGCTTTTCTTCGGGATCACCTCCGCCGGCGGCCCTGCGGAACTCGGCTCGATTTTCAGTATTTCAACGAGTGGCACCTTTTCCTCCGTCGCCAATCTCTCACCCCCACTCGGCTGGATGCCATCGGGCGCGCCGAGCTCCAACGGTCTTGGCGGCATCGTTTTCCCCCTCGCGCATGGCGGAAGCAGCGGCGGCGGAACCGTGCTCACCTGGGATGGCTTGCTGCTCAGTCCTTCGCCCCTGGGTCACACTCTCGGTGACCAGCCGACCGGCTCGCTCCTCCTCGAAAACGGCACTCTTTTCGGCCTCGCCGCTCGCGGCTCATCACTCGCCCGAGGATCAGCGTTTTCTTTCACACCCGGGGGCGCGCCAGCATTGGTCAACGCCTTCAATACCTCTGGCGGCTCCCTTCCCGAAGGCCCACTCGTCGCAGGGCCGGACGCGCTTTATGGCATCGCCCGTGAAGGCGGCGCGACCTCACGGGGCACGATTTTCAGGGTGACCCCAGCCGGAGTTCGGACACGGATCACCTCGTTCAGCGGGACCGCCGGTGCCGCGCCCGGACGAACGCCACGCGGCCCACTGGCTTTCGCGGGCAATCAGTTTTTCTACGGCGTCACCGAGATCGGCGGCAGCTCTAATCTGGGGGTGCTCTACAAAGTCAATTCGTCCGGTTCCTACACGGTTCTCGCTGAGTTTACGCAAACAGGTCCGCGCTTGCCCCAGGGCGGGCTCGTCCTCGCCGCTAATGGCCTCGTCTACGGATCCACCAGCAGGGGCGGAACTTTCGACGCTGGCACGCTTATTCGGATCGATCCTTCAAACGACTCCTGGTCCGTTGTCGCCTCCTTCGATCCCGCAATAGGAGCCAGCCCCCGCGGCGAACTTCATGCCGCTCCCGACGGGGCCATTCTGGGGTTTGCCACATCCGGCGGAGCGGAAAATGCCGGAGCCATCTTTCGCTACCACCCGAGCACCGGACTCGAGATCATTTCGACCCTCTCCGGCAAGCTAGGTGCCGCCCCCGGCATCGCCAGCGCGATCGACGAGTCCACCCTCAATTTCACCGCCGGACTCCACGCACTTCCCAGCGGAGAGATCCTCGGCCTTGCCTCAGGTGGTGGGCCCGATGGAGGCGGTGTGTTTTTCAAGCTCAATCCACGATGGACTAACCTCCAGGCTTGGAAACTTGAATATTTGGGCGATTCCAACGCCATCGATACCGATGACCCCGACCACGATGGACTCGCCAACTTGATTGAGTTCTACCTCCATACACTTCCCAACGTCCCCGACCGCGAAGCACTTCCCTTGCCGGAATTTGTCAGCGGTGCCCTTCAAATTACCGTCCCAAGAGACCCCACCCAGCCAGAACTAACGATCACGGTGGAAGCGACCACAGATCTCTCAGGCCCCTGGCAAGCGCTTGCTAGCAGCCAAAATGGAGGCCTGCTTCTCGGCCCCGGTTACATAAGTGGAGAGAACGACGACCCCAACCCAAAGGCCGTTCTCATCCGCGACACCCTGACGCCCCAAGGTGTCGCTCGCCGCTTTATCCGCATTCGCATCGAGAATTGATTCCCTGACCATTTTCCAACCATCCCGTTACCGCAAAGCTTTTGCCAGACGCCCCCCTGCCCCCTAGACAAAAAGGCACAGAGCAAAATCAATTCGACTCTCGCCCCCACCTAACCATGAATCCTAGCCTCCAAAACAAGTCCGATCGCGGCCTTAAATGGATGGCTGTTGCCTTGTTTTTCTTTTCAGCCCTTCACCTTCAAGCAAGCGACGCCCCCGATTTGGACGGCGACGGCGTGCCGAATATCGTTGATCCCGATATCGACAACGACGGCATCCCCAACGCCCTCGATGACAATGTCGATGGCGGCATCGCCAAGTCAGGCCCCTATGCCGGCCAATACATCGGCGACCATATCAACAACGACAATCCGGCTGAAAAGGACATCGACGGGGACGGTCAAGCTGATGACTCGCTCGGCGAAACGGATATCGACGGAGACTCAAAGAACGACGACGACTCAAGTGAGCTCGATATTGACGGGGATCGTCGGGACGACGACTCCCCCTCCGAAATGGACATCGACGGCGATGGCCGACTCGACGATGCCAGCAACGAAGACGACATTGATGGAGACTCCCTTGATGATGACGACCTCCTTGAAGAAGATATCGATGGAGATGAATCATCCGACTCTCTCGATGGAGATATCGATGGCGACAACCGCATGAACAACGGCGCACTCGATGATGATACCGACGGCGACGGAATTCTCAATGCCGATGACCAAGACGCCGACGGCGACGGAGTGGATAACCGCGACGACGACGACGACGACAACGACGGAGATACCGACGAGGATGACGAGGATCATCACGACGAAGACGACGAACACGAAATCGCCGCCGAGCTCATTCCGACGGTCAATGCCGCACCTGGTAGCAGCGTCGAGGTTCACATCCGCCGGATGTCGACCGGGAAAATCAAATTCGAAGTCGAGACGCGTGACTTTGACCTCGGCACCTATGAGGTCATCATCGATACCATCAACATCGGCGCGATTACCATCACCGACAGCAGCATCCTGACCGAGGTCCACTTCGAAACCAATGCAAACGATCCGACCGAAATCCTTCTCGACATCGATCCCGCCGGACGCCCTGTGAGCCTTGTCAAAGCGGGCCTCACCTATTTCACCGGCACGGTGCCAAACACACCGCCCGTACCACCAAACAGCGAATCCACCACGACACATTCCGTGACCCTGACCCGTGCTCCTGGCACCTCATCAGCAGCCAAGGCAAAAGCGGAGCTCCGAATTGGTTCCACCGGTGCAAGCAGGCTCAAGATCGAGATCGAGTCGATCCCTGAGGGCACCTATGAC
>Ga0100401_1002664_pt1 | contig 13931 bp, 9 predicted proteins | sample CryGeymeta201525_FD_80421 | JGI IMG/M metagenome (GOLD analysis project Ga0100401, IMG submission 80421) | Groundwater microbial communities from Crystal Geyser aquifers in Utah, USA - Crystal Geyser metaG 2015-25 | ecosystem: Environmental > Aquatic > Deep subsurface > Groundwater | place: USA...
AGCGTGGTCCTAACCATCCCCCGAAACAAGTTCGGGGGGATTACCGAATCAATCGGGTATGTCCGTCTTCGTTTCAGCAGGGACAGTATTTTTGACGACCTACTTACTTTGTCGTACAGCTCGTATCGGACTCTCTGAGTCCGCTGAGAGAGATTGCCCCGCGCAGTTGTTCCGGTACGCCGTGGTTGTCAGACCCGTTGGCCGTCAGGTAGAATCATTTGCTGACGGCCTGGCATGATCCCTGGATGGAAGGCGAGAACGCAGATTGAGCACGATACAGATTGACGCAGACCTGCATGTCCATACGACGGCTTCCGATGGCACTTGGTCGCCGGAAGAAGCTGTTCGGTCGGCCAAGGAGTCGGGGCTGCGGGCGTTAGCCATCGCCGACCACGACACCGTCGATGGCATCCAGCCAGGCCAGGAAGCAGGAAATCGGGAAGGAATCGAGGTGCTGGCCGCGGTGGAGATTAACACCGATTTCCGCGGCTCTCAATTCCATATTCTGGGCTACCTGTTTGACGGCGCGGCGGACAAGATGGCCGCCGAACTCCAGAGAATTCGCGAAGCGCGCGTTGATCGCGCCAGCCAGATGGTGGACAAGTTGCGCGACTTGGGTATTGACATCACTCTCGACGAGGTCCGAGATGAAGCGAGTGATGGCTCCCTGGGGCGCCCCCACGTCGCTCGAGTTCTGTACAAGAAGGGGGTCGTCAAGGAGATTCAAGAAGCTTTCGACCAATTCATTCTCCCCGGTCGTCCCGCTTTTGTGGAGCGATACAAGCTGACTCCGACGGATGCGGTGCGCATGATTCGGGAGAGTGGGGGAGTGCCCGTGATGGCCCATCCGGGGCTGACCGGGCAGGATGAACATATCCGTGAACTGATCCCCGCCGGGCTAATCGGCATCGAGGTCTATCACTCCCACCATAATCCGGCGGTGAGTCGTCACTACGAGAAGCTGGCCCTCAAGCTTGGTCTGCTCATCACTGGAGGCTCCGATTCGCACGGGCCGGATTCCGGGAAGCCGATTCGCCTCGGCAGAACAGGGGTGCCCTATGAGAGAGTCGCGCAACTGAAAGAGGCGGGGGAGAAGCTATGCGGGAACGCGGAGTGCGGAGAACAGAATGAGCAGAAATACAGATGATCCAGTCTGCCGACGGGCCAGCGGCACGGAGGGGGCGCCCCCTGTAAACAAGGAGTCTCGTAGCGTGCGAAAGATGTTCTCCGCCATTGCCCCCAGGTATGATCTGCTCAATCATCTTCTCAGCCTCAACCAGGACAAACGATGGCGCAGACGACTTGCGGCGGCAGCGACGGTTCCACAGGGAGCGACCGTCCTCGACATCTGTGCGGGAACGGGCGACCTCGGGGTTGCGTTGGCGAGGCAACAATCAGGCGTCCGCCAGGTTGTTCTCGCGGATTTCTCAGCCCCGATGTTGCGGATCGCGTGGAAGAAGACCCGCGGCGATGGGCGTTTCCACTGCCATGTCTGCGATGCCTTGCGTCTGCCCTTTCAGGACGGCATCTTCGATCTCGTGATCTGCGCGTATGGGATCCGCAACTTTGAGGACACGGAGGCAGGTTTGCGGGAGATGGCAAGAGTGACCCGACGCGGCGGACAACTGCTGTTCCTCGAATTCTTCCCCGGTCTCTCGCCTTGTCTGGAGCTACCTTTCAGGTTCGTCTTCCGCCGCCTGTTGCCGTTCGTAGGGCGCGTCCTGTCCAGACACGACTGCGCCTACTCCTACCTTCCCGACTCAGTAGCGCAGTTCCACACGCGGGAGAAGATGACCGAGCTGCTCGCCGAGGCGGGATACGCAGAGGTGCATTGGCAAGACCTCAGTTACGGCATCACCACTCTCTTCTCCGCTCGTGCGAGTGGTGCGATCGTGTGTGCAAGGAGTGCCGCATGAAGATCGTCGTCGCCATGACCGGCGCCAGTGGTTCGGCGTACGCCATTCGTCTGCTTCAGTTTCTGTCGAAGACCAAACATGAAGTACACCTGACCATTTCGCCCTGCGCGGCGACGGTGCTGCGAGTTGAGGAAGGCATCTCCGTTGACCTGTCGAATCTGAACGTTGAGTCTCTGTTGGGTTCGCCTGCTGGGAATGTCTGCTATTTCCGCCACGACGATTACATGTCCCCCATGGCCAGCGGATCGGCGAGACTCGACGCAATGGCTGTCTGTCCGTGCAGTTGTGGCTGCCTCGGTCGCATCGCCCACGGAGTTTCAGACGACCTCATCACCCGCGCGGCAGACGTGTTCCTGAAGGAACGCCGCACACTGATTCTCGTCACTCGCGAGACACCTCTGAACCTCATCCATCTCCGCAACATGGTCACCGTTACCGAAGCCGGGGCCATCGTTCTTCCTGCCAGCCCCAGCTTTTACCACCACCCTCAGACATCGGAGGATTTGATTGACACGGTTGTCGTTCGAATCCTGGATCGCCTTGGTGTCGAGCGCGGGACTGCAAGGAGATGGGGGGAGTGAGGACGGACTTGCGAGCATTCAGTGGATCGTCCCCCAGACGAGCCCGTACCGGAGCGGGTGGATTGCCCTCCCCTTTCAGTTCTCTCCAACCTTCAGGGTGTTCTCAACCCGTGCTCCTTCGATAGGGGCGGTCTTCGACGTGCCCACGTATGGGTGAAACCTTTCCGTGGTGGGCGCGGCGGATGCAATCGGTGGGGAGAGGAAGCCCGTCGAGAATTCGCGCGGGAAGCGCGGCAGGTTGGCCGCGCGAACGACAAGCGCCGTGGGCGCCTGTCTTTATAACGAGAGATCACCGTCTCAATGATCCCTCGCCACCATACCATACTCGCGAGAAAGGTCAATACCTTGGTGGCTCCGACGGACACAATGGGCGCGCTTTTGGCACTCCGTCAATTGTGAGATCTTCGGGTGCCATCAGGTTGGGGAGACCCGACCTTCGCCATTCGTCGTTGGACCGTGTACAATCGTCTGTGTGGAGGCTGGCAGTGATACATCTACTTACAAGGCAGGTGTCTTCTGAGCAGGAGACTGAGATGCTTGAGGAATATGAGGACATGATCAAGATCGTCGTGGATGTCCGCCGCCGTCGTCTGGCAGGAGGCGGGGAGATGCACGCCGACTGTGAGGCAGTCCTCCTGGAAGACGGGAGTGAGCAGGACGACCTCTGGGGGGCAAACTGGTTCCCCGCTGACCGGCGAGTCGCCTTTGAGTCGCTTATCAATATCCGACCGAGGCAGGGGAACTCCGGCATTGTCATCCAGGATGAAGCTATCCGCGGACAAGTGGAATCCGTAACCCAAGAGATACTGGGAGGCGCGCCATGACCAACAGAGAGAAACTGCGCGCACGTTATTTGCGTGACGCAGTGCCCGTGCGCCTGGGGGGCCTGGCAGCAACCCTCGCCAGAATCTCGTCCAGTGCGCGCGATGCGTCGAGTCCAGCGGTTGTAGCCAACCTGCTTGATGAAGCGAAGCACCTGATCGAATGGACCGCTGTGGAAACCAGCCCGGACGTGGCCACAGAGCTGGTTCAGATGCAGCGGCTGATCGTTCTCTGGGAGAGAGCTTGGAGCACCGCCTGCCAAGAACCATCACAACGGGTTCTCTTGTCCGCGCAAGCCAAAGCATGGTCAAACAAAGCCCTCGAAGCCTCAGGACTCATGGGGTAGGGAGGGGCGGCGGGAACCGACAGACGCTCCCGCGAGTCCTGTCCTCGTCCGACCTGTCGCCGGACTACCCTCTATCCGCCATCAGCCATGCCTGCAGTGCATCGTTTTGGAAGTTCCTCTACAAAAGGACGCCGGATCGCTTCAGCGTCCGGTAGCTCACACAGGCAGCTACACGATGGAGGTTACCATCCTTTTCTCCCCTTTCAACCCGTGTTCGTGCCGAACACGGGTTGAAAGGGGAGAAAAAATGTCCTTTCTTGGCGCTCGGTAGTCAGTTGTGTGAGCTACCGGACGCTGAAGCGATCCGGCGTCTAATGTCGAAGAATTTACGAACGGATGCAGTAGTTTTGCGAGACTCCTGTCCTTGCTAACACCGACGCCAAGTGACAATATGAGATCGACTCTCACCTTGTCTGTCCCTGTGGGCAGGTGCGGGACACTACAACTCCGCGTCTTCTGATTTAGTGCCTGTCGTCATCTTCAATTGATGGTGCAAAGAGACCGCGGACCGTTTGCTGGACGAGTTTTCGGGGCGCAACGAAGGCACGGGGTGCGGTGATTGTGTTACTGTAGTTTGGCAAATCCCTTTGTGCCTATAAATGAACCTTTGGCCAGTCTACCAATGCAGTTGCTTCGCCAGATGCAGTCAAGCCCCAACTCAACCTTCGAGGCTCTGGCGGAGTCTCTCGGCGTGAGCCGGACCACCGTGAGGAGACACGTCCGGGCGCTCAAGTCAAAGGGGCTGCTGCGTCGAGTCGGGTCGAAGAAGTCCGGGTACTGGGAAGTGACCGAGTGAGTGAATTCGAGAGCAGACAGGGAACCGCCGACTGAGGGGGAGTATTGAATGTCCGCAACCACCGCGACAACCGGCAGCGAAGTCTTCATCGTTGATAACAGTGACGAGACATGGAAAGTTCTCCAGTATCTGCGCGACTGGTGTCAGCTTTCCAGTGCCATTGACATCGCCACCGGCTACTTTGAGATCGGGTCGCTCCTCGGCTTGGGGGACGCCTGGCAGCAGGTTGACCGGATTCGGCTCCTGATGGGTGATGAAGTCACACTGAGAACGAAAACGGCATTCGAGGAGGGACTCAAGCGTGCGACCGATTGCCTCGACGAAAGCATCGAGACCGAGAAGGAGAAGAACGACTTTCTCGCTGGAGTGCCATCCATCGTGGAGGCGATCCGAACCGGCAAGATCAACTGCCGGGTTTACCGCAAGGCGAAGTTTCACGCCAAGACCTACATCACTCACGCCCGCCAGGCCGTCGTCGGCTCTTTTGCACTCGTCGGGTCTTCCAACTTCACCTATCCTGGGTTGACACAGAATGTCGAGCTGAACGTCCAGATTACCGGGAGCCAGGTGGGCACCCTCCAGCAGTGGTACGAAGACTACTGGAACGAGGCCGAGGACGTGACACCCGATGTTCTCCGAACCATCGAACGACATATTCGAGAGTATTCGCCATTCGATGTCTACGCCAAGTCCCTACAGGAGTTCTTCCGTGGTCACGAGATGACCGCCGGAGAGTGGGAGTTGGCAGAGAAAGAGAACGGTGGTTCGTGGATGTATCCTGTCCTTGACCAGTACCAGCAACAAGGATACCGGGCGCTGATGAAGATTGCCCAGCAAAACCGGGGGGCTTTCCTCTGCGACGGCGTTGGTCTTGGCAAAACCTTCATTGGAATGATGTTGATCGAGCGGCTTGTCGCACACGACCGGAAGCGTGTGGCTCTGTTCGTGCCGAAATCCGCGCGGGCCGATGTCTGGGAACGCGCGCTGCGAGACTACCTCCCCAACATCGGAGGCACCCGCGGCGGTGACTTCAGCAACCTCGCCATTTTCAACCACACCGACCTGGGGCGCGGCGGAGACTTTCCCCTCAGGTTTGAGCGAGTCAAGGAGTGGGCAGACGTTATTGTCATTGACGAGGCCCACCACTTCCGCAATCCCGGCATCAAAGGCGAAGGCGAGCGGCGTCCTTCCCGCTATCGGATGCTTTACGACCTGCTTGACGGTCCCCAAGGCCCCAAACAGATGTTCATGTTGACGGCCACACCAGTGAACAACAGCCTCCACGACTTCCGGCACATGGCGGAGTTGTTTACTCGCCAGCAGGAGAACTACTTCGCAAGGCGGCTGGGAATCCATTCTCTCAGGAGGCATTTCATTGATCTTGAAAAAGCTCTCTTGCGGGCGGTGGACAAGGAGGGACAGGAATCCCAGCCCATGGAAACGAATATGGCCGAATCCGAGCGTCTATTGTTCGAAGACAGCCTGTTCCGTTCCCTGGTGGTGCAGCGCAGCCGCTCCTACGTGAAGAAGAGCCAGGAGCAGCAATGCGCGACCGTCGCGAGTTTCCCGGAGAGAGAGCCGCCGAAGGTGGCTGAATATTCGATCAAGAGAACCTATGGTCGTCTTTTGGACCAGGTGCAAAAGGCTTTCGACAACGAGGATTCACAGGGGAACAAGAACCCACTTTTCGTCCTGGGCATCTACTATCCCTTGGCCTATTACAGAGGCGACGATAAGGCCATTGACCCCTTCGCTGAAAACCGGCAGAAGCAAGTGGTCACTCTGATTCGCACGCAGTTCTTGAAGCGTTTTGAAAGCTCCGCGCACGCCTTCGAAACCTCGTGCGAGCGACTGCTCCTGAAACTCCTTGTCTGGGTCACGAAACACAGCGAAACCGATTCCGAGAAGCGACGGCTGGAACGCTGGAAGCAGCAGCACTCTGAACTCGTCGGTTATGTCCACCAGCATCAGCTTGATCTGTGGGGAGACAAGCCGGAAGAACAGGAAGATGACGTTGTATCCGAAGAGATGTTGGAGAGTATCGAGCTTCTGTCTCGCAAGGAATACCGCGTGGAGGAGATCCTCGCCGACACCTTCCTCGACCTCGACCAGATTGGAGAATTTCTTGATGAGCTTCGGAAGTTCAAACCGGAGAACGATGACAAACTAAAAGCCCTGGCGCGGCTGCTCAAGACCGATCCCATCCTCAAAGAACACAAGGCGCTGATCTTCAGCGAATTCGCTGATACGGCGCGCTACCTTGCCAAACAACTCAAGGCCAACGGCATCGCTGGGCTCGAGCAGATAGACAGCGGCACCAAGCGCGACCGCAGTATAACCATTCGGCGTTTCTCCCCTTACTATAACGGCTCATCCAGTTCGGAGCTTGAGACCGCTGGGAACGAAGAAATCCGTGTGCTCATTTCCACCGACGTGCTTTCGGAAGGCTTGAACCTTCAGGATGCCACACGCCTTATCAACTACGATCTCCACTGGAACCCGGTGCGACTCATGCAGCGTATTGGTCGCGTGGATCGCCGGCTGAACCCGGCCATCGAAGACAAGATACTCCAGGATCACCCGGAACAGAAAAAGCTTCGAGGGAAAACCGCCTACTGGAACTTCCTGCCCCCCGAAGAACTGGAGACGCTCCTTGCGCTCTACGGACGAGTGGCTCACAAAACCCTCCGCATCTCGAAGGTTTTCGGAATCGAGGGGAGGAAACTCCTCACGCCAGCAGACGACTATGAAGCTTTGAAGAATTTTAACGCCAGCTACGAAGGGACTACCACTCCTATCGAGGAAATGCATCTGGAGTATCAACGACTGGTTCAGAATATTCCCGACCTGGAAGGCCGATTGCAAGCTCTTCCCGGGCGCGTCTTCTCCGGCAAGGAGTATCCCGGCCAAGAAGCCAATGCGGTCTTCTTCTGCTACCGAATACCTGGACCCGACTATGATTACTCGACGGAAAGCCAGAACCAAGAGCAGCGCTGGACGGAAGAAGCCGGAGAAACTCACTGGCTGCTGTATCATCTCGACAGCGAGAAGATTCTGGAGGAGGCTTCGGAAATCCACAAGGTCATCCAGTCCGATGCGGACACGCTGCGTCGCTGTGAATTCGCCCACGAGACTCTGACCGAAATTCGTCAGAAGGTGGAGAAACACCTCAAGAACAGCCATCTGAAAAGGCTCCAGGCCCCCGCCGGGGTGAAACCTCTGCTGAAGGCCTGGATGGAGTTGGGTTGACACGGCCACATGGACGGTGCTATAAGTATGGTGCATTTGTAAGGCGCGGAGGGAATACCAATGAGATTGCAGAAGCGTACTTACGCTTTGCCTCCCGACACGCTCGAACAGTTCGAGCAAACGGTGGCGGCGGGGAAACGCAGCATGGTGATCGCACAAATCCTGCAGGAGTGGCTGGAGGAGAAACGGAGAGAGCAGTTGCGGCAGGATGTCATTGAGGGTTGCCAGGTCATGGCGGATGTGATGCTGGAGATCCAGCAGGAGTTTGAACCACTCGATATGGAGGTGTGGCGTGCCATTGACGATGAACCTGAGACGCGGCGACGTCGTTCGAGCACAACTCGATCCCACGGTCGGGTCTGAACAGGCAGGCGAGCGACCTGCCGTTGTAATTTCACCATCCCCTGTCATTGAGCATTCCCCTGTCATCCTGATCGCTCCTATTACGAGCAAGAAGACGGAACGCGTGTTTGCGTTCGAGGCACTCATTGAGCCGCCCGAAGGGGGGCTTACGATGCGGTCAAAGGTGATGCTCACCCACCTTCGGAGCGTGGACAAGCGACGAATCGTGTACCGATACGGCAGCGTGGGAGAGGCGACAATGAAGCGTTTGGAAGAAGCCTTGCGGGTGGCGACGGGGCTCACCCGGTTCTGATCGTTGTGAGGGGGATTCGTGTTGATGGAGTTGAGCGAACGCTGGAGGAGGTAGCATGGCACAGACCGATCACGACAGATTGCGGCAGGTCAAAACCTTCCCCGCTCTGGTGAAATACCTCCAGGAAGAACTCGACTGGCCTATCGAAGCCGATAGCTTCGACGACATGACCTTCGAGTGGACTGGCGAGGAACTGCGGCTATCGGAAGATTCCCAGCGTCAGCTTGACGGTGGCTCGGTTCGTCAACTCCGCAGCATGCGACACCAAGACCAAACTTGGGGAATCTTCTTCGCGCTCTTCAACCAACCGCGTGTCTACGCAACTGCACTGCGAAGTATCCTGCGCGGTCTCGTCCCCTCGGGTCGCCGCGACGCGCGCCTCCCCGCATGGAAGCACGACAACCTCCTCTTCGTCTGCGCCACTGCCGACTACCAGCAATTCACCTTCGCCCATTTCCGGGGGGAGAAAGCGACAACCGCGCGCCTGGCCACCTTTGGCTGGAAGCAGGGCGACCGCTATGTCCGGACGTTGTGTGAATACAACCTGCCCGCGCTTCGCTGGCCGGAAGACGACGGCGAGGATGCTGACGCCTGGATCAAAACATGGGCAAAGGCATTCGACAAAGAGCCGCTCACTCGCGCGTTCTTCAAGCGGTTCGACAAAGCCCTCGAGTTGATCCAGTCCGATCTGCTGACCGTGCAGCGCCTCGATTCGGCGGAAGCCTACAGCCGCGCGCAACTCCTTCTCGAACGCCTGCTCTTCCTCTACTTCCTCCAGAACCGCGGCTGGCTCAACCAGCAACGCGGCTATCTGCTCTCCCAGTTCGAGCTGCACCGCGACCGTCCCGAAGAGTTCACCTACTACGGGGAGTTTCTGGAGACGCTCTTTTGGACACTTGCCTCCGCGCCCGGCCCCGGCAACCGACTCGACGGCATCCCTTTTCTCAACGGCGGGTTGTTCGATGATGACGAGTTCGAGCCGTCACCGAGACGGAAGAAGGAGAACCCCCCGCTGCGCATTCGCAACGCGACCTTCGCCCAGGTATTCGACGACCTCCTCGAAGCCTTCAACTTCACCGTGCGCGAAGACACGCCGCTCAACCAGGACGTCGCCGTGGATCCGGAGATGCTTGGCAAGGTGTTCGAGTCCATCGTGCTCCATGCGGAAGCCGCCGATCCCGACGCGGTCGCGCCCGATAAGCGCAAGGCGACCGGCTCCTACTACACGCCGCGCATCGTGGTCCACTTCATTTGCCGCGAAGCGTTGCTGCAATACCTGTTGACTCATATTGTCGGCGACAACTGGAACTCACGCCTCCGCGCAGTGATGGAGATCGACGCCACGGATGGTCTGGACGCGGAAGAGATCACGCGTCTGCGAGGTCTGCTGCCTCCTGCTGAAGGAGCCGCTCTTCGAGACATCCTGCGGAAGATCAAATGCTGTGATCCTGCGGTCGGCTCCGGCGCTTTCCCCGTTGGTCTCTTGCACGAGTTGGTCAACCTGCGACGGGTGGTCGAAACGGCGGCAAACGGCTATGTAGACCCCGTGCGGAAAGAAGGCGCGGAATGGATGCACGCCACCAAAGCCGACATCGTGGAAAATTGCCTTTACGGGGTTGACATCCAGCAGCAGGCCATCGAGATCTGCCGCCTTCGGCTGTGGCTCAGTCTGGTCGTGGACTACGACATCGGGCTCGATCCTTTCACTGCCGACCGTTCGCAGTTTGACTCAGCCATCAAACGCATTTCGCAGTTGCCCAACCTGGAGATGAACTTCCGACGAGGCGACAGTCTATTGGATATGGTTTCCGGTGTGCCGGTGCGGATTGAGCCGACGGTGTTCATGCGCTACAGTTCCGGCTTCGACTACCAGAAGCATTTCCGGGAGATTCAGAAGCTGGGGGCACGCCTCCATCGCGCCTCAAAGGCAGAAACAAAACGGAAACTACGGCTCGATATTCTGCGGTTGCGCCTGGACATTGCAGAACACGCACTGCGCCAGGAGATAGAGCAGTTGGTCAACGAAGAAAGCGGGATGCTGTCCCTCTTCGAGGAGATTTCCTCACCCTCGGAGAAGCGCAAGCGCGTCGCTGAGGAGAAAGGTCGAATCCAACAAGCGTTAGACAAAGTCGCCGCCGACCGCAAAGACCTGGAGAAGTTGGCGGCGCGCCCCTTCGACAGCAGTTTCTATCCCAAACTGCGTCGGCTCGAAGGCGCCGATTTCACCAGCCCCTTCAACTTCGTCTGGCGTCTCGATTTCCCCAACATCTTCGCCCACGATGTAGGAGGGGAATCCTTTCCCCGAAAGGGAAGGCGCGGAAAGGATTCCCCTCCTACAACCCGTTACGCTGGCTTCGACCTCATCGTCGGCAACCCGCCCTTCGTCACCGCCCGCAACCCCGTGAAGCGCGAACTCTACCGCGAACGCTGGAAGCGCGTCTGCTCCGGCAAGTATCTCCTCGTCTGTCCCTTCTTCGACCTCAGTTTTGGCTTGCTCAAGTCTGGCGGGCAATTGGGCTTCATCGTGTCCAATGCCTTCGCCAAGCGCGAGTTCGGCAAGCCGCTCGTAGAGGACTTCTTCCCGACGGTGGACTTGCAGAAGGTGATTGACTGCTCCGGGTTGATGTTCCCCGGCCACGGCACGCCCACCTGCATCGTCTTCGGACGCAACCAGAAGCCCGACCCGCAATCGCCCGTCCGCGTCGCCGCCATCCTGCCCGGCGGCGGGGACCTCCGCACTCCGCCCGCGGAAAGTCCGCTGTGGCGCACGTTAGCTGAAAGACATGACCAGCCCGGCTACGCCGATGCGCGAGTCGTTGTGGCCGACCGTCAACGTAGCAACATGGCCAAACACCCCTGGGCCATTGAGTCCACCAGTTCGCAGACGACTGCGCAGTTGGATAAGTCGGTGGTGAGGCTTCTTGAGTTGATCGAGGGCGAAGTCGGTGTGTGCACCATGACGAACGCCGACGACGTATTCCTGTTGACCGAGGATGCTGCTCGCCGTCTCGAACTCAGCCCGGATTTGCTGCCCCCATACCATCAAGGAGAGGAAATCCGTAACTGGTCAGGTGACCCGCCATGGAGGATTCTGTTGCCGTATGATCGAAACTGCGCCCCACTCCCTGAGAGCAGATTGGGCACCGGCGAGAGGAAGTATCTGCAGCCGTTCAAGACGTTGCTTGAGAATCGCCACAGCTTCGGGAGCAGGACGTTCAAGGAGCTGGGGCGCGTTTGGTACGAGTTTGAGCGGATGAACGCTAACAAGTACTCGACGCCGCGGTTCATCACACTCGCGCACATAGCGACACATAACCACTTCGTTTACGTCGCTGAGGAGCGGGTCTTCGGGCGGCATCCGCAGGTGATCAAGCTCTCCCACTCGGCGGACAAGTGCGACCACCACCTTCTCTCGGGTTTCCTCAACTCCTCCGCCGCGCTCTTCTGGCTCAAGCAGGTCTGTTTCAGCAAGCGCGAGTCCGGGGAAGGCGTGACCGACACCTACTTCGAGTTTGCAGGTAACAAGGTCCAACAACTCCCCGTGCCGGAGTTGGTAGCGCAAGCACTCCGGGGTAAGAGCAATGCACTGGCGGAGCGACTGACCGACCTGTCGCGACAATGCTGGGAGCGGGGGCAGCAACTGCCCCCCCTCGCCATGAAGAAGCTCTTCGAGAAACCCGACGAAGCCTACCTTGAGTGGAACGCCTCTCTCCCGGGTCATGTTCCGCCACACGCGGCCCTCACCCCCAACCCCTCTCCCACCGACGGGAGAGGGGAGCCTCGGTTTCCCTTCGGGACCGCCGCCGACCTCCGCGCCGCATTCCAGCGAACCGTCGGAATCCGCGAAACCCTCCGCGCGGAGATGATCGCGTTGCAGGAGGAGATGGATTGGCTCATCTACGAGACGTATGGGTTGGTGGAACCGGGCACGTTTTCCCAGCACGTCCCGGATGGCGGCGTAGGGCTGAGTCTCCGTCCCAGCCGTGTAGCGCTTTCTGATACGTTGCGGAAGACGGAACTCGGCGGGGACGGAGACCTCGCCCTACCACACACGCCAATGAGTATGGCGCGCGAGCAACGGCCCTTCTGCCTCTATGCGCAGGCGGAGGGCAACTTCGACAATGCAGCGTCTCTGATCCCCACCGACTGGCCGGAGGAACGCCGGACGATGTGGCGTGACCGCTTGACGCTGATTCGCGACAACGAGCACGTCCGCCGCATCGAGCAACCGGTCTACAAACGCCGCTGGGACGAGCAATGGAAAGTCGGCGGCCGCTGGCAGTGCGGCCACCCGGCCTACGACGCCGAGTTCCTCAACGCCTTCGCCTGGTGGCTGTCCGAGAAAGCCGAATGGTGGCTGGAACACGAGAAATCCGGCGGCCCCGTGACCCTCGACGAATGGACGACCGCCCTCTGGTCCGACTCCCGCGTGCAGTCTGCATGGGAGGTGTCCGTCGATGTCATGAACCAACTTGAACAGTGGAAGGCGGAGCAGAAAACCCCCGACGCCAAGGCGGCGACCATCGAACCAACCCTATCCGCCTTTGCCCGCTACTTCAAAGCGACAGTTAAAGACCAATCCGTTCCCGACAACATCCCCTGGGCGGTGCCGTGGGATGAGATCAAATTCAAAGTCCCCGCAAACGTCAAACGGATTCGAGGGAAACTCAACGTCCCGCGGGAGAGGTTTCGGATGACGCCAAGCGGGGAGTATGTGTGGGCGGGGAAGTTCCTCCAGGTAGATGACCAGAGCGGTTCCGAAAAACGTGCCCCCCCCTTCGAGTAACGACCCCGGCGGAAACCTGGGAAGTGATCCCACGAGCGGAGGCGGTGCAGAGAAGATGATGGAGCAACACGTGTCGTTGAGCCTTCGCGGCTGCATAAGGCCAAAGGCGCCGACCATTGTGTGGGTCGCGCTTGTCGTCAATGGATACGGCGACAAAGCCGCCGTATCCATTGACAAAGCTGGAGCTTTATCCTACGACAATCTCCGTAATTCCGGGATGCACCCTCTGGAACCCCTCACGATTCCAGTTCTTCTGATAGTCCCTCTCCTGAGTTGTTCGATTATTTACTCTCCGGGTGAGACCGAAGCAGTTCCCGTAGATGCTCGCGGGTGAGCAGTGCGACGATTGTGTAACGGAGTTCGCGGTTCGTCGGTCCTGAGTGAGTTTATGCCTGCCCGGCCCCAGGGGGCTGATTACCACCACGCATCACAAATCTTACTTACACCCGGAGCTTTCCGGGTGCTTGACAATGTGGCTGCCGACCAGAGGTCGACCGTCGGGGTGTTGAACGGGGTTTTCGTTGACGGCGAACAAGAGGGTGGTGGCCGTGAATACTCTCGCGCGACAATGGCTTGATCTGCTCTTCGGTGAATTCGATTATTCTTGCTCAGCAATCCAGATCAAACGCAAATCGCGGATTCTCAACCGGAAGGAGTATAAGTAGGTCGTCAAAAATACTGTCCCTGCTGAAACGAAGACGGACATACCCGATTGATTCGGTAATCCCCCTGAACTTGTTTCAGGGGATGGTTAGGACCACGCTAACGGCGGGAGGCGAC
>Ga0100401_1002673_pt1 | contig 13917 bp, 10 predicted proteins | sample CryGeymeta201525_FD_80421 | JGI IMG/M metagenome (GOLD analysis project Ga0100401, IMG submission 80421) | Groundwater microbial communities from Crystal Geyser aquifers in Utah, USA - Crystal Geyser metaG 2015-25 | ecosystem: Environmental > Aquatic > Deep subsurface > Groundwater | place: USA...
ACCTAACCTTCCCCCGGAACAAGTCCGGGGGGATTGCCATTACCGAATCAAACTATCAAATAGCATAACCCCCCACTACCTTTTCGGGAACTATGGGACAGTATTTTTGACCACCTACTTACAGCATTGGCTGCGTGCAATGCGCTGACGGGTCGTGCCGGATGGGAGACATACTCAAGTTCCACCCTCTGCCGCCGGAGCAACAGACAACGATGATGGGGAAAATTGAGGAAGCGCTCCGCGTTGGAGCGGCTTCGTAGAAAAAAGCGAATCAAGGAGATGAACATGGCTGAAAATTGCCCCACAGAAAGCATATCATTGGAGAGTTCCACACCCGTACAACATGCAGTGCTTCAATCCCACGGCGGATGTCCGGGATCACGCGCGATGGACTTCTCCGGCACCGACGCGTGCGACGGGAATCAAGAAGGCACTCGAGCCTCCCAACTGCGTCAGTGGCCGGTGCAACTGCACCTGGTCAGCCCTGAGGCGCCCTATTTCAAGGACGCCGATGTGTTGCTTGCGGCCGACTGCGTGGCCTTCTCCGTTGGCGACTTCCATAAGGATCACCTCAAGGGGAATGCCCTCGCCATCGCCTGCCCCAAGCTCGACTCGAATCAGGACATCTACAGAGAAAAGCTCACGGACCTGATCGATGCGGCAAACATCAACACCCTCAGTGTAATGATTATGGAAGTTCCATGCTGCATGGGCCTGTTGAACCTCGCGAAGAGCGCGGTGGCTGCGGCAGGACGTAAGGTGCCTATCAAGGCGAAGATCGTCAGTCTGCGCGGAGAGATATTGAGGGAAGAATGGTGCTGACCATTGACCTTAGACTAAGAAGTGAATTTATAGGAAGGGGTTAACCGACGTGTCGCATTGCTGTCACCATACGTCCGGCGCGAAGCCGACAGACATCCTGACCGCTGAACACAATGTGATCAAACGAATGATCGCTGTACTGAACAGGGCAGTGGATCGACTGGAAGGAGGCGAACAGGTCTCTCCCGAAGTCTTTCGCAAGGCCGCGGATTTCATCCGCAACTTCGCCGACAAGTGTCACCACATGAAAGAGCAGGACACTCTATTTCCCACTCTCGTGCAACGCGGTATGCCGCAGGAAGACGGACCTATCGGGGTGATGCTGATCGAGCACGACCGTGGCCGCGCTTTCACGAAAGGCATGGCCGAAGCGACGGAGTCCTACGCGGCCGGAGACCAGGAAGCAAAGAAAGCGATCATCGCGAACGCTCGGGGCTTTGGTGAGCTGCTCATTCAGCATATCGACAAGGAAGACAATGTCCTCTACGTGATGGCGAACAACCTGCTTACCGACAGCGACCAGGCAGAGCTGCTGGAGAAGTTTGAGGTAGCGGAAGCATCCATGGGAGAAGGAACACACGAGAAGTACATTGCGTTGGTCGAGGAGTTGGAGAAGGCGTTTGGGGAGTGAAACCCGGCACCGAACAGTGGGTGCAACGAAGACAACTTCACAGTGAGAACGTGAAAGGGGATATGAATGAAGGTGGCACAGTGCAATCCGTGTGAAAGCGAAGGCGTTTCCTGTTGGCTCAAATGGGGTACATGGCTTGCCTTTATCGGATCGATGGCGATCATCTCGAACTCGCAGAGTTCGCACTGATCGGGGGCCGATTCAACGTGGACAAGGTTCCCCCGTACCCGGGCGCCATCGTTCAGTCTGACGGAACGCGAACAGAGGGCGAGGTCGTGTGGCGCGGTCAGGCAATCTACCAGAAGTATGGATTGATGGACCACGGGAGTCTCTGGGGTCACGGCACGCAGCGCGGCATGGACTTCTCAGCGCGAACGCTTCACCTCATAGGGCAGAGCATGCGGGAATCCATGGCCCAGACTCGTTACCACCTGCCTTACGCAGGTCTCGGTGACGAGGAGAGCACGATCGTTGACGCCCTCGTTGTGAAAGATCTCAAGGAGAACACCTATGATCCGGGGAGTCGAGACCTGAGGCTGTCCGAGGCAAAGTCGGCGGCATTTCGCGATGCCCTCGTTTACTGGGAGACGCTGTTTCGCGATGGCGATGTGGACCATGGCTTTCTGCCCAACACGGTGCGCACAGCGGAGGAAAGAGCGGATGTGGGCGCCTTCTTCTTCTGGTCGGCCTGGGCCGCCGGGACAAACCGACCGGACCAAAACATAACTTACACAAACAACTGGCCGCCCGACCGCAGCGTCGGAAATCTGGCGCCGGATGACGCCATCGTCTGGAGTTTCCTTGGTATTCTATCTTTGCTGGTGGTGCTGGGCGCGGTCATCTACATTGTGCACCGGTATCGCTTCTTCTATGGCGACCCAAATCTGGTCGCTCTCGCAGAGAGAATCGCCGCTGCTCCCATAACGATCAGTCAGTTGAAAACAGCCAAGTACTTCCTGGTTGTCGCTGCGCTCTTCATTCTGCAAACGATGATGGGCGGACTCCTCGCCCATTACACGGTACACCCCTCCTCTTTCTATCTGGAGTTCGTCGCAAAATACATCCCGTATAGCTGGGCGAAGACCTGGCACCTGCAACTGGCTATCTTCTGGATTGCCACCGCCTGGGTTGCATCTGCGCTCTATATTGCTCCGCTCGTTGGGGGCAGGGAGCCAAAGAAACAGGGCTTGCTTGTGGACCTGCTTTTTGGGGCGATTCTTCTCGTCGCCGTCGGCAGCCTGTTGGGTGAAGTACTGGGAATCAAAGGACTCCTCGGCGATCTCTGGTTCTGGTTTGGACATCAGGGATGGGAATACCTGGAGCTTGGACGGTTCTGGCAAATACTGCTGTTCGTCGGTCTGCTTGGCTGGCTGGGCATCGCTTACCGGGCGCTGCACGGGCGACTCTGGGGACCAAACCGCAGCGGATTGGTGTGGCTCTACACGATGAGCGCCGTACTGGTCGTCGTCTTCTTCGGTTTTGGCCTGCTCTACAACCCTCGCACGCACATCACCATTGCCGATTACTGGCGATGGTTTGTAGTGCACATCTGGGTTGAGGGCATGTTCGAGTTCTTCGCCGCGGGCACGGGCGCGCTGCTGCTGACCGCCCTTGGGCTGGTCACCAAAGAATCCGCGCTGCGAGCCGCCTACCTGACCGCCATGCTCGCCTTTGCCAGTGGTATTGTGGGAACTGCTCACCATTACTTCTGGTTCGGCGCGCCAAGCTTCTGGATTGCCCTCGGCGCCGTCTTCTCCTCGCTCGAGCCGGTTCCGTTGATTCTGCTGGCCTCGAGAGGCTGGATGGAATTCAAGAGCATTCAGGACGCCGGAGAGAACTTCCCGTACCGCTGGCCACTGATGTTCCTGGTGGCTTCTTCCTTCTGGAACTTCCTCGGAGCGGGCGTGTTCGGGTTCGCCATTAACCTGCCCATCATCAACTACTACGAGCATGGAACCTACCTGACATCCAACCACGGTCACACCGCGCTCTTCGGCGTTTACGGAATGCTGGCGATATCGCTGTGCCTTTTCGTCTGGAGAGGACTCGTCAAGCCTGACGCCTGGAATGACAAACTGTTGAAGGTCTCCTTCTGGGGACTCAACCTCGGGCTGGTGGCGATGTTCCTGTTTTCCCTGCTGCCGGTGGGTATATTGGAGATGGTTTACTCCTACCGCGAGGGTCTCTGGGTTGCCAAGAGTAACGCGTTCTTCAGCCTGCCCATCATCAAGTTCCTCGGCAACATTCGTATCATCCCCGATACGATCGTCATCGTTGCCGGAGCGATCCCTTTGCTTTGTTTCTACATCCTGACGTTGCGGAATCTGAAGCGTGCAGAGATCAAGGACGATCAGGTTATCTTCAGCGACGACGGCGCACCGTTGCCGGTGTAAGTCCAACGTTGAACCGGACGACGGGCACTGCCTTACCACCACGGTTGAGGCAGTGCCCGAACGGATTCCGAACGTTGGCCGGTATCCGCATCCGGGCTGAGAATTCACGTTTCCCCCGGCGGATGAAGCTCCTGCTTTGTCAATCAGACTCACGGGTAGACAAAGCTGGAGTTTTATCTTGCGGGGGGCGAGGTTCGGGAAATCGAGCAGGTCTCTCACGCAACGCCTGTTGTTCCGGATTGCGTCGATGCAAGTTGGTTCCCCCTCTGTTTTCCGGGAGTATTCAATCGGTCGAGTCGCTTCCTGCTTGCGGCGGCGAGGGCGGCGGTGGGATTGTTGAGGCGCTCATAAGATCGCCTGAGGTGGTACAGCGCCGTCGCGTCGGGTTTCGGCTGTGAAGCGGACAATCCTGTCTGCTTACCACTTGGTGATGACACAGACACGATTGTCTGCCTCACAAGACATTCCCACACGGCGTACTGGTTGAGGTACTCCGCGGCCTCGTCCCCTTCCTCCCGGTCGAAGTGACATTCTCCCAGCCATCGGCTGGTCTCCGCCAGCCGCTCCTTTTGGAGTGCGTCCCGATGCGTCGGGACGCTTTGGATTGGCGTCACCCGCGCCGCGTCCAGGTCGGGATGATTGGCGGGCTTGAAAAGGATTTCGTAACCGTTCAGTTGTCGACAGGAACGCCCTCAGTTTCGTACTGGGGGGCTTTGCACTCAACCGAACGGATACCACTGCCGAAGCCTGAGGGATGGGGGTTGTTCCCGTCCCCTTTTACTTGCGTAAGTCTTCCCAACCTCTCGTTTATGCCTGCCCGGCCCCCGGGGGGGCTGATTGCCACCACGCATCAAAAATCTGGCTTACACCCCAGAGCCCGGAGCCACTATGCAAACGGGCGCGCGTGTGGTAACCTTCTTGCGTCGCAAAGCAATACGCAAGCGAGTAGGGCGATCGCTGCCCTGTGACGCTCACAAGTCTATATCGGAGAAGCAACGGAAAAATGCTTGAACACACGAAAGATCAGGATGCAAAGGGAAGCTGGCTCACATACCGGCCGGAGATCAAGGTGCACGATTGCACGGTTAGGGACGGGGGATTGATCAACTCCCACCAGTTTGAGGACGGGTTCGTTAAGGCGGTCTACGAATGCTGTGTGGCAGCGGGGATCGACTACATGGAGATCGGTTATAAGGGAGACAAGAAGATTTACTCTCCCACGGAGAATGGCAAGTGGAAGTTCTGTGATGAGGAAGATATCCGCCGCATTGTGGATGACAATCCAACCGCTCTGAAGCTCAGTGCAATGGCAGACTCGGAGAGGTGCGACTACAAAAGTGACATCCTGCCTCGAGAGCAGAGCGTTCTTGACATGATTCGCATTGCCACTTACATTCATCAGTTGCCCACCGCTCTCGACATGATTAAGGATGCCCATGACAAGGGCTATGAAACCACCCTCAATCTGATGGCGGTTTCCGTTGTTCATGAGCAAGACCTGGGCGAGGCGCTGGAGGTGCTGGCGCGGAGCGAAGCGGAAGTTGTCTATGTGGTGGACAGTTTCGGTTCGCTCTATTCAGAGGAGATCCGGGATTTGGTCAAGAGCTTCCTGGCGATTTTAGGTGGCGTGGGTAAGGAAGTGGGTATCCACGCTCACAACAACCTGCAACTTGCCTATGCGAACACCATCGAGGCGCTCATTGTGGGGGCAAATCGGCTGGACGCTACCATCAACGGCATGGGACGTGGCGCAGGCAACTGCCAACTGGAGCTGTTGCTCAGTTTTCTCAAGAACCCGAAGTTCCACTTGCGTCCGGTGTTGCAGTGTATTCAGGAAACCTTCCTGCCGCTTCAGGACAAGATGGAGTGGGGGTATCAGCTTCCGTATCTCGTAACCGGAATGCTGAACCAGCATCCGCGCACTGCGATTAAAATGCGCGGGAGCGACAAGCCGGATGACTACGTGGGGTTCTACGACCAGATGATGGAGGGAGAGCTCTGAGTTTGCAGTTTGATTCCGCAGATGTGGGAGCGAACTCGCCAGATTCATTTCCCTCGGCATTGCTGTCGGGGGAGCTCTCTTTGCGGAGCGCCAGTTCCCGAATGACGGAGACCAATGAGGGGAGGGAAAGATGATTCGACTGTCACTGGTGGGAGGTTCTCACGTTTTTCACGGCAAGTTCTTCGGCGCTATTCTCAATGGCTGTGGGGAAGGTCACGCCCACGGAGAATGGTCCGTGGGCGCGAACGCTCAACGGATTGAGGGCGCGCGCATCGTCAAGGTGTGGGAGCCGGTGAGAGGACAAGCGGAGGTTTACGCAAAGGCTCGCCAGGTAGACGAGGTGGCCGGTTCGCTGGAGGAGTGCGCGGAGGACGTGGATGGTGTGCTGATTCCCGACGACGTCTCCTTGAGTCACCAGCGCTGGGCGCCACTTTTCATCGAGCGCAAACTGCCGTTGTTCATCGACAAACCTCTCGCGCCAACGCATGAGCAAGCAGCGGAGGTTGTCGCGCTTGCGGTCGCTGCGGGCTGTCCCATCATGAGCACTTCCGCCATCCGCTTCTCCAAGGAAGTAGAAGAATTCCTCTTCCGCAGAGAAGAGACCGTGGGAGACATCCATTCAGCGTTTGCGACAGCGCCCAACGGAAGACTCGTGTTCTACGGAATCCACGCGGTGGAACTGCTGGCAACGATCATGGGAACCGACGTGGAATCGGTGGAGAACCACGGTTCTCCTCTCGACCATTGGGTGCAACTGAACTACACAGACGGCCGCCGCGCGGTGGTTGTCGTGAGCCAGAAGATGCGTCAAATCGGTGGCGTCTTCTATGGCACCAAAGGATATGAAGCTTTCCACACGACGGACAGCGGCTACTACTACCGCAACCAGTTGCTCCACTTTATCGAGATGGTGAAGACGCGCAAGCCTCCGGTGCCGCCGGAAGAAACCCTCCGCATTATTGACATTTGCGCGACGGCGGAAAAGGCGCTCGCATCGGGAAAGGCGGAGAGCCTGAGCGGGACCTGAGTGGCGGCGCGAGTCGGCATCAACGGGACTGCATCTCGAAGAGCGTTCCGTCCTCGGAGCCGCCCTCGTCTTCGTCTTCGTCCGGGCATTCCCATTCGTCGCCATAGCCGGTGTAGAGATACCGGTCGAAGCGCCGGTTGAAATCCGTCCATCTCTGCGCTGGGTCTCTGACGCCTTCGATGGTCTGCACAAAGCCCTTGAGTTGCGCGTCGAGGTTTTCAACCAGGTGCAGCGCCTGCGCCTCGATGGTTTTGGGGCGCCGCGGTGACCCGAACTCGTAGACTCCGTGATGGCTGAGGATCATGTGAAGGACGCGGTTCTTCAGTGACTCCGGGAATCCGTTGATCTGGCGAATCTTCTCGTAAATCATCTCGTACCCGATGGAGATGTGCCCCAGCAGTCGCCCTTCATCGGTATACTCGGTGTGGAGCCCCCAACTGAGTTCGCGAATCTTCCCGATGTCGTGCAGCAGCACTCCCGTCATCAGCAAGTCCCTGTCGATCTGTGGATATAAACGCAGCATGGGCTCGCACAGCTCAATGACCTCCGCAATGTGCTCAAGCAGGCCTCCGAGGTAGGCGTGGTGCAGCGCCTTGGCAGCCGGCGCGGCCGAAAACTGCTCGAAGAATCCCTCATCCGAAAAGAGGGATGCGGTCAAATTCTTCAGATGCGGACTCGTGAAACCGTCCAGACACTGCCGCACGATCGACTTCAGTTCCCCAATATCTCTGTTCGTGGCAACGGTAAAATCTCCGAGTTCCACCTGGGAGGCATCGGCTGTCTCCAGTGTCTCAATCTTCAGTTGCGGTGATTGCCGGTAGGTCTCCAGTCTTCCGACGATGTACAGAAGATCGCCCTCGTTCAGCTCTGCTGACATTTCAGCAGCCCTCTCCCATACTTTCCCCTCGACCGAACCCGTGCGGTCGGAAAGGATGAGAGACAGGAACTGACCGGGCTTGCTCTTGTAGTCAAGCAGCTTCTTCTCGGTGAGAACAAAAAAACTGTCCACTCGGTCGCCGGTTGTCAGGTCGGACACGAACTGCTTCTTGGGCACGAGGACTCCCTTGAGAATATGCGAATAGGCGAATAGGCGAATAGGCGAATAGGCGAATAGGCGAATAGGCGAATAGGCGAATAGGCGAATAGGCGAATGGGCGAGTGTACAAGGCAGGAGGATTCAGCCTCCCGCTCCAGTCAACCAGACGTGCAACGTACTTGGAGTTACCGCGGTTACTTCTTCAGGTCGTCCACGCTTTTTTGGAGGTCGGTCAACAGATAGTCGCTCTTGGTGTAGACTGTGGAGTCGTCCTTGCGCATGCCATACACCTTGTCACCGCTCTGTGTGCGTTTACCGAGAAGGACGGTGATGGGTTTGCCTTGCTTCAACTCGACGTCCACCTGGATGCTCGGCTTATCGAGACCGTAGAACGCAAGGGACTTCGCTCGCCGCACGTCTTGCGTTGGCAGTTCGCCCGCGATCGTGTCAGCGGTCATGTTTTCGATATCATAAAGGATCGTGCTCAGTTTGCCGCCATCTGCCTCGACCTTCTTGGGTGAGGTAATCATCCACTTGTCCTTGCCTGTATGCTCGATGACGAGTGGTTTTCCATCGCGGCGGATAGTGAGCTTCTTCAGGTCTTCCCGCTCAAATTTGACCACCGTTTTGTCGAGGAGGTCTTTGAGGCTCTTATCAAAGTCCTTCAGCACGTCAACGGCGACAATGTACACAGTATCGCGGCCATCGACTTTGGCGAATACCCCCGAGTCGTCGCCCTTCTTTCGGCCGACCTGGATGGTGGTGGTAGTGGAACCTTCGCTCACCGCAATCTGCATTTGCGGTTGGTGCAGACCGTACACCTTCAACGGTTGAGGTTTGTCGATGAACTCGTCTGCTTTGAGGTCATCCACGTCCCAGAGTACCGAGTCTACCGCGCCGCTGTCCGCCGCCGCGGTCTTGGGCTGGAAAAGTTTCCAGTCCTTTCCAGCTTTCTCAACGCCGAAAGTTCCGCGTTTGTTTGTCAGCACAAATTTCGTTACGTTGTCCTTCTCGATATCCGCGAGCTGCTTCTGACGGACCTGGCTCGGCCCCTTGCGCAGGTCACTCAAGAGTGTGTCCGCCAGCAGGAAGACCGGCTTGTCCATGCTGGTCATCGCATAGACCTTCCCCGTGTCATCAGCGGATTTCTTCCCGATGAACAGCGAAGTGGCGCGCTTCTTGCCTGCGGCCCAAAGGTCCACCTGCACCCAGGGATGCTTGAGGGAGTACTTGCCGATGTCCTTGGGCGCGTCATCGACGAACTTGTCGGCGGTCAACGGCACGACCTTCCCGAGCAACGTGTCGACTTCGGTCTTATCGGCAGGGGTCTCGATGGGTTCGGTTAGCTTCCACCCGTCGCCCATCTTCTCAAAGGTGAGCTTCGCGGCTTTGCGGGCGATGGTGAACTTGGTCACCGACTCTTTCTTGAGGTCGATGACTTCCTTGTTGCGCAGATCGTCCAGCGATTTGTTGAAGTTATCGTAGGTCGAAGATGCAACAACGAGAACACGGGAATCTCCCTGCTTCATGGCGTAGACATTGGAGCTGTCGAGGGTCGCCTTGCCGAAAACGACGTGAATCTTCTTCCCCTTCCTCAGATGAATCGTGGCGGTGCCGCGCGGGTTCTTCAGACCGTAAGTTTCCGTATTTTTCTGGTCTTTGAGGATGTGGGTGGAGACCAGTTGCTTAAAACCGTTGATGATTGAGTCGGCAGCAGTGTCGTCCGCCCGAGTTTCGATGGGCGCGGTGATCTTCCACTCGGTGGCTTCCTGGTTGGCCGGAACAAGGGTGAGTGATTCCCCAAGGTTCTCCGACTTCAGTTCTACCTTCGCGACGTCTTTCGGGTCGAATCGCGCGATCACTTTCCCCTTCTCGGGGACCGCGCCGCGCTCGTTGAAGTGAACGTAAAGCCCAAGTCCCGCACAAACCAATACGAGAATCAAGGTGTTCTTCCAACCCTTCATTCGAATACCTCCAGATTGGTTAGTCTGTATGGACTCCGTCGTGAGCGACTGCAACGGGAGCCTTTTCGCCTCCCACTTCCTCACAACCGCTGACTTCTATCGCCGTTTCCACCACACGATGCCACCCGTCAATAGAACCAAGACAGGCACTATCACGACGGTGAAAAAGAACACGAGTTTGACTTGTGACTTGGTGAGGTCCACGGTGGTGACGTAAGGTTCCTTGGGCTGGATGGATACAAGGTCTTCCCGCTCGGCGAGCCAATTCACCATGTTCGTGAAGAGGTCACGGTTGGCGAAAGCCTTCAGCCACTCATTGGCCGCGAAATCGGAATCTCCGACGACGACAAGCCGCGTCTTGGGTGAATCGTCCGGCGGCGGAGGCGGAGCGCCGGGGTACTGCGGTGGAGGCGGAGAGCCAGACGCCACTGCGGCGGCGATGGAGAAGGGGCCCTTCTCATCCTTGCCTTCATCATAACTGACTTTCCCGGATGAGATATCCGACTCTACCCAGCTGTCCGATGTGGTCCTCAGGAGAGGCGAAGCCTGATTCGCGCTGGGAGGCGGATATCCGGGTTCGCCGGAGGGAGGAGGAGTGGACTCCGCCTTGATCGGTCGAACGAGGGGAAACACCGTCGCGAGGTTGCGCATGGGATTTGTGATGAGGTGGGGCTCGTATTGATTGACCACCGGCATACCCACGGAGAAAAAGTAGTTCTGGCTGAGCTCGATCACAACACCTGGCAGCGCCTCAACTTCCCAGGGAGCGAGAATCTCTGATAGGGCTGGAGACTCCGGGTCCACCATGGCCAACAACCGTCCCTGTCCGCTGAGATAGTCATTGATCAGGCTGCTCTCTTCTTTGATGAGCGGCTTCTTGGGACCGGCAATGACGAGAACGGTACAGTCCTCGGGAATCGTCGGCTGCTTTTGGAGAAGGGAAAGCGCATCGACCTTGTAGTTCAGCTCTTCCAGAGCCTTCTTCGCGTCGGTATAGCCTTTCTGCTGATCCATATCGTTGATGTCGTGCTCTCCGTGTCCGGAAAGGAAGTAGACCTTCCGTTCCGTTGGGTCGCTCACTTTCAGGATGGCGCTGGTAAGGCTCTGCTCGTTTGCACTCGTCACTTGCTCACGTTCTTCACCGCACTCCACAATCGTCGTGCCCAGTCGGTCCACCTGCATCATCTGTGCTTTGTCCGGTTGCAGCAGGGCGTTGACCACCTCTGTCTTCACTTTGCGGGAGTGCTCCTTGTACTCTCGCAGCAGGTCCTCCATCTGGGCCATGTCACGCCCACTCTCAGGACTGTAGAACGCCGTAATGGAGATGTCTTTCTTCAGCCCCTTGAGCACTTTGCGCGTCTGCTCCGACAGCGTGTGCTGCTTCATCTTTGTCCAGTCGAAGCGATGGTGGTGACGTATCGCGATGTAGTTGACAAAGATGAGGATACCCAGCACGGCAAGGATGGACACCGAAGTGCTGGTGCCCATCATCATCTGTCGACTGCGAATCAGCTCCTTGACCTCTTTGGGTTTAAGAGCAACCCCTGCACCGATGAGGACGAGTCCCACAACGCAAAAAAGAATGGCTACCCAGCCGAATTTCCCCTGAATGGACCACGCTATGAGACCGATGAGAACCGCTCCCGCGCCCGACACGGCCATCGGGATGGCCGCCATATCGGCGAAGGTTCGCTCAGCTCCTTTTTTTTTCTTTCTCTTTTTGTCAGCCATCTGCCGCTCCTCCGTTGCTTTCACTCTTTCACGTTCGTGGCCCGGATTGTCAGGCGACCTCGCCAGCCAGATTCTCGGACACGCTCTAACGCCACTTTCGACTTTCCAGAATTCGCACGCTGCAATACAGCCAGAAAAAGATGAAGGAAAGCTGGTACACAAGGTGCTTCGTATCAACCAGCCCTTCGGTGTAATCCTCCAGATGTGGCACGATCGCGATGGTCTTCAGGAACTCGCCCCAGAAATTGTTGAGGCTGCTTGAGACCCAGTGAACAATCCAGAACCCCAACAGAATGCCAAACCCCATGAAGCCGGCCACCACCTGGCTGTCCGTGACTGACGAGGAGAAAAGCCCGACAGACACGTAGCAGCACACCACGAGGAGAATCCCCAAATACCCAGCCAGAATCGGGCCGCGATCGGGATTCGCGTAATGCTCTATCGTCAGCGGGTAGATGAGGGTCAACGCGAAGATGGCAATGAATACCGACAGAGCGCCGAAATACTTCCCAAGCACAACCTGCCAGTCGGTCACCGGTGCGGTAAGCAGCAGTTCAATCGTGCCCGTATTCTTCTCCTCCGCCAGCAGACGCATGGTGATGAGTGGTGTCATAAACAGGAACGTTACCGCCATGTTCGAGAAGACCCATTGGAGGCGGACATCCTGCTTGTTCTGAGTGAGGATCACGAAAAAAATGTAACTGGAGATCACGATGAACCCGGCGATGGTTGCATACGCCATCCATGAAGCGAAGTAGGCCTTCACCTCGCGTCTTGCTATGGTAAGAATGTTTCGCATCAGTTGTTGACTCCCTCCTCGGTGGTCGTCAGTTGCAGGAAAATCTGCTCAAGGCTCAGCTCAATCTGCTTCATTTCCAGCAGCCCCCACCCGCTGCCGACCGCCAGCGACGCAAGGTCCTCGCGGACGTCCTTGTCCATCGCCGACTCGACGGTGAACGTAACGGCTCCACGGTCGGTTCGGGCGGTTCCCACGTTGGTGACGCCCTCAATGTCCTGAATCTTCGTGGTCGCGTCCTCGCCCGCTCTCCTCACCTGAATCTGCACCTTCTGGGACTGCTGCAGCTTTTGAGTAAGATTGTCCGGCGTGTCCACGGCCACAATCTCGCCTTTGTTGAGGATGATCACCCGCTCGCAGGTCATGCTGACCTCGGGCAGAATGTGGCTGCTGAGAACGACGGTATGGTCCTTTGCCAGACTCTTGATCAGCTTCCGTGTCTCAATGATCTGGTGGGGATCGAGACCGATCGTGGGTTCGTCAAGAATCACGACCGGGGGGTTGTGCACCAGTGCCTGCGCAATACCCACTCGTTGCCGATACCCCTTGGAGCACTTGCGGATAATTGTGTTTTCCACCTCCTCGATCCGGGCCTTCTTGATAACGTCGTCAATCCTTTCCTCTCGCTGGTCCTTGGGGACACCGCGAAGGCGAGCGCAATAATCGAGATAATCTCTCACTCCCAGATCCTGGTACAGAGGAACATTCTCAGGGAGATAACCGATGTTCCTACGGACGTCGAGCGATTCCTCAAAGATGTCGTGACCCGCTACGCGAGCGCCTCCGCTGGTAGGGGCCATGAAGCACGTCAGGATCTTCATGGTGGTTGTCTTCCCCGCGCCGTTAGGGCCGAGGAACCCCAGAATCTCTCCCTTGTTTACCTTGAACGACACGTTGTTCAAGGCCAGATTCTCGCCGTAACGTTTGGTTAGTTGACTGACTTCAATCATTCAGGTACCCCCGAATTCGCCATGGTTGCCCAGTGGGCGTCACCGAATAGTCTTCCGCAGCATGTCCACCTTGAGCGAAGCATGCAGCGGGTAAGTTCCCGGCTGGTTGACAAACAAAAAGGTTGCGCGCAAACACAATCCCTCAGCGGCTCGTTTGATCGCAACCCGGCGGGTTACTTCCTGTGCTATTCAGGTATCGCGACCCATCCTCAATCAGATGCGCACGACATTCTATCAAAGGGCTTGGGACTTGGTCAAGGAGTTGGAGATCAGTCCTGAAATTCCAGCGCCTCAAACTGGGGGTGTTTTTGTGTTGGAATTTCGGGGATGATGAGAGAGGCCGCTGCCGAGGTCTGGCTTAGAACTCGGCAGTTGAACCCCTTGCGTCGTTTCGCCTTTACCGGATTGCCGGGAGACGCATATTGACGATCGACCTCGGAGGCAGGGCAATCGCACGAAATCGCCGCCCGTAGCTTCATGCTGACGACAGCACCTTCGAGAGGTAATCATCGTCCCAGGCCGCTTTGAGGCGCTTCGCCCTGATGCCGACCTTCGCGGACTTCTC
>Ga0100401_1002700_pt1 | contig 13831 bp, 17 predicted proteins | sample CryGeymeta201525_FD_80421 | JGI IMG/M metagenome (GOLD analysis project Ga0100401, IMG submission 80421) | Groundwater microbial communities from Crystal Geyser aquifers in Utah, USA - Crystal Geyser metaG 2015-25 | ecosystem: Environmental > Aquatic > Deep subsurface > Groundwater | place: USA...
AAAACAGGGTGTTTCGGTCGACTTGGCGGAACTTATCGCTCATGAATTTTTCACTTTCTCGGGGATTTTAAATACCTAGCGAGTTTAACATTTTACGGTCGGAAAGTCCGACAGGCTGCTAGAAAATCTCTTAACGATTCAGGCCATAACTTAATTCCATCTTCTTCATTGGATAAACCTTTTACGGCCATAGAAGACTTAATAAACTGCTCAAAAAACTGTTCAAGATTATCAGGTTCATAAACCAATCGCACACCCACTAATCCACCGCACCAACTGAATGTAGGAATCAAATGGCTGACGTAATGTATTTCTGAATCCTCAACGTCAATCCAAACATCTAAGGAAGGAAGTAAATCAGTACACTCTTGTCTAAAGATATCTAATGGTTCCTGTTCATCAGACAACCATTTTTCACCAACTTCATTAATTTTATTCCAATTCGAAACAGTAAAGTCTAACGTGCTAAGCTTACCTGGACTCTTAAGGAAGAGGATCATTACATCCATTGCCGATGTTTTTCCACTATTATTTGCACCGACAAAAATGGTCTGCTTGTCTCCTAACTCTATACGACAGGCCTTCAACTTTCTAAAGTTTTTGATTTCAAAATATTTAATTCTCACCTATCTCACTCCTAAACGTCCGTCATCATTGTCCATAGCAACGGCTTTTTGATGTATATATTCGACTTCCTCACGAATTCTTCCAAAGAAAAAAACTTCGCCCATTAATGCCATTAAATGTTTATCAACATCCAATAACTTAAAAAAATGACCGCCTTGCTCATCAAGCAGTTCAATATCCGCAATTCTTGAGGTTGGGAAAAAATAACCGAAATCTATTTGAAGCAAATATTCATCTAGTTTTTCATCAAAATGTTCCCAAGCATTTCTTAAATCTTTATTTGCTAAGACGGAATTATCAATAAGGCCAAATGCTCTTCTAAGTTTTTCAGCTCTTGCCATTTTCATTTGAAAAACAGGAGATGACCTTTGACCTTTAGGAGATGGCCAAAAATATCTTGCCAACGCAGCCGCGTGTCCCACTGCAACTTGGACCAAGCTGACCATTAAATCCGCATTTTTTGAGAGCTTATTTTTCTCATACAATTCAAAGGCTTCTAGACAACGTTCTGCTGAATATTTTATGGATAGAATGTAAAAGGCCTCATAAGTCGGCAAAACACCCATACAATCATCCGTGATGACTTTTGCTCGCCGATTTAGTTCTTCTTTATCCATAAAAATTAAATCAACTTCCCATTAAATGCCGAGGCGAGGATGGTTTGTTTTTGTTGTTGGGTTAGTTTGGTGTCGAGTTCGGCTATTAGGCGGTCGGCGGCGGTAGGTTTTAAACCAACCCGTCGGGGTGAGATGATTTTATTTTTAGAAAAATCAGGCATTCTTGCTCATTATTTTTTAGAAATAAGAACAAAGTATATACTAAAAAACACGTGTGTGTAATGTGCAAAAAGGAGTGGAGAATAATATTGATTTGAAAATGGTGGGTCGTGCGCGATTCGAACGCGCGACCAATTGGTTAAAAGCCAACTGCTCTACCAGCTGAGCTAACGACCCACAGATAGGAATATTCCGAGAAGAGATAGCCATTAAAGTAAATGGTGGGTCGTGCGCGATTCGAACGCGCGACCAATTGGTTAAAAGCCAACTGCTCTACCAGCTGAGCTAACGACCCTCTCTGGAATGGGGCGTATTATACAAGTTGGGTGACTTTTAGCAAGTTGTTTTTTTCGGTTTTTGACTTTTATGCGTTATCGACTAAAGCGACATAATGCGTGGGGTCTGCAATGCCCGCTTCTTTAAATCCTTGTTTTCTCAGCCTGCAAGAATCACACACCCCACATGCCTCCCCGGCCGCATTTGCTTGATAGCAGGAAACCGTTTGACTGTAATCGACACCTAATTGAACGCCTTTTTGGATAATTTCAGCCTTGGTGAGTGAAATTAAGGGCGTTTGAATGTGCATACGATGCCCTTCCACACCGGCTTTGGTTGCCAAATTGGCAAGGGTTTCAAATGCGGCGATATACTCAGGGCGGCAATCCGGATAGCCGGAATAGTCAACTGAATTGACACCAATGAAAATATCATCTGCTTCAAGCACTTCGGCTAAGCCAAGTGCATAGGATAAAAATACGGTATTTCTTGCCGGGACATAGGTAACGGGAATCTGGTTTTTAGCGACGCCAGTGATGGGAACATCAATTAAATTATCCGTTAACGCCGACCCACCAATCGCATTCATATTCATTTGCATGACCCGATGAGAGGCGACCTTAAAGTGATTGGCAAGTGCTTGAGCGGCGTGTAATTCTACTTTGTGCCTTTGTCCGTAATCAAAGCTGAGCGTATGACATTCATAGCCTTGTGATTGCGCGACGGCGAGTACCGTAGCAGAGTCTAATCCGCCGGATAGCAAGACCACGGCTTTTTTTGTATCACCACTCAATTGGATGCTCCTGTGAGTTCCTTTAAGCGTCTTTGTGCTTTTTTGGCAGCGGGTAGATGGTCATAAGCCTTGATACATTTTTGATATAGGGCTTTCGCTTGTTCTACTTCACCAAGTGATGCCAAGATATCTGCTGCTCTTAGCATGGCATCGGCTGCTTTGTGGGTGGTTGGATAGGTTTCATAGACATTTTTAAAAGCCGCCAGTGCTTTTTCATCATTGCCCAATACGGCCTCGGCCTCACCTTGCCAATAGCCCGAATTACTGGCTAAACTACTGTGAGGATAGGTTGTTAAAAATTGAGAAAACGCTTCAATTGCAGCTTGATAATTAGACTGTTTCATTAAACCAAAAGCGGCATCATAAGCCTTTTTTTCGGTTGCTGTTGCGGGTTCAATTTGAATCAATTTGTCATCAGCTAAGGTTGATTTTGGGGGGGGCTCGGCGACGGCATCAATCACTTGATCCTCTGGTTCTGCGGGGGTTTCCACTGTCGCTGTATCAGTGGCTTCATTTTCTAAAGCCTCACCGGATTTTATTGCCGCTTCCAGCTCACTAAGTCGCTTATCCTCTTCTTGGTACTGTGTCGCTTGGGTTTCTTCAACTTGCTTTAATTGGTATTTTAGGCGGTCAATTTCGCCATAAAGCGTTTGAATTTCACGGTGCTGTTCGGCTAAACGACGACTGAGCTGAATCATAGCGGGATTATCGGCCATTCGTTCTAAACGCTCAATGCGCTCTTCAATCGTCTGCTGTGCAGCTGTAGCGGATGACATTGAACTGATTCCGATCAGACTGGCAAACATAATTTTCGCCAATAGTTTCTGTTGATAACGCAAATTCATAGCCTTTAAACCCTATTATTGTGCTTTGATTTCAACCCGTCGATTTTTTGCCCAAGCCGCTTCAGTATGTCCCAAATCAGCAGGCACTTCTTCACCCATGGAAATCACTTCAATGCGGTTAGTATTCACGCCATATAACATAAACGCTTCAGCGACTGCTTTTGCTCGCCTTTCACCCAGGGCAAGGTTATATTCCGGTGTGCCTCTTTCATCGGTATGTCCAATGAGTTGAATCTTTTCATCCGGGTTATCAACCAAAATAGAGGCGTAATGCTTCACGGTTTCTAAAGAAATATCATCAACAATAAATTGATCGTAGCCAAAGTAAATCACAGGTTCAAACGTTTGCGCCAGGGCATCTCCCCCGGTCACTTCGGGTAAATCCTGCGCGCCCATGTCTTCTGAACTCAATGCTTGTCCGTCCAACCCTTGGGCTTGAATCACTTCCACTTCGGCTTTTTCAGCATTGGCTTTTTCTAAAGCTAGACGTGCCTTTTCAGCATAATCTTCCGATTGCTGTTCTTGGGTTGTTGCCATATCCATATCGGCTTCAGAAGCATTTTTCGGCGTGCTACTACAAGCCACAACGGATAAGGTTAAAACCCCCAATAACGTTCCTTTAAACCATTGCATGTCATTCTCCTTTTTTGCGATGCTGTTATTCAGCTTGGGATTATTCATTTATTAAGGGTCCCCAAGAGGGTGCGCTCACTTCACCTTTTTTAACGCTCAACACTTGCGTGACACTGCTGTCTATTGAAACGACGGCCAGTTTTCCTAACCCCCCTTGGTTCATCGCATACAAAATCATTTCACCATTTGGCGAAAATGAGGGCGACTCATCTAAATAGGTTTTGGTAATGACATTAAAAGATTCATTGTATAAATCTACCAAGCCAATATGGAAGCCTTTATTACCATGCACCATCGCCACATAACGTCCATCGGGTGACACCGCCGGGTTGGCGTTATAGCCACCAATAAAAGAGACACGGCGGATTTCGCCTGTATCTAAAAAAACTTGAAAGACCTGAGGCTGGCCGCGCCGGTCAGAATTAAAAAACAGTGAATGACCATTAGGCGCCCAAACGGCTTCAGTTTCAATCGCCCAATTTCGGGTTAAGCGTTTCAGATGACGTGTTTTCATATCCATAATATAAATATCTGCTGATCCATCTTTAGAGAGGGCCAGTGCCATTTTTTTGCCATCAGGAGACCAGTCTGGAGCACCATTAATACCTTGATAACGGGCAACAATTTCGCGACTTTTACCCTCTAAACTTTGTACCACGATTTCGGAACGTCCATTCTCAAAGGTTACATAAGCAAGTTGCTTCCCATCAGGAGACCAGCTTGGCGACATAATGGGCTGACTGGATCGCAAAATAGGGTGAGAATTATGACCGTCTGCATCGGCAATTTCTAAACTAAAATATCGCTTATTATCCGTTGTTTTCACGGTCACATAGGCAATCTTAGTGTTAAATGCCCCCTCAATCCCGGTTAATTCTTGGTAAATCAAATCGGATATTTTGTGAGCCACTTGACGCAAATTGGATTTTGCAATCCCGGTCCAGCGTTTGCCCATAATTTGCTCTTTTCGTAATACATCTATAAAGCGCATTTCAACTTGATATTGACCATTGGTCATTTCAATCAAGCGCCCCATCAATAAATTATCGACCCCTAAGGCTTTCCACCGGTTAAATTGAATATCCTGCAATTGATTAGGCTTAGCAGGAAGTTGGGCTTCATCAAGCGCTTTAAATTTTCCGGTTCTGAATAGGTTTTGACCCACAATTTGAGCTAAAGCTTCCGGCGGTTGGCCTTTTCCTTCAAATTCAAAAGGAATCAAACCAATCGGTAATGCATTATCCGTGCTTTGATCGATTTGAATGATTAACTCTGCTCGAACACTAAAACTGCTCACCCACAAGACAGAGACTAAAAAAACCATCCATTTACTTTGTAACCGCATGACAATCCTTAATAAATTATTTAACCCAAATATTTCAATCGAACCTTTATTCAGCTTAATTAAAACCCTATCAGCTTAATTAAGGTTTAAAAACAAACTTAATGTTCCGTTCAAACAGCTCTTCGACTGGCGGTGCAGGCATCGGTTCCGCTCGATAGACCGCATTTTTGGCATCTTTTATAAATTGCTTATCCGCGAATTTATTACATTTTTCAACGCTAACACCACTGATTTTCCCGGCTGGCGTCTGGGTAATGGACAAAACACATTGCGCTTTTTCAGACACATTTGAAGCAGTACGCCAGTTGTCTTTAACTTTTGCAGCAATCGACGACACATAGGTTTCGCGTAAATTTTTAAGCTCTCTTTGTTTGGCCAATTGCCGTTTTTTGGCTTCTGCTGCCGCGATTTGCTGCTGTTGCTCGCGTTCAGCATCTTCTTGTTCTTTGCGTAGTCTTGCTTGCAAGGCTTCGGCTTCCAGGCGCTTTTTCTCGGCAGCCTGTTGCTCGATTTTCTTTTGCAAGGCTAATTTTTTAGCTTCTTCCGCTTTACGCTGCGCTTCTGCTTCAGCAACTTGTTTTTGAGCTTCTTCGCGTTTTTTCTCAGCCAATACGGCTTCTTTTTGAGCCTTTTCAGAAGCCCGTTTTGCTTGTTCGGCACGCTTTTGTTCTGCTAGGCTTTTTTGCCGTTCAATTTCTGCTAGCCGCTTCGCTTCATTGGCTTTTCTCGCTTCTGCCTCGGCTATGCGCTTTTGCTGTTCAGCTTTTTGCTGTTCCAGCAATTGCTGTTTTTTCATTTGCTCTAAACGTCGCTTTTCTTCGAGCGATTGCGCCTTGAGTCGCTTCTGCTCAGCCAGTTTTTCTGCTTCATCTTGTTTAATTTTCGCCAATTGTTCTTTGACCAAGGCACTGTCAACGGTAAAGGTTTTTAAGGGTTCAATCTCAGTAATTTGCGTCGTTTCTTGCGTCTCAGCATCATCAACCGAAATTCGCATAACGCCATCAACATCAAAAGTTTCCCATATTAACCCTGCCGCAAAAACACCATGCAAAACCAAAGCAAAAAACACAGCAATAGGATGCCTAAAAATAAATGCGAACATATCAGTTTTTCTCTTCCGGTTCGGTCATCAACGACACTTGAGGCACCCCATTGGCTTTTAAAAGCACAAATAAGTTCACCACCTTACCATAAGGTGCTTGACGATCCCCCTGAATATAAAAAGGTTGATTGGGCTTTAACTGAGAACGCGCAACCACCTCTGCGACCAAGTTAGCTAAATCCTTTTGCCCCAATACCACTTCCGGGGCTTGAGAGGTTTTATAAAACCCTTCTGCGGTGACAGAAATGACAAAGGGTTCGATCGGTTTTACCTCTGTGGCCTTTTGTGTTTTGATTTTATGGGTTTGCGGCAGATCAACGGTGACGGCTTGCTGAACAATCGGTGCCGTAATCATAAAAATAATCAACAAAATCAAGGTAACATCAATATAAGGCACCACATTAATTTCTGCCATGAGTTTTTTCTTCGGCTGGTTTCGAAATCCTTGTCGCATGCTCAACCCTATTTAATCCACATGACTTTCATGCGTGTGCGCTTGTCTTTGAATAATCGTTAAAAAGCCTTCAGCGAAATTTTCGTACTGGGTGATGACTTTATCGGTTTTGACTGCCAAACGGTTATAAGCGATAACCGCGGGGATGGCGGCAAATAATCCCATTGCCGTCGCGATTAACGCTTCAGAAATCCCGGGGGCAACCGCTGCCAAGGTAGCATTTTGAATATCCCCTAAGGATGAAAAGGCGTGCATAACCCCCCAAACCGTTCCAAATAAGCCAATATAAGGCGCTGATGAACCCACCGTAGCCAAAAAAGGCGTGCGATTTTCAAGCCGCTCGACTTGTTTAGAAAAAGCCACCTTCATGGCTCGCTGGGCGCCATTAATCAAGTCATTTGAATTGACGACACCCTGTTGTTTTAAACGCACAAATTCTTTAAAACCCGCTTCAAAAATAACGGCATTACCATATTGTTTATCTGTTTCGGCAGTAACAATTTGATATAACTGCGTCAGTTCAGGTGTGTTCCAAAATAGAGTGTCAAATTCTTGAGCTTCGATACGGGCTTTTCTGAGTTGAAAAGACTTTGCAAAAAAGACGGCCCAAGCCAAAATGGACATCAACAATAAAATTAACATCACACCCTGTACAACCTGACTGGCATTTAAAACCAATTCTAATAACGAATGTTCATTCATTCTCTATTCCTTTTTAACCTGTAGGTTCAATTAAGCCCAAATGCCGATAGGCATTCGGAGTCACTTGACGCCCACGAGGCGTTCTCACTAAAAATCCCTGTTGAACCAAAAAGGGTTCTATCACATCTTCAATCGTTCCCCGCTCTTCACCCAAGGCCGCAGAGATACTATCAATACCCACCGGACGACTGTCAAACTTATGAATCAGCATCTCTAACAATCGACGATCCATTTTATCCAGTCCCAGCGGATCCACTTCCAATAAATCCAATGCCAAAGCCGCAATTTCAGCAGTCACAATCCCCTGACCTTTTACCTGAGCATAATCGCGACCCCGCCTCAATAAACGGTTGGCTATTCTGGGGGTACCACGTGAACGTCGAGCCACTTCTAAGGCACCCGCTTCATCGGCTTCAATGCCTAAAATATGCGCCGAGCGCACCACGATTTGAGACAACTCATCAACCGAATAAAATTCTAATCGCTGCACGATGCCAAATCGGTCTCTTAGCGGTGACGTTAATAATCCGGCTCGCGTGGTTGCCCCAATTAAGGTAAATGGTGGAATTTCGATTTTTACCGTTTGCGCCGCCGGACCGTCGCCAATAATAATATCTAATTGGAAATCTTCCATCGCCGGATAAAGCACTTCTTCCACAATTGGACTTAAACGATGGATTTCATCCACAAACAGCACATCATAAGGTTCCAATCGTGTGAGAATAGCAGCTAAATCACCCGGTTTTTCGATGACGGGGCCTGAGGTTTGCCGAAGCGTCACGCCCATTTCTTGAGCGACAATATTCGCAAGGGTGGTTTTACCCAGGCCTGGCGGGCCATAAAGCAGAACATGATCTAGGTGTTCTTGACGCATTTTGGCGGCATGAATGGACAACTGTAACTGTTCCCGAACGGCTGTTTGGCCAATATATTCAGAAATAATTTTAGGACGAACAGAAGGCAAAACCAAACGATCTTCTTCTATCGGTTGTCCGCCGACAATGCGATCTGTTTCAATCATTTGAGGGTCTTCTCTTCCTTTTGTGTTTTGGTCGTATAACGATATTATTGGTAATAATTATAAACTTAATAAAGTGGCCTGTGGCGGTGATTTTATAATGTTCATCAACCAATTTTATGACTAAGGTTAGACTAACTTGACGCCTTGTAATGCTTTACGAATGGTTTCTTCCAAACTTAAATCAGTCGCCACCGACTTCACCATTTTTTCAGCTTGACCGGGTTTATAACCTAATGCAATCAAGGCTTCAATGGCGGAAGCATGGGTTTTATGCCGATTGGGCGGCATGACAGCTTGGCCGTCGGCGGTGGTTGCGACGTTCACGCCCGTTAACTGCCAACCTTTTAAGCGGTCGCGCATTTCGATCACCAAACGCTCTGCGGTTTTTTTGCCGACCCCCGGAATTCGGGTCAGTGCCACCACATCCGCGACTTCGACCAAGCCCACAAAGTCATGTACCGATAGCGTGGATAAAATACCAATCGCCATTTTTGCACCGATGCCACTGACTTTGATCAGTTCTTTAAATAAATTGCGCTCAAGCTCGGTGGCAAACCCATACAGCAACATTGCATCTTCACGAACATGCAAATGGGTTAGCAAGGTAATTTCCGAGCCGACTTCTCCGGTCGCATAGAAAGTCGACATCGGCGCTTCTAATTGATAACCGATCCCATTCACATTGATTAACAGCTGTGGCGGTTGTTTGGCGTGCAGTATTCCCGATAAAAAACCAATCATATTGCTATCCTTAAAATCGTGTGCCTTTTGAAATTTTTTCCGGATCAATGCCCAATGTCCAATAACGATCATGGCAAAGTGCTGCGGCCAAGGCATCGGCTGCATCTTCTTGCGGACTTTCGGTCAGTTTTAATAGATTTTTGACCATAAATTGTACCTGATCTTTAGTGGCATGGCCTTGGCCAACAATGGTGCTTTTAATTTGGGTAGGGGTGTATTCCATAATAGGAAGATTTTTTAATGCAGCTGCGCACAGAATAACCCCTCTTGCTTGACCAAGCGTAATGGCCGAACTGGGATTTTTATAAACAAAGACTTTTTCAATGGCCATCACTTCGGGATGATATTGATCAATGATTTGCATCACCGATTCAAAGATATTTTTGAGACGTTCTGCGCCCGAAAACTTCTCAACCCGAATCACCCCACTGGACACATAGGTTGGATGATAATGCCCTGATTCTATAATGCCAAAGCCCGCTTTACGAGATCCTGGATCAATACCCAGTATTCTTTTTGGTTGCGCCAAATGCAATTACCCCGAATTATTCTGTCTTTTTAGCCAGTTTTCAGACCAAAAACAACCAGGCCTGGGCAGTTTTATGCGACTTATGGTGCTTTTACCAAGCCTTGTTGCCGAGAAAAGGTTAACATTCGTTCCACTGACTGTAAGGCTTGTTGGCGAATGGGTTCTTCAATCAAAATTTCACCTTGACCGGTTTCCAGTGCTTTGGCTAAATTTTGTAAGCCATTCATCGCCATCCAAGGACAATGCGCACAGCTGACACAACTTCCGGAACTGCCGCCCGTTGGCGCAACAATTAGGGTTTTGTGTGGTGCCAATTGTTTCATTTTGTAAAAAATACCGTAATCGGTGGCGACGATGAACTTTTGATCCGGCAAGTTTTGTACGGCATCAATCATTACTCGTGTTGAACCCACCACATCGGCTAAATCAACCACTTCTGATGGCGATTCAGGGTGCACCAAAATCTTGGCATCAGGATGTTGCGTCGCCAATACCTCTAGTTCATAGGTTTGAAATTCGTCATGGACAATGCAATGCCCTTGCCAACGCAGCATATCCACGCCGGTTTCTTTTTCAATCCAGCGCCCTAAATGGCGATCCGGTGCCCAAATAATTTTTTTACCCTGCGCTTTTAAGTGACGCACAATTTCCAACGCATTGCCTGAAGTCACCACCCAATCGGCCAGGGCTTTAACCTCAACACTGGTATTGGCATAAACCACCACCGTATGATCCGGATGTTGTGCACAAAAAGCGGCGAAGGTCTCGGGCGGACAACTTAAATCCAAGGAACAATTGGCGTCTAAATTCGGCATGAGCACGGTTTTTTCAGGGCTTAACATTTTTGCGGTCTCACCCATAAACCGCACCCCACACACCACTAAGACATCGGCATCAGATTGTGCACCAAAATTAGCCATTTCTAAAGAATCAGCAACCTTGCCGCCGGTTTCTTCGGCCAAGGCTTGCAAGTCATCATCCACATAATAATGCGCAACGATTTGGGCATTTTTTTCGCGTAATAGTTGTTTGATATGATTGATTAACCGAGGTTTTTCCTGCGCATCCACATGAATGGCAGGTTTGGAAGCTTCTGCTAACCGGTCAATTCGCTTGAGTAATGCTAAGGGCACACTCTCCGCAATTAAAGACATACATGCATCCTTTCTTTTGGCAGTCTGGATTTATTCTGCTAACGCTTTACGAAAGCGCAAAGCCAAGTCGGCCAGTTGCACATTGTCGACACTGCCCGGTGCATCGGTCAATAAACAAGCTGCGGATTGTGTTTTCGGAAATGCAATCACATCGCGAATGGAGTCACGGTTAGCCATAATCATCACCAAACGGTCTAAACCAAAGGCCATACCGGCATGAGGCGGGCAGCCAAATTTTAAGGCTTTTAATAAGAAACCAAATTTTTCTTCGGCCTCTTCCTCTGAAATACCCAATAGTTTTAACACGGCCGCTTGCATATGTGTGTCATGAATACGAACAGATCCGCCCCCGACTTCGATGCCGTTAATGACTAAATCATAGGCGCGCGATAGCATTTGATGCGGCTCGTCATGATTTAAGATTTCTTCAGTGGTGGCTTTTGGCTGGGTAAACGGATGGTGAATCGCCGTCATTTTAGCCGTTTTATCATCCATTTCAAACATGGGGAAATCAACCACCCAAACAGGTGCCCATTCTTTTTCAATCATGCCCAAATCTTCCCCCAACTTACAACGCAATGCGCCCAAAGCTTCGTTAACGATTTTGGCTTTATCTGCACCAAAGAAAACAATATCGCCATCTTCAGCACCCACCCGTTGCATAATTTCCAGCACTTGATCCGGGAAGAACTTAACAATTGGCGATTGCAATCCGTCCAAACAGGCAGATAAATCATTTACTTTGATATAGGCCAAGCCTTTTGCACCGTAAATACTAACGAATTTAGTGTAATCATCAATTTCTTTACGAGACAATTTGCCGCCTTGTGGCACGCGTAAAGCGGCAACACGCCCTAACGGATCTTTAGCGGGTGCAGCGAACACTTTAAAGTCAATATCTTGCAATAAATCCGCAACATCGACCAACTGTAATGGAATACGTAAATCAGGGCGGTCAATCCCATATTTTTCAATCGCTTCCGCATAGGTCATTCGCGGGAAATCGCCGCCTAAATCAACACCAACCCCTTCTTGAAAAATCGTTTTGGCCAAGCCTTCCATCATCTTCATGACGGCTTCTTCTGACATAAATGAGGTTTCAATATCCAACTGGGTAAATTCGGGTTGACGATCCGCGCGTAAATCTTCATCACGGAAACAACGGGTAATTTGATAATAGCGATCAAACCCGGACATCATTAATAATTGCTTACATAACTGGGGCGATTGCGGCAAGGCAAAAAATTTATTTTGATGGGTACGACTGGGGACTAAGTAATCACGCGCGCCTTCTGGCGTTGACTTGGTTAATATCGGTGTTTCAATATCCATAAAACCATTGTCATCCAAATAGCGACGCATGGAACGGGTGACTTTATAACGCGTTTTTAAGGTGTTTTGCATTTCATCGCGACGCAAGTCCAAATAGCGATAGGCCAAACGGACTTCTTCAGAAATGTGTTTATCGTCCAACTGAAAGGGAATTGGCTCTGAGGTACTAAGCACTTCTAGGGCATTGGCAACAATTTCAACTTTACCGGTAACCATCTTAGGGTTAATGGTTTCAGAGGTTCGCAACAAAACCAAACCAGTCACTTTTAATACAAATTCAGAACGGACTCTTTCCGCGATGGCAAACATCTCGGCATTGTCGGGATTAACAACCACTTCACCAATCCTTCACGATCACGCAAGTCAATAAAAATCACGCCGCCATGATCACGACGACGGTGCACCCAACCGGAAACGGTGACAGTTTGATTTTCAAATTTTTCGGTTACTTGTCCACAATAGTGTGTACGCATCATTGGCAATACCTTTTCTCTCTAAGTGACTGACTGAGTCAGGGGTTATTCTGTTTTGGTTGGGATAATAGGAACATCATTCGTTCCTGGATATATAGCACTTCCCGCTTGATTGGCGAAAGCAGGATCACGATACCAAGGCGGCACCACAACCCCTCCGGAAATAACCATCTTTAAAGCTTCGTCCACGGTCATATCCAGCTCCACAATTTCATGGCGCGCCGCCATAATAAAAAATCCGGATGTTGGGTTGGGCGTGGTTGGCACAAATAAATTCACCACATCAGGCAATTTAGTTTTTAACTGTGCTTCCCCTTGGGTTTTACTGGTTTGAAAAGCCAGTGTCCAAAGTCCTTCTCGTGGATATTGTAGCAAATAGGCCTTTTGAAAGGTTTGGGAGCCATCCCCAAACAAGGCTTCAGCAATTTGCTTAACCGCTGTGTAAATGGATCTGACCAGCGGAATACGCGATAGGATTTTTTCCCAGAGACCATATAAATAGCGCCCGAAAAAATTGGCAACCATCATCCCCGTGAAAAAAATTAATAAAAACGAAAGAATCACACCAAAGCCGGGAATGTGCCGCCCCAATAATTGATCAGGTCGGAATTGCTCCGGCAACAGTAATAAACTTTGATCAAATAAATTCACCAAAAAGATCAGCGCAGCAATGGTCACACCCAATGGCAACCAAACCAATAATCCTGCAATCAAATACCGCTTTATAAAAGACATCTTTTTCGCTTTGCGCTGTTACGCTTAAAATTAAATTTAGCCCAGTATTATATAAGAATTTACCTTGGCTTTGCATAAAACATTGACACCGATCCGAGCTATTGACTAGTAAACCAATGCTTTTTCCTCTATCATGACTTCATCACATTTAGCCAAGTAAAGACCGCCCAAATTCACTTATGAAAAAAACACAAACACTGCTCATTACCGGCTGTTCAACCGGAATTGGTTATCATACTGCCAAAACCCTGTCACAACTGGGTCACCAAGTCATTACCACCTGTCGCCAAACT
>Ga0100401_1002701_pt1 | contig 13830 bp, 12 predicted proteins | sample CryGeymeta201525_FD_80421 | JGI IMG/M metagenome (GOLD analysis project Ga0100401, IMG submission 80421) | Groundwater microbial communities from Crystal Geyser aquifers in Utah, USA - Crystal Geyser metaG 2015-25 | ecosystem: Environmental > Aquatic > Deep subsurface > Groundwater | place: USA...
AACGCCGAACCCTGAACACCCCCATCCGAAACCCTTTTCGGATGGTGTCGATCTACAGCCGGTGGGCGCGGTCCCTGATGCCGCGGGCGGACTGTTCGCCCGCGTCGGCAGTGGAACGTGCGATACTGAGCAGCACCGCGCACATCAGGATCGAGATCACCAGGCTTGATCCGCCATAGCTGATGAACGGTAGCGGCAGACCCTTGGTGGGACCAAGCCCCGTCACCACCACCATGTTGATGGCCGCCTGTAGCGTGATCATCATCGTCACACCGAATCCAAGCAGTCGCCCGAAGGTATCCGGTGCGCGGTTACTGATCGTCATCCCGCAGATGAAATAGCCGGCGAACAGCAGCAGCACCAGCAGCGTCGCCACGAGCCCTAGTTCCTCCGCGACAATCGCCAGGATGAAATCGGTATGCGCCTCGGGCAGGTAGAAACGTTTCTGCATGCTGTTACCCAGCCCCACACCGAAGGCACCGCCGAGGTAGAAGGCGTCCAGCGACTGCATGAGGTGGTATGCCTGATCCGGATATTTTTCCGGCCACAGGAATGCGAGCACACGCCCCATCCGATTCGAATTGTAGAAAATCATCACCACGAACCCGGCGAGCCCCAGCGCACCAAGTTGAAGCAAGTAAAGCACCCGCGTGCCACCGGCAAACATGATGCACATGCCGACCAATACCGCCGTGAAGGTGGTGCCGAAATCCGGCTCCGCAATCACCAGAACCGTGATCACCGCCAGCCCACCAAGCGGGAAGAACAGCCCCTTGCTCAACAAGTGCCCGTAGCGTCCGAACCGCGCCATGTAGGCGGACATTCCAACGATCACCGCCAGCTTGGAAAGTTCGGAGGGCTGGAAACGCAGCGGTCCGACCTTGATCCATCGAAAGCTTCCATTGACTTCAAGACCTATGCCGGGAATGAAGACCAGAATCAGCAGGATAACGGTCAGCACCAGCAGCGGAATGCAATACCGTCTCCAGACGTGATAATCCAGGCGCGTCACGAGTACGGCCAATGGCAGAGCCAGCACAAGCCAGATAATCTGGCGCTGTAGGTAGTAATGGGGGGTCACGGTACGGGCGCTGCTTGTGCTGTAGAGCATGACAATGCCCAGCACAACCAGTGCCATCACAATCATGGAAAGCAATGTGGCCACCCGCCGCATTCGCTATCAATCGGCCGACGGAATAACCAGGACCCGCCCCGGTACGAGCGTATCCGACGTCAGGTTGTTGGCGTTCCGCAGTTTGGAAATGCTGACGTTGTACTCCGAGGCGACGGTCAGGATCGTATCCCCCACCTTGACCGTATGTGTCGTGCGCGCGCCGGCAGCCACGGGCGGCTGCTCGGGCGGCAGTGCACGCAAGGGCAGATCCGGCATCGTGATTTCAAGAACGACGGGGAGTGCGGGAGCGAGATCTTCAACAACGGGGGCGACCGGTACGGAGGGGGCTGGGGCCGATGTCCCGGACACCGGCTTCGTGCTGGCTCCCGCCGGCAGCGCCAGCTTCTGTCCCACGAAGATCGTGTCACTCTTGAGGTTATTCGTTTCCTTCAGCGCCTTGACCGTGGTGCCGTGGCGCTGCGCGATCACCGAAAGACTGTCGCCCGACTTGACCACGTAGTCCCCGTTCGCGCCGGCGGCGACGGCCGGGGCCGGGGTCTTCGACGAGGGGGAGGCTGCCGCCCGCGGTTTGGAGAGATCGGCCGAGGCGGGCATCTTGAGCTTCTGTCCCAGCCGGATAACATTCGGGTTGCTGATGTTGTTCAGCACCATGATCTCCGCCTGCGAGACACCGAAGCGCTTCGCGATCCTGGACAGCGAGTCACCCTTGCCGACCACATAGGTCTTGGTGTCATCCTGGACGGCCGACACCGGCGCTGGAGTGGGGGTGACGACGGGAGCTGGCGACGCGGCGGCAGCGGCCTCCTCGATCGTCATCGGGCGGTACGGCCTGACCGGCTGTACAGGTGGCTGCATCTCCTCCTGCGCCACTGCCGGCGGCATGGGATGCTCTGTCGGCAGCGTGACCGGACCACGCGTGGTCCCGCACCCCTGGATCAGCAAGGCACCCCCGATCACCACGACATGCACACCCGTCACAACGGTAATCAATAAGACTCTCATCGTTTCTCTCCTCTTCCTAGCTAGTTCGCAATCTGACTCACAAAACTGGTAAATTGGTCTCCGCGATCCGCATACGAGCGGAACTGATCGAAGCTGGCGCATCCCGGTGACAACAGGACCATTTCACCGGCTTTCGCATCCTCTCCAGCAATCTTTACCGCCGCCTTCAGGTTCCCGCACATCCGGCAGGAAACACAATCCCCCCATGCGTCGGCAAATAGCTGGGCCGCCTCGCCTATAAGATAGACAGATGACACACGTTTTTTCAATACATCTTTGACAAAATCGAGATCTTTTTCCTTCAACTGCCCGCCGGCGATCAGCCGGACCGGTGCGGTGGTCATCTCCAGCGCGGCCTGCAAAGCGGTCAAGTTGGTTGCCTTGGAGTCATTTACATAGCGGACACCGGCTACGGTCGCCACCGGCTGCATGCGGTGGGCTAACGGGACAAATGCGGCGAGGCCTGAGCGGATCGTGCGCGCATCGAGGCCGCTAATCGTCGCCGCGGCGACTGCGGCCGCAGCGGCCGGGCCGGTCACGGGGTTATCAAAACCGGTATCGCGCAGGGAGACACGCACCTCATCGCCACTGTCCGGTAAATAGCGGACCTCGTGCGAGGCCGCATTGAAGCGGGCCGCGCAGTCTGCCCCCATCCCGAATTTTATCCATGAAGGACTGCACGCCCCCGCCGCCTCACGGATGGACGCGAAGTCGGCTTCATAAACCAGCGCGGTATCGTCTTGCCGCATGGCACGGAACAGGCGGGCCTTGAGCGCACCGTAATGGGCCATCGAGCCGTGGCGCCCAAGATGGTCCGGCTGCAGGTTGAGCATGATCCCAATGCGCGGCCGGAACGCGTGCACGAGCTCAAGCTGGAACGAACTGACCTCGGCCACGATCCAGTCGAGTGCGGTGCTGCGCGCGGCACTCTCGCACAGGGGCGTCCCGTAATTACCCGACGGCTCGCTGCGCAAGCCGCCCGCGGTCAGCAGATCCGCCAGCAGTTTCACCACCGTGCTCTTGCCGTTGGAGCCGGTCACCGCCAGTACCGGACAGCGGCAATGCCGCCAGCCGAGTTCCAGCTCGGAGATCACCTCGCGGCAGCGCGCGGACGCCTCCTGCACCCACGCCGACTGGCAATCGATGCCGGGGCTGACCACGCCAAGCGCGAAATCACCGGGCGGCAGTTCAACCGCATTCGCCAAAAAACGGACGCCCTCGGGAACCGTGACCGTCCCCGCCCCGCGGTCCACGACCGTCGCCCGCCAGCCCTGACCGGCCAGCAGCCGCGCGGCCGCCGCGCCACTGCGCCCAAGGCCCAGCACCAGGGCTTCACGGTCTAAACCGTTTTTCCGTATTCCAATCATAGTCGTAAGCCGATCTCCCACTCCTGTTCCGAGCATAATCATGTAGGTCGTGGCGCCCTCGCCCGACCGTCGTGCATAAGTCGCCTGTCAGCCAGCAAACCGCTGCCCGGCAGCCAACGCAGCTTATGCTCGGCTGGACAGGCGAGGGCGCCAGTCCTACACTTCATCATCCATACTCAGTCACCGCACCACCCCTACCTCAATTTCAACGTCAGCAATCCCAGCAGCGCGAAAAGGATGGAAAGAATCCAGAACCGGATAGTCACCTGGGTTTCGCTCCAGTCCAGCTTCTCGAAATGGTGATGGATCGGCGCCATGCGGAAAATCCGCTTGCCGGTCAGCTTGAAGGAGGCCACCTGCAGGATCACGCTGACCGCCTCCATGACAAACACGCCGCCCACCAGTACCAGCACGACCTCCTGCTTGATCAACACCGCCACGATCGCCACACCACCGCCCAGCGCCAGGCTACCGGTATCGCCCATGAACACCTTGGCCGGGTGACAGTTCCACCAGAGGAACCCGAGACTCGCCCCAGCCATGCTGCCGCAGAACACGGCCAGCTCCCCCGCCCCCTCCACATACGGGATATACAGGTAGCTCGCGAAGATCGCGTGACCCGCCAGATACGACATCACAAGGTACGAGAGCGACACCGAGCTGGTACACCCGATCGCCAACCCGTCGAGCCCATCGGTCAGGTTGACGGCATTGGTGGCACCGACCAGCACCACCAGCACCAGCAGGAACGAGGCCGCCAGCCCCATATTCTCGATCAGCGGGGCCTTGTGGAACGGCACCATCAGATGCCGCAGGCGTTCAGCCGTGGCGGGTGTGCTCAGCAGGGCCACCAGCACCACCGCCGCCCACAGCATCTGCAAGCCCAACTTGGCCTTGGCACTCAGTCCGCCCGAATGCCGGCGGCGCAGCTTGGTATAGTCGTCCCAGAACCCGACCGCGCCCATGTAGCAGAGTGTCCCGACGGCAAGCTGCACGAACAGGTTCGACGGGCGGGCCCACAGCAGGCAGGCCAGCGTCATCGCCACAATGATCAGCACCCCGCCCATGGTGGGGGTATTCTGTTTATGCTGGTGCGCGGGTGCATTGCCCGTACGCACTTGCTGTCCGATCCTGAACGTGCGCAGATGACGGATCATCCACGGCCCGCACAGGAGGCATAGCAGAAACGCGGTCCCGGCCGCGCCGACGGTGCGAACGGTAATATACTGGAACACGCGCAGCGGCGAATAAAACCGTTCCAGCAACGATAGGTAATACAACATGCCTTATTTACTCCTCACCCCAGAGCATCAGCGCAGGGGGATCCCCCGTACCGACACGCTCGATTTCCAACCTGAATTCCTGCGCTTTCTCCATCAGCACCAGTCGCGGCGGCGCAGTCAGCTTCGTGGTGTCGCGCGGGACCCCCGCACCACGTGGTAACGCCTCGAGATGATCCGCCCGCTGGACCGGAACCGCCATTGCGCTCATGCTGCCTCCTCGTTTAACTGCCTAGTTCATCAATCACCTTTTCCAAAGCCACAGCCCGCGATGCCTTGAAGAGCACCGCATCCCCAGGCAGAAGCTGTTCGCGCAGCACCGTGGCGGCGGTATGGGTATCCGCACAGCGCCAGATTCGCCCGGGGTCCATGCCTTGTCGCCGCGCCCCGTCGGCGATCCAGACCGCCAGCGCTCCCACCGTCAGCAATCCGGCCCAGTCAGCGGCAACCGCCGCCTCGCTGCCCAGTGTCTCATGCACCGCCTGCTCGGTCTCGCCGGTCTCGAGCATATCACCCAGCACCAGCCAGCGGCGGCCACTGCCATCGAGGCTGGCGAAGGTCTTCAGCGCCGCCCGCATACTGGCCGGATTGGCGTTATAGGCATCGTTGATCAGCAGGCACCCCCCCGACCTCACCTCCTGCCAACGCATTGGTAGCGGCTGGTAACGGGCCAGCCCCTGCCCGATCAGGTCCCAGGAGAGCTCGGCCTCGCGACCGACCAGGATCGCGAATCCGGCATTAAGCGCATTATGCCGCCCTGCCCAGGGCCAGGGAAAATCATGGGTCACGCCACTGGCCCGCTCACGGACCCGCAACTGATGTCCCGCCTCATCGTGCTGCAGCATCAGATCGGCATCGCTTTCCAGCGAGACCGTGCGCACCGCGCACGGTGCCAGCGCCTGCAATAGCGGGAACCACTTGTCGTCGCGACAGAGGAAGGCCCGCCCATCAGGCGGCAACGCGCGCAGCAGCTCGCCCTTCTCCCTGGCAATGCCTTCCTCCGATTCGAAATGCTCGAGGTGCACGGGGCCGACCATGGTCACAATTCCCCAGTCGGGTTGCAGCACGTTGCAAAGCCAGCGCATCTCGCCGGGATGGTTCATGCCCGCCTCGAAGACGCCATAGCGCGCCTGCGGGGCCATCGCCAGCAGGCTCAGTGGCAGACCGATCTCGTTGTTCCAGTTGCCGCAGGTCCTGGCGGTCTCGCCTGCCGCCGAGAGCACCGATGCCGTCATTTCCTTGACTGTCGATTTACCGACGCTGCCCGTAACCCCGACCACCAGCGGGGCCACCTGGCGACGGTAAGCCGCGCCGAGGGCCGACAACGCCACCCGCGTATTCTCAACCACCAGCAACGGTAATCCCTGGGTGTCTAGCGGCATCTCGCCGGCGGCCTCGACCATGGCCGCAGCCGCCCCGGCAAGGAAGGCATTCGCCACAAAGGAATGTCCATCGAACCGGTCCCCTCGCAAGGCCACATAAAGCGCATCCTGGACGCGTCGGCGCGAATCGTTCACGACGGCGGCCAACGGACGCTCCGGCAGGCGCGCCCACCGCCCCCCAGTCACCGTTGCCAGCCATGCGGCATCATACCCCGACATCATCGCCTCTTTCCTTTCCTACCGTTCCGCCAGGGCGGCCTGCGCCTCATCCACATCATTGAAGGGAGCCGAAACCCCCGCGATTTCCTGGTACGTCTCGTGCCCCTTGCCCGCGATCAGGACGGTGTCGCCCGCCTGGGCCGCGGCTACCGCGGCGCGTATGGCCTCCCGGCGATCCACCACGACCTCGACGTTGTCACGGTCAACCCCTTCAAGCACATCGGCGATGATTGCCGCCGGCTCCTCGTTGCGCGGATTGTCGGTCGTCACCCAGACACGGTCCGCCAGCGCCACCGCCACCGCCCCCATCTTCGCGCGTTTGGCACGGTCCCGGTTGCCACCGCAACCGAACACGAGGATCAACCGGCCCGCCGTCAACGGGCGAAGCGCACCCAGCACATTTCGCAGGGCATCGTCAGTGTGGGCATAATCGACGAAAACACTGAAGGGGGCCTTGCCTGGCACCCGCTCCAACCGCCCGCGAACCTTCGTCACGCCGGCAATCGCCTCAACCGCCGCTGCCGGATCGCAGCCCATCGCCACCCCCATACCGAACGCCGCCAGCGCATTGAGGATGTTGTGCCGTCCGGGAAGGCAGACACGGGCATCAAATGTCCCCCAGGGGGAAACGAGGTCAAACGCGCTGCCGACGGCAGACAGGGACAGCGCCTCAGCCGTCACGTCCGCCATGCCTTCCTCCAGCCCATACGTGAGCCGCTGGCAGCAGAGCGATTCATCCAGCAGCCGCTGGCCCCAGCGGTCATCGCGGTTGATCACGGCGGTTGCCGACGCCGCCAGTCCCCGGAAAAGCAGGGCTTTGGCCTCGTAATAGCCCTCCATCGAGCCATGATAGTCAAGATGATCGTGCGTCAGGTTGGTAAAGCCCGCCACCGTGAAGGGGATTTCCGCCACGCGCTGCTGTACCAAGGCGTGCGACGAGACCTCCAGCACGGCGCTGCGGCAACCCGTCGTCACCATCTGGTGCAGCAGGTTCTGCAGCGTCACGGCATCCGGCGTCGTCCGGGGGGCCGCGATCACGCGCGAGCCGATCTCGTAGGCCACCGTCCCGACCAACCCCGGTTCCAGCCCCGCCCGCTGCAACGCGGCTCGCAGCATCATCGACACCGTGGTCTTGCCGTTCGTGCCGGTCACTCCGGCCACCGGCAAGACCCGTGCCGGATACCCGTTGAACGCCGCCGCCAGTTGCGCGGCCGCCAGCCGGGCATCCTTGACCGTGATCACCGCCGCCTCCAGGCGGCTGGCGGGAGGCCGTTCACAAACCACCGCCACCGCCCCTCGCCGTACGGCATCCTCGGCATACTGCAGCCCGTCGCTCACCGTCCCCGGCACCGCCACGAAGACCCAGTCCGCCCGGACCTCGCGCGAATACAGGGCGACCCCCTTGACGTCGGCATTCGTGGCCAGGCGCCCGCACTCACCGCCGGTAATTTTTTTTATATCAGAAAGCTGCATGCCTTAGTCCCTTATTCCCGCTGCCGGGCCGCACTGTAAACCTGGAACCCGAGATAGCGACTGACTTCACCGGCGATCGAGCCGAAAGCCGGGGCCGCCACCTGCCCGCCGTAGTAGAGCGGCTTGGGATTATCCACCACCACGATAATGCCGATCTCCGGGTCCTCCACCGGCAGGAAGCCGACAAACGAGGCCACATAATCGGTCGCGGAGTAACCGCCGGGAACCGGTTTCTGGGCCGTTCCGGTCTTGCCCGCGACCCGGATATCACTGATCCGGGCGCGTCGGCCGGTGCCGCCATCCTCCGTGGCGTCCGCCAGCAACTCGCGCATCAGGGCGGCGGTTTCGGGACGGATCACGCGTGCCACGACTTCGGGCCGCCCCTCATGCACTACCTGCCCGTCGGCATCGATCACCCGGCGCACCACATAGGGACGCATGCGATAGCCGTCGTTGGCAATCGTGCAGTAGAGTCCGAGGATCTGCAGGCCGGTCGTGGCAATCCCCTGGCCGATCGGGATGCGCGTCGGACTGATGCCGTACCACTTCGATGGCGGATGAAAGATCCCGGCCTCCTCGCCCGGCAGGTCGATCCCGCTCAACTCCCCGAAACCGAATGCCCGCAGATAACGGTAAAGTCGCTCGTTGCCCAGCATCAAGGCGACCTTGGCCGTCAGGATGTTGCTCGACTTCTTGAGACCGTCGGCCACGGTAAGGTTGCCGTACCCATGCGTATCGCGCAGCAGCTTGCCCTTGTAGAACCAGCCGCCGTTCTCGCAATCGAAGACCGTTTGAGGCGTGACGATTCCCTCATTGAGCGCCGCCGCGAAGGTCGCCGCCTTGAGCGTCGAGCCCGGCTCGTAGTTCGTGCCGACGGCCCGGTTGAGCCGCACGTCGGGCAGGGTCTCGTGGAAGCGGTTCAGATCGAATGCCGGCCGCGACACCATCGCCAGGATCTCGCCGGTCTTGACCCGCTGGACAATACTCCAGGCCGCCGTGGCATTGAACTCCTCCATCACCCCGTCGATGACCTTCTCGACGATATGCTGCACATTGCGGTCGATCGTCAGTTCAACGCTGCTGCCCTGCTGCCCCGGCTCGTAGCGCTCGCGCTCCAGGTACAATTCCTGGCGCAGGGCGTTCAGCCGACCCTCCACCACACCCGGCAAGCCCTTGAGCATCGGATCAAAGCGTTGCTCGACGCCGGCACTGCCGACCCCCTCGTAGTTGACAAAGCCGAGCACGTGGCACATGAACGCGCCATAGGGGTAATACCGGACATTGGCGTCCTGGAAAAAGATCCCCGGCAGATGCGCCTCGGCAACCGCCTGGGCCAGATCCTCCTGCGCGAAGCGCCGCAGCCGCACGTAGCGGCGTTCCGGCTGGTTGAGTTTGACGGCGATCTCGTCGACATCCATCGCCAGCGCCTCGGCCAACCCGGAGGCCACCATGGCCACGGCGTTGGACGCCACCACCAGCGAGGGATCCGCACAGATATCCTTGACCGGCAGATCCACCGCCAGGAGATTGTCCGCCCCGCCACGGTCATAGATCGCACCGCGTCGCCCGCGCAACTCCTCGCGGAACTGGCGCAATCGGTCGATCCGATCCCGGCGGTCATCATGCTCCCCGAGATGCAAAAAGGCCAGGCGTGCGCCCAGCCCCGTCACCAGCAGCAGATACATGACGGCACTGAAGCCGAAACGCACAAACATGCGTCGATCATTCATGCCGCTCCGTCCTGTTCAATCCCGCGTATTGCCGGGCCTCCGCCAGGACAACGCCCGGTTCGTCGCCACCGGTCCACAGCCCCGAGTCCGCCATCAGCACGACCTGACGCCCCGTGGGCCAGTCCATCCTGACGCCGTTGCGCGCCAGGATCCGTTCCAGGTTCTGGGGCGAACGCATCCGCGTCCACTTCAATTCCTCATTCAGATAGCGCTCGGTCAGCTCCGCCTCGGTACGTTCCAGGGCCTTGATCTCCGCCCCGATCGCCTCACAGCGCGAAAGCATCCACAAATAGGCCAGCGCCGCCAGACCGGCAACCACCAGCAGCGAGGCGAACGGAACCGGGAACAGATATCCTTCCACCCGTTTCTTACGATTGCGTTTCCGTCGTGCTTTCATCAATAACTCCTAACTCCTAAAACCCTAAACCCTATCCGCCAACCGTTCCGCCAACCGGAGCCGCGATGAACGCGCCCGCGGATTCGCGGTGCATTCGTCCGCAGATGGTTGGACCGCCTTGCGCGTGATGCGCCGTACCGCAGGCAACGCACCCACCCAGCGCTCGCCACCAGCCGCCTGCGCCTCCCAGCGTCCCTCATGCTCCCTGAAAAATTGTTTCACGGCGCGATCCTCCAAACTATGGAAACTGATCACCGCCATCCGCCCTCCCGCCTTGAGCAGCCGCAGCCCCGCCTGCAACCCCCGCTCGATCCCCTCAAGCTCGCCGTTGACCACCATCCGCAACGCCTGGAAACTCTTCGTTGCCGGATGCTGCCGCCGTCCCCGGCGCCCCCCCTTGGCCTCCTCGATCAACGCGGCCAGTGCCCCGGTCGTCATCAAGGGCTCCTGCTCCCGGCGCTCCACGATCCACCGCGCAATCCGCCGCGCCTCGCGCTCCTCCCCCAGCCGCCAGAGCAGCTCCCGCAACGCGGCTTCCGGGTAGGTGTTCACCACCACCGCCGCCGTCAACGCCTGCCCCTGGTCCATGCGCATATCCAGCGGACCGTCCTGCATGAAGCTGAACCCCCGCGCCGCCGTGTCCAATTGCTCGGACGACACCCCGAAGTCCATCACCACACCATCCACCGCCGCCACACCGGCCTCCCCCAGCAACCGCTCCATGTCGGCGTAGTTGCCATGCAAGGCCCGGAACCGCCCCCCGAACCGAGCCAACCGCTGACGGCTGCGCGCCAGCGCGTCCGCGTCGCGATCGATCCCGTAAAGCACCCCGCCCGGCCCCAGCCGATCCAGCACCGCCTCGGCATGCCCTCCCGAGCCCAGCGTCCCGTCCACATACACGCCGTCTTCACGCACGCCCAGAAGCTCAACCGTTTCCGCCAGCAGTACCGACTGATGTGCCATTTTCCTCTGCCTTTTCCTGCATTACAGACGCTAGGTTTCTTTTTCCGCGTGTTCCGTGTATTCCGTAGTTAATCCCCCCCGAGCATCAGTCTTTGTGTTCTCTGTGTTCTTTGTGATGAATATCAGAAATCCACATACTGGCCGATCTCCTCCAATCGGGCCTGGTCAATCTCGCCACTGTCCACCAGATTGGCGGGATTCCAGAGCTGGAAGCGGTTCATCGCCCCGATCATCTGCACCTGGTCGGTGATCCCTGCAAACGCCAGCAGCTTGTCCTTGATCCGTACCCGCCCCTGCGTGTCCCACGACACCAGATCCGAGGCCGCCCCGAGCGTCCGGGTGAACTCCATCGCCTTGCGGTCCGACATCGAATGCCGGCGGATCTTCTCCAGCTTGCGCGCCATCTCCGCTGCCGGCAGCACGTTCAGGCAACGCTCATGGAAATCCGGCAGCACGAACAGACTCTTCGGATCGCCCACCTGCGCCCGCCAGACCGACGGGATCGTCAAGCGCTTCTTGGGATCGAGCGCATGCAGGAAATCACCGACGAACATACCGATGCCGCCGATCTCCTCTACCAATGCTGGACTGTCCTGATCCACACTATCTCCCCATGCTTTGACACTTCTTGACACCATTTGACACCTTGCCCCACCAAACGTCAAGCGGATTTTCAAAAAAAATGAAATTCCTCGCATTTAATGGAGGGCGAGGCTGTGCCGAGCCTCGCCGATGGTGTCGAGAATGAAACCGTCAAAAAACAGCGCCGATCGAATTTCCCTGCTTGACCTTGTCCGGCATGATGCAGTAGCATTAACCCGTGGTTGTAAAACGGGTTCAGTAACAGTGGTAAACACAAAACGGAGGAGAGAGCATGATCAAGGCAATGCGTCAAAACATCACCAAGGGCTTCACGCTCATCGAGCTGCTCGTGGTTATCGCCATCATCGGTATTCTGGCCGCGCTGCTCTTCCCGGGGATTCAACAAGCTTTACTGCGCGCCCGGGCCGTAGCCATTGGCAATAATGGGAAACAGTTCCACTTGGGCCTTTTTGACAAGACCATTGCCGACGAAGCGGAGTGGCCCAAAACGGGCGATTATGCGACGAGTACTGAGTACTTCGAGGCTGCCTTGACCAACAAGATCGTGTCTGGTGTTGATTTTTCGCTGTTTACCGCGCCTGGTTTGGAACAATTGAAGACTATTATAGAATGGCGTGCTAACGGTGCTGCTGGTAATGCCTGGTGTATTACACTGGGCTTGAAGGAGGATTCCCCGGATACGGTTCCGTTTATGTTTACCCGCAATATTAACCTGACAGGAACCACCGTCGACACACTCGATGAAACTGAGCCTTTGAAGGATGATGATTCAGGACTGGGTCTCGGCACACAGTTTTGTGTAGTTATCCGTAAAGGTGGACAAATGGATGTTTACAAGGCCGATCAATTAACTAAGCAAATATTTAACCCTAATGATCCGATTGACGATACGGCAAGAGCCTTTGAATCTATAAGGCCCTGAGCACTGTATAACTACTGACTGGTTAACACAAAATAAGGAGCGTTTCGGCGCTCCTTTTTTTTCGCCTTTTTCCGGTCCTGCGGCTATAGTCGGCTTCCGTGATTGCCAAAGTTATTGTTGATATCTCCCTGGACCGCGAGTTCGACTACGCGGTGCCGCCGGAACTGGCGGCACGCGTTTTCGTCGGCAGCCGCGTCGGTGTGCCCTTCGGTCATCGTCAGACCGAGGGCTACGTCATCGCGCTGGCGGAGGGGTCCGATGTTGCCACGCTCAAACCGATTGAACGGGTAATCGGCGACCAGCCGTTCATTGATGACAGCACCGTCACCCTCGCCCGCTGGATGGCCCACTACTACTGTGCCCGCCTCGAACAGTGCATCCGCACCCTCCTGCCCGGCGCCGTCCGCAAAAAAGGCGACCGCTTCAAGAAACAGCGCATAGCGCGGTTGCATCCTGGAGGGACGGGTTCCACAAGTGAAAATGATCCAACGCCCACCGCCCAACAACCAACGCCCAACAACCAACGCCCAACAACCAACGCCCAACAACCAACACCCAACCAAGAACCAAGAACCAAGAACCAAGAACGCCCCCCCACCCCCGCCCAGCGCAAGATTCTCGAGGCCCTGCGCGCGAACGGCGGCGAACTGGCCGTCGAGGCGCTGCTACAGATCACCGGCACAACCGAAGCCCCGCTCAAGACGCTGGCCAAACATGGGCTGCTGGCGATCGAAACGCGCAATGTCAATCGTGACCCGTTAGCCCGCCACACGCTCATCCCCACGCTGCCGCTCGAGCTGATGCCCGAGCAGGCGACCGCGCTCGATGCCATCCGCGAGGCGCTGGCGGCCGACACCCCCCGCCCGATCCTGCTGCACGGCGTGACCGGCAGCGGCAAGACCGAGGTCTACCTTCAGGGCATTGCCCACGCGCTGGAGCAGGACAAAGGTGCGATCGTGCTGGTGCCCGAAATCGCCCTGACGCCGCAAACCGTCGAGCGCTTCCGGGCACGCTTCGGCGACCGCATCGCCGTGCTGCACAGCAACCTCTCCGACGGCGAACGTCACGACGAATGGCACCGCATCCGCAGCGGCGAGGCCCGCGTGGTGATCGGGGCACGCTCGGCCGTGTTCGCTCCCGTGCGCAACCTCGGCCTGATCATCGTGGACGAGGAGCACGAGCCGAGCTACAAGCAGTCGGAAGCCCCGCGCTACAACGCGCGCGATGTGGCGGTGATGCGAGCACACCTGCTCAAATGCGTGGTCGTGCTCGGCTCCGCCACGCCCGCCCTGGAATCCTGGGCCAACGCCCAGAGCGGCAAATATACACTCTGCACGCTGTCCGAGCGGGCCGACTA
>Ga0100401_1002730_pt1 | contig 13709 bp, 10 predicted proteins | sample CryGeymeta201525_FD_80421 | JGI IMG/M metagenome (GOLD analysis project Ga0100401, IMG submission 80421) | Groundwater microbial communities from Crystal Geyser aquifers in Utah, USA - Crystal Geyser metaG 2015-25 | ecosystem: Environmental > Aquatic > Deep subsurface > Groundwater | place: USA...
TTCATCTGCTCATTCAGGTAATACTCACGCTGCGTCCGCTCCATCTGCGATTTCACGCGGGTCTTGATCTTCTTCTCGACCTTCAGGACGCTCATTTCGCCCTGCATCAGCCCGTAGACCTTTTCCAGCCGCTCGGCCACGTCGAGCGTTTCCAGAAGCTCCTGCTTCTGGCCCACCTCTATGCCCAGATGACCGGCCACCAGATCGGCCAGCCTGGCGGCCTCGGTGCTTTCGGCGACGCTGGTCAGCGCCTCTTCGGGGACGTTCTTCTTGACCTTGGCATAGCGCTCGAATTCCTCGGCGACCGGCATCAGCAACGCCTGAACGGCGGCGGGGTCGCCCTCTGTCTCCGGCAGGTTCTCGGCACTGGCCTCGAAGAAATCGGGATTGTCGAAGTAGCCGGTGATCTGCACCCGCGATTGCCCCTCGACCAGCACCTTCACCGTGCCATCGGGCAGCTTGAGCAGTTGCAGCACGTTGGCCAGCACGCCAACGCGGTATATTCCGTCGGTATCGGGATCATCGACCGCCGGGTCGATCTGGCTGCTCAACAGGATCTGCTTGTCATCCTGCATCACCTCTTCCAGCGCGCGCACGGATTTTTCGCGTCCCACGAAGAGCGGCACGATCATGTGCGGAAACACCACGACATCGCGCAGCGGAAGGACAGGATAGGTGGTCATTTGCTCTGGCATGTTGCCTTCCTCGTTCTTGGCAAGAGGGCCCTGGCCCCGACGCCGCAGCGGCCGCGTCCCTCTCCGGGTTCAACTCAACAAAATGGGGCGGAGCCACTCCAATTTCAAGCTGGCCGGACAGCCGCCTGCCGCGCCGTCCTGTCTGCACGTCACCGCCGCCGGGGGCAAGACGGGTTCTGCCGGGAAAGTGAACGAAGGCTTGATACGGATCACCGTGGCAGGGCGTAAAGCGACAGGCGCGCACCCTCGATGACCGGGGAGAGCGTCGCGCGCATCGCCGGCCAGCCTTCCGGCGCCTCCGCGTCAAGCGCGACAATCGCGCGCGAGGTCAGCAGGATGCGCCCCGGCCCGGTATCCGCCGCCGCACCAAGGCCAGACACGGGCAGCAATTCGGCGGGCGAGAAAAACAGCAGGTATCCGGTACAGATATAGCCGCAATCGTCAATGACCACGTCGCCGCGCCGCACCTCGTCCAGCAGACCGGCGTGCACGACACGCCAGTGATCGGTCCGAGCCTCGGCAAAGCCCAGCATCGCCCCGGCGAAATTTGCCAGCCACAGCGACAGCGCCGCGATAACCGTCGCGCGCCGGACCCAGCGTCGCGCAGGGTCGAGCCGCAGCACGACCAGCAGCACGAGGAAGGGCAGTGCCGCGATCCAGAACTCCTTGTTGGTGGGTTCCCAGATCGTCGTCACGGTGGCGTAGGTCGCGCCGTGCAGCATCAGAAGGGGGCGGAAGCCATAGGTCAGCAACGGCGCCACCCCGAACGCGGCACGCAGCGCCACCGCCACCACCGCGCCGACGCTGATCGCCGTCAGCCCGGCAAGAATCCCCGCGTTCAGCATCAGACCGGTGGCGGCGAAATGTATCTCCTCGACCAGTTGGTGGCCGGGAAACGCGGCATCGACGATCTCGGGAAGGCCGGGAATGGCAAACAGGAACAGGCTCGACCAGATCGCGCCGCCCAGCCCGATCAGCGCCTTCAACGGCGCGAGCCATGACAACGGCGCCCACAGCCCGTCGGCCGCATACCCGCGCGCCCAGTCGAACAACGCCGGCAACGACCGGTGCCCGAGCAGTCCCCAGCCGACCCAGAGGTACACCGCCCCAACGACCAACCCGAACACCGCGAGCCAGATCGCCGTCAGCCGCCATTGGCGCGCCGCCAACAGCACAACCAGCGCCGGAACGGCGAGGAACACATGGCTTTGGTGCAGCAACGTGGCAATCGCGGCAAGAAACGCCGCAAGCGTCGCCGCCCGCGCCCCGCCGCGCTCCCAGCCGACCTGCCAAAGCGCCAGGAAACTGGCCAGCACGAAGGGCAAGGGCACCGTGTAAGTGTCGGGATACATGCCGTAAAGCCAGACCGCGAAACAGCCCGCAAGCAGCCAGACAGACGCCATCGCCCCCCACAATCCGCCACCCGCAACCCGCGCGATCTTCCACACCAGCGCCAATGTCCAGATCAACGCCGCAAGGCTGGCCAATTGCATCACGACAAGCGCGCTCGCCCCTGGCCAGACGACCTGTGCGCCCCGCGTCAGGCCCAGCATCAACGGCTCATAAAGCAGGTGATTGGGGTGCCACTGCGGCACCCTGCCCGCAACGCGATCGACGTAGTAGACCGCGTCCTCGGCCTCGGTGAAATTCTGCGGGAAGGTCAGAAGGTAGATCAGCGCGATCAACAGCAGCGACAACAGCGGCAAAAGCCGGTCGCTACGCGTTTCCAGAATGCTGCCCGGTTGCCGCTCTGCCATCGCGTCCGTTCCGAATGCGAAAGTCTTACGCTTACCACGCACCGCCGGGTGCGACCAGTTCCGTGTCACAGCCGCCCGATATCGCCCTCGGCCCTCTGCGCATGGAAGCGTGTCTCGAACGCAGCGAAGCGATCCTGTGCAACTGCATCCCGGATCTCCTGCATAAGCTGTTGGTAGTAATGCAGGTTATGCCATGTCAGCAGCATCGCGCTGATCAGTTCCCCAGACCGGTAGACATGGTGCAGGTAGGCGCGGGAATAGCCGGTGCAGGCCGGACAGGTGCAGTCCTCGTCCAGCGGGCGCGGGTCGTCCTGGTGGCGCGCATTCTTGAGGTTGACCACCCCGCGCCGCGTCCATGCCTGCCCGGTCCGGCCCGAGCGGGTGGGCAGTACGCAATCCATCATGTCAATGCCACGCGCGACGGCGCCGACGATGTCGTCGGGCTTGCCCACCCCCATCAGGTAGCGGGGGCGGTCCTTTGGCAGAAGGTCGGGCGCGTAGTCAAGGCAGTCGAACATTGCCGCCTGCCCCTCGCCCACCGCCAACCCGCCGATGGCATAGCCCTCGAAGCCGATCGCCCGCAGCGCCTCGGCGCTTTCCGCGCGCAGGTCGCGGTCCAGCCCGCCCTGCATGATCCCGAACAGCGCGTGACCCGGCCGGTATCCGAACGCCGCACGACTGCGCGCCGCCCAGCGCATCGAAAGGCGCATCGACTCTGCGATCCGGTTCCGGTCGGCGGGCAGCGCCGGGCATTCGTCGAAGGCCATAACGATGTCGGAGCCCAGAAGCCGCTGAATCTCCATCGAGCGTTCGGGAGTCAGCATGTGCCGCGAGCCGTCGATATGCGATTTGAAACTCACGCCCTCCTCGGTCAGTTTGCGCAGGTCGGCGAGGCTCATCACCTGAAAACCGCCCGAATCGGTCAGGATCGGTTTGTCCCAGTTCATGAAGCGGTGCAGCCCGCCAAGCCGGTCGATCCGTTCCGCCGTGGGGCGCAGCATCAGGTGGTAGGTATTGCCCAGCACGATATCGGCGCCGGTCGCGGCGACGTTCTCGGGCAGCATCGCCTTGACGCTGGCCGCCGTTCCCACCGGCATGAAGGCCGGCGTGCGGATCTGCCCGCGCGGTGTCGAGATTACCCCCCGCCGCGCCTTGCCGCTGGTTGCGGTGACGTCGAAGGAAAACCGCTGTGTCATGGCGCCTGCACCTCTTTGGTTATCTGTGGCCCCGTCATAGAACTTTTTGGGCGGTAGCCAAGGAAGGACCGCCCCCAACGACGCGCCGCGGCCGGCACGCGAAGACCGCAGAAAGCCCCCGCGGGGGGGCACCCGGCCCGCGACCCATGTGCCCGGACTTTGGCAGCGTCAGGGGACAGGTCAGGGGACAGGGGGGGGGGCAAGGCAGGTCAGGCCGATTCCGATTGCCGGCTGTCGGGCCGGGTGTCGCGGCCTGAGCTGTCATCATCGTCGGCGGGGGCGAACAGATCCGCCGCGCTGCCCTCGATTTCCAGCGTTTCGACCTCGTCCGGCACGCGGTCGTGGTTGACGTCGCCGGTGCCGGGGTAGACCAGGCCGGCCGAGATCACCAGCTTGGCGGCATCCTCCACCGACATCTTCAGGATCTGCACATCCTCCAGCGGCAAGAACAGCAGGAAGCCCGAGGTCGGGTTCGGCGTTGTCGGCAGGAAAACCGAGATCATGTGCGTGTCGTGGCGCGCCGCGATCTCGCCCTTGGCATCGGTGGAGATGAAGGCAATCGCCCAGATCCCTTTGCGCGGGTATTCCACAAGGCAGGCCTTTTCAAAGCTCGACTTGCCCTGCGCCAGCACCGTTTCGGCGATCTGCTTGAGCCCCGAATAAAGCGATCGCACGCCGGGGATCGTCAGCACGAGCGATTCGGCGGTGCGGATCAGCGACCGGCCAATCAGCCCCTTGGCGACCCAGCCGACAATCACCGTTGACAACAGGAAGATCGCAACGCCGATACCCCTGATATCGACCGCGATGTTGAAATAGTCGCGGATCAGGATCGCCGGGTTATAGTCTGCGGGCAGCCACGGCAGAATCCACGAGTCGATCCAGCCGATCACCGTCCAGATCAGCCAGATCGTCAGCCCGATGGGCGCGATCACGATCAAACCGGTGAAAAAACTCGCCTGCAAGGACGAGATCCAGCCGCGCTTTGGCGGCGGGGGCGGCTCGGGCAGTTCCATGGGTTCTGTTGATCCTTCGTGGCTCGGATATCCCTTCATTAAGGGCGGCGTCGCCCGCAAACAAGGGATCAGCGTGTCAGCCGCGCCGCGCAGCGCAGGCGATTGCCGCCGCCAGCCGGGCGTTGTTCAGCACAAGGGCGATATTGGCGTCCAGCGACCGGCCTTCGGTCAGCTCGAAAATGCGTTGCAGCAGGAACGGGGTGACGGCCTTGCCGGTGATTCCCCGTGCCCCGGCCTCGGATTGGGCGTGCGCGATGATCGGTGCCAGCCGCTCTGCCGGGATTTCATCGGCCTCGGGGATCGGGTTGGTCACAAGCTGCCCGCCGGGCAGGCCCAACCGGGCACGCATCGCAGCCGCGGCGGCGATTTCATCGGCCGCGTCCATGCGCAGCGGTGCCGGCAAGCCAGAGCGCCGAGACCAGAAGGCCGGGATCTCGTCCTGTCCGAAGGCGATGACCGGCACGCCGTGGGTTTCCAGCACTTCCAGGGTTTTCGGGATATCGAGGATCGCCTTCGGCCCCGCCGCGACCACCGTCACCGGTGTCTGGGCCAGTTCCGCAAGGTCGGCGGAAATGTCGAAACTGTCCTCGGCCCCTTTGTGCACGCCACCGATCCCGCCGGTGGCAAACACCCCGATCCCGGCCAGATGCGCGCCGATCATGGTGGCTGCGACCGTGGTCGCCCCGGTCTTGCCGGTGGCAAGCGCGACGGCAAGGTCGGCGCGGCTTAGCTTCATCACGCCGTCCGCCTGCGCCAACGCCGCAAGCGCCGCATCGTCCAGCCCGATATGCAGGCGACCGCCCATGACCGCGATCGTCGCAGGCACCGCGCCCGCCGCCCGCACCTCCGCCTCCACCGCGCGCGCCGTCTCGAGGTTCCTCGGCCACGGCATGCCATGGGTGATGATGGTGCTTTCCAGCGCCACGACGGGCGCGCCATTGGCCCGCGCCTCGGTCACCTCGGGCGAGACGGTCAGGATATCTCGGGTCATCGGCTGTCTCCGGCAACATAGGCGGCGGCGGTGGCAAGGGCATGGGTCAGCGCGGCGGCGCGCGCCGCACCACGCGTCTCGGCGGCGATATGGGCCGCCATGAAGGTATCGCCCGCCCCGGTCACGCGACGCGGCGCGACCGGCGGCGGCGCGAACGAAACGGAGCCATCGGCGCGCGCATCCACGGCCAGCCGCCCGCCATCGGTGACCAGAACCCGCCGCGCGCCCGCCGCCAAAAGCGCCTCCGCCCCGGATTCGGCGCAACTGACAGCGCGGCCCGCGATCAGCCCGGCTTCTTCGGCATTGACGTAGATCGTGGCGCCGGGGTGGGTCAGAAACACGCGCAGACGCTCGGCCTTGCCGGGCGAGGCCGGGGCCACCCGCAGATCGGCCAGCGAAAAGAGCGGGCTTTGCGCGATTTCAGCCAGCACGTCCGGCGTCAGGTTGCCGTCGATGGCCATCGGCCCCTGCCACGGTGCCCCCGGACTGGCCAGCCGCCCATCTTCCAGCGGTGCCAGAATGCGTGCCCCGGCGGCCTCCAGAGACCGGGCATCGGCCAGCGCGGCCAGCAAATGCCCCTGCGCCTCGATCGCCACGTATTGATCGGTCGACAGGGCGCGGTCGACCAGAACATGCGCCACGTCAAGCCCCATGCGACCGCATTCCGCCAACAGCGCCGCCCCCGCAGCATCCTCCCCCACGACCGACAGCAGCACCGGTCGCAGCCCCTGCGCCCGCAATGTCACCGCGATGTTCAGCGCCACACCGCCGGCAAGACGCGTGATCTGCCCCGGCTTGTCATTGCCGGGCGCCATCGACAGGTCAGTGCGGCCGATGATGTCCCAAAGGACCGAGCCGATGCACAGGATATCGGGACGATTGGTCATGCGCCCTTCCCTAAGCGAGCCCGTCCGCGCCGTCCATGGCTTTCCTCCCGGTCCCCCGCCCGACCCCATTGCCACGATCCGCCCGGCAGCGTTTCGCAGGCGCGTGCGACCGCCCTGCCCTTGCATTAACCTTAACGCCCGCTTTTCATCTTGGCACAAATACTTCGGGGGGTCGCCGCGAGGCGACGGGGGCAGCGCCCCCTCTGCCCCGCGCCCCCCTCAAGCCGCCTCGTCATAGCTCGCCCCGCGCCCGCCGCCGATGAGCGGCAGCGAAGAGGCGCGCGGATCGGCGCGGCGCCGCCGCGACGACCCCTTCACTCCGCCTCGTACCACCACACATCGGGCTGGAAGCCCAGCCAGTCGCCGTAGATCGGCAACCGTTCCGGGTAGTGCAACTCGCGCACATGGGCGATGCGGCTCACCGGCGAATACCAGATCGGGATCACGTAGCGCCCCGCCGTCAGCACCCGGTCGAGCGCCCGCACGGCGGCGCGGTAATCGTCCTGGCTCTCGGCGCTCAGCATCTCGTCCACCATCGCGTCGATCGCCGGGTTGCAGACCCCCATCAGGTTGCGGCTGCCCTCCACGTCGACCATCTCGCAGCCCCAGTAGAGGTATTGCTCGTTGCCGGGCGACAGCGACACGCCGCGCGCGAGCCAGGTCATGTCGAAATCGAAGGCATCCGTTCGTTCGCGGTATTGCGCGCTGTCGATCGTCGTCACCCTCGGCGCGATGCCGAGGCGGGCCAGCGATTCCACGTAGATATTGATGATCGCCTGATTCTCGGCCGAGCCCTGTTGCAGCACGATCTCGAAGGTGAATGGCGCGCCATCCGGGCCGGTCATCACCCCGTCCTCGACGCTGTAGCCCGCCGCCTCCATCAATCCCATGGCGGCGCGGATGCCCGCCCGGTTCGCCTCGCGCCCGTTCGAAACGGGAAATTCATACCCCTCCAGCGCACCGGGCAGCAGGTGATCGGCGAAGGGCCCCAGCAATTCGCGCACCCGGCCGGTGGCCTCGCCGGGCTGCATGCCAAGCACCGAGTTCGAGAAATAGGAGGTGATGCGCGGCGCCAGCCCGCCATTCTGGGTTTGGTTGATGAATTCGTAGTTGAAGGCCTGGATCATCGCCTCGCGCACGCGCCAGTCCTCGAATTGCGGCGAGCGGGTGTTCATCACGAAGCCCCACATGCCGGTGGGCCGCTGATGCGGGATTTCCGACAGCACCACCTCGCCCGATCGCACGCGCGGGAAATCGTAGTTGGTTTCCCAGTCGGCGGCGTTGCTCTCGCGGATCGTGGTGATCTCGCCGGCGACAAAGGCCTCGCGCATCGCCGTGCCGTCGCCGAAGAATTCCAGCCGGATCTCGTCGATCACGTTGGTGCCGCGCCGGAACCCCAGGTCGCGGCCCCAGTAATCGGGGTCGCGGCGCAGCGAGACGTAGCGGCCAGGCTCGAAATTGTCGATCACGTAGGGCGCGCTCGACACCGGGATCGCGTCGATGCCGCTGTCGGTGAAATCGCGCCCCTGCCATTGCGCCGCTTGCAGGATCGGCCGCAGCCCCATGATCAGCGCCAGTTCCCGGTCCGGTTCGCTGAAGGTGATGCGCACGCCGCGTTCGCCGACCGCCGCGATGCTCTCGACCCGGTTCCAGGCGTTGCGGTAGCGCGGATGCCCCTCGGTGCCCAGCGTCTCGTAAGACCAGATCACATCCTCGACCGTCACCGGGCTGCCATCGGAAAACCGCGCCTCCGGGCGCAGGTGGAATTCGACCCAGGCACCGTCCGCTACGACCTCGACCGATTCGGCGAGGAGGCCGTACAGCGTGAAGGGCTCGTCCCACGAGCGCCCCATCAGGCTCTCATAGGCAAGGAACCGCAACTGCCACGGGGTGCTGCCTTGGCGGATATGCGGATTGAGGCTGTCGAAGCTGCCGACCTCGCCGGTGACGATGCGCCCCCCCGTCGGCGCGTCGGGATTGGCATACGGAAGATGCGCAAAATCCGCGGGGAGCGCGGGGTCGCCATACATGGCGATGCCATGGCTGGGCTCCGCCGCCGCGACGCCCGAGAGAATCGCCAATACCCCGAAAACCGCCGCGCCGCGTGTGACTCTGCCTGTGAAACAATGTCTGGCCATTCGTGAACAATCCTCTTCTGCCCTTGCTGCGCTTGTTCTCAAGGCTATCCGCTGGTCGCGCGGCTTTCAAACTTTTCGGTTGGACTCGCGCCGACAGATTGCTTATAACACTCTCACTGCTCGATAGGTTTCTTGCCTGTATGAAACCTGCCTCAATAACTGACGCCGGCCTTGTGCCGGCGTTTTTTTGTGCGCGTTCCGGCTTTCCCCTATCCATTGTGCAATCGCAGCATTAAGCTGACACCGATGCAGATCAGGAGGATCCCATGGCCATCACCACGTCACTCGACGGCAAGACCGCGATCATAACCGGATCGAACTCCGGCATCGGGCTGGGCATTGCCCAAGAACTGGCCCGCGCCGGGGCGAATGTCGTTCTGAACTCCTTTACCGACAGTGACGAGGATCACGCCCTCGCCGCCGACATCGCCAGGAAACACGGCGTCACCGCGCGCTACATAAAGGCCGATATGTCAAAGGGCGACGCGGCGCGCGCGCTGATCGAACAGGCCGGCAGATGTGACATCCTGGTCAACAATGCCGGCATCCAGCATGTCGCGGCCATCGACGAGTTCCCGGCGGAAAAATGGGACGCGATCATCGCCATCAACCTTTCCTCCGCCTTCCACACCACCGCCGCTGCGCTGCCGATGATGCGCAAGGCGGGCTGGGGCCGGGTCATCAATATCGCAAGCGCGCATGGCCTCACCGCCTCGCCCTACAAATCCGCCTATATCTCCGCCAAGCACGGCCTCGTCGGCCTGACCAAGACCACCGCGCTGGAAACCGCCGAAGAACCGATCACCGCCAACGCGATCTGTCCGGGCTACGTGCTGACCCCCCTCGTCGAATCGCAGATCCCCGACCAGATGAAGGCCCACGACATGGACCGCGACACCGTGGTGCGCGAGGTCATGCTGGCGCGCCAGCCGTCGAAAGAGTTCGCCACCGTCGAGCAGATGGGCGGCACCGCCATCTTCCTGTGCACCGACGCCGCCGCCCAGATCACCGGCACCACGATCAGCGTCGATGGCGGCTGGACCGCGCTCTGACCCCGTCCAGGGCGCCGCGTTCACCCCCCGTTAAGGTTAACGCGCCGCCCTGCCCTTCTTCTTGGTCAAAATACTCCCGCCGGAGGCTCCCGACCATGCAGCCAGACAGACCTCCCGAATGACCGTGCGCCGCATCAACATCGCCCTGCAGGGCGGCGGCGCGCATGGCGCCTTCACCTGGGGCGTGCTCGACCGGCTGCTGCGTGAACCGAGCGTCGAGATCGCGGGCATTTCCGGCACCTCGGCGGGGGCGCTGAACGGTGCCGCCGTCAAGGCCGGGCTCAGCCAGGGCAGCCGCAAACTGGCGCGCGAAAACCTCGAATGGCTCTGGGAACAGATGGGCGCGATCACCGACGAGCGCTTCGCCGGCTAGCTCGGCGCGGCGTCCCCGATGGCGATCAGCCGGCTCATCGAGACGTCACTGCCCTTCGCCGTCTCCGACGCCATGTCGCGGGTCGTCAGCCCCTATGCCTACGGGCCGTTCTACACCAACCCGCTGCAACCGTTGGCCGAAAAGTTCCACTACAAGGATATCTGCTGTGCCGAAGGCCCCGCCTTCTTCGTCTGCGCCACCAACGTGCGCAGCGGCAAGGTGCGCGCCTTCGGCGGCGACGAGATCACGCCCAAGGCCCTTCTCGCCTCGGCCTGCCTGCCGACGCTGTTTCAGGCGGTGGAGATCGAGGATCCCGACACCGGGGCCTGCGACGCTTACTGGGACGGCGGCTATACCGGAAACCCGGCCCTCTTCCCGCTCTACGACGCGGATCTGCCCGACGACATCGTGATCGTGAACATCAACCCGCTCCTGCGCGAAGATGTGCCGAAATCGGCCCGCGCGATCCAGAACCGGGTGAACGAAATCAGTTTCAATTCCGCCCTCTTGCGCGATCTGCGGGCCATCGCCTTCGTGCAGCGGCTGCTGGCGGACGGGTCGCTGCGACCGGGGCGGATGAAGAACGTGCTGGTGCACATGATCGCCGACGACCTTCTGATGCGGCAGCTTTCGGTTGCCACCAAATCGGTGCCGGTGCCGCAGGTGTTGCACCAGCTGCGCGAAGCCGGCGCAGCGGCCTGCGACGCGTTCCTGTCGGCGCATGGCGACAAGATCGGGCACGAAGGAACCGCCGACCTCGCGGCGATGTTCGGATAGGGCGCGGCGCGCGCGGCCGATCAATCCGACCCGAACAGATCCCGCGTAAAGATCTTGTCCGCGACATCGGACAGCTCCTCTGCCCGCCGGTTGGCGATGATGATGTCGGCGCGCGCCTTGAAGGCGGTCAACTCGGTCAACACGTCAGAGCCGTAGAACGCCGTTTCCGATAGCGCCGGCTCATAGACGATCACCTCGACCCCCTTTGCCTTCAGCCGCTTCATCACACCCTGGATGGAGCTTTGGCGGAAATTGTCGGATCCCTGCTTCATCACCAGCCGGTAAATGCCGACGCAGGCGGGGGTCCGTTTCAGGATCTGCTCGGCAATGAAATCCTTGCGGGTCCGGTTGGCATCCACGATCGCCTTGATCAGGTTTTGCGGCACCTCGGAATAATTGGCCAGCAGCTGCTTGGTATCCTTGGGCAGGCAATAGCCGCCATAGCCGAAGGACGGGTTGTTGTAATGCGTTCCGATGCGCGGGTCGAGCCCGACGCCCTCGATGATCAGACGGCTGTCGAGCCCGAGGCTCATCGCGTAGCTGTCCAACTCGTTGAAATAGGCCACCCGCATCGCAAGGTAGGTGTTGGCGAAAAGCTTGATCGCCTCCGCCTCGGCGGGCCCGGTGAACAACACCGGCACGTCGTCGGCCAGCGCGCCGCCGCGCAGGAGATCGGCAACAACGCGCCCCCGGTCCGAATCCTCGCCAACGACGATGCGGGTCGGGTAGAGGCTGTCGTAAAGCGCCCGGCCCTCGCGCAGAAACTCCGGGCTGAAGATCACCCGGTCGGTGCCCAACTGATCGCAAAGCGACCGGGTGTAGCCGACCGGCACCGTCGATTTGATGACGATCGTGGCCGTCGGATTGACCGAAAGCGCCATCGACACCACGCTTTCCACGCTCGACGTGTCGAAGACGTTGGTCACCGGGTCATAGTTCGTCGGCGTTGCGACAAGGATGACATCCGCGCCTTCGAAGGCCGCGGCGGCATCGGTGGTCGCCGTCAGGTCAAGCGGCTTTTCGGCAAGGTAGCTTTCAAGCTCCGCGTCAATGATCGGGCTGCGCCGCGCGTTCACCATCGCGACCCGGTCGGCGTCGAGGTCGACAGCGTGAACGCTGTTGTGCTGCGCCAGCAGGACGGCATTGGACAGGCCGACATAGCCGATCCCGGCCACGGCGATTTTCATTCCGGACATGCAGACTGCCCTCCTCGGTCATCGGAAAACGCCGGCGCATACCGGCGCATGTGGATCATCGGCGCGCATAGACATCCTCGTACCGGATGATGTCATCCTCACCCAGATACGCCCCTGTCTGAACCTCGATCAGCACCATCGGCATCTTGCCGGGGTTTTCCATCCGGTGAGTCGCCCCGAGCGGCACGTAGACCGACTGGTTTTCGGTCAGCAGCGTCACCGTGTCCTCGACCGTCACCCTGGCGGTGCCGACAACGACGATCCAGTGTTCGGACCGGTGGTGATGCGATTGCAGCGACAGAACCGCGCCGGGGTTTACCACGATCCGTTTGACCTGGAACCGGTCCCCCCTGATCAGGCTTTCATACCAGCCCCATGGCCGGTAATCGCGCGGCAATTGCACCGCTTGCGGGACGCCTTTTTCCTTCAGCGCGGCGACCGCGTCCTTGACGCGCTGCGCCTCGGTCATCGGCGCGACCAGCACCGCGTCGGACATCGCCACGACCATCATGTCGTCAAGGCCGATACCGACGACCTGCTGACCGTCGCTATCCGAGCGCAACAGGCTGTTGGTGCACGCGATCGCGGTCGCGCCCGGTGAGCAGGCATTGCCGGCCGCGTCGTGGCCGCTTTCCTGCCAGACCGCGTCCCATCCGCCAAGGTCCGACCAGCCCGCGCCATAAGGCATGACGCTCAGCGTGTCGGCCTTTTCCATGATCGCGTAATCTATGGAGATATCGGGTGCCTGCGACCACGCATCTTCGGCCAGCCGCAGGAAGGACAGGTCTGTCCGCGCCTGCTCGACCGCCTTTGACACCGGCTCCAGCACCTCGGGGGCGTGGCTGCGAAAGGCCGCGATCAGCGTTTTTGCCGTGAACAGGAAGATGCCCGCGTTCCACAGGAACCGGCCCGAAGCGAGCATCTCGCCGGCGCGCGCTGCATCGGGCTTTTCCACGAAGCGGCGCAAGGGTTGCGGAGTGGTCGCGCGCGGGTCGGCGTCGTCGGCCAGTTCAAGATAGCCATAGCCGGTTTCGGGGCGCGTGGGGGTGATGCCAAAGGTCACCAGATCGCCCGCCGTGGCGCGCGGTACCGCTGCCCGGATCGCGCCGCGGAATCCGTCCGCATCCGGGATCACGTGATCGGACGGCGCGACAAGCATCACCGCCTCGGGATCGCTGCGCGCAAGCCACAGCGCCGCGGCAAGGATCGCCGGGGCGGTGTTGCGGCCCGCAGGTTCGATCAGGATGGATTGCGGGGCAAGCGCCACCTGCGCCAGTTGCTCGGTCACGATGAAGCGGAAAGGATCGCCCGTCACCACCACCGGCGCGGCAAAGCCATCGCCCGACAGCCGCCGGGCCGAGGCCTGGAACAGGCTTTCCTCGCCCATCAGCCGGGCAAATTGCTTGGGGTAGGATTTGCGCGACAAAGGCCAAAGCCGGGTGCCGGACCCGCCGCAAAGAAGGATGGGGTGGATCATGTCGAGGGTGGCTCCAACACGGATTGCGACGGGCAAGGGGTTTTGAAAAACCGTGCCGTTCACAAGCGTTAGACCAGCTTCGGTGCCGATGCAATCTGTCGGCGCGATCATCGCGGGGGGGGGCACCTGCGGGCAACATGGCGGCGACGCTAAA
>Ga0100401_1002751_pt1 | contig 13671 bp, 10 predicted proteins | sample CryGeymeta201525_FD_80421 | JGI IMG/M metagenome (GOLD analysis project Ga0100401, IMG submission 80421) | Groundwater microbial communities from Crystal Geyser aquifers in Utah, USA - Crystal Geyser metaG 2015-25 | ecosystem: Environmental > Aquatic > Deep subsurface > Groundwater | place: USA...
AAACACCTCAAAATTCCCGCCACACTCCTCAATCAAAGCCGCAAACCTCGGCACCTCCGCCTCATACGTGATGAACGAGTTCAAACGCGCGTTGTTCACCGGCTCCTCGATCCACGACTTCAACCCACCACCCCACTCGCCACGTAGCCGCCGCAAATCCTTCTTCAAAAGCCCAAGCTCCCTCTCCTTCCCCGCCCGCTTCTCCTCATCAGAAAGCGAACTTTCATAAACACGCTTCAAGCGCTCAATCGCACCGCCAATCTCCTTCCCCGCCTGCCCGATCCGCCTCAAGCGATCCTCATACTTCTTCATCAACTGCGGCCGCCCCGACATCAGGAACCACCGCCGCACCCCTTCCCTCGCCACCGCCTCCGCCAGGCCCTCATTGAACGGCGTATTACCACGAACGTAGGACTTCCGATGCGCCAGCTCATGGAAAATCAGCTCCACGTAATCCACCTCATCATACCCAGCAAAAGTATTTAGCACCGGATCACGAAACCACCCCAGCGACGAAAACGCATCCACCGCGCTCACCCATGTTTCATCACCCGCCCGCTCAAGCTCCGCCGCCTCCTCCCGCGCCTGATCCTCCCGAAAATACCCACGGTAATCCTGCCTCCCGACCACCGGATACCACCAGCTCCTCGGCTCCAGCGAAAGCACCGGCGCAGCGTAAACCACCCACACCAGATGCTCGCGACCCAGATCCGCGTAGAGTTCATAACTTCCACCCGAAGGCAGCTCCAACTCCCGCTCCGCGAACTTGAGAATCCTCAGAGTCAGCGCCAAACGTGCCCTCAACTTTTCATCCTCCGTCTGTGCCGCCACCTTCTCGATCGACTGCCGCTTCACCAGCATCCCGACCTGCCCCGAAACCGCCTGGCCATAAAACTCCATCGTCCGGCAAGAGCAAATCATCAGCGCCACAAGCGCCATCAGCACTGACATCTTAGACCTCATCGCTTGGCTCATCCAGCTCCGCCCGTTCCACGCGGTCCGCCTTCTTCTTCGCCCGCGCCTCGCGGAAAAAACTCTGCAGCAGCGCGAGACACTCCCCCTCCATCACCCCGGGCACCACCTCGCAGCGATGGTTCAGCGGCGGATTCGAATCGAGCAAATTGATCCATCCTCCCGCCGCGCCACCCTTCCCATCCGGACAGCCGAAAACCACACGATCCGGCCTACAGTGCACAATCGCCCCCGCACACATCGGACAAGGCTCCTTGGTCACATACAACGTGCACCCTTCCAGCCGCCAATCCCCGATCGCCCCTTGCGCCGCCGTCAGCGCCAGCATCTCCGCATGCGCCGTCGCATCCTTCAGCGTCTCCACCTGATTCCACGCCCGGCCGATCACCCGCTCGTCCTTCACGATCACACAGCCGACCGGCACCTCATCCGCCGCATACGCCAACTGAGCCTGTCGCAGCGCCTGCCTCATAAAATGCACATCGCCACCAAATTCGATCATCTCTTCCACGCCCCGAAACCTGACCACCTCCGGAGTAAGAGTCGAGTGCTTCTGACGATTCCAGCCGACCATAAGCTACGCCTAGCCGGGTAAAAAGGGGCCAGCGGTAAAAAGGGGCCAGGACGGGATTCTTCTAACCCTTTTTCCCCTGACTCTTTTTCCCTTCAGTCTCCGATCACAAAAGCAGGACCGCCAAGCAACTTGAAATCCCACTTGGAAATTTTCCGTGTGATCGCACGTAAGTTGCCCATGTCCGTCTCCATCTCAACGACCCATCGTCGATCCCGCCGCGTGACCGCATGGTTCCTTTCCACTCTTGTCATTGGCATGTCGGCCCCCCTGCCGCGTGCTCATGCCGTGGCCAATCAAAACGCTGCCGACGAGGCCGCCGCACAAGGAAAGATCCTCAACAAGCCCGAAAAACTGGAAGCATTCCGCGATCAGGCGCTCGGCATGTTCATCCACTGGTCGATTGATTCCCAGATCGGCTCGGTGATCAGCCACAGCTTGGTCGGCGCGGATGAAGGCTACGCCCGCCGTTTCTTCGAGGAACTGCCGAAGTCCTTCAACCCCACCAAATACGACCCGACCGATTGGGCCTCTCTGGCGAAATTGTGCGGATTCAAATACGCCGTGTTGACCAACAAGCACCACAGCGGCTTCTGCATGTTCCCCACCAAAACCACGGACTTTTCGATCGCGAACACTCCCTACAAGAAGGATGTCACGAAGATGTATGCCGATGCCTTCCGCGCCGCCGGGCTGGGCATGGGATTTTACTTCTCTCCTGATGACTTCTGGTTGCTGCACAAACAAGGCATCCCGATCTCGCGCTACAGAGCCGGCGGCGACCCCAGGGTTCTCCCGACCAAGAATCCGGAGCTCATGAAACACAACCTCGCCCAGATCGAGGAACTCTATAGCCGCTACGGAGCAGTGGACTACCTTTTCATCGACGGCGAGGCAGACGGGATCCGCGACCTCGCATGGAACATGCAGCCGGATACTCTGGTCACGCGGGGTGCCATCGCGACTCCGGAACAAAAGCTGCCCGACAAGGAGCTGCTCGGCCCTTGGGAGGCCTGCTTCACCCTTGGGACACAATGGCAATTCAAGCCCACCAATGAGAAATACAAATCGGGAACCGACCTGATCCACATGCTCATCGAAACCCGCGCGAAGGGAGGCAATCTCCTGCTGAATGTCGGCCCCGAACCATCCGGCGTGATCCCATTCGAACAGCAGCGCATCATCCGAGAACTCGGGCTCTGGCTCTTCATCAATAGCGAGGCGATTTACAAGGTCCGCCCCTGGCACGTCATCCGAGAAAATGACGTTTGGTTCACCCGTTCGGCGGAGCAGACGGACACCGTCTATGCATTTCTCACCAACCAAGGCGAGTGGCCGCGGGGCAAACGGAAGAGCTTTGTCCTCAAAACGCTCAAAGCCACCGAAGCCACTCAAATCAGTGTGCTCGGGCACGACGGCAAAACTCTTGAATATTCGCCCAAGGCGGATCCATCGCCAAAGTTCTCTCAAAAAGCAGACGGTCTGCACCTCGACATCATGCTCGCCCAGCGGATCTACAACAATTCCCTCTGGCCAAACCCCGTGGTCGTCAAGCTCACCGCCATGAAACCGGTCGCTCCCTGAACTTGAGCCCAAACCCACCGAGGGATAAGTTCTTGGGAAGGAGCTGACGCAGGGCGGCTTCTTGATGGCCGTAGCCCGGAACTTCCCGATGAGCTACCGGAAGTAGGCTGAAAAACCTTTGTGAATTGGCCAAATTCTATTCGTTTCAGCTGATTCCTACATTTTTGACTGCCAAAAGCTCCGACTTGTGGCTTTTTCCCTCCAGTCCCCTTCATGCGTAACCCATTTCATGCCCTCAGTATGGCCCTCCTTCTCGGAGCGGTACCCTGCCTGCATGCCCAAGCCGTTTCCAGCGCAGCGAATCTGCCACGCGTCGTCATCCCGACCAGCCGCCAGCAAATCCAGCCCGTGCGCCCGGTCCAGCCGCAATCGGCGCAGCTTTACCCATGGCGGCAAAACATCACCGCCACCGTCTTCTGGATCGGTGAACAGCCAACGCAAAACAACCCGACCCCCAATCACAAGTCTTCTTGGGATCAGCAATGGCGCGAAAACTACGGCGGCTACGACGATCCTGATCCAGCGGCTCGCATCGCCGATCATCGCAGCGGAGAATTCCGACCGAAAAAATTCACTCCGCGGCTCAATCCTTTTTACATCGCCCTGCCCTACAACGACGTCGCCGGATGGGGCCGCCACAAACCGGAAGCCTCGCGCGTCATCCCCTGGTTCCGCCGCATGAACCCCAAACCGGGTAAAACCGTGCTCAAAGGGAGATGGATTCAGATTTATCACGGTGGCAGAAGCTGCTACGCCCAGTGGGAAGATTGCGGCCCATGGGTGACCGATGACTACCACTATGTCTTCGGAAACAGCCGCCCGAAGAACCGTTCGAACAAAGGTGCCGCCATCGATATTTCTCCATCCATCCGAGATTACCTCGACTTGAAGTCCGGCGAGCAATGTCACTGGCGCTTCGTCGAAGATGCCCAGGTGCCCTACGGTCCTTGGAAAAAATACGGTCAGCACCGGCCGGCCGTCGCCCCGGATGGCACAGACTTCGAAGCCAAACGCAAGTATCTCGAATACCTCCGCAAGCTTCGCGACGAGCAGTACCAAAAGCAGACCCTCGATCAGATCAGGCGCTAATCAGCGCTTCCACTTCTCGATCTCCCGCAGGAATTTCTTTTCCGCCGTAGCGTCCCGAAGCTGCCCTTCGTAGGTGACCGCGTAATGGTAGCGAACGAGCTCTGCGCCAAACTCCGGTGGCTCTTCGAGTTCCGCCATCAGGCCGCGAAGTGTTCGTCCGGGAGCCAGTCGCAAGCCCCGCTTGCCACACTCCGCGAAAATGGCGTCCAAGTAGTCGCCGCGCCGCTTCACACGAGCCTCCTTGCTTCCCCACGATGACGACCTCTCCCTCGTTAACGCACGCCAAACAAGCATCACCAATCCCGCCACTCCGAATAGCAGCGCAAGCCCCAGCCCGAGCATCCACACCGGACGCTCCGCCGCCAGATTGTCTTCCATCTCAGGCTCCAAATCCTCCGAACCCGGCGGTTTTTCCCCCTCACCCGCCAACTCGGGATTCGCTCGTTCAAGCGCTGTGGGCGGCGTCGGATCCAGCACCACCCAGCCGTAGTCCTTCAACCAGACCTCTGCCCAAGCATGCGCCTCGCGCGCCCGGAAAACAAACAATCTACTGCCTTCATAGTAGGTTCCACCGGCCCAGCCGTAGCTGATCCTCGCCGGAATCCCCGCCGCACGCGCCAGCAAAGCCCCTGCCGTGGCATAAAGTTCGCAGTGCCCCTTCTGCTCATAAAACATGAAGTTCTCTAAGGGATCCCGGTTGTCGGGATTTTCCGTGACGAGCGAATACTCAAGCGTGGTGCGCAAATGGTTTCGAATCCGAACGAGACGATCCATCACCTCGCCACTCCCGGCCACCACCTCGGCCTGAAGAAAAATCCGCGACCCCAAACTTCCATCCGGCAGCGCCAACAGGGACTTCGGGATCTCAGCTGGAAGCTCCACGACCTGCCCGTTCAAATCATCAATCGTCCGGGGTTTCGAAATCGTATCGTATTCAAATCCGCCATCCTGCTTGGGCAACAGCTGCAGTCGCGCGTCCAGCGAAACCACACTCTTCACCCGCGCCGCCGTCAGCCCCTGCAAACCCGTCAACGGATTCTGGCCATGCTTTTCACTCCCTTGATAAACCCGACAAGACACTGAATCCCCCGTCCACTCACCCGGCAGACGCAGCCAACCATCGTCCTCGGCCGTCAGGGTCCGCGCCTCACTGGAAAGCGCCATCCACGCCGCATCATCATATCGGCTGAGCGAAAATGCCTGCACGTAGAGCCGTGAGTTGAGCATCCGAGCCGCATCAATCTCCCCCGAAGGCTGAAGAAAGATCTCGGGCCGGTTTCCTTGCTTGAAATTGGTGCGGCTCGGCAATGGACGGCGCTGCTCGTCGTTCCACAACCAGTTCCCCTGACGCACGTTTCGCTCGCCTTGCGTCTCCACTTTTCGCGCCGCAGCCCTTTCCGGTCGCAGCCATTCCTCCATCCTCGCCGCCGCCGATTCCAATGGCGCCGGCAGCGTCGAGAAAAAGACCACGAACAGGCACTCGATCGACAGCACCGCCGCACCAATCGCCACATAATCCAGCCATTCCGCATTCCTCCAGCTCTCGACAAGAGAGCCCTTTTCCTTTGGCCGCTTTCCCCAAAGCCCAACGCCCGCCACCAAGGCCAGCACCGCTCCACATGTCCGCACCACCGCTGGCCACGACTCCGGATGACCGCGCAGCAGCCCATAGGCCACCGCCAATGCCAGAATCATCGCCAGACTACGCACGCCTCCTCCTTTCCCGCTGCTTCCGCTCGTAGGAAACGATATCCACCAACACGAGACGCGTCCTTTTCCCAAGGTAATCCCTCCAATGAGCCGCCGGCATGTCGGAAATGACGATCAAAGCCTGATCACTTCCGAGCTCCTCCAAGCGACCTAACAGCTCATGCGCTTCCGTGCCAGCCGACCTCCTTGCCTTAGCCAGTATCTCACCCGCCTGCCCCAACTGCTTCCGCGTCGCCACCCGTCGCGGCACCCATTCTTCAAAATCCGCCATCAGCACGGTCGGCACGCCACTCGCTTGAAAATGCCGCATCGCCCCCCACAACAGCGAGATCGCACGCTCGAATCGGTCCGGTCGGATCAGCGCCCCATCGGTCGCAAACGAATGAAAAACGATCACCGCTTTCTGAGGATAAAACCCTGGAGGATCGAGTTCGCGCACCATCAGTCCTCCACCACGTGCCTGCGACCTCACGCTCGCCGGCCACGCGATCACCTTTGCCGGATCACCCGCACGATACTCACGCAGTCCACGCGGCTCGCCCATCGCCTCACTCACCGCCGCCGTCCGCAGCGGCTCCGCTTCCAGCGCGCTGCCCACCGCCACCAACTCACGCGGCATCAGTGCAGGCGGCAGCGCCAGCAAGGAATGCCCCAATTCTTCGCTCGTGGAAAATCGAAACAAGCCCAGCGGAAAACCACTACTCACCAAAACCTCCATCACCTCACCGTGCCCACGATTGGGAAGCACTTCCCGCAGCTCGACATCCGCACCCGATCCCGCCGCCACCCATGGCACCTGACACCCGCACTCCAATCCACCAGGCGTCTTGATGGCCAAACCAAGCCCAAAGCCATCCAGCATCCGACGCCCGTTCTCCACCGTCACCCGGATCCGCACCGGAGCCCCCGCCTGCACCACTTTCGGCATCTCGATCCCCACCCTCAGCCTCTGCAAATTCATCCGTCCAAGCTCCCAACTCAGCAGCAGCAAAACCGCCGCCGCCCCACCCAGCGCCATCAGCACGCCATCCACCCGCAGCAAGCCCGCCGCCGAAAGCGCCAACGAGCCTCCAACCAGCACACTCCCCCGCGTCTCGATCCGGCCTTTCCGCATTTCCCAACATTGCCGCGCCACGATTTACTTCAAGACCATAGACCGCTTCGCGCTTCCATCTTTCGCTTCCGCACCCTTCACTCCCGCCCATGAACGTCCGCACCCGCTTCGCCCCCTCACCGACCGGCTACCTCCACGTCGGCGGCGCACGCACCGCCCTCTTCAATTTCCTCTTCGCCCGCAAGCACGGCGGCAGCTTCGTCCTGCGCGTCGAGGACACCGACGAAGCCCGCAATACCGACGAAGCTCGGGCCGCCATTTTCGAAGGCATGCACTGGCTCGGCCTTGACTGGGATGAAGGCGAAGGAAAAGGCGGCGACTTCGGCCCCTACAACCAATCCGAACGCGCCGAACTCTACCACAAATGGTTCGAAGTCCTGCGATCAAAGGACCGCGTCTACGAAGACGACGGAGCCTGGCGATTCCGCTTCGAGCGCAAACCTATCACCATGCACGACCTCGTTTGTGGCGAGGTCACCATCGATTACACCGACGAATCGAACACCCCCGACATGGTCGTGCGCCGCTCGGACGGCAGCTACGTCTTTCACTTCGTCAACGTCGTCGATGACCTCGAAATGAAGATCACCCACGTGATCCGCGGCGAAGACCACCTCATGAACACCCCGAAGCACCTCCAACTTTTCGAGGCCTTTGGCGTGCCAGCCCCGCAATACGCCCACATTCCGCTGATTCTGAATGAGAACGGCTCGAAGATGTCGAAGCGCGATGCCGGTGCCGCCGTCGGCGATTACCCGCGTCAGGGCTTCATCTCGTCCGCCGTCGTCAACTTCATCGCCCTGCTCGGATGGTCGTCGAAATCCGACGAGGAAATCTTCTCCCTCAACGAACTGATCGAACGCTTCTCGCTCGAAGCCGTCAATCGCGCCCCGGCCCGCTTTGATTCAGAGAAATGCGCCTGGCTCAACCAGCAGCACCTCATGAAACTCGGTGCCAACGACTTCGCCACCGCCGCCCGTCCCTTTGTCGAAGCCGCCGGCTTGCTAGAAAGCGCCAGCGAGTCCCGCTACATCCGCGCCGCCGAACTCGTCCAAGACAAGGTCCGCCTGCTTTCCGAAATCCCCAAGGCCCTCGATTTCCTCCTTCAAGACGACATCAGCATCGACCGCGAGTCGCTCGAAAAGGTCGCCAAAAACGACCAGGCCGCCGCCCTCCTTTCCGCCCTCGCCGACGCCTTCGAGGCCCTCCCTCTATGGTCGGCCGATGCCGCCAAGGAAGCGATCGGAGAAACGGCCAAATCCCTCGGTGCCAAGCCCGGCCAACTCATGTTCCCGACACGCGTCGCCCTCTCCGGAAAATCCGGCGGCCCCGACCTCGGCGACATCATGGCCCTCCTCGGCCGTGACTCATCCGTCGCCCGCGTGAGAAACCTCGCCACCAGGACGGGATCATAGAAAAACGTGGCAAACTTTGCGTCTTGGCGCTCCCAAATTCATGACCGTCCACACCCTCAACGACCTCTCATCACGCAACCTGTTAGATGCCGGCCACACAAAGCCCGCGCGCCTCGCCGTGATCGGCCATCCGGTCGCCCACTCCGCCTCACCACGCATGCATCAGCCGGCCCTCGACGAAGCCGGCATCGACGCCCGCTACATCGCCCTCGACATCGAGCCCGGCCAGATCGTCGAGGCCTTCAAACGTATGCGCGACCTCGGCTTCATCGGCTGCAACGTCACCGTCCCCCACAAATTTGATGCTCTTGCCGCCTGCGATGAAATCGACGACGCCGCCCGTGATCTCGGCGCGGTGAACACCATCCGCTTCGACCCCGATGCGACCCGCGGATCAAACACCGACGGCTATGGCTTCGAGCACGCGGTCAAAGAATCACTCAACTTCGATCTCACCGGAAAATCCGTGCTAATCGTCGGTGCCGGAGGTGGTGCTGGAGGCGCGATCGCCTCCCACTGCGTCCGCTCGGGCGTCGCCCGACTCATCCTCGTCAACCGCACCCTTTCCAAGATCGAAGCCCTCGCCCAACGCCTCGCAAACAGCAAGACCGAGATCATCACGCTCTCATCCGAATCGATGTCCGGCCCCGCGAACCTCGCACTCGCCCACTCCTCGGACCTGCTCGTCAACACCGCCTCGCTAGGCCTCAAAAAAGACGACCCATCCCCGCTCCCCGAAGTCTGCTTCGCTCCAAGCCACGCCGTCTTCGACACCATCTACGAGCCTCCTCGTACTTCATTCCTCCGCGCCGCCGAAGCCGCAGGAGTCCGCACCGCCAACGGCACCGGCATGCTCCTCCATCAAGGCGTTAGAGCCTTCGAAATCTGGTTTCCTGGAAGCACTCCCACCGAAGCCATGCGACGAGGCCTCGGCATCGGCTGAGGATCATTTTTCGAGGCCGAGATCGTCGAAATCGTACCAGTGGCACGCTAGGATTTCCCGGATCACAAACGAACGCTCGGACCCCGCCTCCCGCATCACTCGAGCACGCAGTCGGATCATCCCTTTCGGGTCCAATCGCGACGCCTGCGAGCCATAGATTCCCTCTCCTGCATCTCGTTTGGCAAAGGCTTCGGAAAGCACTCTCCCGATCCGTGAATTCGGATCCACCACCACCTCGGGAGATGAGGCCCCGAGTTCACCCGCTAGTCCTGTCCGCGGGCCAATCAATACCACACTTGCAATCGTTCCCTCTCCGGAGGAAACCTCGGAGCGGGGACGCGCCAGAAGGCGGAACTCACCCTCTTCCTCATCGGTTCCCAGAAGAAACAGCGACCAGTCGAGTTCTGAGTAACGGACCATATTCGCCCAGTCGATCTTCCACTCCCCCTCGCCATCCTCGAAAAACACAGCCTCCACCTGCCGATTCCCCGTCAGCGCCCAAACCGTTTCGATGGCCTTGCCCTTCGGAGTCTCGATCACATTAGCGATCGAATAGTCGGGATTCTCCTCGGAAGCTGAAAACGTGATATCCTGTTGCCAGGCCGACATCCGCGTGAGGGTATCCACGGGATTGATCACATACTCAACCCGGCGCTCTGGTGCACCCGCCTCAAGGAATTCAACCACCTTCCTCTTACATTCATTAAGCTCACCTGCGATGATTTGTTGCTCATCGGATGCGATTCCAAAACCCAGCTCCTGACCGCCTTGACCGGACCCTTGGAAAAACTTCACCGCTCCAGCGAGAACGACGAGGATCACCACCCAAATCCCGACAAACACCGCCAACCCGTTGCTTTCCTTCTTTCGCCTCGATCCACCTCGGCTTCGGCCGCCATCCCCCGAACCTCCTTCACGTTGCCGAACCGACGACTTCGATCTCGCCCCGCCTGAGGCCTGAACAAATGCGATCTCGGAGGGATCCACAGTCGGATGCCTCCCGCACTCGGGGCAATGCTCGGGCATACCACTTCCTACTTCCGCCCCGAAAAAAGCACCACATCGCCCGCAGTGAAACCATCCTGAATTTTTCTTATCCTCCATACGCTGACTCACGGTTCAACCCATCCTTTCTCGATAACATCGGTGATCGTAAACTGACCTAATTCACCACGACCTGTATTTTCGATCCGCACAATCGCCGCACAATCCGAAACCTCATCCAACAAAACCGATCCCTCATTGAGAGCTTCCGCCAATACTCGCACCACATCGGAGCCTACCCGAGCATAACCGAAGACCGCACTCGATCCTTCGAGCGGACTCATCCGATAGCATCGAAATTCCTCATCAGGAAAATCGAGGGGATGAAAGGTCGCCGCCTTGAGGAGCACACGCATTTTTACCGACTTCCCTATCTCGAGATCCTTCAGTTGATCGAAGTCCAGATCACCAACTCCCTTCGAAGCCTCCCAATCCACTTTGAATCCATCATCACCCGACACCAGAAGGTATTCGAACTTGTCTCCCGCCACCTGCTTTCCCGTGATTAAGACGACAGTTACATCTTCCATTCCCGACAACTGCCCAGCCACGTCTGCCGCCTCACCCAACGGTTCCCAATGTCCTGCCATCTTGGATTTCAATCGCTCGCCATGGCGGATCGTCCCAATCGCCTCATCGAGCGTCTCGGCCGCCGCAAATTTGCCAAACAATTTCACCGCATCATCAATCAATTCATCAGCCTCCGTGGTCTCAACTCCCAAAACATCAACGACCTTCATCGTTTCTAAATACGACTCCGGCCCTGCTAGGACCTTTCGCGAAGACCCTACCGCTAAAACGACGATCACCGAAAGCACCACGGTAAGACAAGCCATCAAGACCGTCAACGCGCGCACACTCATGACACGCTTGCGCCGAGGTTTTCTCAACGGAACGGGAAGCTTGGCTTCCTCGCCTTCAATCCTCCGGTTCGCCAAAGGAATCGCTTCTAAATCAAGTCGAACGACCTCTTCAATCTCGCCCGGATCATCCTCCAGCTCGGCCTCCCCCCAACTCGCTTGATAACGATCGCTTCTGCGACGATCTCCCGGCCCACCTCCGAAAACGCGCACCTGAACACCACCGTGGCCGGTGCGTCTGGTCGGCATCCTTTCCTCACTGCTCATTCTGACGCGCAGAAACTGCCCCCATTCGGGCCCCGCGACAAGCCTTCGTCTGCCGATCAGCCACCAAACTTTCGCGCCATCGCCTCCTCCATCGCACGCTCCACCAAACGAGCGGCCACCCCTTCGGTCGCACGATCCAACTCCTGCACCGCTGCCTTCAAGCTCTTAGCCTCGCCAAGTGCCATGGCCTCCTTGACCTCACTCACCGCCCCCCGGATCGCCTCGGCCTCCTCAGCTGAGACCAAATCCCCCCCCTGAGCCAAAACCGCATCAACCGCCGGAAGTAACTCCTCCGCCTTCAACTTCGCCTCGGTAAAGATCCGCTCACTCATGTCATCGAAGGCATACTCCACCGACTCGCTCACCATTTTCTCGACCTGCTCATCGTCCACATCCACCGCCGCGCTCTGAATCTGCACCACCGTGTCCCTCCCCGTTTCCACATCCCTCGCCAGCACTTCCAGAATCCCATTCTCATCGATCCGGAACTGCACTCCCACCCGCGCCTGCCCCTTCGCCGCCGACTCAAAATCCACCTCGAAATCCCCCAACTGCCAATTGTCCCGCGCCATTTCCCGCTCGCCCTGTAGCACCCGAATCAGCATCGACCGCTGACCCGCCACCGCATTGGTAAACATCTCACCCGCCTTGCACGGAATCGTCGTATTCCGGGGAATCAGCACATTCATCAGCCCGCCAAAAGTCTCAATCCCCAAGCTCAGCGGCGTCACATCGAGAAGCACCATCTTCTGCATCGCCCCACTCAGCACCCCCGCCTGAATCGTCGCCCCCAGCGCCACCGCCTCATCCGGATGCTGCGAAAGATCCGGCTCGCGCTCGAAAAACTCACCCACCGCCCGCCTCACCTCGGGAATCCGCGTGCTCCCGCCCACCAGCACCACGGCATTGAGTTCCTCTTTCGAAATCCCCGCATCCGCTAAAGCCCGGCGACAACACTCCAAAGTCCTCTCAATATAGGGACGAGCCAAACCCTCGAAATCCCCACGACTCACCGCCACTTCCACACCCGCACCCCCATCGAAAAACGGCAGCCGGAAGACCTCCTCCTCTCGCTCCGAAAGCCTCCTCTTCACCCGTTCCGCCTCCTCCATCACCCGCACATCCACCTGCTCAAGCCCCGCCCTCTCCGCACACCAAGCCGCCAGCGCCGCATCCAGGTCATCGCCCCCCAGCCGCGTGTCCCCCCGCGTCGAAAGCACCTGAAACACCCCATCCTGCATCTCAAGAATCGATAGATCAAAGGTTCCCCCGCCCAAATCATACACCGCCACCCGCGAGCGATCCCCCAACTTGTCCAATCCATAAGCCAGCGCCGCCGCCGTCGGTTCATTGACAATCCGCACCACCTCCAGCCCCGCCAGCTCCCCCGCCCGTTTCGTCGCGCCTCGCTGAGCATCATTGAAATACGCCGGCACCGTGATCACCGCCTTGCTCACCGGTGTCTCCAAACGCCACTCCGCCACCCGCTTCAGCTCCCTCAAAATCTCCGCACTCACCTCTTCCGGAGTCCTTCCCAAAACCCGCACGCCCCCGTCCTCGCCCCGCTCCATCAATACCGGGAAATCCTCCACCTCCCCGAATCGACGCCCCATCAGCCGCTTCACACTCGTTACCACCCGTCCCGCCTCCAGCGCCCGACGCCGCAAAGCCCTCGCTCCAACTTCCAAACCATCTTCACCAAACCAAACCGCACTTGGCATCACCCGTTTCCCCTCCTCATTCGCCAGCAGCATCGGAAACCCCGAATCCACCACCCCGATCGCCGAATTCGTCGTCCCCAGATCAATCCCAACAATCACTTCGCTCATCGCCCCCAACCAACGCCGCGACCCTCGACATTCCAATGCTCAAATTCCAAAAATGACCCTCCAAACTTCCACCCACCAAAAACCCGAACCCCAAGAGCGTCACCCCTATCCTGACCGCACCCTCTCGATTCTAGATTCTAGATTCTAGATTCTGACCTCTGACCTCTGACCTCTGACCTCTGACCTCTGACCTCTGACCTCTGACCTCTGACCTCTGACCTCTGACCTCTGACCTCTGACCTCTGACCTCTGACCTCTGACCTCTGACCTCTG
>Ga0100401_1002783_pt1 | contig 13570 bp, 9 predicted proteins | sample CryGeymeta201525_FD_80421 | JGI IMG/M metagenome (GOLD analysis project Ga0100401, IMG submission 80421) | Groundwater microbial communities from Crystal Geyser aquifers in Utah, USA - Crystal Geyser metaG 2015-25 | ecosystem: Environmental > Aquatic > Deep subsurface > Groundwater | place: USA...
AAAATATATGATAAAGCCCTGTCCGACATAAAAGAGGGGAAAGAAAAAATAGAAATTTCCGCATTATCGATGAATGAACTAATGGAAAAAAATAATGATCTTATGGAAAAACTTATATTGAGAGAGAAAAAGAAAGAGGAATGGGATCCTCTATTTATCCTTATGGTCTTGTTTGTCGCTGGTGCATTGGGTATACTTACCTAGTTTGTAAGTGTTGAAGTTTTTGTGAAATGAAATTTTTAAGGCGGCGCGCCCCGCTTTGCGGGGCACGAAATTCGGCGGCGGCGGAAGTGCGGAGCGGGTCAATTCTGTTCCCTCCGTCGCCCTTCGGGCTTTGGCGGGCAGGCAAAATAGGTTCGAGCTTCGTTCAGCAATTGCGACCAGACATTGCTTTTTACCCCACTCTACCGTTAGTCAGTTGTTTTTACCTTGTAATTTTTCATCAACAGGGCGTTGGAAACAACACTAACCGATGAAAATGCCATGGCAACAGCGGCAATTGCCGGATTTAAAAGCCAGCCGGTAAAAGGATATAAAATGCCGGCGGCGATAGGAATGCCGACTATATTATAGAAAAAAGCCCAAAAAAGATTTTGCTTAATTTTATTTAAAGTGTACTTGCTTAAATCAATAGCTGTTATCACATCTCGTAAATCATCTTTAATTAAAACTATTTTCCCGGTTTCCATTGCCACATCCGTACCGGATCCCAAAGCGATACCTAAATCAGCTTGAGCCAAAGCCGGCGCGTCATTTATACCATCTCCGACCATCGCCACAATATTTCCTTCGCTCTGTAGTTTTTTGATTTCGGCTGATTTTTCTTGCGGCAACACTTCGGCTAAAACCCTATCTATGCCAACGAGCTTCGCAATAGCTTGCCCGACTCTTTTATTATCTCCAGTGATTATCGCCACCTTCTTTCCCATTTTATGAAGCATCTTGACGGCTTCTTTTGAATAATCTTTAAGAGTATCCGCCACCGCAATAATACCGATGATGTCTTTTTCTACGGCTAAGATTATGGCTGTTTTACCTTGATCTTCTAAAGCAATCATTTTTTCTTCTATTATATTTGGATTAATTTGATTGTTAACCATTAGTTTTCTTGTTCCAAAAAGAATTTTTTTAATTTCTCTCCCTTCGGGAGATCCCCCGTAGGGGGATAAATCAGCTGAAACGCCATAACCGGGAATAGCTTGAAACCCTTCGACTTCGATCAGGGTAACTTTTTCTTTCTTCGCTTTATTAATAATTGCTTGGGCTAAAGGATGTTCGGAATTTTTCTCTACAGAAGCGGCTATCTGTAAAATTTTTAATTTCAAATTGTCATTTTGAATTTTGAATTTTGAATTTTGAATTTCTACAATATCGGTAACACTGGGCTCGCCTCTGGTTAGCGTTCCGGTTTTATCAAAAATGACGATGTTTACATCTCTGGCAATTTCTAACGCCTTGCCGCTTTTAATTAAAATGCCATTTTTGGCCGCCAATCCTGTCCCCATCATTACCGCGGTTGGTGTTGCCAGACCTAAAGCGCACGGACAAGCGATAATTAAAACAGCCACAAAAACCGTTAAGGCAAAAGCAAGGGGTTGGCCAAATAAAAGCCAGATGGCAAAAGTCAAAATAGCGATACCCATCACGGTCGGAACAAAATAAAAAGAAACTTTGTCAGCCAAGAGCTGGATTGGCGCTTTAGAACCCATTGCTTCTTCAACGATTTTTATAATTTGGGCCAACATTGTATCTTTGCCCACCCGAGTTGCCTTAAATTTCAAAACGCCGGTTTTGTTAATGGTCGCGCCAATTACCTCGTCCCCTTTTTTCTTCTCAACCGGAATACTTTCTCCGGTAATGGCTTTTTCATCAACACCGGAATAGCCGTCAATAACGATTCCATCAACAGGAATTTTCTCTCCCGGCTTTACCAAAATAATATCTCCAACCTTTACTTCAGAAATGAGAATTTTTATTTCCTGTCCATCTTTAATAATCAAAGCTTCTTTTGGTTGGAGTCCAATCAATTTTTTGATTGCTTCGCTTGTTTTGCCTTTGGTTATCGCTTCCAGATATTTACCCAAAGAAATAAAAACCAAAATTAGAGCCGCGCTTTCATAATAAAGATTTGCTTCAACTTTCGCCCCCAAAAATACCAAAACAGATATGGTTAAACTATAAAAATAAGCAACGGCCGTGCCGATAAAGATTAAAGTATCCATATTCGGAGACAGACGCAGCAATTTTTTAAAACCGGATATCCAAATATTAAAACAAGAAACAATAACAGCCGTCGCTAAAACAAACTGGATAATAGTTCCATAATTTTCAAAAATTGTTGGCATTGGCAAACCGGCCATTTCGCCCATCACCACATAAATAATGGGTAGGCTAAAAATTAGCGCAAAAACAAATCGCCTTTTTAATTTTTTGAACTCTTGCGCTTTCGCTTCTTTGTGATGGTCATGCATTTCTTCCTTGTCCTTCGTAGCTGCCTCCTTCGCCGAAGTGGCTACGGAGGCCGAGTCAGCGAAGGAGGATTCGGCAGTTTCTTCCGTTGCTTTGTATCCCAGCTTCTCAATAATTTTTTGAATTCTGGCAATGCTTATGGATTCGGCAGGCCCTTCGGCCACGAGCGGTTCGACAGTCCTGAGCTCACCGTCGAAGGACTCAGGGCCGAGTGGCTCACCATGTGTTTCAACGGAATCAAATTCTAAATATAGTTTCTCTGAAGCAAAATTAACATTAGCGGATTTAATTCCTTCCTCTTTTTTCAATGCGTTTTCAATGGTTACTGCGCACGAAGCGCAGTGCATGCCGGATATGTTTAAAATTATTTTTTCCATATAGTTACTTTAGATTATTTTTTGCGGGTGTTGATTTTTTCTGCAATAAACCAATAGGAAAGATAGCCGAGAAGCCCAAGTTGAATTGTAGGAGTTAAACCGATGGATAAAACCGGAATTATGGGCATATATTCATTATACGACCATCTTCCCGCATGCAGAGCATACAATTCTATAATTACCGAGATCAAGAAACCGGCGAAGACAATTATCCAGCTTTTGTTCCTTAATCTAGATACAAATACGAAAGGAAGAGATAGAAGAGTTATAATAACTGCGTCGCCAATGGAAGCTCGCAAGAGAATTGCTTCAGTTATCGCACCGCCCATATAATTGATATAAAGGTGAGAATGTAAATTTTCCCAAATCAAGTTAAGGGAGAAAGACAAAAGAAAGATAAAAAAGATTTTTTTCATAAACTATTTCGCGTTGTTGATAATGTTTTGAATAATCTGATCAATTTCTTTTGGCCTCTCGCCTAAATCGGCCTGCGGGAAAAACTGCGGTAGAATAATGGGTCGCATGCCAGAAATAAAAGTTTGACTGTCTTTAATATAAACATTTATTTTACAAGGCATGCAAAGACCGATTTTAATATCAGCTTTCAAAAATTCATTGGCAAACTTCGCATTACAAAATTCAATAATTTTAAAGTGTTCGATTTTAAATCCTTTCTCGGCCAAAGTCTTTTGGACATCATGGATATATAATACCCGCAGTCCAGCTTTGGCAATTTCTTTTTGCACATTTCGAACCGTTTCATCAAAATTTTTAGTTGTGGTAACGGTATAATCAAATTCCATAATTAATTTTATTTTCATTAAATGTTTCATAGTATATTTTTATATTTTTATAAATATCAAGCATAAATTTTTTAATCAGTTACCAGCGGCGAGGTTTTGCAAGTCGGACACAATCCTTTTTTGCATTGGGGACAGGGTTCTTTGCCTTAGGCAATCAAATCATCGCAAGCACATGTGCCAGCGGTAAAATTATTCCACTGGTTAGCTTCCGTATAACACATTGTGCAAGGTGGGTTGATGCAATACCTATAATCACCCCTCACAACTGCCTGACTGATGGCGTAATCTCTTTCTTTGATTATTCTCTAATACATTGCCTCCGGGCTTAAATTTTCAAAAGCTTGATTCTGGATACCGAAAAACAGGTAACTCCCGAAACTGCCGAGTAAAAAAATCAAAATAATAAAGATAAATTTTTTCATAAAAAATTTATTAAATTTATCTTGCTCCGCAAGTACCGCCTCCTCCGCAAGAACCTGATGGTAAGTTAGTCTTTTCTAACTCCAATTTTTGCTGCTCCGGGTTAATGTCACTCTCCGTTACCACAAACTTTCCCCAAACCATCTGCATCCAGCAGCTAAATTTAATGTCCCCCGTTTTCTTAGGCACAAACTCAATAATATTTTCTCCGTATTCTAATTTCTTTCTAATGTTATATTCGGGCATTATTATTTCATCCGTACAACCAGACATTTGTTTTACATTAATAATCCAGCGGACAGGGATATCTTTTTTCGCAAAGAGAATATTGGGAGAATAGCCTTTGTAAGTAAGGTCCATGTTCACCACCTGATATTCCTTGGCGCTTCCTTCAATTAGAAATTCTGTTTGGCCTATTTGTTTTATTGGAACAAAACCCCGGAAACCATAGCCAAAATTTACCAGACCGCGGTTAATCATAAATAAACCCAAAATTATTACGATGGCGCCCGAAAATTTCATCACTTGTTTAATTCTTTCATGGCTGATTAAAGAGATAAAACTGCCAAAGCCAAACATTAAAGGAATTGTGCCTAAAGCATATATCCCCATTGATAAAGCTCCTCGTGTAATACTTCCAGAAGCTAACGCGTAAAGCTGCATTGCCTGCAAGGGCCCGCAGGGCATAAAGCCATTGAGCAGACCAATAATAAATGGGCCTTTTGGTTTTTTAGTATGGCGTTGGCCGTAGAGAAAGCGGGCGATAAAGGCCGGTGTACTTAGCTTAATTTTTTCCAACCACTTAAAATGCGTTAGCAGTGACAATCCCATTAAAACCATAAAACCGCCAGCTAACAAAGTGATGATTCCAGTAAATGTGGGATTTACGCCAAAAAAGGAGCCGGCTCCGCCCAAAATACCGCCGATAATAGCGTAAGAAATCATTCTGCCGGCATTGTATTGTAAATGAGGGGCGGAATTATTTGTCCTCTTGTCTTGGTTGGCGGTGTAGTGTCTGGTTGTGTAAGTCACAACCAACCCACCGCACATTCCCACACAATGAAAGCTTGCCAGAACGCCAATTATAAAAATCAGCCAATAGCTCACCCTTTGCTCGTTTAATGTAGAAAGGAGTTCCAGAAGACCAAAATGTTTGATCAAATAGTAACCCATGGTAAATAAAACTAGTAAAACGCCGGCGATAATAAATTTTTTAGGGATGCCTCTTTTTACCATTTGGGCAGGTTCTATTACATTGTGGTTTACTTTATAGTTTAGTTTTTCGATGGCCTCAAAAATTTTCCTTTGGGATATTTTTTGGTCATCAAACTCTATTCGGCATTTACTAGTTTGGTAATCAACATCAATACCTTTTAACCCTTCCAAAACACCAACCTCGGTTTCAATTAAAGTTTTGCAGCTCCTACAGTGAATACCCTCAATTTGAATTGTAATTTTCTTGAACATATTTTTTTTATTGGAAAGTTTTGTTACTTTAAGGATTTCCTTGATCATTTCTTGTTTTCTTTTTTCATTTTTTGTCTCCATTGCTTTTTTGAAGCAGGAATTGAGATGTCCCTCCATCAACATTTGATGAGCCGATTTTAAAAGCCCGATCACCGCCAAGTTTTGCTGCATAATATCAATGCAGTATTCATTGTCTTCAACCATTTTGATAATTGCGGCTATTGAACTTTGGGCTTTCTTAAAGTTAATGAGAGTTTTTCCTTTTTGTTTAATCATATTTTTAAAGAATTAACGGGCGCACGCTTGTATCCCTACCATAGGTATAGGTGGATACTAACACTGGTAAAATCTCTGTCAAGAGACCAAAAAAAAGGTAATCTAAATCGGTTGGTACAAAAACGGCGATTAATATGTCAGAACATATATCAAGACCCGGCCTGCCTGAGGCAGATCGGGTCTTGCCGCTTCCCAATGATGAGATTCTTCACCCGCCTTTGGCGGGTTCAGAATGACGCAGAGACAACTCGTTATCCTGAGTCCCGCCAAGGCGGGACGAAAGGACTCCATATGGAAATTAAAAGGCATAACTGAAGAAGATTCTTCAGTCGCTATTCGCTCCTTCAGAATGACAGAAGGAATGGGATTCTTCCCCCCACTTTGTCCAGGGTTCAAAATAATGTGGAAATGTTGAGAATGCTTGTAAACCAGCTTTCTAAATCTAGATTTTTTGTCTAGTTTAAGTTTATACTGTTAGCAGATGCGCAAGTTGTTGAGATATAAATCACAGATTTTTCTTTCGTCGGCCGATTCGGAAGGCAAAAGTTTTGCTTGTTGTCAAGAGCACCCGCCCGATGATAAAAACGCCGATCTGTCTAAAGGAACTTTATTTGTTGTGGCGGAAGGTTGGGCGGGGCAAAAGTTTGATTGCAAAGTAGTTTCTGGTCTCATTAACGATACTTTGGTAAAAAATTACTATCACGACAATAACCAACCGCCGTTGATTGCCTTGGAACAAGCGCTTCTGAATCTGCGTCAAACCATGTTTGACTATATCTCTGATTCTCCCGAGCTCAAATCCTCCAACTTTTCTTTTAATGTAACAGCGGGAGTATTGTGGAATCAAATATTTTATATTTGTCTTTTAGGTGAGGGTTTAGGTTTAATAATAAAAGAAAGTGGCCTTAGTGAGATAGTGCCCCGTTCTGATTCTTATTTAACCAGCGCCTCTGGCCAAATTGTTTCCAATGAAGCGGTTCTGCTTGGCTCCGGAGGGTTTTTTAATAGTGATTGGCGCAAACTTGCCCACAACGGTTTGGGAGAGATTCCCTCTTTGTTTTTACGAAAGGCCCCGCGTCAAATAGGCGCACTACTGATCAAGTTTGAGTGGGCGGAAGTGCTTGATCGGCACAACGCGCTTATTTTGTCTAAGGCAAAAAGCTTTCCCGGCGGTTTCTTAAATGTTTGTTTTTGGCTGAATAACTTGTGGAAGAAGCTAAACTTTTTCTCTTTTCGGGCTAAAAAATTTAAGGGTCTTCGTCCATCTCGCTGCCGCAATAGAAGCCGGCGTCTTCGTTGGTTGCTTTTGCCTTTAGTAGCCGCTTTTTTGGCTTTAGGGATTTGGGCGGTGGCAAGGAGAAGACAACTTTGGCGATCCGGACTTGTGGAAGATTTTTTACGAGAATCGGAAAAAGTTCTTAATCAGGCCAGAGATTTGATTGGAGTAAATAATCAACAAGCCGGCCAATTGGCGCAAGAACAATTGGAGATACTATCGACCGTGTTGGGAGCCGCTTCATCCAACCAGTCTCTATTGCAAAGGCAAAAGGAGCTGGAAGAAATCAAAGATCGGTCTTTTGGCATTTGGCGAATTAGTGACCCTGGCCTCTTTTCTTCTTTGCCTAGCGACCTTTCTTTTGGCCGCTTATTCGGTAATCAAACGGATGTGTATGTGGCCGATCAGGGGCGCGGTTTTTTGCACCGCTTTGACCTCGCTAACGGATTGATGCTGGACCAAAAAGAGAAAGATTCTGCCCAGCTAGCCCTTTTTGTGTGCTCACCAAAAAAATGCTGGTTGTTTGGGCAGGATTCCTGGCAGCTGGCCGATTTAGAAAAGGACTTGTACCAAAAGATTGCTAATGATTCTCTTTTTAGCTATTCCGATTTGACTGACGGTGCCTTTTATGATGGCGGGGGCGAGTTTGTGTACCTTCTTTCTCCTGTTTCCAACCAGGTTTATAAAGGGCTGTTTGATCAAGAAGATGGGGAATTTACTTATTTTAACGAGTGGTTTAACGAAGATTACGATCTTTCTCAAGCAGTTTCTTTAGCAGTGGATGGGGGAATTTATATTGGCTACTCTTCCGGATCGGTTGACTACTTTTACTCCGGTGTAAAACAAGATTTCTCTTTAAAAAACACGCCTTCCGATTATGCGCTCCTCGCTTCTCTTTTTACTGGCGTTGATTATGGTTACCTATACATTTTAGATGATAAGGTTAAAAGAGTGCTGGTTTTTAGCAAAGAAGGTTACTATCAACGGCAATTTGTTCTTGGTGTGGCAGATACATTACTTGATCTTTGGATAAACCAGTCCCAGGATCGGGCTTTTGTGCTTACCCAAAAGAGGATTTTGAGTTTCCCCCTAGCTTTTTAACTCACCTATCGTATAAATGTGGCATGATTTCCCTAACCCGTAATTTTTGTATTATCGCCCATATTGACCACGGAAAATCCACTTTGGCGGATCGCTTGCTGGAGAAGACCGGAGCAATAGCTGCACATCTAATGAAAGATCGTTTCTTGGATAGTCTTGATCTGGAACGGGAAAGAGGTATTACTATTAAGCTCAAAGCTATTCGCCTGCCCTACAAAGCGGCGGACGGTCAGACTTACTCCTTTAATTTGATTGATACCCCCGGGCATATAGACTTTTCGTATGAAGTTTCTCGTTCTTTGGCGGCTTGCGAAGGGGCTTTGCTTTTGGTGGACGCTGCCCAAGGAATACAGGCGCAAACTATTTCTAACGCCTACAAGGCTGTAAAACAAGGATTATTTCTTATTCCCGTGATTAACAAAATTGATCTTCCGGAAGCGGATCTTCAGCGATGTGCCAATCAACTAGTAGCCCAGCTTGGCTTTAAAAAAGACCAAATTTTGTATGTTTCCGGTAAGACTGGGGAAGGGGTTGATCAACTAATGGAAGAAATAGTTAGACGAATTCCCGCGCCAGCCGTGTGTGGAAACCAATTGCAAGCTTTGGTATTTGATTCTTTTTATGATCAGCACCGGGGAGTGGTAGCTATGGTGCGGTTGATGGGCGGACGGGCCCTACCCGGCGACAAGATCCAACTATTAGCCGCCGGAGCGGTTACCCAAATAATTGAGGCAGGGGCAATTATTGGCGGTATGCACTCCTTAAATTCATTGGAAGCGGGAGAAGTTGGCTACCTGGTGACCGGGTTAAAGGATCTTACTCAAGTGACCGTGGGCGATACCGTGATTCATCAAGAGCATCCTGTTTCAGCATTACCGGGTTACGCCCCAGTCAAACCGATGGTTTTTGCGGGATTCTATTCTACCGATCAAAATCAGTACTTATTACTGGGAGATGCCTTAGATAAATTTAAACTGCAAGATGCCTCTTTAACTTTCTCTAAAGAATCATCTTTAGGTTTGGGAAGAGGGTATCGGTGCGGGTTTTTAGGCACTTTGCACTTGGCAATAGTAAAAGAGCGATTAGAGCGGGAATATGATTTAGATATTTTGCTTAGTGCCCCTTCAGTTAACTATCAGGTGATCAATAGCAAAGGGGAGCGGGAGATGATTAATCGGCCCCAGTCATTGCCTAGTAATTTCCAAAAAATATTGGAGCCCTGGATTTTGGGGGAGATTAGTGTGCCGGAAAAGTATATGGGGGAAGTAATGAAGCTTTGCGACAACTTTCGCGGCCAGTTAATGGATATTGTTTACCCGAGCGATACCAATACTCTCCGCCAATTACTTCTGGTTTATGAACTTCCTTTGAACGAGATGCTTTTTGGTTTTCATAGCAGGTTAGAGTCCGTTTCATCTGGTTACGGTTCTTTTGATTATCAATTGGATGGTTATCGCGAGTCCGATATTGTCCGTTTGGACATTTTGGTTCATAAAGAGCTGGTGGAACCTCTTAGTCAGCTGGTGTGGAAGGAAAAAGCAGAAAAGATTGGTCGTGAAATGCTGCTCAAGCTAAAAGAACTACTGCCTCGTTATCAATTTGCTGTTTCTTTACAAGCGGTTGTTGGCGCCAATGTTGTGGCGCGCGAAGACATTCCGGCGGTGCGAAAAGATGTGACCGCCAAGCTTTATGGCGGCGATCGCAGCCGTAAGGATAAACTTTTGGAGAAGCAGAAAAAGGGCAAAGCCAAGATGCGCCAGTTTGGGCAAATTGCCATCGATTCAGAAGTTTTTTATCAAGTGTTGTCTCTCCATGATTAAAACTCTTGACAATGTTTGGCACTCGGTCTATTCTTTTGATAGGACAATTTAGTTTACCAACCTATGATTTTACTACTCGGTTTGAAATGAACCGATTGTCAAATACCGGTTGTCAATATAATGTCTCTAACCCAACGACAATGGCAGCTGCTCAAAGCGATCGTTGAAGAATACATCGAAAACGGGGTTCCGGCCGGCTCGGTAGAGCTGGTTAATAAGTGCAGGCTGGGTTTCTCTCCCGCGACCACTCGTAACGAGATGAATTGTCTAATGCGGCAGGGTTATTTGGAACAGCCGCACACCTCGGCGGGGAGGGTGCCCGCTTTGCTGGGCTATCGTTTGTATCTGGAAAAAATGCTAGAAGAGGCGGCGGTGCCGGTTTTGCAAGAGGTGGCGATCAAGCAACAGCTTTGGCAGGAGAAAGCGAATCCTTATCAAGCTTTGCGGCAAGCGGCTCTATCTTTGTCGGAAAATAGCCAATGCCTGGCGATGGTTACTAGTGATCCTAACCAGGTCTTTATCGGCGGGCCGGCTAATATTTTGGATTACGATGAATTTTTTGATATAGATATTACCCGTTCTGTTTTAAACTTGCTTGACCATCATGATCTTTTAGTGGATCTTTTCTCCAAGGCTAAAGGTAGTAACGATATAAAGGTTTTGATTGGTTCAGAATTAGAACTGCCTAATTTTGAAAAATGCTCTTTAGCTTTTACTTCGTATCGAACTGGTAGGTATCGGGGTTACTTAGCAGTACTTGGGCCGTGTCGTCTTAAATACCAGTCAGTGTTGCCCCTCTTGCGTTATATTAAGAATTTAATTGAGGATTTAGGTAATTTATGGTAAAAGACGATAAGAACGATCAGTCAAAGGATGAAGATACTAGCAGTATTTATGGCAGTAGTAATGACTGTCAATGTAGTAATTCTTCTGAAGTTGAGAGACTAAAGTTAAAGCTGGCCGAATACGAAGCTGGTTGGCGAAGAGCCTTGGCTGATTATCAGAATCTGCAAAAGCGATACGCCCATGAAAAAGAGGAAATTTCTGATTTGATTAAAGTGATAATTGTGAACAGCTTTCTGCCGATTTTGGACAATTTACTTTCTGCTTCGGAACACGATCCTGGTTGTACACAAATATGCAGACAGTTTAAAAAAGTATTATTAGACTTAGGCGCAGTTGAAATTAATGCTTTGGGGAAAATGTTTGATCCAAAATTGCATGAAGCAGTTGATACAATCCAGGGAGAAAAGGATAAAGTGATAGAGGTTTTGAATTTGGGTTTTGTTTTGGGAGAGCAGGTGATTCGCCCGTCAAGGGTTAAGATTGGTAAAGGCTAAATTTATATTTATTTTTTTGACAATAAAGTACTATGTCTAAAATTCTTGGTATTGATCTAGGTACAACTAATTCCTGCATGGCGGTAATGGAGGGCGGCCAGCCTAAAGTTATTCCTAATGCGGAGGGTAATCGTTTGACACCCTCGGTGGTAGAACCGGTCAAGAATCTGGTTGGCCAGGTAGCTAAACGTCAACAAGTAGTTAATTCTAAAAACACCATCTACTCGGTTAAAAGATTAATGGGTCGCCGCTATGGAGACGAGGCGATCAAAAAAGCGCAATCTACGGTTCCTTACGAGATTGTCCAAGGTTCCGGCGGTTTGGCTGTTGTTCAGGTGGAAGGTAATACTTATACGCCTCAAGAAGTATCTGCCAAAATTTTAGCTAAGATGAAAGCCGATGCCGAGGCATTTTTGGGTGAAAAAGTAATTCAAGCCGTAATTACAGTACCAGCCTATTTCGACGACGGTCAGCGAAGCGCTACCAAAGAGGCTGGTAAAATTGCTGGTTTAGAGGTGTTGCGGATTGTTAATGAGCCGACGGCGGCGGCTTTAGCCTACGGTTTGGACAAAAATAAGAGCCAGAAAATAGCAGTTTATGATTTAGGAGGCGGCACTTTTGACATTTCCATTTTAGAAATTGGTGATGGGGTGTTTGAAGTTAAAGCGACTAATGGCGATACTTATTTGGGCGGTGATGATTGGGATAACCGTGTTATCCAGTGGCTTTTGGAGGATTTTAAGAAAGAGCAAGGGGTAGATCTTTCTGGCGATAAACAAGCAATGCAGCGGCTCAAAGACTCCGCCGAGAAGGCGAAAATCGAGCTTTCTACCAAGCAAGACACCGAAATCAATATTCCCTACATTACCGCTGACGCCAACGGCCCTAAACATATGCTCATAACCCTTACTCGTTCCAAACTTGAGCAGTTGACTGACGACTTATTACAAAAATCAATCGATCCGTGTAAAAAAGCTTTGGCTGATTCTGGCTTGAGCGTCAAAGAGATCGATGAAGTCGTTTTAGTAGGCGGGATGACTCGTATGCCTAAAGTAGTGGATTCGGTGCGCGCGTTTTTTGGACGCGAGCCTCATAAAGGTGTTAATCCAGATGAAGTTGTGGGTATTGGGGCGGCGATTCAGGCCGGTGTTTTGGGCGGTGATGTAAAGGATCTCCTATTGTTGGATGTTACACCGCTAACTTTAGGTTTGGAGACTTTGGGTGGAGTTCGCACACCCTTAATTGAGCGTAATACCACTATACCAACCGGCAAGACGCAAGTTTTTAGCACCGCCGCCGATAATCAAACTTCGGTAGAGATTCATGTTTTGCAGGGAGAACGGGAAATGGCTTCCGACAATAAATCTCTTGGCCGGTTTGTGTTAGAAGGCCTGCCGCCAGCGCCGCGGGGTATTCCCCAGGTGGAGGTGACTTTTGATCTGGACGCCAACGGTATTTTGAGCGTATCCGCAAAAGACAAAGCGACCAATCGTGAGCAGAAGATCACTATTCAAGGCGCGACCGGTTTGTCTAAAGAGGAAGTGGAAAGACTACGACAGGAGGCGGAAAAATACAGTCAGGAAGACAATGTGAAAAAAGAACAAGCTGAAGCGCGCAATATCGCCGACAACCTCTGCTATTCCGCGGAAAAAGGTTTACGCGAAGCGGGCGACAAAGTGGATGAGGCGACTAAGAAAGAAATCGAAGAAAAAGTTAAAGATCTACGGGATATGTCTGTTAATGCTTCAACCGAAGAGTTAAAGAAAAAGACAGAGGAACTTTCTGTAACAGTGCAGAAAATCGGTCAAGCGATGTACTCGTCTCAAACATCTCAAGAGAAGTCGGGAGTGGGTGGAGCTGGCAGCGGCCAATCTTCTCCGCGGGATGAGAAACCGGAGGATGAGGTAAAAGAGGGTGAAGTAGTAGAATAAGCCGATTGTCAAATGTTAGTGTCTAATATTTTCTGTTACGCGGATGCTGGGTACAAAATATTAGTATTTGGCGGTGTTTCGTTTGGTTAATTGCTGCCATCCATATATTGCTAAGCCCGAGATCGTCTCGGGCTTGATGGTGTAATTTTATGTCTGATTTTTACGAAATACTCGGCTTAAATAAAGGCGCCACTATCGACGAGGTTAAAAAAGCGTACCGTCAAATGGCGCGAAAATACCACCCTGATGTTAGTAAAGAGTCGGGGGCGGAGGATAGATTCAAAAAAATT
>Ga0100401_1002792_pt1 | contig 13551 bp, 12 predicted proteins | sample CryGeymeta201525_FD_80421 | JGI IMG/M metagenome (GOLD analysis project Ga0100401, IMG submission 80421) | Groundwater microbial communities from Crystal Geyser aquifers in Utah, USA - Crystal Geyser metaG 2015-25 | ecosystem: Environmental > Aquatic > Deep subsurface > Groundwater | place: USA...
CACAAAGGAAAAAACGCCTGTGTTGGTGGTTTGGTTGTGAATTCAGGCCGGTATGTGAGGTTACTAAACGAAGGGAATTGGGATCAGTTGGCCGAAAATGAATTTAATATCGGCGATGTTTGGAACATTCAGTTTACCCATCGGGAAGATGTTGAACCGCCGCATGTGGAGGATGTAGTAATTCACACCAAAACTTACCTGAGAAAAATTGAAAACATTTCAGCATTTATTATCGGCAGTGGTGTGGAAATTTTTAGCGGTTCGCCTTACAACATCTTTAACGGATTCATGCGGTGGACGGGAAGCGGAAGCGGATACGTGGCCGACAAAAATGACTTGCCGCCCAACAGTGTTGGATTCTGGATTTCTGACAAAGACCTGATATTGAATGACAAACATTATGAATACCCTTATCAGAATATTTATGTACAAAACAAAAGGTTTCGGTATGTTGGTTATGAACCACCCGTAAAAATAATCCCGGCAGGAACGCTCCTCAGAGTTTCTTTGGCAAGATGGTGGAAACCCGATGATGCTGATTTTGAAGAAAGATGTTATCTTCAGCTCTCGGGCTGGTATATTTAATTGGGGATTTGCTGATAAAAATTATATTGACTTCTGACTATTAAATAGTTGTGCCTCGTTATAAAAATACCGGTACGCCAACATTTCATGACTTATGAACAGACAAGGTAACTAAGTTCAGAAATCGCTAAATTTGTCGAAAAGACGATAATTGCATTATGGAAATCAAGACTAAATTATATCTAGGCGACAGCAAAGAGGAACTTCGAAAACTACCGGAAAATTCCGTTGACCTCATTGTGACTTCTCCGCCTTATGCAGACCAACGCAAAAGCACTTACGGTGGAATTTCCCATGACAAATATGTTGATTGGTTTCTTCCCATATCAGAACAGCTTTTAAGAGTATTAAAACCGAAAGGAACTTTTATTCTAAACATTAAAGAAAAAGTTGTTAATGGAGAACGTAGCATTTATGTGATGGAACTTATCATAGCAATGCGCAAGCAGGGTTGGTTATGGACAGAAGAGTTCATTTGGCACAAAAAAAATTCATATCCAGGCAAATGGCCTAACCGTTTTCGTGATTCGTGGGAAAGACTTTTACAATTCAATAAAGACAAACACTTTAATATGTACCAAGAGGAAGTGATGGTTCCAACAGGTGATTGGGCAAAATCCCGTTTAAAAAAACTTTCGGATACCGACAAAGTTCGCGACAACTCTAAAGTTGGAAGCGGGTTTGGTAAAAATATTTCAAATTGGTTAGAGAGAGACAAAGCTTATCCGACTAATGTTTTGCATTTAGCAACTGAGTGCAATAATAAAAATCATAGCGCAGCCTTCCCTGAAGAATTGCCTGAATGGTTTATTAAGCTTTTCACAAAAGAAAAAGATGTTGTACTTGACCCATTTATGGGTTCTGGTACAACCTTGACTGTTGCAAACAGGATGAAAAGAGATTCAATCGGAATCGAAATATTACCTGAGTATTATAATATGGTCAGAAACCAATTAAACCCAATAGAACTTTACCTATTAGAACCAAAAACAAAATATGAAAAAACTGAACCTAAAAGACGTGTCGCAGTACGTTGAGAAAAACATCGGAACATTTCACGAAAAAAGAATTCAAAGCCTTGACGGATTGAAACTTAAAAGTGTCCTTAAACGCAAAAATCCATACTTATTTAAGGCCAAATATGTGTTGACAGCAGACCAAATTGTTAGAGGAATTGTTGATGCTCACATTTCTTCAAACGAAGAAACAATTTTTGGTGACTGGTTGGAAGGACTTGCAATTTTTATAAATGGCAAAGTATATGACGGCAGAAAATCAGGAATTCCAAATATAGACCTCGAATTTGATAACAATGGAATTAGAAATATTATAACAATAAAATCCGGACCGAATTGGGGAAACAGTTCTCAAATAAAAAAGATGGCTTCTGACTTTAAAACTGCTAAAAAGACTTTAAGAACAAGCAATTCACAATTAAACATTATTGCAGTAAATGGTTGTTGTTATGGCAGAGACAACCAACCAGACAAAGGCGATTATTTTAAATATTGTGGTCAAAAGTTTTGGGAATTTATTTCGGGTGATGCCAATCTCTACACAGAATTAATCGAACCTCTTGGACATAAAGCAAAAGAGCGTAATGATGATTTTCTACAATCATATTCGCAGATGATTAACAAATTTACTAAAGAATTTACTACAGACTTTTGCGATAGCAATGGAGCTATTAATTGGGACAAACTTGTAAAGCTTAACTCCGCAACAATTGAACCTAAGACGACAATAAAACGAACAACGCCCCTATAATACGTAACTATAATTAATTGCCGTTTTCGTGCTGACAACAAGGCTTGAAGCCCACAACAACGGCGGCACGGTCCGACAGGAAAGTACCCCGCTATCCGCAACTACATATATTTCCGAACGTTACTGACTAGTTTTAATTCTCGCGAAAAGTACTAACTTTGTAATTACAATCTAAAAATTGACACAATGGAAGTTTCTGTTATAAAAATTGGTAATTCAAAGGGAATCCGACTTAGCAAGACTTTGTTGGACAAGTATAATATCCAGGACACAGTTGAGGTAATCCTCGAAAAAGGACAAATCGTCATAAAACCAATCTCAAGACCCCGAAAAGGCTGGGAAAAAGCATTCAAAAAAATGGCGGAGAATGGCGACGACAGAATGTTGATTAACGCTGTTTTTGACGATGAAAACCTTGAAGAATGGAAATAAATCAATATCAAATCATTCTGGTTAATCTCGACCCGACAATTGGTATTGAGATAAAAAAAAACAGACCGTGCGTTGTGATTTCACCTGACGAGATGAATAAATATTCAAATACGGTTGTAATTGCTCCAATGACAACAAGTTCTAAAAATTATCCGACCAGAATTGAAGTTAAACATGATAGTAAAATTGGATGGATTGTTTTAGACCAAATTCGAACTATCGACAAACAAAGAATAATTAAAGACCTTGGTAGATTGACAAAATCCGGGATAAATGAACTAAAATCAGTATTAAAAGAAACCTACATTGATTGAAAACCAGCACATAGCACATTTTTCATACGAAATGTAACAAAAAAAATTATGATGAAAAATGAAAAAATTTTATCGATAATACTCCTTGTATATTTTATAACAAATTATATTGGAAAAACTGGCGCTGACCAGGATTACAAGGAGAATTTAGATATTGGATTAATTGAACGCAAAAACTTAGTACCTTTATTACATACTTTTGCGAAGGACTTTCTCCATGTCAATTATATGTTCTGGGTCCATCAGGAGCCATATTTTAGCGAGGATGTAATTCCTTGTTTAAGCAATTGAGTACTAACTTATAAAATCGAAATAAAATGAACTGTAAACAAATTCTGTTTTTCCTCTTTGTAACTGTTACCCTTTCAAACTACGCCCAGGATCCCAATCGATTTAAAGAACAGGTTGACGAACTCGCCGGTAAAGAATACAATTTCAGCGCCGATAAAAAACTGGTGGTTTTTACCGGAAGTTCAAGCATCAGAATGTGGAAAGATGTTCAGTCTTATTTTCCTGAATACAATGTAATTAACAATGGTTTTGGGGGATCGCATTTCAGCGATTTACTGCACTTCTACAACGAACTGATATTGTTGCGAAATCCCGAGATGGTGTTTATTTACGAAGGCGACAACGATATTGCCAGTAAAAAGAAATCAAAACACATTTTAAAGGAAGCCAGGCAACTCACCGGGAAAATTAAAAAAGACCTCCCGGCAACCAAAATCGTGTTTATATCCCCTAAGCCCAGCATCGCACGTGTACACCTGAAAAACGAATACATCAGTTTAAATAAAAAACTGAAAAAATATTGTCTGAAACAAAAAAATGTTGATTTTGCCGATGTCTGGTACCCAATGCTGGATAACAAAGGGAACGTTTTCAAGGATGTGTTTCTGGAAGACGGATTGCACATGAATAAAAAAGGTTATGATATCTGGGGAAATGTGATTGGAAATATTTTAAAAGAATGAAAAAATGAAACAATTGGTTGTGGCAGTTTTAGCCGTATTTTTTATTGCTCCCACACTTGCACAATCGCCCGCTAATGGCTGGAATTTTAGTTATCCGGGCGATAATTTTACCAATGATGCTTTGCTTGATTTGCGATACCTGAACGAAAAAACAGCAGGCGAAAGCGGGTTTATTCAACTTTCAACTGATGGAAATTCGTTTCAGACCGAAAATGGTAAGCCAATTCGGTTTAGGAGTATCAACGGCGGCGATGGCACAAAAAGCATGAGCGATGCCGACCTGGTAAAATTCGCACGTTTTCTGGCAAAAATGGGCGTAAACATGATTCGTTATCCCGGTAGCATCAATCCAACCGGTTCAAACATCAACGATGTTGACAAAGCTGATATTAACGGTATCTGGCGAATGGTGGCAGCCATGAAAAAAGAGGGAATTTATTCAACCATCTCGCCGTTTTGGGTGCACTGCGGCCACATGGGCGAACCGGCACTGAGCGGCTGGGGTATTTCCAGATTATACTGCAAAGGATGATTTGTGGGGAGTAATGTATTTTAGCGATACTTTGAAAAATGCTTACAAAAACCGGGTAAAATATCTTTACACCGAAAAAAATACATATACAGGAATTGTCCTGAAAGATGACCCTGCTGTTGCGCTCATTCAGATTAAAAACGAAGCCGGCGTTTTTTGGTGGACTATTTCATCGGTTAAACCTGAGTTTGAAAAAATAATTATGCAGAAATTTTACCAGGAAATTCACGATTATTACAGAAATAATTTGGGTTGTGTGCAACTGATTAATGCCAACAACTGGAAAACCGCCGATGCCAACCTGCTTTTTGATGCCGAAAGATATTCGAATACTTCAAGTGAGGTTTTGGCCGTAAACCGCTATAACGATCCCGGTCATGTGGGTGAAAATTCGGGATGGAGAATCAATCCGGGACATTATTATGTGGGCAATTCTGTGCTTTTTGAGCCGCACAAATTACCTGTAAATATTAAACAAGTTAAAGGATATCCGATGCTTGTAACCGAAAGTGCCTGAAACCTGCCACACAAGTACCAGGCCGAAGAACCATTTCTGGTTTCGGCGTTTATGTCGTTAACCGGGGTCGATTCGTATTACTGGTTTTCTCCCTCTTCTCCGTCTTATGATCCCAATCCTTATTTTACATGGGCCAATCTCGCCGGAGGACAACATCCAATGCATCGCTGGACCATTTCAACACCCGGGCAATTAGCCATGTTTCCTGCAAATGCATTGCTTTACCGCAAAGGATATATCAATCAGGGAGAAACGGTTGTCCATGAGGAGCGAACACTACAATCGATTTACGACCGTAAAATGCCCTGGAAATCTGCAAATACCCAGGTTACAATAAAACTGAAAAATACCGGTATTAACCAGGCAACCTTGCTCGATGTGGCGGGTTATGCAAAATCGACCATAGAAATTTCACGGGTTGGCGACGAACTGCAATTTACCCTGCCTGCCAATGCCATGTATGTAATGCTTGAAAATATAACTCATTCGGGGAAACTTAACAAAAATGAAAAAGGAATAGTGGAATTGGAGAAAATTTTCATTCAAAACAATTAAATGGGAAAATTTCGGCTTTAGTTTGAACTTTTCCGACTGTTTTTCTTTGTATATTAGATAAAAATTATTCTAATGAAAAACTTTATTAAAATATCAGGGAAAGTAGTTATTGCACTGCTGTTTATTATTTCTTTAAGTTTTAATGCATGTTCGCAACCCGATGGAGCTGCATTGTACCAGCAATATTGTTCAACCTGCCATGGGGTCGATTTGAAAGGCGGAAACGGTGGCAGCCTGGTGGATGGAATCTGGCAGTTTGGTGCAGCCGACAGTTATAAATTCAGGAATGTGAAATTCGGAATTCCTCACCTTGGAATGCCTTCGTATGACGGTATTTTAAAAGACGATGATATTCGTACGGTAATGAAGTATGTAAGTGATTCGGAAAAAGATGCCGGCGCTGTAAAACCTGCTATTGTAAAAGAACTTGAAACACTCGACTACAAATTGAATGTTGAGGTTTTTGCCGAAGGTCTTGAAATTCCTTGGGCCATTGATTTTTTGGATGCAACAACAGCGCTAATTACCGAAAAACCAGGCAGGTTACGTGTGGTTACAAAAGGTAAACTTCAACCCGAACCGGTAAAGAATACTCCTAAAGTATTAAACGAAGGACAAGGTGGACTATTGGATGTGGCCGTTGACCCCGATTACAGCCAAAATGGTTGGATTTATCTGGCTTTCAGTCATGTTTTGGATAAAAAAGCTGGTGAAGAACGTCCCGGGGCAATGACAAAAATCGTTCGCGGAAAAATTGAAAATAACAACTGGACCAATGAGGAAGTGCTTTTTGAAGCGCCTCACGAAACCTACCGTACAACCCGCCACCATTACGGTTGCCGCATTGTTTTCGATCCTGAAGGACATCTCTATTTTTCAATTGGCGAACGTGGTTCAGGTTTTGAAGCACAGGACATTAAACTGCCAAACGGTAAAGTTCACCGGATTAATAAAGACGGTTCAATTCCGGCTGATAACCCTTTTTTAAATGAAGCAAAAGCAATAAAATCCATATATTCATTCGGGAATAGAAATATTCAGGGTATTGCTATTCATCCTGAAACAGGCAAGGTTTGGGCAACCGAACACGGACCGATGGGAGGAGATGAACTGAATTTAATTAGCGCTGGGAAAAATTATGGCTGGCCGGAGATTTCGTACGGAATAAATTATAACGGCCAAATAATTACCGAATTTACCCATAAACCCGGCATGGAACAGCCCAACCTTTACTGGCGGCCATCAATAGCGGTTTGCGGACTTGATTTTTACACCGGTGAACTATTCAAAAAATGGAAAAACAAACTACTGGTTGGCGCACTGAAATACGAGGAAGTGAGATTGCTTGACATCGAAGGCGACCGCGTTATGCACGACGAAGTTATTCTGAAAGGACAAGGCCGCGTGCGCGATGTGCAGACTGGGCCTGACGGGGCAATTTACGTGGTTTTGAACGACCCGGGAACCGTGTTAAAACTGATGCCGAAAATCGATTGATCCGGGTGTCGCGGTTTCCAACCGCGATTTAAAAATTTGCAGATATTACGCCCCGTTAATAATATGAACCAGGTTTTCATCATGTTCAAGGTTCATTTTTTTACGCAAACGGTATCGGTGGTTTTCAACTCCACGGAATGAAATGCCCAACAAGGGGGCAATTTCCTTCGATGAAAGGTTCATGTGCAAATAGGCGCAGAGACACAAGGATTGGGGTTAATTCAGGATATGTTCTTTGAAAATCAGAAATGATAACCGAGGCTTACTCCACGTGTTATAGAAAAGCTATAGGATAATTGATATCATCAGGTCAGTCAAAAAATAGTTAATTACGTTGCATGTGAAAATGTGGGAATAATGTAACTTTTTTTTAAAGTTATGTAATGTTTTAAAAATCCGTCTGAATTAATTTTATAAAAGTAAGAATAACGTAAATTTGATTTGTAACTGAAAAATAAATGAACTATGAAAAAACTTATACTTTTTTCCTCACTATTGTTATTTGTTACTTCTGGTATTGCACAGGAAAAAATAGGCCTGACAGGTAAGGTAATAGATAATACAGGATTTGGTTTACCAGGCGTTTCCATTCTTGAGAAAGGAACTGTAAACGGCACAGTAACAAATGCTAACGGGGATTACTCCCTTCAGGTAACACCACAATCAACGCTGGTGTTTAGCTTTATCGGGTTTGTAACACAGGAAATTCCTGTTGGAAGCAGGACCACCATCGATATTGAAATGGCCGAAGCTAACATCGGGTTAGATGAAGTTATTGCAATTGGTTATGGCGTTGCCCGTAAACGCGACCTGACAGGTTCAATTGTATCAGTTAGCGGAGAGAGTCTTAAAACCTCGCCTGATTACAACCCGGTAAAAGCGCTTCAGGGGAAAGTACCCGGTTTGGTAATGATTAACAGCGGCGCCGCAGGAGGCAGCCCAACAGTTCGGATTCGTGGTATTGCCACGGTAAATGCAAGCACCAACCCGTTGTATGTTGTTGACGGAATGTTTGTTGATAATATAGATTTTGTAAACCCAAATGATATTTCATCGATTGAGGTGCTGAAAGACCCTTCATCCTTGGCAATTTTTGGGGTTCAGGGCGCAAATGGTGTTATAATTATTACAACAAAACGCGCCGACAAAGGAAAACTTGCGGTAAGTTATGATGGTTACGCGGGCGTGCAGATTTTACATTACCGTGACAAATTGAAATTAACCAATGCCTCAGAATTTACAATGCTTTACAACGAGCAAATTAAAAATATGAATCCTGATGCTGCTGAATGGGTTCCTGATTTATTGGGTGGCGGCACCAACTGGCAATCAGAAATATTCAGTCCTGCGGTAATTACCAATCACGGAGTAACTGTTTCGCAGGCCGGTGAAAAAGCCAGCAGTGTGCTTTCCCTGGGGTATTTTTTACAGGATGGCATTGTGAATTACAATTCATACCAGCGTTATAATGCCCGTTGGGCAGGAGATTACAACATCAGCAAAGTATTTAAGGCAGGTGGTAATATTGCATTAACCCGTTGGGATACAGATCCTGCAACTGCAAGTGTTTCGAATGCAGCACAGGCTTTGCCTACCTATTATCCCTATTCGCCCGAAGAAGACCATAATCCCGAAAACATCGGTTCATATTATACTCCGGCCCCCGGAATTCAAAAAGATGTTCCGAATCCGGTTGCGGTAATGGAAATTAATAAAGGCACTGCCGAAAGTTATGGATACAGAACCGTGGGAAATGTTTATGGAGAAATAGCTTTTCTGAAAGATTTTACCTTTCGTGTTACTGGTTATGCTGACGTGGGAATTAACATGGGAAACAATTACAATCCACGTTTCGATGTCAACAACGAAAATTCGAATTCATCGCATAAAAGCGAGAAAACCTCATTCAGCAGAAATACAGGAGAATACACAAAATACCAGAGCGACATAATTCTTAATTACAGCAAAATAAACGATTTGCACAGGATTGGAGCCATGGCCGGCTTCACTGCCCGTGTTCAGGAAACCCAGGGATTCAGCGCCGGAGCTGATACGCTGGTAAGCGCCGACATGTGGAATGTTCCTGCAGATTTCTGGATGCTGAATATGGGTTCAACTCAAAATAAAACAAACGGAGACTTTTACGAAGCTGAATCATTCATTTCCTATCTGGCAAGAGTGAATTATTCTTATGCCGATAAGTATCTGATAACTGCTACATTCCGTGCCGATGGTTCCTCGAAATTTTCGCCCAATAACCGGTGGGGATTTTTCCCTTCTATTGGTGTAGGCTGGGTTGCAACCGAAGAGGATTTCATGAATGACAAAATTGATAAACTCGATTATTTAAAAATAAAAGCATCATGGGGACAATTGGGTAACGATAAAATAGGTAATTACCTGTGGTTCCCCACCATCAATCCTAAAGGGCAACAGGTTGTTGTTGATGGTAAAACTTATTACATTCCAACAGTCAGCAACCTGGTTGATGAAGATATTCACTGGGAAGTGGTAACCGGTTTCGATGTTGGTTTTGAAAGTCAGTGGTTCAACCAACGCCTGTTAGCGGAAATAGGGTATTACACCAAAACCACCAGCGATTTGCTTGCTTTTGTGGCGCCACCAATTTCGGTTGGCGCTGGGTATGCAATTACCAATGCGGGGTCGATTCGCAACAGTGGATTCGAGTACATTCTGACCTGGCGCGGCGATCTGGGCGATTTTTCTTATGGAATCAGTACCAACGGTGCCACTGTTAATAACAAAGTACTTTCGCTCGGAAACGATGATTCGGATATTGTTACCGGAAGATATCACCGCACTTCGGTAGGGCATCCGGTAGGCGCAATTTACGGCTATGTTCAGGATGGCATTTTTCAGAATCAGTCTGAAATTGACAGCTACTATTCTGCTCCATGGGCTTCAAAACCAGGTGATATCAGGTATAAAGATTTGAATGGCGACCAAAAAATTACCGACAAAGACCGCGATTTTATTGGAAGCAGTATTCCAACTTTTACCTACGGCATAAACTTAAATGCTGCTTACAAAAATTTCGATATCAATTTTGATTTTAACGGGCAATATGGAAATGACATTGTAAATACCAAGAAACTGCCAACATTCGCACAGTTCAATTTCTACGAAACCACACTGAATCGTTGGACAGGAGAAGGTTCATCAAATTTTGAACCCATTCTGAACACTGCCCGCGGAAATAATTTTGAACCATCCACCAACTTGCTAGAAAGCGGGGCATACTTCAGAATACGCTCCATTCAATTGGGGTACAAACTCCCTGAAAAAATTATAAAATCAATTAAAAGCAACAATTTCAGGCTGTTTGTAAATGTGCAAAATCCTGTCACCTTTAAAAAGAATAGTGGATATACACCGGAAATTGGAGGCGGAATTCTTAATGGCGGAATTGATACCGGAGGCACTTATCCGCTTCCCGCAGTTTATACAGGTGGTGTAACAGTTAACTTTTAAATTTAGAAACTATGAAAAAGATATTATTGATTATTACAGTACTGGTTATCAGCAATGCATGTTCCGATGATTTTCTTGATCGATACCCAAAGGGAACCTGGAATCGAAGTAATTACACACCTGATAATACAATAAACGCAGGAATTTTAGTTGAAGCCAAACTGGCGCAGGTTTATTCATCGCTTCGCAATTATGGTTTCATTTTTCCGGCATTCGGAATGCAAAATTACACCACACCCGATGTGGAAAAGGGCAGTACACCCAGCGATGGCCAGCAAGTCGTTCAGTTTAAACCAATGAGTTACACCGCCAGCAATAATCAAATTGCTGATTATTACAGCACCTGCTACAACAGCATTTATCTGGCAAACGAAGCGCTGGCGCTGGCGCTTACAATTGATGATAATGAAGTTCAAAAGAATTTGTACATCGCCGAAGGTTTATTTCTGCGTTCGGTGATGTATTTCAGGTTAACACAGGCTTTTGGAGGTGTTCCGTATGTTGATAAAGTGTTGGGGCAGAACGAAAAAACACCCGGACGTATGTCGAAAGAAGAAATCTGGCAGAACCTTGAACGCGATTTAAAATCAGCGATTCCTCTTCTTCCAACACGGAAAATGCTGTTAAGCAGTAAAAATGAAGGACGGGCAACTCAGAATGCTGCAAGTGCGTTGTTAGCCAAAATATATCTGTATCAGGAAAACTGGTCGGCAGCGCTTGGTATGACATCCGCAATCATCAATTCGGGCGATAACAGTTTAACTACACCTTACGACCAGATGTTTACAGAAGCAAATGAATATGGTGAAGAATCGGTATTTGAAGTGTACTGCGAAGAAAAACCCGCAGAAGAAATATATCTGGGCAGCCAGTTCAGCGAGATACAAGGTATTCGCGGGATTCCAAATTTAGGTTGGGGTTTCAATGCGCCAAGCCAGTTATTGATGGATTCTTACGAAGCCGGTGACCCTCGCAAAGCAGCATCAGTTATTGCAGATGGTGAAACCCTGGATGGGAGAAGAATACGGGCCGATGCGAGTGGATACAAATTCTTTAATAAAAAAGCTTACACACCTGCATCAGAACGCGGAATTTATGGAAGACCCACCGATGGCCATGGCCAATGGATGAATATCAGGCTAATACGTTATGCCGATGTGGTACTGATGCATGCCGAAGCTGCCTGCGAATCGGGAAATATAACCGATGCACTCGATAAACTGGAAATGGTGAGAGCCCGTGCCAGAGGCGGAAACAGCGCTGTTCTTCCAAAAATTACAACCACAAATAAAAATGAACTGAGGGCAAAAATCCATCAGGAAAGAAGGTTTGAACTGGCCATGGAATGGGAACGTTTCTATGATTTGGTGCGTTGGGATGAAGCAAAATCTGTAATTCCGAATTTTGTGGTTGGTAAACACGAGCTTTTCCCCATTCCTCAAACCGAAATTGATAAATCGGAAGGAGTAATCACTCAAAATCCGGGATACTAAAACAAGATATGATGAAGAATGTAATTTTTTCTGTGTTCGCTTTATTCAGCCTGGTTGCGTGCGGTGAAGAACCCGAGCCAACCATTGTGGTCGATAAAAACGATGATACCTATTCTCCGGCCAAGGTACAACCGGTTTTGGAGGAATGGCATCGTAAAAACTTCAGCTATTTTTACGAAGGTGGCGACCCTTTAACAGGGATGGCGTACGAAGGCAATGAACGCGGAACAACAGTTACAAGCGGAGGAAGCGGATTTGGGGTAATGGCGCTTATTGTTGGCTCAGAACGCGGTTGGATTACACGGCAGCAGGCTGCTGAACAAACGCAGAAAATAGTACGCTTTTTAGGAAAAGCAGAACGTTTTAAAGGAATGTGGTCTCACTGGTACAATACCGACGGAACAGCCCACCCATTTGGAAACCAGGTTAAAACCGGCGATGTTATTGAAAGTTCGTTTATGATTGCCGGGCTGCTCACTGCCGCTGAATACTACACTTCAAATTCAGCCATTGAAACCGAAATACGCGACTCAGTCGCCTCATTTTGGAATACCATGGACTGGAAGTTTTATGCCCCGTCAGGTACAGAACTGAAATGGCTCTGGTATTCGCTCGAAAACCGTTTGGAACTGAATATTAACGGCTGGCACGAAGGATGGATTGCCTATATTCTGGCTTTGGCGGCGCCCGAAAACCATGCAATTTCAGAATCGGTTTATCAACAGGGATGGCAAAAGAACGGGGATTTTTATCATGCGAACCGGATGTTTTATGGATACGAATTGCCTTTGGGTGAAAACAAAGGTGGCCCGCTGTTTTTTGCCCATTATTCGTTTCTGGGATTAAACCCGCAAAAACTGGAAGACAGCTACGCTAACTACTGGAAACAAAATGTGGCGCACACCATGATTAACCGCCACTACTGTGTTACCGATGCTCCAAAAGCAAATAAATATGACGAAAAAAACTGGGGTTTAACAGCTTGTTACGGAGGAAAACCACCTTGGGATTACAAAGCACGTTCACCCTTAAACGATGATGGGGTTATCGCGCCAACGGCTGCATTGGGGTCATATCCGTACACTCCGTTTTACAGCACCCAGGTTTTGCTCAATCTGGCAGAATTACCGTTGGTTCATGGAACCTACGGATTTGCCGATTCATACAGTCCTGCTTCAAACACCTCCGAAAAAAGACATCTTGCTATTGACCAGGGTCCAATTGTAGTGATGATGGAAAATTACCGTTCGGGACTGATCTGGAATCTGATGATGAAAAGCGAACACGTTAAAAAAGGTTTAAGCCGCGCCGGTATAAAAGAAAAACCTGCATATAAACAGGGATTTCACCTGGCAATGATAAACACGGCCACCGAAGAATACGACATGATGCG
>Ga0100401_1002793_pt1 | contig 13550 bp, 9 predicted proteins | sample CryGeymeta201525_FD_80421 | JGI IMG/M metagenome (GOLD analysis project Ga0100401, IMG submission 80421) | Groundwater microbial communities from Crystal Geyser aquifers in Utah, USA - Crystal Geyser metaG 2015-25 | ecosystem: Environmental > Aquatic > Deep subsurface > Groundwater | place: USA...
AACCTGGAACCCCTTCGCCACGCGTGTCGAGCCGAACTGGACGCACTCACACCGGAACAAGCGCTCAGGAAAGCCGGGCTCCTCGGCGGAAAGGGGGGACAGGATTTGTGACGACCTACTTACTCTTCCGTCACGGAAAACCGCGTCACGGCGGTGGGTCCGGCGGCCTGATTCTCCGCATCATAGAAAATCACGTGCATCTGCCCCTGCCCGCTCCCTTTGGCGTGAACCCGCAACAGCCAATGCTTCTGCTGCGGCGCCGGAATATCCTGCAGCACCCACTGATTCGCGACTGGATCCGCCCCGGCTCTAATCTCGACCGCCTGCTTGCCCTCGGCAGCGCCTTTCACCACCCGCACCGACCGGTCCTCTCCCTCGCGAATTCCCGGATGCGCCGACCAGCCTTTCCCGAGCGCAATCCCCTCCTCGAACGAAGGGTTCTGGACCGAGAGCCGATCCTGACCCTCACCCCAAACCCTCGTCCCTCCGAACGCCGGGAAGAACCCCAGCGCCATTGCCAGGCCGCCTGTAATGAACCATCGCGTCGAGTTTCTCATCCTCAGTTTCCTCTTGTGAAGAAGGGCCGCGTGCAACGCAAAGCTCCGCTATGCGCTGCGCTTCCCTTTCTCCCGTCGGGGCGAAAGAGCCTCACGACCCATTACCTTGCATCTGTCAGCAATAACTCGGCAGGGTTACGGTGTGTTGTATCCCAGGAGACAGTCTCCGTTGCAGCCCGAGGTCTTGAGCTGCCCTATCACCCCTTCGCCATTCATAAACTTGACGTGGCCATCACCGAACAGGATATTCATGCCCCCATTGTGCCGGGCGCCTGGGGGACGGGTGTCTCCCGGTGAGCCCCTTACAATGTTGGTTGCAGCTGTAAATGTATTGGCGCAGGAAATCCAGAAAGCCGCCTGACCGTCCGATACCAGCAGAATCTCCGATGGTCGCTCGACCTCTGCCAAAGGGCGTCCTGGATATCTGGCGTCGGTGACACCAACGATGTTCCAAAAGTCAAAGTTGTAAGCATATTGGCCGTCCTGATACCACTGAGTCGTATTGGGCCATCCAGCATAGGCGCCCGGTTCTGGTCCGCTGGGGCAGAAGAATATCTGGCCGTTCTTCACGTAGGGCACCAGGTAATTCGGCCAGCCGGCATAAGGTGACAAGGCTCCGCCGGAGTTGCCGCCAATCATCGTCTCATCGTAGTCCTGAGCGTACATCATGAACGCGAGACCCATCTGTTTCAGATTGCTCTGACACGTCGCAGAGCGCGCCTTTTCTCGCGCCTTGGCGAAGACCGGAAACAGAATCGCCGCAAGGATTGCGATGATGGCGATCACAACAAGCAACTCGATCAATGTAAATCCACGTTTGCGCATTGTAATCCTCCATCGAGTGTTTTGTTCTTCCGGGTAGGGGAAGAACTCATAGATTCCGTCTTATGCAAGTCCTACTGCCACATTGCCCATGAGTGTGGGCAAACTCACCCCCCTTCTTCTCGCCTGAAAACTCATCGCGAAAATCTCCCCTTGCTGCAGTGAAGGAAAGCGATACAAGGAGACTTCACGAAGAGAGTACTCAAATGGTCAGCCACTTGGTCAGCCATATTTGATCGGCAGCCGTTTGCAGGGGTCGCAATGGATAAAAGGATATGGATGAGTCCACTGAAAAAACCAAATCTCCCGCAGAAATCGCAGAACGAAAAGACCAATCTGGAACGCAGAACTTACACTGAAGTTTCCGCGTATTCCGCGTGTTCTGCGCGGAGAAGCCTTTTTTCAGTAGAGTCATGGATTAGTTCTTCTCAACACGACACGCCGCAAGGCCGCTGATCGGTGGAACTGTATTGTCAAGGTGCAGACTTTGTTGCCTTTATTCTCAAGTGGCGTGATTATACCGAGAAAATCAATAGTTTGTCAACGAAATCAGAAAAATATTTTCAGTTTTTTTCAGCATCCCGATCCAGGTTTCTCGTCCCACGACCAGCCAGGTCTGACACAACGCTGCGAAGTCGCCGAGGCAACCAGACAGACGACGTGATTGAGAAAGGGTTTGCCCCCACTCGCTCAGCCTAACCGACAGCAGGGGATGTCGGGTAAGGGGAGGTCCCCACCGTCAGCCCTGTAGCAGGGGCTACAGGGCTGACTATCACAAATCTTCTTTTCACCCTCCGGGTCTGCCGTCTTTGCGTCCTTGCGCCTTTGCGTGAGTTTCTTGAGGATTCGTCACCGCTTCTCCCTCTGTGCCGGTATGAAGACTCGCGGCACCCGCGAGCTGACTGCAAGTCGTCTTGTTGGAACGGTTACGACAGCGCCCGCTTCCACGGCAAGCCCTTGAGGCAGCAGAACCGAGCACTGCTGCATCCCGATCCTGCCAACAGTTGGGAGGTTATGATTGCCCAGCCGAAACCACCGGCTGGGTCGTTTCACGCCGAACACTTGCGCAACCTCTCGCGCCATGCGTTTCAGGCTGCCGTTGATAGACGGGGCGCGCGCTGCAATTTCCACCCCGAATCCGTCGGCAAACCCGACGGGGAGGGTGGCGATGGCGCAGTCATGCGGCGCCCGCCACTCCGACCCATAGCCGACGGTTTCCCCTTTACGCAGATGTCGAACCGAGACAACCCGCGCCTTCCACTCAAACGTGTTCCGCAGGTCGAGACTGGCGTTCCATTTCTCCACCGGATTCTGCCCGTAGAGCAGATTGCCGACCCCGACCATACCGAAATGGGATTCCGGAAACCGCACGGTTGCCGCGCTGTTGGCGCAATGGATGAGTGGGATCGCTCCAGCCAGCGAATCAACGACGGCGCGAAAGCGGTGCAGTTGGGAAAGTGCCGGAGACGCGTCTCTCTCCTGGGCGTTAGCGAAATGGGTGTAGACACCCTCAACCCTCACTCCCCCGAGCTCGACGATCCGCTGGATTGCCTCCGCCACCTCATCGCAGCGAAACCCCAGGCGTCCCATGCCGGTGTCGAGCTTGAGGTGGACAGGAGCGGGCGATGGAGGATGAAGGGAGGAGGCAACACGGGTGGTCGAGACGTCGCGTGCGAGAAGCAGGTGGGTTTGTGAAATCTGCTCTGCGAGTTGCACGGAATCCACCGTGAGCGTCAACCGGTTGCACAGGGCAGACTCGATCTGGTCGGGCAGGGGCGGGGAGAAGACCAGGATGGGCGCGGCGATTCCTGCCGCACGCAACTCAATCCCCTCCTCCAAACGCGTGACGCCGAGATAGTCAATTCCCGCTCCCTCCAGAACCTGCGCCACTTCCACCATCCCGTGTCCGTAGGCGTTCGCCTTGATCACACCAAGGACCTTCACGGAGTCTCCAACCAACTCTCTGACTTGCCGGTAGTTGTGGACGATGGCATCGAGGTCAATCTCGACCCAAGTGGTGAACGGTGAATGGTGAGTCCACGGTTGTGAGAGCTCAGTGTGGGTAGACATCACTGCGGCTCTCCGGATGAAGGCTGTTTGGCCGGCATGTGCTGACGTGTTCGCTCAAGGCCGCGTCTCGCCGGAGCATAGGACGGGTTGAACTCCAGCGCCCTTCGGTAGCTTATTGCCGATTCTTCCACGTCTCCCTGAGCGAGGTGGGCCGCGCCGAGGTTGGTCCACGCCTCCACAAAGTCGGGTTTGAGCCGAACGGCTCGTTGCAGACAAGTTATCCCCTCTGCAACCCGGCCCTCGGTTAGGGATAGCGCCCCGAGGTTGAGCCATCCGTGGGCGTAGTTCGGGTTTATCTGCAATGCCCACAGATAGTGCCGTCTCGCTTCGGCTTTTTCGCCGATCCGTTCCAGTGCAATAGCAAGGTTGTTCATGGACGAGAAATGGGCGGGTTTCACTGCTCTCTCCTTCTCAAAATATGTTGCCGCCTGCAAGTACTCAAACCGGGCCGCAGCCATCTCTCCCTGTCCTTCCAAGGCGCGGGCGAGGTGGTAGTGCGCCTCGGGCGCGTCGGGAGAGGTCCCCAGCGCGCGGCTGCAGAAAGAGGTCGCCTCGGCATACCTCCCTTGCTCGATACGAAGCTTTCCCATGTTGAGATTGGCTTTGTAGTCACCGGGCAGCGCGCTCAATATGGTGCGATAGCACCGAGCCGCCTGCTCATACTTGCCAGATGAAAGCAAAGTAATCCCAAGGTTGTTGTTGCCGGGAATGCTGCGGCGGTTGACTGCCAGAATCCGTTCGTTTAACGCGAAATCATTCTGCCAGTACGCAACTTGCGCGTGGCTGACGTATCCAAGCAAACCCAGCGCAACCCCGAGCAAGCAGGGGATACCATAATTCATGGGACGTGTGACGACCGCCCCCAAAGCAAGCGCCGGCCCCAACATGGCGAGGTAGAGATAGCGGTCGGCCACAGTGGAATACTGCTGATAGGCGAACGGAATTAGACCCGATACCGGCAAGAGTGCGACGAGGAAAACCGCAAAAGCAAGCGCCAGGTGGGGGAACCTCTTTCGCGCTCCCCAAGCGAGAACCATGAGAAGCAGGACGACTCCTGCAAAGAGATAACTCCAACGATGCTGCATTACGTATTGCGGATCGCGGCCATAGTCCGCGCACAACCTAATCGGTAGCGTCAGTTTGGATAGATAGAAAGACACCGCGTCTCCGGCAACCAATAGTCGGGAGGGCAGGGAGACTCTCACGACGCTCTCAGGAACCGGCTGCGCCTGCCGGGTGAGAAGGACAAACGCTGCCGCCAGCACTACCCACGGCAGGAGCGTCATTGTCGCTTTCCGCTGGGAGTTGCGCAGGTAGCCGCAATCCAGCAGCCAGATGATGGCGGGCAGGCTGACAGCGGCGGGTTTCGACAGAAGCGCGAGGAGATAACACACGAGAGCAAGAAGCCACTTCCACCATGCAGGTCTTCCGATCGTTTGGGCGAAAGAAACGTAGGCGCGTATTGCAAGCAAAGCAAAGAAGGCGCAGAGAAGGCCTTTCAGTTCTGATACCCACGCCACCGACTCCACCTGCGCCGGGTGAACTGCGAACAACAGTGCTCCGCAACAAGATGCGCCTTCGCTCAGCAAAAGACCTCGCAGAAGAGCGAACACCAGCAGCACGTTGCACATGTGGATGAGAAGGTTGAACAGATGAAAAACCCGCGGACGAAGTATCGGCTCGCCGGGTGAGCCTGTGATGGATGAGAGCAACGCCAGCCCTGACCAGACCGAGTAAGTGACAGGGATATACAAACCCTCATGGGGTTGTTTCCAGAAGTGGAGCGTCTTATTGAGGGTCGGCGGGTTGATGAAGGGGTTCTCGTAAACGTGGATACTGTCATCCCATGCCACGAAATCATGATTCACCACGTCGCGGAAGACGAACGCGGTTGCCAGTATCAGCAGCAGCACGCTGAAGAGTTGGCGTGTCTTGGCGCTCCTCGGCAAGTGGCGCGGCGAGAAAGAAGAAGCTTCCGCAGCCATCAAACATACACCCTCGATGATTCGGTACCGACGACAGCATCTTACTCGATGGTTTCACTCACGGCAAGAGCCGGGTGCTTGACGCCTCTGGTTTGACGGTCTACAATGCCCCACACCGTGAGCAGGGGGCGTCCCTGCACGTTTTCGGGAGGTGCAGTGGATGTTGAAACGGGTCTTGGTTGCGACGGCGGCGGTGTTTGTGGCTTGGTCGGTTCCGGATTTCGCCATTCACGGAGTCATCCTGCGATCGGTGTATGCGCAGACTCCCGCGCTCTGGCGGCCGATGGGCGAGATGAAAATGGTCTTGATGTACGCCACGGTGCTTGTGGCAGCCGCGTGCTTTGTGGGGATTTTTGCGCACCTGGTCCAACCGAAATCGATTGGCGCCGGGATCGAGTATGGACTGCTGTTTGGGATTGGTACAGGGATTTCCATGGGATATGGGACTTACTCGGTGATGCCAATCTCCGAAGACATGGCATTCACGTGGTTTGTCGGGAGCATCATTGAGGCTGTCGTCGCTGGCATCATCACTGCAATCATGCTGAAACCAAAGAAGGAGCAAGCGAACTCATGATCTCTTTGCAGGACAGAATTCAGGGATGTCTCATCGGTGCCGGCGTGGGTTCCGAACTTGGCTTTTCCCGCACCGCCTGCCCGGAGCGCTCCGCTGTCTCCGGGCCGGAAGACCTGTGCAACATTCCATTAAGACCGGTCGGCGATGATTACCAGGAGGAAGCTGGCCGCGTCAATTTCCGCGCGGCAACTCCCTTTGTTGACGTGGGCGTGCGCGCCTTTCTTGCGAAGCAGGGGCGCGTCACCCCGGAGGACTTCGGCGCACTGCTGCGGGATGATGAGGCGCTTTCTGGGCCGGTGTTTCTCTGGGACGGGGTGCATTCCGTGCAGGAGCTGCTAAAGGAGGGTATGTCGCCACGTCTGACGGGCCTTGGCATTGCACCCTGCGGGAACATCTGCGCGGCGATGCCGGCGGTGGGCATCTTCCATTGCGGCGACCCGGAGTATGCCTACCTCGATGGCGTGGAACTGGGTTCTGTGGCCCAGCCGCGACTGGGAGCCGACTGGGCGGGGCTGTGTGCGGCGGCCATCGCCGCGGCCTTCGTACCCGAAGCGACCGCAGAATCGGTCGTGACGATCGTTCTCAAGCTGGCGCACCAGAACAACAAGGAGCTTTTCTACCAGATCAACCACGCCGTTCGTCACTGCGGGCATGTTAGTGAAGATCAGTTCCTCCACGCGTGGCTGGTGAACGGCGGCCCCGGTGGGGGACGACAGGATCTCTACTGGACCGCCTCCAACCCAATGCTGTTCATCCTCCCGTTGCTGAACCGCTATGCCGATGACGCGGTGAAGCTGTTCTCCGTTCTGCTGGCGCCAAACAGTAACGGTGCGTCGGTGAACGCGGTGATCGCTGGCGCGATTATTGGCGCGCTGCACGGCCCATCGGCGTTCCCGCAGGAATGGCGGGACTGGGCGGAACTCGCGGCCGCGCCGTGGTTGTCACTTGCCGCGGTTGTCCGGCGGCGACTGAAGAAGGAGCAATCTATCGTTGCGGCGGTGGAGCGACTGGCGGAGCAGCGGGAAGACGGCGATTCGCAACTCTTCGAGAAGGTCCACGGCTGTCTGCTGGCCGGAGCGATCGGCAACGCCATGGGTTCGCCCGTCGAAGGGCGATTCTACTGGGAAGTGGACGAACAACACCCCGGTGGCATCACGACGCTGCTCGACCCCAGTCGTCTTGAGGGGGAAGACGACAACCAGATGGCAATGCACCTCGTCGAGACATATATCGAACGCGACGGCCTCCCCGTGATGGCGCGGCACTTTGGAGAGACGTGGCGGAAGCGATTGAACCGGGACCACTTCTTCCCCCACTGCATGGGCAACGCCTACGACCTCATCTGCGCCGGATGGGACCCGCGCATCACCGGTCACTGGAGCCAGGTCACCGGCTCAACCGTGATGTGCATGGAACCGGTGGGCGTGTATCATCTATGCGATTCGGAGTTCGCTGCCATCGACGCGACCGCCATCTCCTACATGTACCAGCGCGGTCTGGATGTGGTGGCAGCGACAATGCTCGCGGCGACCGTTGCGGAGGCTCTGCATCCCGATGCCACGGTTGATTCGGTTTGCCAAGCCGCCCTCACCGCCGCGCCCGAAAGCAAACTCATCACGTTTGACAAACGCACCTTTGCCAGCGCGCATGAATATGTTGAGACTTGTCTCGAAATTGCGGCCAAGTATGACGATGTTCTCGCAGCCCAAAAGGAGCTGTATGAGAAGTGCCTCCTCTACCACATGATTGATCCGCTGGAGGTGTGGGGGTTCTCTCTGGCGATGTTCAAGATCGCGCGGGGCGACGTGCGGCAGGCGGCCATCGGGGGGACAAACATCGGCCGGGACTCCGACACCATCGCCGGCCGCGCCGCGATGCTGTCAGGTACTCTGAAAGGAGCGCGGACCGTACCGCAGGATTGGCTGGATCTCGTACCGTCGCACGCTCTTGAACGAGTTCGTCGGAATGCCTTGAGGTTGACTCGTCTCATCAGTGACGGCAAGCTGGCGAGGGTACGGGAAAGAGCGTCGTGGCACAGCCTCGACGGTGAAACGTCCCGGCCCGGCGATCCATCCCTGCTCTGAACTCGGTAAGCGCGATCCCTGTCACGGCCTTCGTGACACCCATCCCGACCGGTAACGGCTCGGCTACGGTCGACTCACCGCAAAAAGGCGCGGAAAGATCCGCGGGGGCGTTCCTGTCGACACCTGAACGGTTACCGCGATTCTACTTTTGGCGTGAAGGAAACGTATTTTGACGGGTGCGAAACAAGGTCGAAGATGAGGACAGCGCCCGCGTGTGTGCGTTTGTGGTTAGAGTGAATTCTGCGATCTCCGGAGGACAGCAAAGCCGGAAAGGCCATAGGTGCCCCAGTCCGCGGTTGACGTACAAGCGAGATCCCCCAACCGCAAACCATCCGGCAGCATATCGGCGCCCGTCGCGCGAGGGACGCACGAGGGTCTTAGCGATTCGCCAAGGGAGCTGGACGCCATGGGTGTGACCGGTGAGCGCCAGGTCGACCGTTTGATCGGTCAACGCTGACGCGATGTCGGGCGAGTGCGCCAACAGCAAGGTTACCTCCGCAGAGGACGCCACTCCTACCAGCGCCTCCGCTAACCGGTCTCCGCTTGAGGATGGGTCGGCTACTCCCACGATCGCCAACTCGCATCCGCCGCATGAGTGCCGCACGGCCTCATTGTCCAGAACGCGGATGTCGGCCGCCCCCAGCGCCGCCTTCAGTTCCGGGATGGCGTGTCTATCATGGTTCCCCAACACGGCATAGGTGTGGAGCGCGCCGAGCGGACGAAGCAGTTCCACGACCTGATCCACGAACCTCGGCTGGCGGGCGATGAAGTCTCCCGTAATGCACACGAGGTCGGGATTCATCGCGAGGGCGCGGCGAACGGTGCGCCCGAGACGCCACCGGTTCACGCCGATGCCTCCCCAGTGGATGTCGGTCAACTGCAGAATGGTGAGCCCTTCCAGTTGGGTCGGAAGTCTTGGGATGGTAACACAGTAGCGCGTCACCTTGACGCGGTTCGGCTCAATGAGCATACCGTAGAAGAGCACGATCCCCGCGATCAACCGAATACCCCACGCATCCCGTTGCCTGTGAACAGGGGGAGCGATCAGGAGAAGATAGGCGGCGCTTATCAGAACAATACCGACGATCACCTGACGAATCCGACGTTTGACGCGCACGGCGCTTTCTCCTCTCCAAAGGACTCAGTGACACGAGAGTCTACCGAGGACTCAGCGGGGATGTCAACTGTCCAACCCCTCCGTCCGCAGCATGGAGGGCGCAGTTTGCATTGCCGGATTACTTATGCCCTCAGCTCCGAAGACTGTGGATTGGAATTCCCCCGGATTCATTCCGGGGGATCGTTCGGTTCAGGCTACTCTTGGCGACCAACCCTCGAATCCCCCCGACCTGGATTCGGGGGATTGTTCGGTTTGCGCTACTTCCGGCGACCAATCCTCGAATTCCCCCGGATTCATTCCGGGGGGATTCGGAGTTAAGTGCATAAGCATTGCCGGATTACAGACAAGACCGACTTCAAGAGGTATCATATCGCTGGCCGCATTATGTACGGAGGTCAAAGTCGTGAAGACCCTAAAAAGCCATTTCCTGTTGCTTTTCGTAATGATTCTCTCGAGCGTCGCCCAAACTGACAACCTTCTCTCCAATTCGAGTTTTGAGGAGGGTACAGAACTGCCCCACGGGTGGACCCTCAAATCCAACGCGGATGCCGAGGGAACGTGTGCCCGGGACGCGTCCATGGCGAGAACCGGCCAGTACTCCATGAGGTTCCAGAAGACCAATGGACGCGGCTTCTTCACGCTGGATCTGACAGACAGTGTGAAGCTGGAACCCGGCAAGGAATACGAGGTGCGCGGTTACGTTCACATTTCGGAGGCCTCGCTGGAATCGGGCACGTACTTCGTCATCCGGCAGTACCCGGAGGGCTCCCAGCAATACATTCCACCCAACATCTTCGGCAGCCACGACCAGCGAGTGGCTATCCGCACTCGACCGGGCGAGTGGTCGATCCGGTCTACCGTGTTCACCGCTCGCCCCAAAGCGGCGCGGGTGGAAATCACGCTCGTGGTCACAGGCAATCCCTGCACCGTCTATTGGGACGACCTGTACGTCGGTCCGCCAATCCCTCCCTCGCTTAACCTTCCGACGTTGGAGCCGGAGAAGCTGGTGAGCGAGGAGGAGGTGTATAAGCGGCTGGCACAGCGACCCAACGCGACTGGCGAAGTGAAGACCATCAACGGCCAGCCCGCGCTGCTCATCAGTGGAGAACCCACGCCGCCGTTGCTGCACCTGATGTGTTTCTGGCGTCCCTTCAGCAGTGACAACGGCGATTTCGGGAGGGCAGGATTGCACGTTCACGTTTGCCCGGTGGTGCTGGCGCCCTACCTGCGAGATCAGACGCACCTGTGGAAGGGACGCGGGGAATACAATTTCGCTCCGGCGGACGAAGTGCTGATGTACGCCTTGCGCGCCGATCCCGACGGTTACCTCGTGCCTGATCTCGTGTTCATCGGCGCTTACCCCGGGTGGGGCGATGAGCATCCCGACGAGGTATGCCAGGACGAGAAGGGACTGAAGGCCATCGGCAAATCGGTACACAATACGCGGTATGGTGAAAAGCTGGAAGACCCGATGGAGTTCTGGTGTCCGTCGTTCTTTTCGGAAGTGTATCGGCGCGACGCAGCCGACGCGGCGCGCGCTTACGTTGAGCGCCTCCAGTCCACTCCGCTTTTCAAGGCCGTGGTAGGCTTCACGATATCTGGCGGAGACGACGGACAGTTCTCCATGTGGCGCCGCAGCGGCCCCGCTCACGAACCCGATTACAGCCCCGCCGCGCGCCGCGGATTCGTTGCCTATCTGAGAGGGCGGTATGTCAATGAGCAGCGGTTGCGCGATGCGTGGCGGGACCCCGGGATTGCTTTCGATACGGTGACGCTGCCATCGTCGAAAGAGCGCAACGGCGAGGGAACCTTCCGCGACCCGTCCGGCGACACGCGCCTGGCCGACCACCACCGCTTCCTGTCGCACGGTAGCGCCGAGCTGGTACGCCTTCTCGGTCAGGCTGCCAAGGACGCGTCGGGCAAACCCGTGTTCTGCACCACCTACTGGGGGGCTCATACCATCGGCGGCATGAACAACAATCACTACGATCTGCGCCATCTCCTGAACTCAACAGCCATCGACATTTTCCATGCGCCCGCAGGCTACGGCCCCTGGAGACGGCCGGGGTGGACGGGATTCTGTTCCGGTATCGTCGGGTCCATGAGTTTGCACAATAAGGTATTCTTGCAGGAGCTCGACCTGCGCACCTTCACCAAAGGATATCCGGACGAAGCCTACGGGTACTTCCTCGCCTGGGCAAAAGACGCCGAAGAGTTCTCTGCCATTCATCGCCGGGAGATGGGGAACATGATGGCCTGGGGTGTGGGAGCGTGGTACTACGACATGGCAGGAGGGTGGTTCCATGATGGTGCCATTATGCAGGACATCATGGCGGTTAAGGACGCCTACGGGCAAGGGTTGGCTGATCGCGCCGACTGGCATCCGGACGTAGCGGTCATCGTCGACGAGGAAAGCACGCACTGGATTCACGAGAACGGCTTTCAGGTCAACTTCGCCGCCGTGAACCATACGCAGGCCGCGCTGGCGACATCGGGGGTGCCATTTAATACCTTCCTGCTGGACGACCTGAACCATCCGAAGCTGGCCGACTACAAAATCTACCTGTTTCTTAACTGCTACCGGATGTCCGAGGCACAAGCCGCCTTCATCGAGACCAAGTTTAAGCGGGATGGACGAACGCTGATGTGGGTGTACGCGCCGGGTTACGCGACCGACGGCGGACTATCTTCTGACCGCGTCTCGAAGCTCGTGGGAATGAAGCTTACGTATGCTCCGGAGTGGGGTTCGCTCGCATGCGAAGCGGCGCAGAGCGACCATCCTCTCTCGAAGAACCTGCTGCCTTTGCAGGGAAACGCAATGAACTCCGGTAAGTTCTCCATTGTGGACGAGCAGGCGATCCCCCTCGCGCGGTATGTCACCGGCGGCGAAGTGGCTATTGCTGCGCGTGAGTTCCCGGCCTGGCGCAGCGTCTACATCGCCGCTCCGGGCGCTCTGGATCCCAACCTTCTGAATAACGTCGCGCGGTGGTCGTCCGCCTACGTCTGTTCCAGCCCCGGCGATGTCGTCTTCATCAACAGTCACTTTCTTTCCGTCCACGGAGTCACGGGGGGGAAGCGAACTTTCGCCTTGCCGCGCCGCTCCACGGTAACCGACATGGCGACAGCGAAAACCATCGCAAAGGACGTAACCTCATTCGAAGCCGATGTCCCCTTGCAGAGGACGCGGTGGTTTCGGGTGGAGTAAGGGGGAGTGGAACCCATGTGTGAAGCGATCAGGCGGCAGGGGGCCGGCTGTTCTTCGACGGGATTCACTGTCGCGGAAACGTCGGCACCCAACCGGTGGGTGAGTCTGAAAACCATCACTCACTCATTGTGCCGCTGCTTCGACGTCGATAGTGATGTAGACCTTATCGCCCACCATCCAGCCGCCAGTGTCCAGTTGCTTGTTCCACGTGATGCCAAAGTCTTTCCGGTTGAGGGTGGTGGTTGCAGAGAATGCAGTGCGGCGATTTCCCCACGGGTCCTTGTCCAGTTTGCCATTGAAGAGAGACTTCAGAATCACAGATTTGGTGATTCCGTGCAGTGTGAAATCTCCCTGCGCATAGAACCGCTTCTTCCCCTTAAGGGTGACCGCTGTGCTCTTGAAGGTCATGTTCGGGTACTTGGCGACGTCAAAGAAATCCGGAGATTTCAGATGCTTGTCGCGCATGTCGTTGCGGGTATCGAGGCTGTCCGTCTGGATCGTGACCTCGACCTTTGATTTCTCCGGCTGATTCTCGTCGAGCTTGATTGTTCCCTCATACTTGGTGAAGTCCCCCACCACCCATCCCACCAGGTGCTGAATCTTAAAGCTGATATGGGAATGAACGGGGTCGAGCTGGTAGGTTTCTGCGTGCACCCTCGGCGCCGCAATCAACAACAAGGTTATCAGAACTGCCCGAGCACTTCTCATCTGTCAAACACTCCTTTGCGCTGAAAACACTCTACTCCTGATTCTGACTCGCGAAGGTGGTTCTGTCGACTGTTGACCTCACTTGCCGATCCACTCACCGCCTCCGGGAGGGTGCAAGTCAGATTTGTGACGCGTGGAAGTAATCAGCGCCCTGGAGTCGGCCAGGCATAAACGAATGGTTGGGGAAACCTACGCGAGTGAAAGGGGACAGTAACAACTCCCATCCTCGAACCCAAAGGGTTCGCACCTTCCCCCGTTATCGAACCGAAACGGTTCGCACAGGGGAAGGGCCGTTGACGTAAGTTGGGTGAACAGATTGATAGTAAGTAGCCCTCCAGAATTGCTGTCCCGGCTTAAATGCGGTAAAGTACTCGGCGGACTCACAGAGTCCGAAATCACACCCAATACCGAAGCCAGGATCGCAG
>Ga0100401_1002806_pt1 | contig 13510 bp, 13 predicted proteins | sample CryGeymeta201525_FD_80421 | JGI IMG/M metagenome (GOLD analysis project Ga0100401, IMG submission 80421) | Groundwater microbial communities from Crystal Geyser aquifers in Utah, USA - Crystal Geyser metaG 2015-25 | ecosystem: Environmental > Aquatic > Deep subsurface > Groundwater | place: USA...
ACGCCGCAGGACCTCAAACCCAACTGGCAATGGGAAGCGAAGCTGCCCTCACCCGGCCACATGTCGGTGGATTTCGAACGCCGCATCGATCACGATCGCCTGCGCCGCTACCGGCTGGCCCGTACGCGGCAGTCATTGCAGGCGTCGCACGCCGGATCGCTGCTGCTCTTCGACGTGAACAATATCCGGTACGTGTCCGCCACCAAGATCGGGGAATGGGAGCGGGACAAGATGTGCCGGTTCTGCCTGCTGACCGGCGACGATTCTCCGTATGTCTGGGACTTCGGCAGTGCTGCGGTGCATCACCAGAAGTATTCCGACTGGCTGGAACCGGACCACTGCCTGGCCGGTGTGGTAGGCATGCGCGGCACCATCCCGCCCGAGTTCGGGCTGATGAAGAAATACGCCAAGATGATCGCGCAGCTGATCAAGGATGCGGGCATGGCCGACATGCCGGTGGGCGTCGATTATGCGGAAACGGCGATGTTCCATGCACTTCAGGAGGAAGGCATCAAGGTTATCGACGGCCAGCAGATCATGCTGGCGGCCCGCGAGATCAAGAACTGGGACGAAATCCAGTTGCTCACCCAGGCCGCCGCGATGGTCGATGGCGTCTACCACATGATTTACGAAGAGCTGAAACCGGGCGTGCGCGAAAACGACATCGTGGCGTTGTCGAACAAGCTGCTCTACGAGATGGGCAGCGACGACGTCGAGGCGATCAACGCCATCTCGGGCGAGCGGTGCAACCCGCACCCGCACAATTTCACCGACCGGCTGATCCGCCCCGGCGACCAGTGTTTCTTCGACATCCTGCAAAGCTATCAGGGCTACCGGACCTGCTATTATCGCACCTTCAACGTGGGCCGCGCGTCGCCCGCGCAGAATGACGCGTACGTCAAGGCGCGGGAATGGATCGACGCGTCCATCGCGATGATCAAACCGGGCGTGACCACCGACAAGGTGGCCGAGGTCTGGCCGACCGCCGAGAGCCTCGGGTTCCCGAACGAGGACGCGGCCTTCGGCTTGCAGTTCGGCCACGGGCTGGGCCTCGCCCTGCACGAGCGCCCGATCATCAGCCGGGCCGTCAGCCTCGACCACCCGATGGAAATCCAGACCGGCATGGTCTTTGCATTGGAAACCTATTGCCCGGCGACCGACGGCTACTCGGCTGCACGGATCGAGGAAGAAGTGGTGGTGACCGAGACCGGGTGCGAGGTGATCAGCCTCTTCCCCGCCGAAGACCTGCCGATCGCCAACCGCTACTAAGCGCGCGCCGCCGGGGAAGATGCCTCCGGCGGCGATAATTTCCGGACAGAAGATGCAGGGGGCCGTCGCCCCCATCGGGAGGACACCATGGCCGCCAAAGCCGCCGCCAAGACGGGCACGACGCCCAAGGGCCCAAAAGGCAACGCCGAAGATTACCTGCGGATGTATCGCCAGATGGTGCGCATCCGCGCCTTCGAGGATCAGGCCAACCAACTGTATCTGTCCGCGAAGATGCCCGGCCTGACCCACATGTATTCCGGTCAGGAAGCCGTCGCTGTCGGCATCTGCGAGGCGCTGACCGACGCCGACAAGATCACCTCCACCCATCGCGGGCACGGCCATTGCGTCGCCAAGGGCGCGGATTTCAAGGCGATGTTCTGCGAATTGCTGGGCAAGGCCGAAGGCTATTGTCGGGGCAAGGGCGGGTCGATGCACATAGCCGACCAGAGCCACGGCAATCTCGGCGCCAACGCCATCGTGGGCGGGTCCATGGGCATCGCCACGGGGGCTGCCCTGTCCGCAAAGCTGCGTGGCACGGACGAGGTGACCGTGTGCTTCTTCGGCGACGGCGCGACGGCGCAGGGCCTGTGGTACGAGGTCATGAACATGGCCGCCCTATGGAAGCTGCCGGTCATCTACGCCTGCGAAAACAACGGCTACAGCGAATACACCAAGACCGCCGAGATCGCCGCCGGCTCGCTGACGGCACGGGCCGAGGCCTTCGGGATCGAGGCGCACAAGGTCGACGGGCAGGATGTGCTCGCCGTCAACGAACTGACGCAAAAGCTGGTCGAACGGGCGCGCAAGGGCGAAGGGCCGTTCTTCATCGAGCTTGCCACCTATCGCTATCACGGCCACCATGTGGGCGACATCAACCGCGAATATTATCGCGCGAAGGACGAGGAATCCGAGTGGAAATCCACCCGGGACCCGATCCTGAATTTCGGCAAGTGGCTGACCGAACAGGGCGTCGTGACCGAGGACGACCTTGCCACCATCAACGCCGAGGTGAAGACCGACGCCGAAGCCGCCGTCGCCTATGCCGAGGCCGCCGCCTATCCGCCCGAGTCCGAGGTGGACATGCATGTCTATGTGGACAGCCCCGAGCTTGACGCCGCCCTGCGCGGCCAAGCGGCCTGAGGAGAGAAACCCATGCGCGAGATCACACTGTCCAAGGCCGTCAACGAAGCCATCGCCGAGGAAATGCGCCGCGATCCCACCGTCTTCCTGATGGGCGAGGACGTGGCCGAGGCCGGCACGCCCTTCAAGGTCCTGGCAGGGCTGGTGGACGAATTCGGGACCGAGCGGGTCATCGACACGCCGATTTCCGAGCCGGGCTTCGTCGGCATGGCCGTGGGCGCGGCGCTGACAGGCTCGCGGCCCATCGTGGACCTGATGTTCGGCGACTTCATCTTCCTGGTGATGGACCAGCTGTGCAACCAGGCCGCGAAAGCCTGCTACATGTCCGGCGGCAAGCTGAACGTGCCTATGGTGCTGCGCACGAACCTTGGCGCCACCCGCCGCTCGGCCGCCCAGCACTCGCAGTCCCTCCACGCGCTGGTGGCGCATATCCCGGGGCTGAAGGTGGCGATGCCGTCCTCGGCCTATGAAGCCAAGGGCCTGATGAAGACCGCGATCCGGGACAACAACCCGGTGGTGATCTTCGAAGACAAGCTGATGTACCAGGACAAGGCGCCGGTGCCGGAAGGCGAATACCTGATCCCGTTCGGCAAGGCGAACATCAAGCGCGAAGGGACGGACATCACCCTGATCGGCGTTTCGTCCATGGTTCAGGTCGCGGAAAAGGCGGCGGACCTGCTGGCCAAGGACGGGATCTCGGCCGAGGTGATCGACCCGCGCACCATCGTGCCGCTGGACGAGGAAACCATCCTCGCGTCCGTGCGCAAGACCTCCCGGGCGATCGTCATCGACGAGGGCCACCAGAGCTATGGCATCACCGGCGAAATCGCGTCGCGGATCACGGAAAAGGCGTTCTACCATCTGGATGCACCCGTGCTGCGGATGGGGGCGATGGACGTGCCCGTGCCGTTCTCGCCCGCGCTCGAAGACCTGACCGTGCCCACGCCCGAGGCCGTGGCCGACCGTGCCCGCGCCGCCGTGCGGGGGGAGCTGTTCCATGCCGCATGAGGTCATCATGCCCGCCCTCGGCATGGCGCAGGACAGCGGCGTGCTGGTGGCCTGGCTCAAGGCGCCGGGCGACCCGGTGAAGGCCGGCGACGCACTGATGGAGGTGGAAACCGACAAGGCCACGATGGAGGTCGAGGCCGCCCATGACGGGTATCTCACCGACCTGTGCGCGACCGAGGGCGAGGCCGTGCCCGTGGGCAATGTCGTCGCGATGATTTCCGAAACGCCCGAGGGGTCCGGCACCCCGGCCCCCGCGGCGGACGACACGCCAGCAGCCGCGGCGCCTGCGGCGGACGCGCTGCCCGAAGGCCGCCAGATCATCATGCCCGCGCTCGGCATGGCGCAGGACAGCGCGCTGATCGTGGGCTGGTCGGTCGCGCCGGGCGACAAGGTCGGCGTCGACGACGTGCTGCTGGAGGTGGAGACCGACAAGTCCACCATGGAAGTGCCCGCGGGACACGATGGATACCTCGCCGCGGTGCTGGCCGCCGAGGGCGAGGACGTGCCGGTGGGCGAGGTGATCGCGATCATCTCGGACACGAAGCCCGACGCCCCCGTGCAGCGCAGCCGCGCCGACACGCCGGTCCCGGCACCGTCGGACAAGGCCGAGACCCCGGCGAAAGAGGCCCCGGCGGCGTCAGCATCCGCACCGCCGAAGCCCAGCCCGAAACCTGCACCCATTGCGGCAGCGGGCGACCGCATCCTCGCCTCGCCCAAGGCACGCTTTCTCGCGGCGCAGGAAGGGCTCGATCTGGCCCGTCTCGTGGCCCATGGCGTGCCGCAGCCGTTCCATGTGTCGGATCTCGACACGCTGCGGGCTTTGCCCACGGACGCGCCCGGCGCGGCTGCCGCCCCCGCAGCCACGGCGGCGGCCCAACGCATCACCGCCGACCTGCCCGCCGACGCATTCGCGGCCTTCACCGCGTGGCTGGCCGACGAAGGTGTCAGCGGCGACGCGGCCCTCGCCAGCTTTGCCGCCGCAGCCTTGCGGGGCGCCAGCGGCACGGAAGGCGCGGTCGCGGTGGACCGCCCCGGCAGCGATCCGGTGGTCTTCGCCCCGCAGCCGGGCCAGCCCATGGGCGCGCTGGCCCCGGCCGACGCAGCGCCCGCGCTGGTGCTGCGCGACCTGCGCCGCACCGCGATCCGCAGCATGGCACTGGGGGCGGAGGCCGTCCCTGTGCCCAGCCTCACGACCGACGGCGACCGGCTGTGCCTGACGCTCGAAGGGCGGTTGCACCCGGCACACGCCATCGCGATGATCGACGCAATCGCCGCGCGGCTGACCGACCCGCTGCGCCACATCCTCTGACCCGACAGGACAGACCATGGAATACACCGATCTCTACATCGACGGCACGTGGCGCGCGGGCGCATCCGGCGCGCGGTTCGACGTCATCAACCCCGCGACGGAACAGCCCATCGCCTCGGTCGCCTCGGCCGAGATCGCGGACGCGGACGCTGCACTCGACGCGGCGCAAGCCGCCTTCGCCGACTGGGCCGGGCGCAAGCCGCGCGAGCGGGCCGAGGTGCTGCGCAAGGCGTGGAAGCTGATGACCGCGCGGCTGGATCATTTCGCCCATCTCATCACGCTGGAAAACGGCAAGGCGGGGAACGACGCGCGGGGCGAGGCCGCCTATGCCGCCGAATTCTTCCGCTGGTTTTCCGAGGAAGCCGTGCGCGCCGACGGCATGATCACCCACGCCCCCGCATCCGGCGCGCGCATCGTCGTGCAGCACAAGCCCGCGGGCATCGCCGTGCTGGTGACGCCGTGGAACTACCCCGCCGCCATGGGCACCCGCAAGATCGCCCCGGCGCTCGCCGCCGGTTGCCCGGTCATCATCAAGCCCGCCGCCGAAACGCCCCTGACCATGCTGGCGCTGATGCCGCTGCTGGAAGAAGCCGGGGTGCCCAAGGGCCTCGTCAACGTGCTGCCCACGACCGAGGCCGGCCCCGTCGTCGATCACCTGATGCATGATCCGCGCGTGCGCGTCATCAGCTTCACCGGGTCGACCAAGGTGGGACGCATCCTGCTGAAAGGCGCCGCCGATCAGGTGCTGAAACCGGAGATGGAGCTGGGCGGCAACGCGCCGCTGATCGTGTTCGAGGATGCCGATCTCGACACCGCCGTCGATGGCGCGATGCTGGCCAAGATGCGCAACCTCGGCTCTGCCTGCACGGCGGCCAACCGGTTCTATATTCACGACGCGGTGCACGACGCCTTCACCGAGAAGTTCACCGCCCGCATGGCCGCGCTGAAGATGGGCGACGGCAGCGACCCGTCGGTCGACGTAGGCGCGCTGGTGAACGCCGACACCCGCGACAAGGTCGCCCATTTCGTCGCGGACGCGGTCTCGAAGGGCGCGAAGCTGCATCTCGGCGGGCAGTTGCCCAACGGTCCGGGGTTCTTCTATCCGCCCACCGTGATGACCGGCGTCACCGAAGACGCCGCATGCGTCCATGACGAGATCTTCGGCCCCGTCGCCGCGATCCAGTCCTTCACAGACCAGGACGACGTGATCCGGCGCGCCAACGCCACGGAATACGGGCTGGTGGCCTATGTCTTCAGCCAGAACATGAAGCGCGCGATGCAGGTCTGCGAGCGGCTGGATTACGGCATGGTGGGGCTCAACCGCGGACTCGTGTCCGATCCTGCGGCACCCTTCGGCGGCGTGAAGCAGTCCGGGCTGGGCCGCGAAGGCGGGCACGAAGGCATGCTCGAATTCATGGAAACGCAATACATCTCGGCCGACTGGTAAGGGGACCACCATGCAGATCACGGCAAGCCCGGCGACCCGCGCCCATGCCGCGCGCCAAGGCGTGGATATCGACACCGTGGCCAAGGCCAGCGGCCGCAGCGCCATCGCGCGCGAAGACGTGGACCGGCACCTGCGCGGCGACAGTGCAGGCCCCGCCGCCCCCGCCGGGCCGGATCAGACCCGCTATTGGGCGGTGGACCACGCCGCCCACGGCCCGGTTGCGGAAGAAGCCATGCCGCGGCTGGCGCAGGTCGCGGCGGCCAACCTGTCCGCGGCACACGGGCTGATCCCCAGCGTCACCCACCACGACCGCGCCGACATGCGCGGGGTGGAGGCCGCCCGCACCCGCCTGAAGGTCGAGGCCGCGGAGCGGGGCGTGAAGCTCACGGCGCTCGCGTTCCACGTCAAGGCGCTCGCGCGGTGCCTGCGCGATTTCCCGCGCTTCAACGCGTCGCTCTCGCCCGATGGCGCGACCCTGACGCTGAAGGATTACGTGCATGTCGGCATCGCTGTGGACAGCCCGCACGGGTTGATGGTGCCGGTGATCCGCGACGCGGACCGCAAGGGGCTGTGGGCCATCGCCGCCGAGATCACGGACCTCGCCGGGCGCGCGCAATCCCGCAAGATCCGGCCCGACGAGATGGGCGGTGCCTCCATGACCATCTCGAACCTCGGGGGCTTGGGCGGCAGCGCCTTCACGCCCATCGTGAACCCGCCGGAACTGGCGATCCTCGGGCTGACCCGGACCGAGACCGTGCCGGTCTGGGACGGCGCGACCTGGGTGCCGGTGCCCATGGTGCCCGTGGACCTGACCTATGACCACCGGGTCATCAACGGCGCGGACGCCGCGCGGTTCTGCACCCGTTACGCCGCGCTGATCGCCGATCCCCGCCGGATCATGGTCTGACGCCGGCGGGGCAGCCACCGGCCCCGGCGCGAACCAACCGCGCGCATGGGGCCAGATTTGGGCCAGATTTGGGCCAGACGGGGCGAAATCCCCGGTTCCGGCATCCGCGGCCCCCGCGCGCCTATGCGAAAGCAGAGCCGCGCTATGCCGCGGCGATGGCAGCTAACCCCTTGCGGCAGGGCGGAACGCGGGCGGCAAGGTTAATGTCATGGCAGGACCCGACCTGAGGACACCCCGCCATGACCGCTGCCGCAATCACGGCCTGTTGCACCTCCACCATTTTGACACGTCCGGTCGCGCAGGCCGCGAAGTCCGCCATCGATCGCCTGATTGCCGGTCTGGCGCTGGTGATGCTGGCCCCGCTTCTGGCGCTGGTCGTGCTGGCGATCCGGCTGGACAGCCGTGGCCCGGCCCTGTTCCGGCAAGCGCGCACGGGCAAGGACGGGCGCGTGTTCGCGATTCTCAAGTTCCGCACGATGACCCCGGGTGCAGGGCTGGCACAGGCCACGCGCAACGACGCCCGCGTCACCCGCGTCGGGTCCTGGCTGCGGCGCAGCTCCATCGACGAGTTGCCGCAATTGTGGAACGTGCTGCGCGGCGAGATGGCGCTGGTCGGCCCGCGCCCCCACGCGACCGCCCATGACGCCCATTATGCGCCGCACATCGCAAATTACACCCTGCGCTACGCGGTCAAGCCGGGGCTGACCGGATGGGCGCAGATCAACGATGCCCGCGGCGAGACCGAGACTCTCGACAAGATGGCGCGCCGGGTGGCGCTCGACCTTGACTATATCACTGGCTGGACCCTGCGCCGCGACCTGATGATCCTCGCGCTGACGCCGATCCGCCTGCTGACGGCCCGCGACGCGTATTGACCGCGGGCCGGCCCGTCAGTTCAACGACGCGTCGAACTGCACGACGTTGCGGCCCCGCTCGGCTGTGGGCTGCACCGCGATCTTCGCATTGCCGATCCCCCGACCCGAGAATTCGATCTGCGGGTTCATCACTTCCTCGGGTCCCGGCGCGATGTTGTAGCCCGCCTCGGTCAGCGCATCGGTCCATCCGTCCATCAGGGACAGGACATCTTCGCCGGTGACGAAGGCAAAGATGCGGGTGGACGATCCGATGGCGCGGTCCACGGTGATCTCCATGTCGGCGGGCAGGCTGATCTCGGCGGGGATCCAGTCCTGCGCCTGCTGTGCCCAGAGCATCATGGCCGAACAAAGGGTCAGAGTGGCGGCAAGCGGTGCTGCGGCCATGCGGGCCGGTGCGCGAAAGTCCATGTCGTGCTCCTGTGATACGCTCACCAGGACAATAAGCTTTCCGCGCCGATGTTCAAACGGAACAGCCGGCGTTGTGCCGGTCCGTCAGACGCCAAGCCAGCGCCCCGCCAGCCCCGCGTCGAGCGTGCCCATGGGACCCGCCCAGACCGTGCGCCCCTTGTCGAGGATCACGCCGCGATCCGCCACCGCCGCCAGTTCCGTCAGGGTCTTGTCCACGATCAGGATGCCAAGCCCGGCCTCCCGGCGCAGGGCGGCGATGGCGGCCCAGATCTCGGCCCGCACGGTGGGGGCCAGCCCCTCCGTCGCCTCGTCGAGGATCAGAAGCCGCGGGTTGGTCATCAGCGCCCGACCGATGGCCAGCATCTGCTGCTCGCCCCCCGACAGGGTGCCCGCGCGCTGCCCCAGCCGTTCGCCCAGCCGCGGGAACAGCAAGGTGACGCGCGCCAAGTCCCACGGGCCGGGGCGGGCGGCGGCGATGAGGTTCTCGCGTACCGTCAGCGGCGCGAAGCAGCGCCGCCCTTCGGGCACCAGTCCCACACCCCTGCGCGCGATCCGGTGCGGGGCCAGCCCAGACACGTCGTGCCCGTCGAGGAAAATCTCGCCCGCGCGGTTGGGCAAGAGCCCGCAGATCGTGCGGATCGTGGTGGTCTTGCCCATGCCATTGCGCCCCATCAGCGCGGTCACGCCGCCCGCATCGACCCGCAGATCGACCCCGAACAGCGCTTGCGATGCGCCGTAAAGCGCGGTTACCCCGCGCAGGTCCAGCAGCGGCAGGGTGGTCATGGCCCATCCGCCCCCAGATAGGCGCGGCGCACATGGCTGTCGGCGCGGATCGCGTCGGGCGGGCCGGTGGCCACGATCCGGCCTTCGACCAGTACGCTGATCCGGTCGGCCAGCCGGAACACCGCGTCCATGTCGTGTTCCACCAGCAGGATCGGCGCGGTGTCGCGCAGGGTGTCGAGGGTCCGCGTCATCGCGGCGCTGCCATCCGTGCCCAGCCCCGCCAGCGGTTCGTCCATCACGAACAGCCGCGGCCGCAGCACCAGCGCCAGCGCCAGTTCAAGCCGCCGCCGCTGGCCGTGCGACAGCGCGGCGACCGGCGTTGCCGCCTCGCCCGTCAGGCCGGTGCGGGCCAGCGCCGCGCGTGCGGGGTCCAGAAGCGCGGCGTCGCGCAGGGCCGGGCGCCACAGCCGCCACAGCCCGCGCGTGGCCCCCGCGACGCCCAGCACGACATTCTGGAGCACCGTCATCTCCATCGCGAGCGCCGAGATCTGGAAGGTCCGCGCCAGCCCCAGCCGCGCGCGCCCCGCGGTGTCCATCGCGGTCACGTCCTGCCCCGCGATCAGAACGCGCCCCGCATCAGGCCGCAGCGCACCGGCGATCTGGCCGATCAGCGTGGACTTGCCCGCTCCGTTCGGCCCGATCAGCGCGTGGATCTCGCCCGCCCGGAGATCGAGGCTGACGCCGTCCGTGGCCTGCAACGCGCCGAAGCGCTTGCGCAGCCCGATGACTTCGAGGATCGGCGCCGGACCTGTCATCGGGTCAGTCATCGGGTCAGTCATCGGATCAGTCATGGGCCACCGGTCGCCCCGCGAGCGCGCCCACCAGCCCGCCCCGCGCGAACAGCACCACCGCCAGCAGCGCCACCCCCAGCGCGATCTGCCAGTAGTCGCTGATCCCGCCAAGCCAGTGTTCCAGCGCCACCAGCACGATCGCCCCCGCCACGGGGCCGAAGAGCCGCGCGACACCGCCGAGCACGACGATCACGATCAACTCGCCGCTGGTCTGCCAGTTCAGCATCGACGGGCTGACGAAACGGTTGAGATCGGCGAACAGCGCGCCTGCCAGCGCCGTCACGGCACCCGAGATCACGAAGGCCACCAGCCGCAGCCGGAAGGGGCGGCCGCCCACCGCCTCTACCCGTGCAGGGCTTTGCCGTGCGGCGGCCAGCGCCAGCCCGAAGGGCGACGCCGTGATCCGCGCCATCATCCAGATCACGGCCACCAGCACCGCATAGACGAGCAGAAAGAACTGCAGCGGGTCCAGCGTGTTCAGACCCGGAAAGCCGTTGCGCACCCAGATCGACAGCCCGTCCTCGCCGCCGTAAGCCGGCCACGCGACCGCGAAATAGAAACACATCTGCCCGAAGGCGAGCGTGAGCATGATGAAATAGACGCCCGAGGACCGCAGCGACAGCGCCCCGACCAGGGCAGCCACCGCCGCCCCGCCCACGACCGCCACCAGCCAGATCACCGGCATGGACCTGGTACCGGCCAGGTCCCACAACGGCAGCGGCGTGACGGTCTGCGCGTGATACGCAAGGATGCCCATGGCATAGCCCCCCAGCCCGAAGAACGCCGCATGTCCAAGGCTGACCAGCCCCCCGGTCCCGAGCGCAAGGTTCAACCCCACCCCCGCAAGCGCAAGGATCGCCGCACGGGTCGCCAGCGTGATCGTGAACGGCTCCCCCGCCCAATGCGCCCAGAGCGGCACGGCCAGCAGCAGCGCCGCAAGGCCTGCGTTCACGATCCGCTCGCGCCCCCCGCCTGCCGTCATCTCAGACCCGCCCGTACAGGCCGGCGGGCCGCACGATCAGCACCAGCGCCATCAGCACGTAGATCGCAACCGATGCCAGCGCGGACCCCACCGTCGCCGCCTGCTGCGCCCCCACGAGCGGCAGCATCAGCACCGGCAGGAACACCCGCCCTGCCGTGTCGGTCAGCCCGACCAGAAGCGCACCGACGAAGGCCCCGCGGATCGACCCGATCCCGCCGATCACGATGACGACGAAGGCAAGGATCAGCACCGGCTCGCCCATGCCGACCTGCACCGACTGGATCGCGCCCACCAGCGCGCCCGCCAGCCCCGCCAGCGCGGCGCCAAGGGCAAAGACCAGCGTGTAGAGCCGGGATATGTCGACGCCAAGCGCCGCGATCATCTCGCGGTCAGCCTCTCCGGCGCGGATGCGGATGCCCAGCCGTGTGCCCGCGATCAGCCATGCCAGCCCGGCCGCCACCGCCAGCCCGACGCCGATCACCGCCAGCCGGTAGCGCGGGTAGTCGATCCCGCCCGGCAGCGTGACAGGCCCCGCCAGCCACGGCGGCACGTCAAGATACAGCGGGAAGGACCCGAACAGCCAGCGCGTGCCTTCGGACAGAATCAGGATCAGCGCGAAGGTCGCCAGCACCTGGTCGAGATGGTCGCGCCCATAGAGCCGCCGGATCACCGCCAGTTCGATCAGCGCGCCCGCCGCCGCCGCGGCCGCAAGCGCCGCCACCAGCGCCAGCAGAAACGACCCCGTCAGCCCCGCCACCGTCGCCGCGGCGAAGGCCCCGATCATGTAGAGCGCGCCATGGGCAAGGTTGATGAGCCCCATCACCCCGAAGATCAGCGTCAGCCCCGCCGCCATCAGGAACAGCATCACCCCGAATTGCAGACCGTTGAGAAGCTGCTCCAGCAGCAGGACGGTGCTCATACCGCGGCGGGGGCTGTCATGGCGCAGGACAGTGCGTCACTCCATCGGGCAGTCGGCGGCATAGGCGTCGCCGTGGTCACGCAGCGCCGTGGCGACGATCCGGTTGGTGAAGATGTCGCCGTCCTGGATCACCTCGCGCACATAGATGTCCTGGATCGGATGCTGGTTCGTGTTGAACCGGAACGCCCCGCGCGTGCTGTCGAAATCGGCTTCCTTCAGGGCGGCGCGGAACGCGTCGCGATCGGCGAAATCGGCCTTGCCCATGGCGCTGATCAGCAGGTTGGCGGTGTCGAACCCCTGGCTAGCATAAAGCGACGGCAGCCGCCCGTATTCCGCCTGAAAGCTTTCGACGAACGCGGCATTGGTCGGATTGTCGAGGTCGGGCGACCATTGCGAGGTGTTGCGCACACCCAGCGCCGCGGCACCGACCGCCTGCAGGATACCCTGGTCGAAGCTGAAGGCCGGGCCGATCACGGGCATGTCCACACCGCTGTCGGAATACTGCTTGAGAAACGAAATCCCCATGCCGCCGGGCAGGAAGAAGAACACGCTGTCCGCCCCGCTCGCGCGGATCTGCGCGATCTCGGCGGCGTAATCGGTCTGGCCGAGCGTGGTGTACAACTCCCCCGCCAGTTCGCCCGTGTAGAACCGCTTGAACCCGGTCAGCGCGTCCTGCCCCGCCGGGTAATTGGGCGCAAGGATGAACGTATTGGCCAGCCCAGCGGAATTGGCATAGGCGCCCGCGGCTTCGTGCAGGTTGTCGTTCTGCCACGCGACGTTGAAGTAATTCGGATCGCAGGCCGCACCGGCCAGTTGCGACGGCCCCGCATTGGGCGAGAGATACAGCCTGCCCTGCACGACCGCCGACGGGACGACCGCCATGGCGATATTGGAAAAGATGATCCCGGTCATGACGTCGACCTGCTCGGCCTGGATCAGCTTGTCGGCCAGTTGCACGGCAATGTCGGGTTTCTGCTGGTCGTCCTCGACGATCACCGCGATGGGGGCACCCGCCTGCTTGACCGCCAGAAGAAAGCCGTCGCGCACATCGATGCCAAGCCCGGCACCGCCGCCCGAGAGGGTGGTGATCATGCCGACCTTCAGCCCGTCTTCCGCGGCCGCTGCCGCGCCGACTGCCATCGTGGCGACCAGCGCAGCCGCCATCAAACCCTTGACTGTCATCCCTTACCGTCCCCTGTCCGGATCATCCGCATCGTTTGCCGGGACGCTATGCCACCCCGCCCGCGCCCGCAAGTATCGAGCGGCACACATGCGCCGGAGCATGCAGACCGCGCGGACCACAGATCGGACCGCAGATCGGACGGCAGTGACACTAGGTCAGTTCCCGGGCAGCGCCGCGCAATGCCCCCCGGCAGAGGCAAGGCCCGATCCCAGCGCAACCGCCGCGGGCGCGCGGTAGGGATTGGGCACGGCCCCGCCCAGCAGGTCCGCCAGCACGATGGCGGCGATGAAAGCCACGGCCAGCGCGGCGGTCAGGTGCCGGGTCACGACCGGGCCTCCAGCCCCGAAAGCGGGCGCAGGCGCACGCCCAGCACGGCACCTGCAAAGGCAGCGGCGAACCACGCCCAGCCATGCAGACTGCCGGTGGAAATGCCGCTGAAGAATGCGCCGACATTGCAGCCGAACGCGAGCCGCGAGGAATAGCCCAGCA
>Ga0100401_1002828_pt1 | contig 13454 bp, 7 predicted proteins | sample CryGeymeta201525_FD_80421 | JGI IMG/M metagenome (GOLD analysis project Ga0100401, IMG submission 80421) | Groundwater microbial communities from Crystal Geyser aquifers in Utah, USA - Crystal Geyser metaG 2015-25 | ecosystem: Environmental > Aquatic > Deep subsurface > Groundwater | place: USA...
AAGATCCATTCGCCGAAGTTGTTCTGCTTGACCGTGTCCTGCACGTACGGCGTTGAGGATGGCTGTTTCACCGAAGCGATACTCCGAACACCATCACCCTCCCGACCAAGACGCAGATTGGCGGCGTAGTCGCCCGTGTAGGGCCAAGCGGGCTCATAGGCTTCGCCATGTCCCGCTGGACATCCGAAAACGTCCGGCAACGGATCTCCCTTGTGATAGGGGAGGTAGTTTCTCCCCATGTCGACCGAAGCAGCATCATACCAGCAGGTGCCCTTCCCAGACCAGGATACATCGGCCGAGCCGTCCGGAAATCGCCCGTTGTTCTCTGCAATGTAGGACTGCAGCCCAATTCCGATCTGCCTCAGGTTACTTACGCACTTCGCCGACTGCGCCTTCGTTCGGGCTCTGGCCCCGACTGGAATGGCAATCGCGACGAGGACCACGATGATCACAATGACAATCATTACCTCAGTCAGGGTGAAGCCTGCTGAGCGTGGAAAATGCGCCTTGGGAGTCCGCCTTTCATGGCGGTGAACAGCCATCATGGATTTATGAGTGGTAATGATTCGGCCTGAGCGGGTTGACCAAGAGCCGGTAGCGTCAGTTGGTTTCAACTCGGTAGAATGCCTTGGTTTCACCCGGAGGCCCACCAGTCGAATCCAAAAGGGTCTTTTGGGTGCCATCGCCAACCACCGACTGCCCGACAACATCCTCCCAGCTTCCAAGACTCATGTCAGAACTCTTCTGAAGTTGGTAAATCTGACCGTCTGTACTGAGAAAGGAGATCTTCGGAAACGGAGCGAGGACCAGGCTAATCGCCGGGATCTCCAGATTGCCCTCGGTAAGGTATCCGCTGTCAGTCAGAGTGTAGCTGCCCCCGTCGATCGCCGCCAACTGGTCCTGGGTCAGGCCATTGGAATCAGTACCGAATCGAATCGTGTTCTCCCTAAAGCCGATGATGCTGATGGAGCCGCTTCCCCAAGCCTGGCCTGCGCTGTCCTTGAAGAACAAATTCGACAGGCCCGGATCGACATCGACGGTTAACTCACCGTCGGCGATATTGACGACGCCCATCGCGCTCTGGTCGGCATTCACGTCTAGAAGGAAGTCGTTCGAGCCTCCCACGACTACATTGGCATCATTAATGGCATCCGGCGCATTCAGCTCCAGGACAGCTCCGTTACCGTTCACCTGGAATTTCCGGCCGGTGTTCAGCACCAATCCTCCGTCCACTGTCAACTTTGCGCCGGTGAAGAAGACGATGTCTTTCCCAAAGCCGCTACTGTCGTGTCCATTACCGAAAAAGACGTTGTTCGAGTTGATGATAAGATTTTCGTCACTGGCGTCAAAGCTGCAGTTGAAATTGATGGTACCGCCAACCCCTTGGATCGTCTGAAGTCTTGTGAGTAATCGGAGACTGCAACCGGTATCGAACAACAGGTTGTTGCCCGCGCTGTTCGAATTTCGGATGGTGGTAGTGGCACCACTAGCATCGGTATTCTGAATCGTCAGGAATCCATTGAAACGAAGCGTTCCGCCGGCATTGCCCGTCGCATTGTTGATTCCAAGGGCGGTGATGCTGCTGTTCGTGTCGATGGTCAGCATGCCCGCACCATACAGCGTGTGGGTGAAACCCTCTCCCCCGAAGCCGTCAAGGTAGTTCTTGATGGTGAAGTCCTGATCCACGTCGATCGCAACGTTGGCGGATCCGAGAAAGGCCGCCTCGACGGTGTTGCCATTCGGAACTTCGTCCCCAACCCAGTTGTCAGGATTGGACCATAGGTTGTCCACGCCTCCCCATTCCCAGTCGATGGCATGAACGGGCTGGGCCAGAAGCGGAAGTAGCGATAGAAGGATCGTTTTGTAGGGTTTCATGGGTCTTTGTCAGTGGGTTCTTAGATTTGATTGCTCTACTCTCAGGTTACAGGATCCGGCGATCATCATCGCCCCAGCCTTCCACCCGTCAACTTCAGGGCAGAGGGGGAACACCAGATAACTCCACCGCGAGTGAGCACGGTAGGCAACATGATGATCGAGGATTTAACGGTGAAGACAAAATGGAATTTGAGGAACTTCATCTTGGGTTGATACCGGGTAACCCGATAGCCTGCAGATTAAAATGCCATGTCGCCCATCCGGATTCATTGAACATTCACGGAAATCTCTTGAACTTTTCCGTCACTCAAAAGCTTTAGGATTGCCAGCACTACCCCGCCCCATTTACCCCCAGAAAACTATCATGCAAACAAACCCAATCCTACTCCTCGGAGGTCTTGTTTCCTGCGCCTCCATGGCCGCACCGATTCCAATCTTGAACTCCTCCGGCGAGATCAACAACGGTATCGACCGGAGCTTAATTTCGGATTCATCGTTCATCGGCTGGGAGGGAGCCGGGACCGCCCAAGTGATTGACGGTGACACCGACTACGGCAACGGCAAGTGGCGGCTGAGTATCGAGGATAGTGCGGAGGCGTGGCAGATAACAAGCCATTCGATCGCGGCTGGGGACGCGTTTTCGTTGCGCTTCGATGCCGCAATGTTTGCTGGCAACCTTCCTGGCGGCGGGAGCGGTTTCATACCGGCCGAAACTCTGGTGGGAGGTGCCATGCGCAATGGAAACTTCAACGACACGGCGGTGACCGGAAACACCTTCGCGGAACTTCCGGAGTGGTCAAACATCGGTGGCGGGCAGGGAGCGGAGGCGACGAACACAAATCTCGATTTCGACGGCACTCGGAACGCCGTGCTGTCGAACAATGGAGGCCGCAAGTTCGCCGCCGATACCGGCCACACCCTGACCGCCGGTGAACGCTTCCGGGTGAGCTTCGTGTGGCGCGATGCAGGAAACTGGGATGACGCCAATGATACCGTGGCGGTGACCCTTTACACTACGGCTGACAATACGATCGACGGATCCAGGACGGTGCTGCAGACACTCCGGTCTCCTGTTTCGACGCAGGACAGCACCTACGAGGAGGCGGAGCTTGCCTTCAGCGCCGTGGCAGCCTCGGCAGCCGACAAACGACTATTCGTCTTCTTTGAAGGGATCGACGGAGACAGCGGGAACACCACCAGCACTGGCTACGCAAGGCTCGACAACTTCGTATTGGAGCGCGGCACCTATGAAAACTCGGTGCCGGACCGCCAGATCATCGCCGAACTCTTTGTCGATGACGGTGGCTCGATCTTGCCGGTCGCGTCCCGAACCTACAATTTCAAGACCCCGGTGATTCGCAGCTGGGACCACTACCACCTCGCGGTGCCCGCAGGCACCCTCGACGCCCATGCCGGGAAGACCGTGGGCGTACGATTCCGCTCGAATGACGAGGCCTCCGGAAATTTCCAGAGTTTTGATAACGTGCGACTCGACGTCTGGCCGGCCGGCTCGACGGTCGGCTCCTTCTCGGACAACTGGAACACGACCCCCAATCAGACATGGGCCGGCCCCGGCTACTGGGCGAACCGCCTGCAGGACTGGGAAGTGAGGAACGGCCGCGTGCGATGCATCAACGGCAGTCGCGACCAACTCACGCTCCACCGGCCCGGCACCTCGATCCGCGGGAATGGGGGGGACTTCACACTCAGCGTGCGTACCGGACTGAACGCCGGCAGCCTCAGTGCCGGGTCGCGGGCCGGTTACCTGCTCGGGGCCGGACCGAATCTCGACTGGCGCGGCGCCTTGCTCGTCCATGACGGACTCGGGCGCGACTTCGGACTCTTCCTCGGCATCACCGGAGATGGCAAGCTCGTCATCGAGGACTACTCGACCGGGCTGGTCACCGCGCGCGCCTCAAGCACCGCCACCGGCGGCTTCGGCCAGAACACCCGCCTCGAGCTCGACGCGTCCTACAACGCCGGCCCCGGCACCTACACGCTCACGCTTGCCGCCTTCAATGCCTCAGACGCACAGGTCGGCTCGGTAAGCTTCGACGTCCCTTCAGACCGGGTGCTCGGTGGCTTCGGCCTGCTGACCCACCGCGGATCGTCCTCGGCGACTCATTGGTTTGATGACTTCAGCGGAAGTGGCACAGCCCTCCATCCCGAGCCCGAGCGCCACCTCGCCATCCTCGGGGCGATGCACACCCTTTCGAAGGGAAAACTGAAGCTCACCGCCCAGCTCCCGCCACTGAGCCTCGCGTCGAACCCCACCGTTGCGCTCGACACTTGGAACGGCGCATCGTGGGAGCAAATCGCGACGGCCCCGGTGGACAATACCGACAAGCTTTCCTCCTACACCGCGACCTTCGCAATCCCGGAGTGGAACGATACCGTCGACACCAACTATCGCCTGCGGGTGAACATCGGCGGCACCGACTACGAATGGACCGGCACCGTCCGCCACGACCCAGTGGAAAAGGAGGAACTGGTCATCGCCATGACCACCTGCCAGCGGATCAACGACGGCAACTTGCAGAACAACGGCTTCGATTGGTCGCCAGTGATGTTGTGGCATCCACACCCTCAGTCCTTCGCCCACATCGCCAAGCACCAACCCGATGTGCTGCTCGCCCACGGCGACCAGATTTACGAGCCCCAGCCGACCAACAAGGACACCTCGAGCGACACCAACCGTCATCTCGATTTCCTCTACAAGTGGTATCTATGGGTGCTGCAGGCACGTGAGCTCTCGCGCGACACCCCGACCGTCGCCATCCCGGATGACCACGACATTTTTCAGGGGAACCTGTGGGGCGAGGGCGGCATCGCGACCACTGACGAGTCCACCGGCGGCTACATCGAGCCGCCCGAGTGGGTCCGGATGGTCGAGCGGGCCCATACCTCGAACCTTCCCGACCCCGACCCCTACAACCCCGTCCAACCGCCGCCCACTGTCGAGCAGGGCATCGGCGTCTATTTTACCGGCATGACCTACGGACGCCTCGGCTTCGCCATCCTCGAGGACCGCAAGTTCAAGACCGGGCCGAACGGAAGCGCTAGCATCCCTCTGGATCAGCAGCATCTGCTTGGTGAGCGCCAGCATGATTTCCTGCGTGCGTGGAACGAGGACTGGGCCGGACAGGATCTCAAGCTCGTCGTCTCCCAGTCGCCTTTTGGCATCCTGAATACCCACGCCAGCTCGGGATACAACTTCCGTCTCACTGATCGCGACGCCCATGGCTGGCCGACCCACCGCCGTAACGAGGCGTGGCGCTTGCTGCGTGCGAGCCGGATGTTCCAGCTCGCGGGTGACCAGCACCTCGGCACCCTCGCCCACCATGGGGCCGATATTCCGCGCGACGCGGGCATTTCCTTCACTGCCCCGGCCATGGCGAACTTCTTCCCGCGGATCTTCGACCCGGTCCACAATGCCTCAGGCACGACTCCGACGGTCAGCCCTTACAAAGGCGACTACTACTTCGACGGCAATGGCACGCTACCGGACGGGGTGACCCCGAATCTCAAGGCTAATGACCCCCATCACTTCGCCATCCTCGGGTCGGCCAACTCGCCGGAATACTACCAGCAGCCCACTGGCTTCAATCCGCCAAACTACCACGACCGTGGTGCCGGCTACGGCATCACCCGCATCGACCGGACGACCCGCGAGATCACCTTCGAGTGCTGGCCAATCCACGCCGACCCGGAGTATCCCCAGACCGGTGGACAGTTCGCCGACTGGCCTCAGACCTTCCGCCAGACCGACAACGACGGCCGCGTCCCAAGCGGTTACCTCCCCGTGATCGATACGCTTTGGCGCGAGAATCCGATGGTGCGGGTGTTCGACGAAGCCACCGGCGAACTCGTCCATGCCATGCGCGTGCGCGGCAGCCGCTACCGACCGCCGGTTTACGATAATGGCACGACCTACCGGGTCGAGATCGCTTACGGGGATGCGAGCGTCTCCGAGACTCTAACAGGCCAGACCGCGGCCTTGGCGGGTCCCGCGGCGATCCACTTCTTCGGGGCGGTGCAGCCGTCGATCCTGCAGGGCGGCACAGCCACCCTTGAGTGGGATGTCAGCTCGCCGGCGACGCTCACGATCGATCAGGGAGTGGGCGATGTCCTGAGCCAGACCCTCGATGGCATCGGCTACCTTCAAGTTTCTCCCGCCACCGACACGACCTACACGCTCACGCTGAACGGCACGGTGGTCGCCACCACGACGATCCGCGTGTTCGCCGGACGCGCGGCCTGGGATGACCTCCATTTCACCCCCGCGCAGCAAGCCGATCCGGAGATCTTCGGCGGTGACAAGGATCCCGATGGCGACGGCTTCACCAACGACGAGGAGTTCCAGTTCCAGACCGACCCGTGGGAGGCGGCTTCCAAGCCGAGGCTCCAGGGCAACGTGGACCTGGACGGATCGACGCTGACCGTCGACTTCGAGGTGTCCTGCCCGCTCGATCCCGCCACATCCAAGGTGCTGGTCGAGACGTCCAGCGCCCTCAGCGGCTGGACCGAGGTGCCGGCCAACAGCTACGTCGAGACCGGCCGCCAGAACTTCCCCGCCACCGGCACAAGCCGCGTTTCCCTTCGCCTCACCGACACGCTGGCACCCCCCCCGGGCATCCGCTTCTACCGCGCACGCTGGGAGTTGCGCTGAGCCGGGCGAACGGGAGCCGGTCGGTCGGTCGGATTTGTGCGCGACTCCAAGATTGGCGGACGGCTCGGAGAGCCGTCTCTGCCATTCAATCACGGGTGGGAGGGGATTGGACCCAAAGCAAAGGCGGAAGCCGGGAACCCCGCGCTTCCGCCTTGCGGTCAAACAATGAAGCCGATCAGGAATTCCTCTTGCGGCGCAGCAGGGCGAGGGCCCCCACACCCAGCAACGCAGCCGATCCCGGCTCGGGCACGGCGACGAAATCCGCACGGAATCCCTCGAAGTTCATTTCGTCCGTGGGAGAGGTGGGAATCAAGGTGACAAAATTACCGCTGACCGATGGTTCCCTGTTGGCGAAAGTGATGTTGCCTGTCCCACCCGCATGGTTGAAAACGCCTGTTTCCCCGTCGGTCACGCCACCCGCCCGGGCGAAAGTGAAGCCCGAAAATGAGAGGTCCCCAAAGGTGGAGCTGACCAAGCTGATCGTCGCGGTCAGGGTTTCTGTTCCATCAACCTGATTGTCGTCCCCGTCGGCGGCGCCAACGTCTCCGACCGAGACATTCCCGAAGCTGTTGAAGCGCGCGATGCCGGGGGTCGATCCGTCGGTCGTCGCGGAGTACGTCACGGTGAAAGTGAACGACTCGGTTGCCGTGCCCCCGACCGATGTGAGGTCGATGTCCGGGGTCGTGTAGGTGGTGACGGGCATGCCATTGTCACTTGCCGTCCCTGGGAGATTCGTTGCAGGGCCGCCATTGATCGCCAATGTGAATGCTCCCGTACCGCCTCCTGATCCGCCGGAAGCAATACCGTTGGGGGCGAAATTGCTCACGGTGATCGTGACAGCGGCCGACAGCGTGGTAGCAGACACCACGGCAAAGAGGAATGCGGTAATGGGGGTTTTCATGTGGTTTACAGATGTTTGGAGAAAACTCGGAGAGCTCCGAATCTCGTTTAATGAAGAATGCTTCAAATGAAGCATGCTTCTCGGAACGCTGCACGTTCCCCTTCGGTCAGTCATTGAACTTTTGCGGAAATCTCCTGCACTTTTACGTCACTCTCAATACCCCGCCGGTCCGCATTCCCCAAAGTCCATGCGAAGGGCGTTTCGGTGGGCGTCGGATGTAAGAAACGATAAATGCGGGTGAGAGACAGTGGGTTGAGGCTTCAGGGTTTGACCGTTTGCGGCCAGCCGGGGAATTGGCGGGCACCGGGCTTGGTGACGTCGGCGAAGCGTGGCCAGCATTCAAAGGTGACCTCATGGGATTTCTTGAGGAAGCGGATCAGGCCATAGCCGTGCGCCCAGTCGGCGTCGGCATTGCGCGTGTCACCGGGTTTGATGCCGGCGATGTTTTGGAGGCGGTTTTCAGGATTGGCGTAGGCGAGCATGGTGATTTTGTTATTGAAGCCGTCGAGATAATCGCCGGTCCATGGTAAGGGAGATCCGACAACGGGATTCGCGCCGGGTTTTTCATCCTCGGGCCACCACCAGCGGCCATAGTAGTTGTTGACGATGGCAGGCACCACGAAAGCCCAGGGGCCATCGCGGAAATCGTGGATGCCATGCTGGATCAAGGTGGCGATGTGCTGGTCTCCGGCGATGTGGACGGCGCGGGCTTGCTGGATGAGTTCGAGCGCCTTGTTGCGGCCGGTTTGAGGCCAACCGTTGGAGTCGAGATCGGCATGGAGCCGGTTGTCGCGCGATCCGTGGAGATGCGCGCCACCGCAGAAACCGGTTTGCGAGAGGACGGCCTTGATGGCCACGCCCTCGCGCATCTTTGACCATTCAGCGAGGAATTTTTCCTGACGGGTGCCGAGCAGTTGCAGTCCCGGAGTGTCGATCACCTTCGGATCGTATTGCGGATCAAGAATATGATCGGGACGCGGGCCTTTCATCGGGTGGCGGCCAAACGGACCGGTCTTGAACTTGCGGTCCTCGATGATGGCAAAATCAATTCCGCCTAACAGAAGGCGCGTATAATAAACGCCGATGCCTTGCTCGACAGGTGTCGGGTCATAGGGATCCGGTAGGTGCGCACACTGCTGGCGCTCGACCATTTTGACATATTCGTGATGGAAAAAATAGCCGCCATCGTGGCCGGCTTCGGCTTTTGCGATCTTGCCACCCTCACCCCAGAGGTTGCCCTGGCCGATGTCGTGATCGTCGGGAATGGTGACGCATGGGCGCTCGCGGAAAACCTCGCGGAAGGCGAGGCCGAACTTGAGCCAGGCGGCGGTGTGTTGCTTGTGGTCGTAAGACTGGTCGCCGGCAAAGAAGACGAGGTCCGGATCCTGATGGTTAATGTTGCGCACGTATTCCGGGCGCAGGCCACGATCCTTGTTGGAGTTGCAGGACAGGGCGGCGACGACGATTTCATCCTTGTCCACCGGGTTTTTGCGGATGAGCCCCTCGAAGGATGCTTTCTCACCGTGGAGAAGCCGGTAGTTGATATTTTTGGAGTCGTCCCAGTCCGTCACGCGAAAGGTCGTGGACCAGCCGAGGTCGTTGACCTCTTGCCGTGCGACTTCGGTCCAGACTCCGTCTTTCTGGATTTCGAGCCGGACTTCGCGGGTTTCCTTGGGATAGAGCGGATAGAGCTGCGCGGTGAGTTTCAGGGTGCGGTTGTGACAGGTGTAAATGCCAAAGCACACGACTTGGTCGCGCGGCACCTTGAGGTCGATGATGTCACTGGTGGGACGTTTCCACCAATCGTTGACGCAGAGCGAATCCTCGCCTTTGAGAAACGGTGCCTTGACCGGCGCTTCGCCGTCGTCGCTGGGCGCGGCAGCCGCGATGGAGGTAGCGAGAGAAAGCAGCAGGAATATTTGGTTTTTAAGGTTCATGAGGTGGCATGGTTCAGTATCCGGGGCGCGTCAAAAGAATGCCGTCCGCCATCGTTTTCGGCTGACAGCGCCCGAAGAGCACTCACGACTCCGCCGGATGTCGATGGCCCGTAAACCTGGCTTGGGATTAGCGCCGACGCAATAGGCCGTCGGTGAGGATGAAGGATTTTTTCGGGGAGCATGGTGATTGAGGAGGGTCGAATTTTCCGGGCCCAGCTAGATTCGAGGGCGGTGTCTTTCATCTGCTCGCTTCGGGAAGTGCCACGCCTTCCACAAAAAATCATTGAACCTTTCCGGAATTTCCCTGCACTTTTGCGTCACTCTCAGCCGCCATGATGATATGGGGAGGAGCATTCCACCCCCTCGTCACCCGACAGAGGGCCCGGAGTATCCCATATTCACAAGCTCGCCTCCCCCGAGCCTGACATTTTGCTACAAGTCCTACCCCGACTTTCGCTGTTAGATGGATTTTCGGGTCGGAATCCTTGGGATTGCGTTCGTTTTCGCAAAAGGTCTACACCACAGGCTTTGGATTTCGGATTTCAGGCGGGGGCTTAGGGGGCAGGGTGAAGCCGAGTTGGTTAAGTATGAGATGGTGGATTTTCTCGGGTTTTGTGAAGCGCTTCATCCGCAACTCGCGTCCGTCGGTGGTGGGGATCGTCACGTCGAGCATCTGGATCTCGCTCAATCGCTCCAGCACGCTGCGGGAACTCAGGCCGGTGGCCGCCTTCTTGTTGTATTTCTCAAGGCTGACGTGCAGGCAGCAGGCGAGGAAGCAATCGAGTGGAGCGAGATGGACAGGAGCGAAGCGACGTGCCCCGAAGGGGTGAGCGCCGTGAGGCGGCGCGAATCAATCCATGATCCAAGTCCGCCGCTCTTTGCTGTAGCGGGCGGTGATTTTCTCCAACATGCCGACCAAGGTGGTTTTGTCGGAGGTCTGGCCGCGCATGACTTCGTAACCGATGGGTAGGCCGTCAGCATCTCGTTTGCCTCATCTTGTTTGCCCGGCAGTTTATTCCAACCGTAGCAAAGGGCGAAAGCAAGTGTCAGCATACCCATGAGTTTCTCGATCCGGTCCTTCTTGGCCGTGTGCGTGTCTTCGAACTGGTAGCCTCGCTTCTTTAGGTGTCCGAAGAGCGTTTCAATTCCCCAGCGTTGCCGGTATATCTCAAGCGCCTCTGATCTGCGGAATCGGTTGCTGATCACTGCCAAATACGCGTCGCGTCCCTTCTTGAATCAATAACTGTCGGAACCCGTTCACGAGACGGCAAAGTCTCAGAGGGAGGCATTGGCGAAGCGTGTGCCCTTGTTCGCGCTCTGCTCGTGACCTTAGCCCGGCCGTCTGGACATGTAGTGAGCCACAGCTTCCGTCCGCGAGCGGACGTGCATCTTGGTGTAAATATTCTTAAGGTGGCTGCGGACCGTCTCGATGCTCAGACTCAGTTGATCCGCGATCTCCTTGTTAGAGTATCCTTTGGTAAGTAGAACAAGCGTTTCCTCCTCGCGTGCCGAGAGGGAAATCGATGGGTCCAAACCGCTACTCCTGCGACGGAATGAAGCCACCACGTGGCGTGCGATCTCGCTGGTCATGGGTGCGCCACCACTCAGAACGTCAAGCATCGCCGCGCGGAAGTCCGCCGGTTTCGTGCGCTTGAGCAAGTATCCGTCCGCGCCGGACTCCAGCGCCAGAAACAGGATTTCATCCTCGTCTGAGGCGGTCAGCATCACGATCGGAGTTCCAGGTTGCATGGCCTTGAGCCGGGCCGTGCATTCAATGCCCGACATGCGCGGAAGAAAGACGTCCATCAGAATCAAATCTGGCTTCGCTTCGGGAATCATCCGCAGGGCCTCCTCCGCCGAGGCACAGGTGCAGGTGCACTCGAAGTCGGAAAATGAGGAGATCAGACGGCTCCAGCTTTCACGGGTGTCACACTGGTCTTCCACCAAAGCCACCTGAATCGGAGGTTTTGCTACCGTGTTGTCTGCTTGCTCTGAAGGGCTTTGTTTCATCGTGCTGAGTGATCCTTTCCTCTGGGTGGGATTGTATTTGAAACACTGAATAGGCGGACAAGCGGCAGTTCGTCCTGAACATCTGGTTCAGCGGGCAACCGAGTTTCCTTTGGCAAGGGTACTTGGAATTCGACCTGGCACCCGGTACCCGGACTTGTGGTGATTCGACAATGACCTCCGAATTCGTTCATTCGCTCCTTCATGTTGGTTAAACCGTTGCGTTCCGGGTCGGCAAGATCAAGGTCAAAGCCGATGCCGTTGTCCGCGATCACCACGCTCAAAATTGGCCCCTGACGATGGATGCGCAGGAACAGCTCGCTGGCCTCGGAGTATTTGGCCGCGTTGTTGAGCGCTTCCTTGACCCCGAGGAGCAGGCTGCGGCGAACTGGCAATGCGAACTGCACCTGAGGCAAATCGGCATCCACATCTAGGCGGCAGCGGATCGACGATGCTTCCAAAAAGCGCTGTGCGTATTTGCAGATATAGGTCGAGAAATCGTGGAGCGTATCCCGCCGTGAATTCACGACCCAGACGACTTCGTCCATGGCACCGGAGACCGCGCGGGCCTTCTCGCAAAGCGCCTCGAGTTTGGAGCCAACTGGTGATCCAGGAGGCAACTCCGTCTGGATCACTTCGCCTTCGAGCGCGAGTTCGGTCAGGCGGGCCCCGAGCTCGTCATGGATGTCCCGCGCGATCCGTGCCCGTTCGCGGCGGATAAGTTCATTGGCTTTGGACTGCATGGTCAAGCGTGTCATCAGACTCAGCGAGAGCAACCCGGCGAAAGCGATCACCACCCAAAGCGTCACTTGGAACCAACCGCTCTGCCAGAATCGATCTCCCACGGGTGGAGGAACCACGACTCTGAGGACCATGGTCGGGATGCGTCGATCCCAGTGTCCATTTCGCGGCAGGAGTGAGCTGACTTCCACGGCCTTAAGCCAGTGGGCGGGTGCCTCGAGCTGTTCTGCCCAAGCGTTCTCTCCTCGTGGCGCGACGCGCCAGTCGGTGTCCGAGAACACCTCGACCACTCGACCGTCTACCAATTCGACCTTCAGTCCGAATTGCAGCCCGGCCTCGCGATTGTCATTGAAGCCTTCCACTGCTACCACGTGATGCCCGGACCTAAGCAGTTGGCCGATGTCGTATTCCGTGATGCTGCGCCAGTCGCTTCCTGTCCCGATCTCCCGCCCGTCGAGCATCAGCCGGTATCCATTGTCAACCGAGATGCGCAGAAGCGCCTCTTTCACCTTTGCTCCCGCTGGGATTTCAAACGACCGCCACAAACGGCATGTTTGTTTGTCGTAGGTTTCAGGGCCCCAGATCCACGGTCCAACCCTCCAGTCGGTATCGATCGGACTGGCAATCTCCCCGCTGGGGGTCTTTTCAGGAGGTTGAACTTCAGCTGCCGCTTCGGCCATGGCTGCTGCCACCAGCCAGGCACTCAAAAGGCGGATCATGAGTCGAAGCAAAAAGCTCACGCGGTGCAAGCTCGGCTTGAGGGAGCCGGGATTGATTTCGAACTCATATCTGGCGGTGGCCGGTGAGAATTGACGGGAAGGGATTTGCAAGGATTTTCTCTGATTCAACATGATCTCACGAAGCGTGCAAGCTCATAGCCTTCTTGCGGAATTTGTCCGCATGGGCATCGCCCAAATGGGTGAGTCGTTTTCACCCGCTCATGGGATGGATTGCAAGCTTGGGAAAGGGAGGTATCTTGGTGTTCGGAGGAACGAGTGCCGATTCGCGGTTTCATTTTCCCTTTTAGGTTCATCCGACACTTCAGCAGCTCAGACAGACTGAGATCGCCTCCTTTGTCCGAAGTTTTCTTCGCCTCCTCCGTCGAGATCCCTTCTCGACCTGAGGTGAGGTCGGCTATCAAGGTTGCGGCACGGGGGGCATGCCACCTCCTAGGGACGGAGGCCGAGGCGGAAGCGGTAGAACTGCTTGGGGGCGGTGGGGGCGGGGCGGGAGAGGGTGTATTCGTTGAGGCCGGTGGCGGTGGCGGCGTTGGTGCTTTCGGTGAAGGCCGCGGAGAGGGTGCTGCCGGAGGATTGGAGGAGGA
>Ga0100401_1002839_pt1 | contig 13434 bp, 9 predicted proteins | sample CryGeymeta201525_FD_80421 | JGI IMG/M metagenome (GOLD analysis project Ga0100401, IMG submission 80421) | Groundwater microbial communities from Crystal Geyser aquifers in Utah, USA - Crystal Geyser metaG 2015-25 | ecosystem: Environmental > Aquatic > Deep subsurface > Groundwater | place: USA...
CTCAATATGAAAATTTTTTCCACATTTTGCTTTTGCGTTCCACTCATGCAAAGGTCTCATTCGTTTTTTTTATTTATCAGGTGCTGATCTTATGGATTTAAAACAACAAATACAGCTTGCTCAATCCCAGCTTGCCGGTTTTGAAGTCCCCCCTTTGCCTGCAGAGTTGTTGAAGCTTCAAGCCATTTTTCAGACAACCGAATTTCCTGAACTGTCAGAAGTCGCCGAGATCATTGGTCAAAATACCGTGTTAACGGGAGAATTGATTAGGGTAGCCAATCAGTCGCAATTTTTACGTAAAGGTTCTGACTCTGTTCAGACCATTAAAGGGGCAATCGATTCTTTGGGCATGACCAAACTCAAAAATCTGGTTTTTGGGTTGGGGTTTAAAGCGCAAATTCCTGAGTTGGCATTTACTGAATTGATGGAGCATACATTGGATGTTGCTAATGTGGCCGCCGCACTCAGTCATTGGGTGGAGGGTATTCAAGCAGATGAGGCTTATTTGGCCGGGGTTTTTCATAATGCCGGTGCGATTATTATGGAAATGAAGTTTGGCGAATATCGTTCTACGTTCTTTAATACCCTAACCAATTGTTATAGTGGTTTATCAAAAGAAATTGAAAAATATCAAGTTTCTCATGGTGTTTATGGTTTATTGGTGGCCAAAAAGTGGCGATTGGATTCTCGTTATGCACAGGTGATGTTAATGCATCACCAACGCAACCTCGCTGTCATTAAGGATGATCATGTTCGTGCTTTGGTGGCGATTATTCAGTTGGCAAATGTTTTGGTGAGCGAAGTCAGTTTCGATAGCTATATTGGGCAGGAAGTACGGGAAATGTCGGCGACTACCCGTGAAGAGTTGTTGATAGATGGCGATGTGATTGATGAAATTCGTACCGCCTTATTAAGTAATAGTTTGGTTTAAAGGCTACCTCGTATGAAGTTTATGGTCAAAATTTTTCCAGAAGTGATGGTAAAGGGCGATGCCGTTAAGAAGAAGATGATTCGCCAGCTCTATTTTAATTTAAAAACCTTATTTGAGCGCACTGCCGTGGATGTTGAGTTGAAACGCTTTTGGGATAAGCTAGAGGCGTTGTGTTCTGATGACGTTTCAGAGACAGTGCGACAGATTTTAATCAAAACTCCGGGGATTGAACAAGTTTTAGAAGCTCAGCAATACCCCGCAAAAACCTTAGATGCCATCGCCGACGTTGTGGTTGCGCAAGCTGCTGATTCTATTAAAGATAAGCGTTTTGTGGTGAGGGCAAAAAGAACGGGTACCCATGATTTTACATCGAATGATATTGAGCGTTATGTGGGGCAGCGTTTATTTGATTTGCAGATATCTGCGGGTGTCGATTTAAAAAATCCTCAAGTTAAAATTGAATTAGAAGTCCATCAAGACCAATTGAATTTAATTCAGCATCGGCATAAGGGGTTAGGTGGCTTTCCGATGGGGACTCAAGGTGAAGTTCTCTCTCTGGTTTCCGGCGGATTTGACTCGACGGTTGCCAGTTATTTAATGATGCGCCGTGGGCTCAAAACCCATTTTGTTTTTTTTAATTTGGGCGGAGCGGCTCATGAGTTGGGTGTTAAGCAAGTTGCCTTGTACCTTTGGGAGCAGTTTGGGGGGTCGCATCGGGTATCGTTTGTGTCGGTACCTTTTGAGGCGGTGGTCGCGGAAATTTTTAGAACATCGCATGAAACTTATATGGGGGTGGTTCTCAAAAGATTGATGTTGAAAGCCGCCGAACAAATCGCCGATCAAATGGGGATTGATGCTTTGGTGATGGGGGATGCAGTGGGTCAGGTTTCGAGTCAAACCTTGCGAAATATGGCGATGATTGATCGTGTCACGGATAAGTTGGTATTACGCCCTTTGGCAGTCATGCATAAACAGGATATTATGTCATTAGCAGACCGGATTGGCACCAGAGAGTTTGCAGAAAGTATGCCGGAATATTGTGGGGTTATTTCTCAAAATCCTGTGATTAACAGCTCTGCAAAGAGAATCGAGCTGGAAACCAATCGATTTGATTTAGCGGTTTTAAACCAAGCTGTGGCAGCCGCGCAGAAGATAGCGGTTGACGAGGTCGTTGAAAATGTCAATGCGACCGCAGCGGTTGAAATTTGTCACCAGCTTGGGGAGGCGGTGGTCATTGATATTCGTAAAATGCCGCTTCCTGAGCGATTTCCATTGGAGGTGGCGCCTAAGTTAGTGATCCCTTTTTATGAGTTGAATCAGAAGTTTAAGCAGCTAGACAGTACCAAACAGTATTTACTTTATTGTCAAAAAGGGGTGATGAGCCAGTTACATGCTCAGTATTTGCGTGATCAAGGTTATGAGAATGTTAGGGTTTATCGCCCGCTTTAGTTATGTTGACCAATTGATCAATGGTTGATTCAATAAACAGCCGTTTATCTTGATCAAGTCGTTTGGAGGCCTCCAAGAAAATGCGCATTTTTTGAATGGTTGTGACATAGTTGACGGTTTCATGGCCAATGACTTGTCTTGCGATGGTTTCGACATTATAAAACCAACTGTTCGGATTGAGCCCCAGTTCTTTTGCTTTTTTCTGGAGTTGTAAAACTTTTCTAGGGCCTGCGTTATAGGCCGCTAGCGCAAAGTTATTGCGGTCTTCAGTTGTAAAGTTTGGCGTGTCAAAATAACGATCCCTTAAATAGGCCAAATATTTCACCCCGGCGTGGATATTGGTTTCTAAGTCGTCAATATTGGGTAAATTAACATTGCGATCTCTAGCCGTTGAAGGTTTGATTTGCATGATGCCAACCGCTCCGGCATGACTGGTTTTGTTCGGTGAGAAACGAGATTCTTGATAGGCTAAGGCGGCAATCAAGCGCCAATCAAAGTCATAAAATTCAGCATAGCGTTGAAAGTAATATTTCAAACAGGTAATACGTTTTAGTAAATCATGTGTCAGGGGTTTTTCGACCCAATAGGTGTTGTCAAAGTACTTTTTGTAGAGTGAATTGCCTAAAAAACGCCCAGGCCTGGCATAATTTTGGATAAAAATGTTTAAAGATTGCTTTAATTTGGGCGTATTTGGACGAAGCGCCCAGCCGATGTCACTGTGATGGTGAATAATCATGTTTTCATTTACTTGAATGTTTTCTAAAACTTGTTTCCAGAGTTTAGCGATGTGGCTATCGACGATGGTGTATTGATAGATATTTTCATTGAGCAGTGCCAAAATATCTTCTGCTTCCATTAAGGGATCCGCGCGCACCACTTCCATTGGTTCTAAACCGAGACGTCCTAAAACTTGATTGATGGCCTCAAGGTGAATGACGTAACTGCTGTTACTGACAACAATGACTTGTTTTCCTGAGAAATCCTCTAAGCGATTAATGGGGGCGGCTGTTTCACTGGAAACCAGTATTTCTTTGATATTTTGAATATAGGGGTCGGTAAAATCGACCAGTGCTTCCCGTTCAGGGGTAATGGTAAAACCAGAAGCGGCAATGTCGCCATAGCCTTGACGGAGCTGACTGAGAATATCGCCAAATGGCATGGGGATAAAGGTTAAGTGCGTTTGATAATGTTCTTTACGCGGCCCTCGGTTCAAGTAGTTTATATAGGCGTTGAGAAGGTCATGCTCAATGCCACGAAAACCTTTTTCGGTGAGAAAAAAATTGGTGCGGTTATAACTAACCAATACCCGAATGAGTCGTCGTTGCCGAAGCTCAGGTAAGTCGCCGTGAAAAGGACTGAGTATCCGAGTTGACATGGAATTTTGCGACGGTTGCTTTGAGATTGCCCCTAAGGGAGCGCTATGAAGCATGATTAAGCTCGTCACCGCCCATGTTATTGCAAAAAAAGGTTTCAAATAATCTGCTTCCTGTTTCTTTTTCTGCCATTGATTTTAAAAGTCTACCGTAATTAATCAAGCTTTTTAGGTCGTTTTGTGTCCTTTTAGAGTGGCAAGTGCAGGAAGTTTCTTTTTGTTGTCATATCGAGTGGTTACAATGTAATTATTTGAAACGGTTTGATGGAAATGGGAGACTTGGATGAGACAGGTCAAATATGTCATTTTGGGTGCAGGGTCAGCGGGCTTAACGGCATTAGCAAAAATTCGCCGTGAAACAGATGACTTTGTGATGATTCACGATGGTCCTTTCGGTACTACTTGCGCTCGGGTTGGTTGCATGCCCTCTAAGGCATTGATTCATTGTGCTGACCTTTTTCACAGTCGTCATCACTTTTACCCGATCGGGATTGATGGTGCAGATGCGCTTCATATTGATAGTGCAGTGGTGATGAAACGGGTTAGGCAGTTTCGCGATCGCTTTACTTCAGGTGTAAAGATTGGCAGTACGGATACTCTTGAAGATCATCAGTTAATTCAAGGGCGAGCTCGCTTTGTGGCATCGGATATCATTGAAGTGAACGGTGAGCAGATTCATGCGGAGCGGGTTATTATTGCCACTGGATCTCGTCCTGTTGTGCCTGAGGCTTGGCGAAGCTTGGGTCAACAATTAATGACGTCGGATGATCTTTTCGAATTGCAGCAACTTCCTCGTCGAATAGCCGTCATTGGTTTGGGCGTAATTGGTCTTGAGTTGGGACAGGCATTGTCACGATTAGGGGTGGAAGTCATCGGTTTTGAGCAGTCAAACCAAATAGGCGGATTGCAAACGCCGGAAGCGACACGTGAGGCCGTTAAATGGATTTCGAAATCCTTTCCGATTTATTTGGGTGAGGCGGCACAAGTGATTGAACAGGGTGGTAAGGTCAAGGTGTCTGTCTCAAATGGTTGTTTTGAAGTGGATGCGGTGTTAGCCACTTTAGGGCGACGGCCTAATATAGATGGTCTTGGTTTGGATCAATTAGGGGTGGCATTGGCTGAAAATGGCATGCCTGATTTCAATGATGCAACCATGCAGATAGCCGACTTACCGGTTTTTATTGCCGGAGATGTGAATGGTCGACGCCCAATTTTGCATGAAGCCGTTCAGGATGGCAGGATTGCTGCACAGAACGCAATCGCCTATCCGCAGCTCATTTCGCATCATCGAACCTCCTTAATGGGGGTCACGTTTACAGATCCACAAATAGCGGTATTGGGTGAGCGTTTTGTCGACTTGGATGCCAAAGAAACGGTTAAGGTCTCGTTTAAATTGGAACGCAATAACGGCCGAGCGATTGTCATGGGGCAAGATAAAGGGGTGATTTGTTTGTTTGCTGATAAACAGTCAAAACGCTTATTAGGCGGAGAATTGGTGATGGCAGATGCCGAGCATTTGTGTCATTTATTGGCTTGGTCGGTTGAACAGGGTATGACGGTGGAACGCTTGTTGCAAATGCCGTATTACCATCCGGTATTGGAAGAGGCAGTCGAATCTGCTTTACGGTTATTGTTGAAGGCGTTGCATTCGTGAGGGTCTACATCAATGTCCAGGCCTGGCGTTATTCGTTTGAATGGCATTTTAATCGAATGTGAACAGAAAGTAGAAATTGAGTTATAATGTGCACGCCTTGATTTTCAAGGTTTTTTTTAATTAGGTCAAAAGCAACGATTTGAGGGTTTGAATAACGAACAAATCAAAGTTAAATGACCGTGGGATGCTTAGGGCGTGGAAAAATAACCCTTAGCCTTCTATTAGATAAGAGTAGTTGAATTTCGAGTGACTGAACATAAACAAAATGAGAATGAAATTTTAGAATCGTCGGCAGAACAAACTCCGGCGATAGCTGAATTAAACCCGTCAGAGAAGACTGTGTCTGATACAAAAGACAGCGCTGTGGCGGATCCCCATGCTAATCGCGAAGCGGATAAGTATGATAACCCCATCCCAAGCCGTGAATACATTGTTGAATTGCTTGAAAAAGAGCAGAAACCGCTGCGCATCAAACAGATAGCCACCTTGTTAGAGATTGACGATGATGAGCGTTTTGAAGCCTTGTCTCGTCGTTTAAAAGCCATGGTTCGTGATGGACAAATTTTGAGAAACCGTCGAGGTGCTTTTGGCTTGATCCAAAAAATGGATCTAATAAAAGGAAAGGTGATTGGCCACCCCGGCGGCTTTGGTTTTGTTAAGCCGGAGGAAGGGTCAGAGGGGTCGGATTTGTTCCTCAGTGACCGAGAAATGCATAAGGTGTTTCATGGGGATATCGTCATTGCTTCTGTGATTGGCGTTGATCGCAAAGGTCGTCGCGAAGGCGTGATTGTTGAAGTGATTGAACACGCCAATCAAACCTTATTGGGTCGATTGCACTTTGAATCGGACTTGGCTTGGGTGCAACCGAATAACAATAAAATTGCTCAGGATGTGTTTATTCCCCAAGACGGTTTAATGGGTGCCGCCGAAGGCCAAATTGTTAAGGTTGAGGTGATTCATCAACCGTCAAAAAGATCGAGTGCTATCGGCAAGGTTATTGAGGTGGTGGGGGATTATCTCGCACCGGGCATGGAGATTGATGCAGCCATTCATACCCATGATATTCCAACTGAGTGGACGGAAGCGGTTTTAGAACAAATCGCTGCGATTGCGGATGAAGTGACAGACGCAGATATTCAAGGTCGCAAAGATTTGCGTAGTCTGCCTTTGGTCACCATTGATGGTGAGGACTCGAAAGATTTTGATGATGCAGTATTTGCCAAACGTCGTAAAAAAGGGTGGCGTTTATTGGTGGCTATTGCGGATGTCTCCCATTATGTTAAACCGGGAACCCCTTTGGATGAGGCGGCTTACCAACGCGGTAATTCGGTTTATTTCCCACAAAAAGTCATTCCAATGTTGCCGGAGAAGTTGTCTAATGGTTTGTGTTCCCTAAACCCACAAGTGGATCGATTGTGTATGGTGTGTGACATGTCGATTGATGACGAGGGGAAATTGGAGAGAACCCAGTTTTATGATGCGGTAATGAACTCCAAAGCTCGCTTGACTTATAACCAAGTGCATGAAATGTTGACGGATGATCGCTCAGAACATAGAGAAACCTTTAAAAATGTGTTGCCGAATGTTGAAGACCTCAATGACCTGTATCAGTTATTGAAAACAGCCAGAGCGGAAAGAGGGGCTTTGGATTTTGATACGGTTGAAACGCGTATCGTTTTTGACGAACAGCGTAAGATTAAAGAAATTGTGCCTGTGGTGCGTAATGAAGCGCATAAGCTGATCGAAGAATGTATGTTAATGGCGAATGTGGCTACAGCTCGATATTTGAAATGGCATAAGGTGCCTATATTATATCGCGTGCATGAAAAACCTTCTGAAGAACGTTTGAAAAATTTAAGAACCTTTTTGGGCGATTTTGGGTTGTCACTAGGGGGCGGCGATGAGCCGGATGCCAGAGATTATGCTACCGTGATTAAAGCGGTTGAAGGTCAGCCACATGAGCATTTGGTATCAATGGTGATGTTAAGAAGTATGAATCAGGCGGTTTACCAGCCAGATAATTTAGGGCACTTTGGTTTGAATTACGACTATTATGCGCATTTCACCTCGCCAATTCGTCGTTATCCCGATTTGCTGATTCATCGTGCGATTCGCTTTGTCTGGACGAAGCAACCCATTGAACAATTCGAATACAGTGAGAGCAAAATGCAGGCGCTGGGCGAACATTGTTCATCAACAGAAAGACGTGCAGATGAAGCAACGCGCGAAGCAGTCACTTTCTTGAAATGTGAGTTTTTATCGCATCGTTTGGGTGAAGAATATGATGCCGTCGTGGCAGCAGCAACCAACTTTGGTTTGTTTGTCGAGTTGGAACCTTTATATGTAGAAGGGTTGGTGCACATTACTGAATTGGGAGAAGATTATTTCCATTATGATGCTTCTCGTCATTGCTTAAAAGGTGAGCGTACCGGAAAGGTTTATCGTATTGGTGATCGTTTGCGAGTACAGGTTGCGCAAGTCAATTTGGATGACCGCAAGATTGATTTACGGTTGTTGAGTTCCGAAAAAGATCCTTTAGAAGTGGCTGAAATAGCGACGGATGCTAATGCCGAACCTCAAACGCTAGCTACAGATGACGATGCAGCGCCTAAAAAAAAGAAACGACGCAATACACGAAAAAAAGGCGGTTACCGAGGGCGTAACAAAAAATCAGAGGCGCCATCTGAGTCAAATCAATCGTGAAACGGGACATTCTATATGGCATTCATGCCATTGAAAAGTTTCTAAAGCAGTCGCCGCACCTGATCTATGAATTGGTTTTTGTTAAAGGGGTGCACAATAAGCGCCTTCAGGCGTTACAATCACAAGCTAAGCAGCTAGGCGTGAATGCACGCCTTGAGCCGAAATCCTATTTCAATCAGTTTGAGGGGGTGCATCAAGGGGTGGTGGCGACCATTGCTAAACAAGCAGAACTCACCGAAGCCGATTTGAAAGGTATTATGGAGACAACATCGAATCCGCTGTTTTTGTTTCTAGATGAAGTTCAAGATCCGCATAATTTGGGTGCGATTTTAAGAACGGCCGATGCCACGGGTGTGTCGGCTGTGGTGATTCCTAAGCATAATTCGGTCGGGGTGAATGCAACGGTTCGCAAGGTCGCTTCCGGTGCAGCAGAAATCGTTAAGCTGGTCGTCGTGTCTAATTTGGTCAGAACGCTGAAGGATTTACAACAAAGTGGTCTTTGGGTAACCGGGTTGGCGGGAGAGACCGATCAAACGCTTTACCAAGTGGATTTGACGGGTGCGGTTGGCATTGTGATGGGGGCTGAAGGATCCGGGTTAAGAAAATTAACCCGTGAATCCTGCGATCATCTAGCCGCCATTCCGATGGTGGGTACCGTTGAAAGTTTAAATGTTTCCGTTGCAGCCGGTGTGGCTTTGTATGAAGCGTTTCGTCAAAGGCATTCCGGTTAATAGACGGCCGTTAGCGTGATGTGCTTTTGTTTATGATTTATTGGTGGTTTTAATCTAAAAACCATTCTAAAACGACCAGGCCTGGTCGTTTTTTCATTCAGATTCAGGGGGGTCGGTGTTTTCGTTTTGGCGCTCAAGGGGGCGTGACAATGCTTGTGCGGTTTGTAAATAGCGTTTGCGATGCCAAATTAAGCCCCAACGAGTCCCCCCAACTTGTCTCCACAGCAAGGTTGCGCGGATACCGGCGAGTAGCAGTGCTCGAATCTTATTGGCCGTTTTCGGATTTTGCAAGTGACCGTGTTGACCATTGACTATAATGCGAGGGTTAATGGTACTGATGTTTTCAGAATAGGCTCTGGCTAAGGTGGCAATGACATTATCATGAAAATCCCCAAAATGGCTGCGTTGTACTCGAGCCGACTCAATCACTTGAGAGACTTTTTCTAAGGTGCCTTGCGTTTTTGAAATATTCTTTTCTAAAATCATTAAACTTAAAACATATTTGGTCAGTTCGATATTGCGTTGGGTATCTGCTTGGCTAGATTTCATCTGCGCTAATAAAGCATGAATCCCTAGTTGTAGGGGTTGAATGTCTCCGCCGAATACGTCCAGTGTATCGGTTGGATTTTCACAAAACAGCGAATTGATGCTGGTTTGAAAAGCCAATTCGTTGGTGTTGCCGGTAGTCGCCAGTTGGTAAACCTGTTGCGCAACTTGGTAAATGCCAACGAGGGCGAGCGTTTTATCTTGATGGCTATATTGGGTCATAACAAATCACTAGAAGTTGGAGGTTGATGATAGCGTTCGGTAATCACCGCGCCGCCTAAACAAATGTCACCGTCATAGAATACCACTGATTGACCTGGGGTAATGGCGGTTTGTGGGTAATCAAACTCAACTAAAATCTGTCCCTGTTGGTTTTCAATGATTTGGCAGGGTTGTTCGGGTTGGCGGTAGCGCACTTTGGCTTTTAATAGGGTATGCAAAGGTGGGCAGTGTCCAGATACCCAGTCACAGCAATCAGCACAGAGGTAACGGTGATTGAGAAGTGGGTGGTCAGATCCTTGTACTGCAATTAATTGGTTTTTTGCTAAATTTTTGTCGGCAGCAAACCAAGGTAACCCCGAATCGCCATGGCCGCCACCAATGCCTAAGCCTTTGCGTTGTCCCAAAGTATGATACATCAATCCTTGATGTTGACCGATGACTTGACCGTCGGTATTGACAATATCACCGGGTTGTGCGGGTAAGAATTGTTGTAAAAAATCGGTGAATTTTCGTTCGCCAATAAAACAGATCCCGGTGCTGTCTTTTTTGTTGTGGGTAATTAATCCCGCTTCTTCAGCCATTTGGCGCACCACGGGTTTTTCGAGTGCGCCCAATGGGAACAGTGATTTAGCTAATTGGTGTTGCTGTAGGGTGTATAAAAAATAGCTTTGGTCTTTATTATTATCTAAGCCTTTTAATAAATAACAATGTCCGTGTTGATCACGGCTGATACGGGCATAATGTCCGGTGGCAATAAAGTCAGCGCCGAGCTGTAACGCGTGCTGTAAAAAGGCTTTGAATTTAACTTCTTTATTGCAAAGGATGTCTGGATTAGGGGTGCGTCCACTTTGGTATTCGGCAAGAAAATGTTTAAAGACATTCTCCCAATATTCGCCGGAAAAGTTTTCAATATGCAGTGGGATATCGAGTGTTTCACAGATTGAAAATACATCTTGTAGGTCTTCAGCAGCAGGGCAGTAGTCTTCTGTGTCATCGCCTTCCCAGTTTTTCATAAACAGGCCTTCTACCTGATAACCTTGCTGCTTGAGTAGCAGTGCGGTTACGGAGGAATCTACGCCACCCGATAGCCCGACAATGATTTTGGTGTTGGTATTATTTTGTAATGGTGTGTTAGCGGTATTTTTCATGGCGCTATTTTATCATGCTTTTGTTGTTAACAGGGATTCACCCGGTGCCAATGTGCCTAGTTGGTAGTCGCCAATTTGAATGCGAATCAGTCGTAAAGTTGGAAACCCCACTGCTGCGGTCATTCTACGGATTTGACGATTTTTACCTTCGGTCAGGGTGAGTTGAATCCAAGAAGTGGGAATGTTTTTGCGTTCACGAATCGGTGGGTTGCGTGGCCAAAGCCACTGGGGTTCTGGAATCTTTTTGACTTTGGCGGGAAGTGTTAGGCCGTCTTTAAGGGAAACCCCTTGGCGTAAGGATTGCAATGCAGCCTGATCAATCGCACCTTCCACTTGCACGTAATAGGTTTTCGGCCATTTGTTTTTGGGGGAGGCGATTTGGTGTTGTAGTTTGCCATCGTTGGTTAATAGTAAGAGTCCTTCTGAATCTCTATCTAGGCGGCCTGCGGCATAAAAACCCGGATAATCAATAAAATCCGCCAAGGTCTGGCGTTGATTACGGTATTGAGCTTTATCAGTGAATTGGCTGAGAACATTAAAGGGTTTGTTAAATAGCAGTATTTCGCTCATATCGCTTATATTTTTGGGGTGAGTGCGTTAGAATAAACGCACATTTTATCATGTTTACTTGAGGTTGACGCTGGGTTCACAGCCAACTTTAATCACTTTTTTGTTGACCGTTAAATTTAGGAAATCCGCATGACAGCATCTGCCAAGATCATTTATACCCTGACTGACGAAGCACCCGCTTTAGCTACCTTTTCATTGTTACCGATTGTTGAAGCATTTACCAAAGCCGCCGGGGTAACAGTGGAAACAAAAAATATTTCATTGTCAGCCCGTATTTTGGCGAATTTTCCAGAGTATTTGACGGACGATCAAAAGGTAGGGGATGCCCTGTCAGAGTTGGCAGAGATGACCAAAAAAGCGGACACGAATATTGTTAAATTACCGAATATCAGTGCGTCTATTCCTCAATTGAATGCCGCTATTAAGGAATTGCAATCTCAGGGATACGCGATTCCCGACTATCCGGCTAATCCGAAAAATGCCGAAGAAGAGGCCATTAAGGTGGCATATGCTAAGGTGCTGGGTAGTGCGGTGAACCCGGTTTTGCGAGAAGGAAATTCGGATCGTCGTGCGCCGGCTTCAGTCAAGAATTTTGCCAAGCAACATCCTCATTCAATGGGGGCTTGGTCAGCAGATTCAAAATCAAAAGTGGCGCACATGACGGAAGGGGATTTTTATGGCTCAGAAAAGTCGATGACATTACCGGAAGCCACCGAATACAAAATCGAATTTGTTTCTGAATCGGGCGATGTTAAAGTCCTTAAAAATGTTGCGCCCTTATTAGCGGGTGAAGTGATTGATGCCGCCGTGATGAGCCAGAAAGCGTTAAGAGAGTTCCTTGCTAAAGCTTTGGCTGAAGCGAAAGAACAGGGCATTTTGTTTTCGATTCACTTGAAAGCAACCATGATGAAAGTGTCTGACCCCATTATTTTCGGCCAAGCCGTGTCCGTTTTTTTTGAAGCGGTATTTCAAAAATACGCTGATGAATTTCAAGCGCTGGGCGTGAATCCTAATAATGGTTTGGGCGATGTTTATGCCAAAATTGAATCTCTACCGGCGGATAAACAAGCCGAAATTGAAACGGCTATTGCTAAAACCTTTGAACAACAAGCAGATATTGCCATGGTGAACTCGGATAAAGGCATTACTAATCTCCATGTCCCTTCTGATGTGATTGTTGATGCGTCAATGCCCGCGATGATTCGTACATCAGGAAAAATGTGGAATAAAGATGGTCAACAACAAGATACCCTGGCGGTGATTCCAGACCGCTGTTATGCCGGGGTTTACCAGGAGACTATTGAATTTTGCCGGCAGTATGGTGCCTTTGATCCAACAACGATGGGAACCGTTCCGAATGTCGGATTAATGGCTCAGCAAGCAGAAGAGTATGGCTCGCATGACAAAACTTTTCAGTTGGATGCTGCCGGTCGGGTTCGAGTGGTTGAACCGAATGGCCATGTGCTATTAGAACAAACGGTTGAGGCAGGCGATATTTTCAGAATGTGTCAGGTTAAAGATGCGCCGATTCAAGACTGGGTGAAACTGGCTGTAAATCGTGCGCGTGCAACAGGTTGGCCAACTGTCTTTTGGTTGGACGCTCTGCGAGCCCATGATTACCAAATCATTGAAAAGGTCAATAAATATTTATTAGATCATGATACGCGAGGATTGGAAATTCACATCCTGTCGCCGGAAGAAGCGACACGCTTTACTTTGCGACATATTAAAGCAGGCAAGGATGTCACTTCAGTCACAGGGAATATATTGCGAGATTATCTAACGGATTTATTCCCGATTTTAGAATTAGGCACTTCCGCAAAAATGTTGTCGATTGTGCCTTTAATGAATGGCGGTGGTTTGTTTGAAACGGGGGCCGGTGGGTCTGCGCCTAAGCATGTCCAACAATTTATCAGCGAAAACCATTTACGCTGGGATTCTTTGGGTGAATTTTTGGCGTTAGCTGTGTCGTTGGAGCATTTAGCGACGCATTTTAATAACCCAAAAGCACAAGTGCTGGCGGATACGTTAGATAAAGCCACAGGGCGTTTCTTAGAAAACAATAAGTCGCCTTCACGTAAAGTGGGAGAAATTGATAATCGGGGGAG
>Ga0100401_1002845_pt1 | contig 13426 bp, 10 predicted proteins | sample CryGeymeta201525_FD_80421 | JGI IMG/M metagenome (GOLD analysis project Ga0100401, IMG submission 80421) | Groundwater microbial communities from Crystal Geyser aquifers in Utah, USA - Crystal Geyser metaG 2015-25 | ecosystem: Environmental > Aquatic > Deep subsurface > Groundwater | place: USA...
GAGCTTGGAGCTTGGAGCTTGGAGCTTGGAGCTTGGAGCTTGGAGCTTGGAACTTGGAACTTGGAGCTTGGAACTTGGAACTTGGAACTTAATGCTTCCTCCATGCCAAGCATCCTTCTCGTCTTCCTAGGAGGTGGCCTCGGCGCGGTCTCTCGCTGGGGTCTTTCGACGGGCGTGCAGTCCCTCGCAGAAAAGACCGCGCTCAAACACTTCCCCTGGGGCATCCTCGCCTGCAATCTTTTAGGCTGCTTGCTCGTCGGCACCCTCTTCGGAGCCTTCGCCCAGCGCGAACATCCCGCATGGCTGTTCCCACTCGCCGTCACCGGCTTCCTCGGCGGCTTCACCACCTTCTCCGCCTTCGGCAACGACACCCGCCAACTCTTTTTCGAGGGCTTCAACGCCCTCGCCTTCACCAACGTCCTCGTCTCCACCATCGGCGGCATCGCCCTCGTCTTCCTTGGCTACAAGCTCGCCGCCAGCATGGCATCGTAGCCCAAAATTCGAGTTCAGAATTTGAAGTTTAGAGTTTAAATCTTCGCGTGCGTTCCTTCCACCATCACGACTTCTCCGACATCGAAACCCTCGTTTCGGAAAAGGAAGCCGCGCGTCTAAGCGTCTCGCTCTGCATCCCCACCTTGAACGAAGAAGGCACCATCGCCCGCATCGTCGAAACCCTGCGTCACAGCCTAGTCGACACTCATCGCTTGCTCGACGAACTGGTGGTTATCGACTCTGGCTCCACCGACCGCACTCGTGCGCTCGCCGCCGAGGCCGGTGCTCAAGTCATTGAAGCCTCCGACATCCTCCCTTTCCAAGGAAACCGCCGCGGCAAGGGTGAGAACCTCTGGAAAGCCGTGCATCACTGCACCGGCAACATCATTTGCTTCGTTGACGGTGACATCGGCAACATCCACCCGCGCTTCGTTTATGGCACCGTCGGCCCGCTGATCCGCCATGCCGAAATCGGCTACGTCAAAGGCTTCTACGAACGCCCCCTCCTCGCCACCGAAGGCGTCGACCCCCGTGGCGGCGGACGCGTCACCGAGCTTCTTGTCCGCCCGCTCTTCGCCCGCTTCTGCCCCGACCTAACAGCCCTCCACCAACCCCTGGCCGGCGAATACGCAGCACGCCGCTCCGTTCTTGAGTCCATCCCCTTTCCGACCGGCTACGGCGTTGAGACCTCCCACCTGATCGACGTCTGGCGCATGCACGGGATTGGTTCCATCGCCCAGACCGATCTCGACGAACGCATCCATCGAAACCGCTCGCTGGCGGACCTTGGAAGGATGTCAGGTGAGATCCTCGACGCCTTCTTCGCCCGCTTTCCAGAGTCCACAGGCGCGACCGACGAGCGACCGCCGATAATCTCCCTTCCCGAGTATCGCACCAAGTTTCCTCCAAAACAAAAGCAAGCCTAAGCGAATACACCGTCAACCTCCTTTGAATCAGCCGGGCCATCCTCATCCCGAGCTGATGGGCGATCATCGCGGCAAGCCCCAAGGCCTGGATGTGGTGTGTGCCACTCTTTCGCTTGAGTGCGTCGGTGAGATTTGGCGATTATTGCAGTGAATTCGCCAAGACTGAAGTATCCCATGTCCCGTAGTAATCCGGTTTTGTTCCGTCTCTGTCCGGTTTTGTTCCGTCCACGACAGAAGATTCTTCCTGCCTAAAGGAGAGGGAGCCATCCACCTGAATCCAAGGATTCCACCAGTTTCCGGAGCCATCTTTTAACTGGATTCCCGCCGCTCAATTCCCGACGCTCCCCCAACCCGTCTCTCCCTGATAAACGCGCCACCCCCCAAAAAAATCACAAAGATGCATGAGCGAGCCGACCGTCAGAGACCTTAGGAAAGCGGAATACCGGGAAGCCGCTCGTCTGCTCGGCTTTCTCAATCCCGAGTGCAGCCGCGACGTTCTGTTAGAGCGCTTTGAAACGATCACGACCGAGCACCCCCACTACCATCCACTCGGTGTTTTTAGAGATGGCAAAATGCTCGCCTTTGCTGGTGCCTGGATCGCCACCAAGATCTGGTGCGGACGTTATCTCGAAGTCGACAACCTCGTCGTCCACCCCGACCATCGTTCGAGCGGACTTGGCTCCCTGCTCATCAAACACTGCGAGCACCTTGCCAACGAACGAGGCTGTAACATCCTCGTTCTCGACAGCTATACCTCGAACCACCCGTCCCATCGCCTCTATCACCGCCTTGGTTACGAAATCTGGGGATTTCACTTCGTCAAACAAATCGCCTCACTCCAACGCTGATCCTGCATGAGCCACCCTGCCGTTGCCATTGTCCACTACCACCTCCGCCGCGGAGGCGTCACAAGGGTCATCGAAACGGCGTCCGCATGTCTCACAAAAGCCGGCATCCCCCACGTCATCCTCTGCGCCTCTCCACCCGAAGGCCGCCACCGCCTGCCCATCGCGATCGTCGAGGAACTCGCTTACGACAGCGAACTCACCAGCAAAGGCTCCGGCCTGCGGATCGTTCAGGCGATGCGTTCAGCGGTTAGAAGAACCTTCGGCTCCGGCAAAGTCATCTGGCACCTCCACAACCACTCCATCGGCAAGAACCGTAACTTCAGCGATGCCGCCGGGATTCTCGCGGAGTCCGGTGAACCGCTGGTCCTCCAGTATCACGATTTCGCCGAGGACGGACGCCCAAAAGCCTATCCGGTCATCGCCGATTCCGAGTCGCTCTATCCTTACGCGCCTCAAATCGTTCACACCTTCATCAACTCGCGCGACCGACAACTGCTGATCAACGCCGGACTTCCCGCCGAGCACACCTTCCTCAATCCGAACGCCGTCACCCCACCCGCTCGGGTCAAGCCCCTCGATCGACGCCCGCGCAAACCCCTCGTGCTCTACCCGGCTCGCGGCATTCGCCGAAAGAACCTCGGCGAGCTTTTCCTGCTCGCCGCCCTGGCTCCGACAGGCACCCGCTTCGCCGTCAGCCTTGAACCCGAGAACCCACGCTGGAGCCCGATTCACGACGAATGGGTGGCCTTTGCCAGTGACACGAAACTTCCCGTGATCCTCAACGCGGTCGGACACGTCATCCCCGCGCCAAAGACCCCGAAGTCCTTCGCCTCCTGGGTCCGGCACTCCACCCATTTCATCACCACCTCCGTCGCAGAGGGCTTCGGGCTCGGTTTCCTCGAACCCGCCACCATCGGCAAGCCGCTCTTCGGTCGGAACCTCCCGATGGTCACCGAAGACTTTGCCGCCGCCGGCATCACCCCCGGCCGCCTCTACGATCGTCTGCTCGTCCCCGAATCCTGGGTCGGCTTGGAGACCCTCCGCCAAAGCCTCGTCCGCACCCTGCGCGCCACCCTCGAAACCTACGGTCACCCGATGTCGAACCAGCATCTCGAGCGCTCGTTCGCCGCGATGAGACACCACGGCCACCTCGACTTCGGCAACCTCCCGGAAAACCTTCAACGGCAGGTCGTGCTCCACCTCCTGGTTGGCCATGAGCACGACAAAATTCTCGCCCAAACCGGCGACACCACGGTCCCTCTCACTCAATGGCTCGCAGAATCCCTGGCGGAAACCACTCCAAGCGTCACCCCCGACCAACTCGGCCACTTCTCTCCCAAGGCCTACCAGGGCCGCTTAATCGAGCTCTATACGCAAGCTTCCAACGCAGCGCCAGAGATGCCCTTCTACCTTCCCAAGCACAAGGTGCTGGGCGAATTCCTCAAGCCCGGATCCTTCCACTTTCTTCGCACGTGAAGGCCGTTCTCTTCGACGTCTACGAAACCTTGCTGACCGGCGAACGCCTCGCGGATCGCGAACCGCTGCTGCGAAAAATCGCTAGCGACTTCGGCTTAAATTTCGACCGCGAAATTGATCTAACAGCCAGACTCGATCAAGAAATCCGCTTGGAGCATCGCCGCTCCTCATTCAGCCATCCGGAAATCGACATGCGAGTGATTTGGAAAACCATTTTCCCATCGCTCGATGACCCAGACGCCTTCGCGCTTTCCGCCGAAGAAGCGATCCACCCGGTGAAAGCCATCCCGGGCGCAGAGGAAACCCTGCTCGAACTTGATCAACGAGCCATCAAACTAGGCATCATCTCGAACGCCCAGGCCTACACGAGGACCCTGCTCCAGAAGCACCTGCCAATCGCGTGGGAAAAATTTGATCCCCGGCTTCTCTTCTTTTCCTATGAACACGGCGTCGCAAAGCCGGGGCATGAGCTTTTCAAGCTGGCAAAAAACCAACTCGCCACCATCGGGATTCTCCCACACGAAGTCCTGATGATCGGCGACTCGGTGACGAACGACATCGATCCCGCGAAAGCCATGGGCTTCGAGACATGCTTGGCTCCGGACTCTACCATCGAGTTCCTGGTTTGAATCGCCAGCCGCCTTCGACCCTCGAAGACCGCGAGATGCTAAATTGCTGGTTTTAAGTCAAATAGAGCACCCAGGCAGCACCATCAGCTTAGCCATCCATCTTTCAGCGTGCATTTCCGAAGCAACGACTCATCATTCTCCGCCAACGAAAAACCGATGCTGCATATCCGATCAAATCCTGCCCGACACCCTCGATTCTCTCTCAGCTTATCGTTCCACTTCTCCCTCGCTCTCGCGATGATCGCGATTCTTTGCCCAGGAAGTGCATGGGCAAAGCCCGAGACGAGGCTCCCGATTTCCTTCTACTGCTTCAACTACGCTCCGAACCTCAAGAGCATCTATATCAAATCCGGCGAGACAGCCTTCAAAAAGATCGACCTTTCAATCGCCAACATCGTCAACGGCGGGCAAGCAAGCGTCGAAGATGGATGGCTCGTCCTCTATGGCCCGCAGGGCGACGATGGTGAACATCCGGCCATCGAAAGACTGGAAACCGGGTCGCTCCAAGAGCCTCTAATCATCCTTTCGTCTGCTGAAAAAGATGGCAAAGCGACCTATGATGCCAAGGCCATCGAAGGCCACCTGAAGAACTTTCCAATGGGAGGCTACTACTTCGTCAACCTGCTGCCCCAAGCCATCAAGATCACCATTGGGGATACTGCAATCGAGCTAAGAACGAACGAAAACAAACTGGTCGGGCCAAAGTCAGCGGCCGGAGAAGTCACGCCCGTGACGATCGAGTATCTTAATGATGGCCACTGGTTGCTGGCCTCCAGTGCCCGATGGTCCTACCGCCCTGATCGGCGCACCATCATTGGCGTCAGGCTCGATCCCAGAAGCAAACGAGTTGTCGTCAAAAGTATTCCCTTGAGAGAACCGTAAGTCCGCAAACACCATCGAGCCATTTCCAACATTTGCAGCCCAACACCCATCCGGCCCCAAACGCCGGGTGGACATTTTTCCGTTAGAATCTATCCTGTCGTTACCATGTAAGTGTGACAAGCGTCCCACGAAATCATCGCAATGAACCCTCAAAACCCATGAGACCCGCCTCAGATAGCACACAAAACACTTACCATCAAGGATTTGCACTCATCGTCACCATCTCGATGATGATCCTCCTTGCCCTCCTTGCCGTTGGACTTCTTAGCCTCTCAACGGTCGCCCTGCGAGGCTCCAACGCCCAAAGCTTGCAACTCGAAGCTCGACAGAACGCGCGAATGGCGCTGGTGATGGCGATCGGCGAGCTGCAGAAGAGCTGTGGCCCCGATCAGCGCGTGACGGCACCAGCGGGCATTCGCGGCGAGACCACCGCCCAAAAGCATCTTACCGGCGTGTGGGAAGGCTGGAAATGGGACGGGCTTGGTAGCACTCCGGACTATTCTGACAAAAAGCAGTCACAGTTCGTTCGCTGGCTCGTCTCCACCAGTGATCCGAAAACAAGCGAAGCTGTTGATTTCGTCGACTCAAAGCCCACTTCGAACCTCGTCACTCTGGTTGGAGAAAAACTCGGCGCTGACGACCTCGTTCAGGCACAGCGGGTCATGATCAATTCCAATACTCAGGCAAGCAACGGCAGTGCCTATGCATGGGCCGTATTCGACGAGTCCACCAAGGTTCCCCTAGCACTTCCTGAGCCCGAAAGGGGAACCACCGCGCTTGCTGCCGCTCAGTCCACCGCAGCCCCCCTGCCTGGCTATGCCGCCGTCACGGATAAAAATTGGGATTCGATCGCGGAACTGGAAGAACAGCGCAGCAAACTGATCTCCACCAATCAGGCCGGACTCACCGGGCTAGCCACCACCGAGCGCAGCTTTCATGCGCTCACCTCCCGAAGTGCCGGGGTGATTGCCGACGCAGGAAATGGAGGCCTCGCAGTGGACCTTTCCCGCCTGTTCGACGACCCGAACAGCCTGCCGACCGACTATGCAAACCGCTTTCTTTACTCCGGGACGGACGCGCCCATTGCCGCAGCATCGACACGTTTCAATGGTGCCAATCCTTTCCCAAGTCCAGATCCTTCATGGCAGCTCCTGCACTCCCATTACCGACTCTACGATAAACTCTCCGGCGGCACCAGCCCCTCGATTGCGACCACCAGTGTCGCCCGCCCCACCGCTGAGACGGCAGGCCGATCGGTTCTCCAGCATCCCTTTTTCAACAATCAGCAGATCGCTCCTGTCCTTGCCAAGGCCCAGTTCGTCTTCAGTATCAGCTTCGGCTACCACAGTACTCTCACTGCCTCCGCCGCTTCGAATAACAACTCGAAACCGCGAGGTCAGAAGGACGAATTTGTCACCTGGCTCGTGATCGACCCGGTCATCACGCTGTGGAACCCCTACAACGTCAACCTCCGCTTCACCGGTGGACGGATTGACCTATTCCGCGTCCCTCTTGCATTCCGACTCTATAAGAACGGAACCGTCATCAACTCGGAATACACTCATCTTGCCAACACCTTCCTCAATTCGGATTTCAACAACCGCAAAGAAACGTTTTACCGTCTCAATCTCCTCCCCGATCGAGGCGACTACGAACTTGTGATGGCTCCTGGTGAGCACATCGTTTTCACCGCTCACAATCACGTTAAGCACTACAACCACGAATATATGAACCGAGGCCTCGAAATGCGGCCTGGTTTTTTCCCGCCCGCCGGGAACTCCAGCAATCAATTTGTGGGTGGCACCAGCACCTTGAACGTCTGTGTTGCTCCCAGTGGTTCTCCGTCCGGCAGGGACTACGGCAAGGCGGTACGCAGCATTGCCGTCAAACCCGGGGACCAAATCCAAGTCGAAATCAAGCCTCAAAGGGCCCAGATCGACAAGCCAAAGGAAACGGGTGGCCGCGAGGTTTCCGGGTTCCTGAAATACTATGTCGGCAACCCTAACAGTCCCAGCCTCGTCGGTGGCATCGAGTTCGATTACGGAGACAAAGAAACCGCATATCTCACCACGATCGGCAAGGAGGATCTCCCAACCTTTTTGGTAAGCAATGATATCCCGAGACAGGTCAAGGCAGATGATTATCAAGGAAAGAATCCCCCGGTAGCTGTCCGCTTCAAGGAGCCTTTCACCATCGCCACCTTCCAACTGAAAACCGAGCGAGATTCCAAGTTCCCTTCACGCGGCTGGCTGCAGAACTCTCCTACCAACCTCTACTCGTCGGCAGGGCTCGATCAGAAGGAACCATGGCAACTTCACCAGCATGAACTCCAATGGGAAGCCATGTACGACTGGCCCCCATCCAGCCCGACCATCGAAATCAGCAACAATGGAAACCGCGGCTATGGTGGACCCGGAATCTATGCTCAGTCCGGAGTCGAATTCGCCACCCACAGCTCCATCCCCATCGCCCCTGCCTTGTCCATTCCGCAGCTGCGCCACGCGCCGCTCAATCATTCCGGACAGTTGCCACTCACCTCACAGGTCGTCGCAAACTCATTCGCCTGCCCGCTCATTCCATCCGATCGCGTCCTCAGCACCGAGGGCGCAAGCACCTACGTCGACCATTCGTTCTTAGCCAACGCCGCGCTCTTTGATCATGCCTTCTTCTCAGGGCTGGCGGAACCTGCCGGTCCGCTCACGACGAGCTCATCGAGTAGTTCGGCAAGCGTCAGAGACAGCCTCACCGCGTTTCTCAAGCAGGGCACTCCGCTCACCAATCCACGCTTCGTCCCCTACCTCGGAGGACAAAGCGCGGACGAGATCATCGAAGAGATCACCGCAGACGACGGCCATCTCAAGACAGCCGCCCACCTTCTCATCGATTCACCCCTGAACGTCAATACCACCAACGTCGACGTCTGGGAGGCATTTCTCAGCAGCACTTTCGGAGCTGATGCCCTGATCAGTGGGAACGGAACCCTCGACACGCTTGAGGGCAAAGACGTCTTGGTTACCCGCCACCTGCCAAGCCCTGGCAATGAGCTCGAGTCCCAAGTCGACCCCCTCTCAAACGACCTCGCTAAATGGAACGGACATCGCCGACTCCAGCCAAATCAAATCCGCGAACTCGCGGTCGAGCTCGTTGACGAAATTCGGAAGCGCGGCCCGTTCCAGTCACTCTCTGAATTCATCAACCGGCGCCCCGAAGGCGGAGAACTCGGTCGTAGTGGTGCCCTTCAGGCCGCACTTGCGCGGACTTCGATCAATGGAGCGTCCACCGATACCAGCTGGACCGTCGACGGCAGCGGCCTTCCCAACCCGGACGCCGGAATGGGAAACACGGCCGACGGAGCACCTGGTATTCTGACCCAGGCAGACCTCCTGACACCGATCGCTCCCACCCTTGTCGCCCGTGGAGATACATTCAGAATCCGAACATACGGCGAAGCCGGCCCTGGAAATGGAAACAAGGTTGTCGCATGGTGCGAAGCCATCGTACAACGCGTCCCTCAATACATCGACTCCGCAGACGAGCCATGGGATGAACCAAAAGCCAACATCAATGTCCGCTTCGGGCGTCGCTTCGAAGTCGTCGGCTTCCGCTGGCTGTCCCCAACGGAGATTTGAACCAAGCACTTCATGAACTTCCGACCTCTCGTCTTTCTTCTCGCTCTCGGCAACGCATCGCTCTCTCAGGAAGCACCCCCGAAAATCCCTACTTACGTCTATGCATTCGCATACGCTCCGGGCTTGGAAAGCATTCAGATCAAGACCGGTGACAAGACCTATCAGGAACTTCGACTTTCCACCGCCAACATCGTCGGCCCCGTCAATGCCGTCATTAGCGATGGTTCCATCTCTCTTCATCGGGAGCCTGAAGCGAGTTCAGAACAGGAAAACCCCGTGCACCCGCTGATTGGGAAAGCCAAGCTCAAGGAGGAGACCAAGAGCGCCCTTGTCGTCCTCCTGCCTTCACCACCTGGGTCAAAACTCCCCTATCGCAGTCTGGTGCTGGAGCATGCCCGCGCCGACTTCCCAATGGGTGTCTATCGGCTGATCAACCTTAGCACCTATCCCGTCCGAGGAATGGTTGGTCAATCCATTGTTAGAACCAAGCCCGGAGGCATCGCAGATCTCAAACTTCAGGGCGAACCCGGCGCTGCGCTTCCCGTGCGATTTGAGTTTTTCAAAGACGATCGCTGGAACCTGCTCACCGAAACCCGCTGCGCCGTACGCAAGGACCGACGCTGGCTCATGTGCCTTTACGAAGATCCTCGCACCAAAAGGCTCAATATCCGCAGCATCCCCGACCGCAGGGTTCCGCCAGCTGAGACCGAATAACTTCCGTTTCCATCCAAGCTGTTAGGTCGTGATTTTTTCCTTCATTTTCCCATTGTCCCTATGAAATCCCCACGCCGCCTTGCCGGAGCCCTTGTTGCCTCAATGCTTTTCATCACCGCCGCCAGCGCGGCAGAGAAGACCGCCCGACTTTCTGAACTTGATGCTTTTTGGAGCGAGGTTTCCCGCGCCGTAAAACAAGGGGACTTTGCCGCCTACTCGGCCACCTGTGATGCCGAGGCGGTTCTTGTGTCCGGCACCAAGAAGGTGAGCTATCCACTCGGCAAGGCGCTGGCCCGATGGAAAAAAGAATTCGACGACACGAAATCCGGCGCACGTGAGTCAAGCGTCACCTTCCGCTTTTCCCAGCGGCTCGGTGACGAGAGCACCGCGCACGAAACCGGGATTTTTCTCTACTCATTCAAACAGGGCGACGGAGAAGTTCAGAACGAATACTTTCATCTGGAGGCCTTACTGATAAAGAAAGAAGGTAAATGGAAGACCGTCATGGAATACCAGAAAGCACCCGCCACCGAGGCGGAATGGAAGGCGCTGGAGTGATGATGACATCAAGCCCGCACACAGTCTCAGACATCCTGACCCGGCAGGAAAGGCGATGAGCTCAGTGGGATGTATTGGAAGAGCAGATTGGTGCCGGGGTAGTGGGTCTCAGTGGCGTTGAGTTTTTGGCAGGGACGGGCGACGATGGTGGAGATCACGACACTGCGCCAACCGGTATCCTCACTTATGAGCGAGTGCGGTCTTGCCGAGGCCAGATTGAAGACAGCGCACGGGAGTTTCGTCGATATTGACGTCGTTGGCGCTGCGGAAGTTTGCGGCAATCAGGTCGTTCCCGACCATTCCTTCGACGCCGCGATCCTCACCCTGATCCTGAGGGTAGCTTCCGATCTCGCCACCAGAATCCGCGACGCACAAGTCGTCGCCGCCCTCCCCAGTGAGCCTTTCATTCAAACCGGACCACAGTGTTCCACCCCCTTCGACTGCCCCTACCGGCATGATTGGCTTCGATCTTCCATTAACCCGCAGGTGGCTTTGGTCTTTAAATGCAATTCTTCAAAGCGCATCCTTGCCTGTGGGAAGTCGCTGTCTTGCAGTGCCACCTCGATGTTTGCCGCCACATCGGAGACAGCCTGCGCGCCGACAGTGAGTGCCATGCCTTTGATGCTGTGGGTCATGCACGCGGCATTCACGGCATCTGACGCGTCCAGACAGCTTTTAAGCCGCGCCATCAGGGGAGGCAAATCACTTAGAAATACGTCCAAAATTTGTCGGCTCATCGCTTCGTCGCCCAGCAGCCGGTCGAGGAAATCGTCGCCGTCCCAAATTACAGCGGGGAGTAGGTCAGCGGCGCTTGCAGGCCCATTCGGGCCGTCTGCTGCGGGAGCATCATGATCCGGCGTGAGGTGCAGCCATTTATGCAGCTTTTCGCTCACGGCTTGCAGCGAAATCGGCTTGGGGAGGTAATCATTCATTCCTGCCTGCAGGCAACGCTCCCGGTCGCCCCGCATGGCACATGCGGTCATCGCGATAATTGGAATTTCCGGATTCAACACGCCCGACTGCGGATTGCGAATCTCAGCAGTGGCTGCGATACCATCCATCTCTGGCATTTGCACGTCCATCAAAACGAGATCGTAAGGCAGACTCCGCAGCGCTTCGATCACCTCCAGGCCATTCGCCACGGCATCCGCCTTCATGCCCATTTTCTTGAGAATACCCAGCGCGACCTGCTGATTGGTGATATTGTCTTCCGCCAGAAGAATGCGTCCTTTGCAAGTCGACGGAGCGTCCAGCGATGCCGTCACTTTGTTTCCGGACCCGGCCACGCGGGCGGCTTCACTGGGGCTCAGCTGCATCAACTCAACCAGCACTGAAAACAGATCCCGCAGCAGCAGCGGCTTGGCCAAGTGTGCACTGAAGCCGTTTGACAATAACTGGGGGGCCGGAGAATGGGCACCCAGAGGGGCCATGAGCACCAGTCGGCAGTCCTTGTGTTCCGGCAAAGTTTTTATTTCTCTGCCCAGTTGCTCCCCGGATACGCCCTTCAATCCCGCATCGATGAGCACGATGGAAAAGGGCGTGCCTGCCGCTGCGGCCTGCCCGAGTTGTGCCCGCGCCGCATCGCTGTCTGCTGCTGTGGCCGGTTGCATGCCCCAGGCTTGCAGGCGGGCCTGCAGGCTGTCGCGTCGCGTCGTGCAATTGTCCACCAGCAGCACCCGGATCCCCGCCAGTTCCGGCGCTTGCGGCCTGACTGCTTTCCCGGTGGATGAGCCAAAGCGGGCGGTAAACCAAAACTCCGATCCCCGACCGCTTGCACTTTCAACCCCGATCGTGCCGCCCATCAACTCCGCCAGTTGCTTGGAAATCGCCAATCCCAGGCCCGTGCCGCCGTACTTCCGTGTCGTCGAGGCATCCAGTTGGCTAAACTGCCGGAACAGCAACTGACGTTTGTGCTCCGGAATGCCGGGGCCGCTGTCTTTTACGCTAAAGCGCAGCAAGCAGCTCCCGCGGGGGCCGTCCTCCGCTTCCGTCCGGCTCACCCGCAAGCAGATCTCGCCCTGCTCGGTAAACTTAAGGGCATTTCCGAGTAGATTGTTCAGGATTTGCCGCAGCCGCCCGAGATCGCCCACCAGATGCACAGGCACCGCCGGGTCCACCACTGTGATGATTTCCAAGCCCTGTTCGTAGCTTTTGGCGGCCATACTGGCCGCGCAATCATCCAGCAGATCCTCCAGGTTGAAGTCGAAGGCTTCAAGATCGACCTTGCCTGCCTCTATTTTGGAGAAGTCCAGGATATCATTGAGCAGGCCGAGCAAGGACTCCCCGCTAGTGCGCACGATCTCGGCGTATTGCTTTTGCTCGGGATTCAGCTCCGTTTCGAGCAGGAGTCCGGTCATGCCGATCACGCCGTTCATCGGCGTGCGGATCTCGTGACTCATGTTGGCTAAAAATTCGCTTTTTGCACGGTTCGCCTGCTGGGCTTCGTGTGCCAGTTTTTCAGCGTCACGGATCGCGTTTTCGAGTGCTTTGTTGGTCTGCAGGATTTTCTGCTCCGCTTGCTTGCGCTCGGTATTGTCGTGGGCAATGCCAACGTAGCCGATGGTTTCACCGCAGTCATTGGTGAGCTGCGAGCCATTGGAAATGTGCCACCGCCAGGTGCCGTCCGCCCGTCGCACCCGGTAATGCGGGTGCTCCGGTTTTGCCGCGCCGCTCAACACCTGGCGCAGATAGTCACGGCACAAATGCACATCTTCAGGATGCACATAGTCTGTGTAGGATCTGCCGATCGCCAGCTCTGCCGGCTCACCCATGAAGTCCTGCCAATTCGGCGAGATATAGGTAAAAATCCCCTCGGGCGAGACGCTGTAAACAATGTCATAGGCATTTTCGACAAACTTGCGGAACTTCTCCTCGCTCTGGCGCAGCGCCTCGCGCGTGGTTTTACTGGTGTGGATGTCCTGAAACATGCGGTGCTTGGAATCAAGCATGTCAAAGGCGTAGGACAGCTCGCCCAACGTCTCGCTGCCACCCAGAAAAAGCAGTCCGCCCGGCAGTAGCGAAAAATGGAACTGGCTGAGTAATTTGCGCTGCGCTTCGATGCGTAAATAAATCAGTAGATTGCGGCAGGAAACCAGGTGAATACGCGTAAACGGCGGATCACTCAACAGGTCCTGACTCGCAAAAATCAGCCGGTCCCGGATGGTGCGGCTGACCTTGAAATTCTCGGCTCCATCCGGCTGGAAATACTGCTCCAGCAAATGCGGCGGCAGGTCGGCCACGACGCTGCGCGGATAGATGCCGCTGCCGGCGCA